>ERZ1673962.307-NODE-307-length-38124-cov-3.563529_pt1 | contig 38124 bp, 35 predicted proteins | sample MGYA00580188_ERZ1673962 | MGnify/ENA primary metagenome ERZ1673962 (study PRJEB41334, sample SAMN05608104) | rock metagenome | biome: terrestrial subsurface; feature: shale formation; material: shale | place: USA: Pennsylvania ... | reverse complement strand
ATTTGCCATTGGCTGGGCCTTCGGCACGGGCACGTTTGTGCTCGGGCTTTATTGGGTGGCCGAGGCATTTTATGTCGAGGCGGATATCTTCGGCTGGATGGCGCCCTTCGCGGTGTTCTTTCTGGCCGTCGGGCTGGGGCTTTTCACGGGGCTTTCCTGTGCCGCCGCCCGCCTCTTCTGGGTCGGCGGTTATGGCCGCCTTGCGGTGCTGGCCGTCTGCTGGACGGCGGGCGAGTGGCTGCGCGGGCATGTGCTGACCGGCTTTCCCTGGAACACGATGGCGCAAGGGGCGGTGGCGAGCGAGGCGATGATGCAGTCCGCCGCGCTGCTTGGCCCCTACGGCCTGGGCTTCGTGCTGTTTCTGGCCGCAAGCGGACTTGCCGCCTATGACCCGCGCCTTGCCTATGACCCGCGTCTTGCTTATGAGCGCAGCGCGCTCTCTCGCGCGCTCTGGCAGGCGCCCATGGCCGCGCTTTTGGTGCTGGCGCTTTTATGGATCGGCGGGGCCTTGCGGCTTGCAACGGCGGGCGATGAGACGGTGGCCGGTGTACGCCTGCGCGTGGTGCAGCCCAATATTGCCCAGGACCAGAAATGGTTGAAGGAAAACCGCACCTCCATTGTCGGCCAATATATGCGTTTGAGCGCGGCGGCGCCTGCCGATTTCACGCATCTCATCTGGCCGGAATCGGCACTGCCCTTTTTGCTCGAGCGCGAGCCGATCCTGCGCCGGGCGTTTGCCCGCCTTCTGGAGCCCGGCCAAAGTCTCATTCTAGGGGCGGTGCGTTCGGAACCGGCCGGCGAGCCCGGCCAGCGCGATCGCTATTTCAATGCGGTTCATGTGATCGGCGAGGACGGGGATATTCTGGCGACCTATGACAAGGCGCATCTCGTCCCCTTCGGGGAATATCTGCCGATGCAAGGGCTCTTGGAGGCGATCGGCCTTCAGCAGTTGACGCGCCTGCGCGGCGGATATGAAAGCGGCCCGGGGCCCATGACGCTTGCCGTGCCGGATGCACCCGCCGTCAGCCCGCTTGTCTGTTATGAGATTATTTTCCCCGGTGCGGTCACGGCGCGCGGCGCCCGTCCCGGCTGGATCGTCAATGTCACGAACGATGCTTGGTTCGGCACGTCGGGCGGGCCTTATCAGCATTTGGCGCAGGCGCGCCTGCGGGCGGTGGAAGAAGGACTGGCGGTCGTGCGCGCGGCCAATACGGGTATTTCCGCCGTGATCGACCCATACGGCCGGCTGCTCGGCACCATCGATATCGAAAAAGAAGGGGTGCTCGACCGCCCGCTCCCCAAGGCACTGGCCCCGCCGCCTTATGCGCGGTTCGGCGATTGGATGCTGGTCCTCATGCTCTTTGCCGCGCTCAGTCTGGTGCTGGGCCGGGAGGCGCGGTCGCGCGGATAATCCGGGGTTTGCGGGTGCTCTGCCGGACGCGCTCCCCTGAAAGCCAATAACACGAAGTTTACCGCCCCGCGCCGATTGCACCCGTCTGCGCCGGGATGGTTGTGTTTTACTGACAACTAAAGAAACTCGTGATTCTGCCATGCAACGGGGGTAATAGTTGCCAATCGCGTGGGGCGCGGAGTTGCTAAACCTTAGGTTGTGCTGCCAAGATAGTGCGAAGGCGGCGGGCGGATCCGGTAACGTAAAGGGGCAGGCGGTGGTAAGAAAATCTCCAAATCCGATCGACATTCATGTGGGCGGCAGAGTGCGGATGCGCCGTATGCTGATCGGCATGAGCCAGGAAAAACTGGGGGAGCAACTGGGCCTTACCTTCCAGCAGGTTCAGAAATACGAAAAAGGCGCAAACCGGATCGGCGCCAGCCGGCTGTTCGAAATTTCCCGAATTCTTGGGGTGCCGGTGGATTTCTTTTTCGAAGGCTTGGACGCGGCGGCGCAGAACGGCGGCTCGAACGGCTTTTCGGATACGAAAGAAGCCGGTTTCGATCTCGATGTGCTGACCACCTCCGAGGGCATCCAGCTCAATTCGGCTTTCTTTTCCATCCGCGAGCCTGCCGTGCGCAAACGGGTTCTCGATCTCGTTAAAACCCTCGGCAAAAGCGAAGAGCTGGGCGAAAGCCTCTAAGCGGTGGCAGCCGCTTCGGCGCGGGTATGGGCGCGATTGGCGGCCTTTCGGTCTTGACCGCCTCCTCATTGCTTGCCACAACACGCAGGCACCGGCGCAGGTTGCGCCGGTTTTCTGTTGAGCCCGCCCTAGGGCCCGGCAGCCAACGAGGGAGAGGCACTTGGCGCGCGCGAGTTATCTTTTTACCAGTGAATCCGTTTCCGAAGGGCATCCCGACAAGGTATGCGACCGGATTTCCGATGCCGTGGTCGATCTTTATCTGAAAGCCGATCCTTATTCGCGCGTGGCCTGCGAAACGCTGACGACGACGAACCGCATTATATTGGCCGGTGAGGTGCGCGGCCCGGATAGCGTGACGCATGCGCAGATCGAAGAAGTGGCGCGCCGCGCCGTCAAGGAAATCGGCTATGAGCAAGAGGGCTTCCACTGGAAGACCGCCGATGTCTCGATCTATCTTCATGCCCAGTCCGCTCATATCGCCATGGGCGTCGATGCCGATGGCAATAAGGATGAAGGCGCGGGCGACCAGGGCATCATGTTCGGCTATGCCTGCACCGAAACGCCGACGCTGATGCCGGCCCCGATCTATTATTCCCACCGCATCCTGAAGCGCATGGCCGAGGACCGCCATTCGGGCAAGCGCCCGGAATTCGGCCCCGATGCCAAGAGCCAGGTGACGCTGCGCTATGAAAACGGCAAGCCGGTGGGCGTCACTTCCGCGGTTGTCTCCACGCAGCATGCCGAAGGGCTGACGCAGGAAGAAGTGCGCGAGCTTGTGCGTCCTTACATCACCGAGGTGCTGCCCGAGGGCTGGGCCTGTCCGGAAGAAGAGCTGTACGTCAACCCGACGGGCCTCTTCGTCATTGGCGGGCCGGACGGTGATGCGGGCCTGACGGGCCGCAAGATCATCGTCGATACTTATGGCGGCGCCGCGCCCCATGGCGGCGGCGCGTTTTCGGGCAAGGACCCGACGAAGGTCGACCGCTCGGCAGCTTATGCGGCGCGCTATCTTGCCAAGAACGTCGTGGCCGCCGGCCTTGCCGAAAAATGCACGATCCAGCTTTCCTATGCGATCGGTGTGTCGAAGCCGCTCTCGCTTTATGTCGACACGCATGGCACGGGCAAGGTGGAAGAAAGCGCGCTCGAAACCGCGCTCGGCAAGTCCATGGACCTGTCGCCGCGCGGTATCCGCGAGCATCTGCAGCTCTCGCGCCCGATTTATGAGCGCACCGCCGCTTATGGCCATTTCGGCCGCGAGCCCGATGCCGATGGCGGTTTCTCCTGGGAAAAGACGGATCTTGCCGAGGCGATCAAGAAGGAACTGCCGTAAGCGCGGCGTTTCTTTCGAAAGTTTCAAATCCCTAATGCTGTCATGGCCCGGCTTGTCCGGGCCATCCACGGAAGTTTACTGAAGCACATGTATTTGGCTCCGTGGATGCCCCGCATAAAGCGGGGCATGACGTTTGTTTAGACAGACGTTTGACGTCATGACTGCCACGCCCCAAAAGACGCTACCCCAGAAAACGCTGCATGGCCGCCGCCGCGGCAAGACATTGCGCGCGCATCATCAGCGCCTCGTCGATGAGCTTTTGCCGCGCCTCAAAGTGGATGTCTCAAAACCCATCGAGCCTGCCGCGCTTTTCCCTTTCACGCCGCAGGCGCTTTGGCTGGAAATCGGTTTCGGCGGCGGTGAGCATCTGGCGCACCGGGCGGCGGAAAATCCGGAGACCGGCTTCATCGGATGCGAGCCTTTCGTCAACGGTGTCGCCAAACTTCTGGCGGAGGTGGAAGCGCGCGGCCTTGAGAATGTGCGCCTTCATGATGACGATGCGCGCGATGTGCTGGACGCGCTGCCCGAGGCAAGCGTCGAGCGGATCTATCTCCTCTATCCCGACCCCTGGCCGAAGAAGAAGCACAAGAAACGCCGTTTCGTCAGCGACGACAATCTCGCGCGCTTCGCCCGTGTGCTCAAAGACGGCGGGCTCTTTCATTTCGCCAGCGACATTCCCGATTATGTGCGCTGGACGCTCACCCATAAGGTGCGCCATGCGGAATTCGAATGGCTGGCGGAACGCCCGGCAGACTGGCGCCGGCCCTTCGAGGGATGGCCCGGCACGCGCTATGAGGAAAAGGCGCTGAAAGCGGGCCGCGTGCCCTCTTACCTCACCTTCCGCCGGCGCCCGCGCTAGCTTTTCTCTTTTAAGCGGATTTCAAGATCTTCAAGCGCGACGGGCGTGCCGTCCGCGCCGAGGGGCACCATGCGTGCCAGCGGGCGGCCCGACTTGCGCTCGATGACGTCCATCGGCGCGCAGCCTTCCCCATAGACCCATTTATCGCCCCATTGGCGCAAGGCGGTGAGCACGGGAAAAAGATCGCGGCCCTTTTCCGTCAGCTCATAGGCGTAATGGGTGCCGGTCTGGCCGATATCGACTTTCTGCATGATGCCGTTCTCCACCAGCTGGGAGAGGCGGTTTGCCAGAATGTTCTTGGCGATGCCGAGCCGGGTTTCGAATTCGGCAAAGCGCCTGGCCCCGAAAAACGCGTCCCGGATGATGAGCAGCGTCCACCAGTCGCCCACCAGATTGAGGGTCTGGGCGATGGAGCAGGGCATGTCATCGAAACGTTTGCGGGCCATGGGGTGAGTATAGGTGGATTTTGGTTGCAAAACAAAACTCGAATCTTTATTGGTTTCATAACGCAACTAAAGAAGGACGAGTCATGGCCGCAGACCTGGCATTCTATTTCGATTTCATGAGCCCCTATTCCTATCTCGCCCAGTCGCAAATCCGCCCGCTGGCCGAGCGCACGGGCGCGGTGCTGCGCTATGAGCCGGTCCCTGTGCGCGGACTGATGGAGCGGGTGGGCAATAGGCCGACCACGATGGAATGTCAGAACAAGCTTGCCTATGCGATGCAGGATATGGGGCGCTGGGCGGCGCATTACGCCATCCCTTTCGCCCCCGGCGCAAAACTGCGTCAGACCGATGCCGGGCTCCTTTTGCGCGGGGCGCTTGCCGCGCGCGATAAAGACCTCATCGCGCCCTATACCCATCTCATTTTCGAGGCGCTTTGGGGCGAGGGCAAAGACCTCTCGGAACCCGGCCTGATCGCTGCCGTTCTCGATGAGGCGGGCCTGCCGGGCGCCCAGCTGATGGAAGAGGCAAGCGATGCGGCCCGGGCGGATGAGCTGGAAAAAGCCGCCGATCTTGCCGCCGAAAAGGGCCTTTTCGGCACGCCGAGCTTTCTTCTGGGCGGGACGCTTTATTTCGGCAATGACCGGCTGGGTTTTCTGGAAGAGGCTTTGAAGCGCCAGGCAGCTTGAGGGAGCAAAAGTGATGAGCGATAAGAAAACCTGTCTCATTGCAGGGGTCGGGCCCGGCACCGGCCTTGCGCTTGCCCGCCGCTTTGCAGAGGGCGGCTATGGCGTGGCGATGCTCGCCCGCAGCGCGGAGCGGCTGGCGGGTTATGAAAAAGATGTGCCGGGGGCCAGGGCCTATACCTGCGATGTCGCCAATGCCGAAGACCTTGCCGTTTCCTATGGCCGGGTTTGCGAGGAAATGGGTACGCCCGAGATCGTCATTCACAATGCGCCGGGCGGCGCCTTCGGCTCTTTTCTCGATGTCGAGCCGGAGATCCTGGAGCGCAACTTCCGCACCAATACGATGGGGCTCTACCATCTTGCCCGTCTGGCGGCACCCGCCATGATGGAGCGGGGCAGCGGCGTCATCCTGTGTACCGGCAATACCTCGGCCCATCGCGGCGTACCGAATTTTGCAGGCTTCGCCCCCACCAAGGCAGCGCAGCGCATTCTGGCCGAATCCATTGCCCGGACCCTTTCCCCGAAAGGCGTGCATGTCGCCTATATCACCATCGATGCGGTGATCGCGGTGCCCTGGGCGCTGGAGATGTTCAAGGACAAGCCCCGGGAGTTCTTCATCGAGCCGGAGGACATTGCCGCGGAATGTTTTCACACCGCCCACCAGCCCCGGTCGGCCTGGTCTTTCAATGTGGAAATCCGGCCTTTCGGGGAAAGCTGGTAGGCGGGCTTCCCCGGGCTTTGGCCGAACCTTTCAGGGTCCCGGCCAAAGCCTCATTGGGGCGGAATCGCCATAAAGCGCTTGCCGATCAGCCATTTATGGCTATATTGGAGGGAGCGCTTGCTTCTCATATAACTGGTCTGGCGCTTGGTTAGACCGGATGAAAGAGAGTGGGATGCCCTGACGGTTCCGTTTCGGAAAAGTTGGGCCCCGCTTTTTTTGTTATCTGGAGCCCTGTTTGGCGCGTGACGCTATGCCGATGGGTACCGGCGGACAAGCGAAAGAGAAGCGGATCGGAATTGTCGGGACGAATGGTTTGAGTGAGATGAACGGGGCCGAAACGCCGGTTCAATCGCATATGATCGCGACAGGCGCCTTGGAGCGCCGGATCGCCGGTCTCATTGCCCCGCTGGCGGCCGATATGGGATATGAGCTCGTGCGCGTGCATTTGTCGGGCGCCAATGGGCGCACGCTGCAGATCATGGCCGAGCGGCCCGACGGGACGATGAAAGTGGAAGATTGCGAAGAGCTTTCCCACGCCGTCTCGGCGCTGATCGATGTGGAGGACCCGCTTGACGGGACCTTCCATCTGGAAGTTTCCTCGCCCGGTATCGGGCGGCCTTTGACCCGGCCCAAGGATTTTGAAACCTGGGCGGGCTTTGAGGCGAAAATCGAATTGTCCGAGCCGCTTGCCGAGCGCAAGCGGTTCCGGGGTCTCCTGCAGGGCTTCGAAGAAGGTGAAGTGCTGCTGGAAATGGATGTGGAAGGCTATGACGAGCCGCAGGTGATCGGCCTGCCGTTTGCGCAAATGCGTGAAGCCAAGCTCGTCATGACCGATGCATTGATCGAAGAGAGTCTGAAACGACGGCCGCACGGATGAGCGGCGAAGGCGGAGAGAGCAGATGGCACAGGCGGTAAGCGCAAACAGGCTGGAGCTTTTGCAAATTGCCGATGCAGTGGCGCGCGAAAAGTCGATCGAGCGGGAAATCGTGCTCGAGGCAATGGCTGAGGCCATTCAGAAGGCGGCCCGCTCGCGCTACGGTTCGGAAAACGAAATCCGCGCGCGGATCGATCCGAAGACCGGCGAGATCAAGCTCGTCCGGCTGCTTGAAGTCGTCGAGCAGGTGGAAAGCGATGCAACGGAAGTCGATCTGAAAGACGCGCAGCGGCGCAACCCGGCCGCTCAAGTCGGCGATCTCATCGAGGATGAATTGCCCCCCGTCGATTTCGGCCGTATCGCCGCGCAGACCGCCAAGCAGGTGATCGTTCAGAAAGTGCGCGATGCCGAACGCGAGCGCCAATATGAAGAATATAAAGACCGCGTGGGCGAAGTGGTCCATGGCCAGGTCAAGCGTGTGGAATACGGCAATGTGATCGTCGATCTCGGCCGGGGCGAGGCGATCGTGCGGCGCGATGAAATGCTGCCGCGCGAAACCTTCCGTACCGGCGACCGCATCCGCGCCTATATCTACGATGTGCGCCGCGAGCAGCGCGGCCCGCAGATTTTCCTGTCCCGCTCCCACCCCCAGTTCATGGCGAAGCTCTTCGGACAGGAAGTGCCGGAAATTTACGACGGCATCATCGAAGTGCGCGCGGTGGCCCGCGATCCGGGTTCACGCGCCAAGATCGCCGTTCTCTCGAACGACAATTCCATCGACCCGGTGGGCGCCTGCGTCGGCATGCGCGGCAGCCGCGTTCAGGCGGTGGTGAACGAATTGCAGGGCGAGAAGATCGACATCATTCAATGGTCGCCCGATCATGCGACCTTCATTGTCAACGCGCTCGCCCCTGCCGAAGTCGTCAAGGTCGTGCTCGATGAAGACGCCCAGCGTATTGAAGTCGTGGTGCCCGATGACCAATTGTCTTTGGCGATCGGCCGGCGCGGGCAGAACGTGCGTCTTGCCTCGCAGCTGACCGGCTGGGATATCGATATTCTCACCGAAGCCGAGGAATCGGAGCGCCGCCAGGCCGAATTCGCGCAGCGCTCGGCGACCTTCATGGACGCGCTGGATGTGGACGAGGTGATCGCCCAGCTTCTCGCCTCCGAAGGCTTTGCGAGCGTGGAAGAAGTGGCCTATGTGCCGCTTGAGGAAATTGCCGATATCGAAGGCTTCGATGAAGAAACCGCGCAGGAAATTCAAAACCGCGCGCTCGATGCCATCGACAAGCAGAACGAGGAATATGACAACCGGCGCAAAGAGCTGGGTGTCGAGGACAATCTGGCCGAAGTGCCCGGCGTGACGCCCGCCATGATGGTGACGTTCGGCGAGAACGACATCAAGTCGATTGAGGACCTGGCAGGCTGCGCCACGGACGATCTGACCGGCTGGTTCGAGAATGTCGGCGGCGAGCGCAAGCGCATGGAAGGCATTCTCGATAGTCATGATGTGACCAGCGAGGAAGCGGAAAACATGATCATGGAAGCGCGCGTGCGCGCGGGCTGGATCACGCAGGAAGAGCTGGACGCGATGCGCGCCGGCCCCGCCGAAGACGAGGCGGAAGAAGGTGAAGAAGGCAGTGAAGAGGAGGCGGAGGCGGGCGCCTGAGGCCTCGCCTTGAGCCCTTTCTTTAGCCCTTTTGGGATTGTTCATGGCCGCAGCCGGAAAAGAGCGCAAATGCATCCTTTCCGGCGAGGTGATGCCGGCGGAGCGGCTTGTCCGTTTCGTCGTCGGGCCGGAAGGCCAGCTTGTGCCGGACTTGGCCGAAAAGCTGCCCGGCCGCGGCATCTGGCTGGAAGCCCGGCGCGAGGCGCTTGAAAAAGCGCTGAAAAAGGGACTTTTCTCCCGCGCCGCCCGCCAAAAGGTGGAGGCGCCGGAGGATCTTGGCGCGCAAGTGGGCGCGCTTTTGGCCCGCCGGGCGCTCGACAGTCTCAGCCTTGCCCGGCGCGCGGGCGCGCTGGTGGCGGGGCAGGAGCGGGTTTTCGAGCTGATCGTCAAGGGCAAGGCCCTGGCGGTGATCGAGGCGCGCGATGCAGGCGCGGACGGTAAAAAGCGTCTCAGAGCCCGGCTCAAGGCGTTGGATCAGCAGGACTTACCTGTTGTTAGAGGCCCGGATGCCGAACAATTCGGTTTGGCATTGGGGCGCACAAATGTGGTACATGCTGCGCTGACAGATCAGCGCATGAAAAGTAAGGTTCTGGCGGACCTCGCCAGATGGACGACGTGGGAGCCGATTTCGGGCTCCGGAGGTAAAGGAAGCGAATGAGCGACTCGACGGAAACCGGCGACCGCAAGAAGGCATCAGGCGGCAAGACTTTGAGCCTGAAGCGCACAGTGGAGACTGGCCAAGTGCGCCAGAGCTTCTCCCGTGGGCGCACCAAGTCCGTGGTGGTTGAAAAGAAACGCAAACGCACGATCCGCTCCGGCGATGGTGAGGGTTCGGCCGTCGAGGAGGCGCCGAAACAGGCCGCCCCGGCGCCCGAGGCGAAAAAACCCGCGCCTGCGGCGGCCAAACCCGTAGCGAAGAAAGCGGAATCCAAAACCGCCGACCGCGGCGGCATGGTGCTGCGCACGCTGACGGACGAAGAAAAACAGGCCCGCGCCGCAGCTCTTGAAGAAGCCAAGGAGCGCGAGGAAGAAGAACGCCGCAGAGCCCAGGACGATGCCAAGCGCTGGGCGGACGAGGACGCGGCGCTTGCCCGTGAACGCGAGGAAGCGGCCCGGCGTGAGGCCGAAGAGGCCGAGCTGCGCGCTGCCGAGGAAGCCAAACGGCTGAAAGCGGAAGAAGAAGCCAAGCGCCGCGCGGCTGAAAAAGAAAAGATGGAGCGCGCCAAGGCGCCCGAATCCGCCGACGATATGCCGGAGCCTGGGCGTGAGGCGAAGGGACCCGTGCGCAAGCGCGAGGAGCCGGCTGCCGATGCGGTCAAGCCCGCGCCTGCGCGCAAGGGCGAGACCCGCCGCCGCGAAGGCAAGCTGACCATTACCCGCGCGCTGACCGACGATGAGGGCGGCCGCCAGCGTTCGCTTGCCTCCATGCGCCGGCGCATGGAGCGCGAGAAGAAACGCGCCCGCGGCACTTCCCAGGAGCCGCGCCAGAAGGTTGCCCGCGACGTCGTCATTCCCGAAGCCATTACGGTGCAGGAACTGGCGAACCGCATGGCCGAACGCGCCGTCGATGTCATCAAGCTTTTGATGAAACAGGGCGTGATGGTGCAAATCAACGACACGCTCGACACCGATACCGCGCAGCTTGTGGCCGAAGAGCTTGGCCATAATGTGAAGCGCGTATCGGAGGCGGATGTGGAAGAAGGCCTCGTCACCGAGGACGATCCGGACGATCTGAAAGTGGCGCGCGCGCCCGTCGTCACGGTCATGGGCCATGTCGACCACGGCAAGACCTCGCTGCTCGACGCGCTGCGCAAGACCGATGTGGTGGCCGGCGAAGCCGGCGGCATCACGCAGCATATCGGCGCCTATCAGGTAACGATGCCGGCAGGCGACAAGATCACTTTCCTCGATACGCCCGGCCACGCCGCCTTTACGGCGATGCGCGCGCGCGGCGCCAAGGCAACGGACCTTGTCATTCTCGTGGTGGCCGGTGATGACGGCGTCATGCCGCAAACCATCGAAGCCATTCACCACGCCAAGGCCGCCGAAGTGCCGATGATCGTGGCGATCAACAAGATGGATAAGCCCGACGTCGATGCGGGCCGCGTGAAGAACGAATTGCTGCAGCACGAAGTCATTCTGGAAGATTTCGGCGGCGACGTGCTGGCGGTGGAAGTTTCCGCCAAGACGGGCATGGGCCTCGACAAGCTGGAAGAGAACATTCTTCTGCAGGCGGAGCTTTTGGAGTTGAAAGCCAACCCGGACCGCGAGGCGGAGGGTGTGGTGATCGAAGCCAAGCTCGACAAGGGCCGCGGCCCGGTCGCAACCGCGCTCGTGCAGCGCGGCACGCTGAAAGTCGGCGACATTATCGTGGCGGGCGCCGAATGGGGCCGTGTACGTGCGCTGCTCAACGACCGCGGCAAGAATGTCGAAGATGCCGGCCCCTCCGTGCCCGTCGAAGTGCTGGGTCTCAACGGAACGCCCGATGCCGGCGACACGTTCGTCGTGGTCGAGAACGAAGCGCGCGCCCGTGAAGTTACCGAATACCGCCAGGGCCTTCAGCGTAAAGCCCGTGTCGGCCTGGTGCGCACGACGCTCGATCAGATGATGTCTCAGCTCAAAGAGGGCGAGCGCCACGAAGTGCCGATCGTCATTAAGGGCGACGTGCAAGGCTCGGTCGAGGCGATCGTACAGGCGCTCGACAAGCTGGGCACCGACGAGGTCAAGGCCCGCGTCCTTCACGCCGGCGTTGGCGGCATTACCGAAAGCGACGTGACGCTGGCGCAGGCCTCCGGCGCGCCGATCATCGGCTTCAATGTCCGCGCCAACGTTCAGGCGCGCGATGCGGCCCGTGCTGCCGGGATCGAGATCCGCTATTACTCGGTGATCTACGATCTGGTGGACGATGTGAAGGCGGCCATGTCCGGCATGCTCTCGCCGGAAATGCGCGAGACCTTTATCGGCAATGCGCAGATTCTGGAAGTTTTCAATATTTCCAAGGTCGGCAAGGTGGCCGGTTGCCGTGTCACCGAAGGCGCGGTGCGCCGCGGCTCGAAAGTCCGCCTCATCCGCGACGATGTGGTGGTTCACGAAGGTACGCTTTCCACGCTCAAGCGCTTCAAGGACGAAGTCAAGGAAGTGCATGGCGGCCAGGAATGCGGCATGGCCTTCGAGAACTATCAGGACATGCGTCCGGGTGATGTGATCGAGTGCTTCGACGTGGAAGAGATTGCCCGCAGTTTGGACTAGGACCGGCGCTTGCGGTCTTGATGAGATGCGATCCGCCCCGGCCGATACCGGGGCGGCGGCTCTTCTTTGAAGGCCGCCGGAAGAAGTGGATACGAAAATGAAACGGCGAACATCTGCCAAGACAAGAGGCCCCGAGGCCGGCCGTCCCCCCTCCCAGCGTCAGCTGCGGGTGGGCGAGCTGATCCGCCATGCGCTTTCCGATGTGCTGGCGCGGGGCAATGTGCAAGACCCGGTACTGGAAACCGCCATCATCTCGGTCTCCGAGGTGAAGATGAGCCCGGATTTGCGCAATGCGACGGCCTATGTGGTGCCGCTCGGGCGCCAGGACCCGGCCCCCGTTCTGGATGCCTTGAAGCGGGCGCGCAAGTTCCTGCGCGGCGAGCTGGCCCGGGAGATCAATCTGCGTTACATGCCGGAACTTCGTTTCGCCTCCGATACATCTTTCGATTATGCGGAAAATGTCGAAGGCCTGTTGCGCTCGCCGAAAGTCGCCCGCGACCTGCAGGAAGACGATTGGGAGGGCGGGGAAGAAACCGACACGCCCCGCGATGAGGAAGAATAGATGGCGCGCCGCCGCAAGGGCCGGCCCGTCAGCGGCTGGGTGATCATCGACAAGCCTGCCGGGCCCACCTCCACCCATGTGGTCAATATCGTGCGCCGGGCCTTCGATGCCCAGAAAGCGGGCCATGCCGGCACGCTCGACCCTTTGGCGACGGGCATTTTGCCGGTGGCGCTGGGCGAGGCGACGAAAACCATTCCCTTCGTCATGGATGCGCGCAAAACCTACCGCTTCACCGTGAAATGGGGCGAGGCAACGGCGACGGACGATGCGGAGGGCGAGGTCACCGCCCGCGCCGATCTGCGCCCCGCCCGCGCGGATATAGAGGCCGTTCTTTCCCGCTTTACCGGGGAAATCGAGCAAGTGCCGCCGCAATTCTCCGCCATTAAGGTGGAGGGCGAGCGGGCCTATGACCTCGCCCGGGCCGGGGTCGAGGTGGAGCTGAAGGCCCGCAAGGTGACGATTTATAAGATCGGGCTGACGGGGATGCCGGACGAGGCCCATGCCGAGTTCGAGATCTTGTGCTCCAAAGGCACTTATGTGCGCTCTCTTGCCCGGGATATGGCGCAGGCTCTTGGCACCTGCGGCCATGTGGTTGCCCTGCGCCGGACCGCCACGGGACCCTTCGCGGAGGGCGCGTCGATTCCTCTGGAAAAACTGAGAGACTTGAGCCATAGTGCGCCCGCTTCCGGCCCTTTGGAGGCGTTTTTACTGCCGATCGAGACCGCGCTGGACGACATCCCGGCCCTGGCCTTGGACGGCAGCGATACGGCGAAATTGAAAAGAGGGCAGGCAGTGTTGCTGCGCGGGCGTGATGCCCCGGTATTCGACGGCCCGGTTTTGACCTTGCACAAGGGAGAGCCGGTGGCGCTGACCGAATATGACCGGGGAAGTTTGAGGCCCGTGCGTGTTTTCAACCTTTCTCATTAGGAGTGACGATGTCGATTACGGCCGAGCGCAAACAAGAGCTCATCAAAGAATTTGCCGCAAGCGCGAGCGACACGGGTTCGCCGGAAGTGCAGGTAGCCATCCTGACCGAGCGGATCGCCAATCTCACCGGGCATTTCAAAACCCACGCGAAGGACAACCATTCGCGCCGCGGTCTGCTCAAGCTTGTGAGCCAGCGCCGCCGCCTTCTCGATTATGTGAAGGCCAAGGATCAGGCGCGGTACCAGGCGCTCATCCAGCGGCTCGGTATCCGGAGATAAGGGCTTTTGTTCATGGAACATGGCAAGCGCACGTGCCTTCATCCGTAAGGCGCGTGCGTTGTGCTTTGGACCGGGAGCAAAGTCCCGCGTCAAGATTGGACGCCAAGAACAGCGTCGAGAAACTGTCTTGAGGCAAACGGGCGAAAGCCCGCTACGAAGAGAGACGATGTGTCCGATAAAGGTAAGCGGACAGGGAGCGGACCGGTTTTTTTCACGTCTCGAAAAAGCCGGTTCCCGGAGTAAGCCCCCGATCCCCCTTACCCGTCCGGCCGCGAGGAAACGCGGCACAATGATGTGCTGGCTGCATGGAGTTGGATAAACGCATGGAAGCAGCGGCACAGATTAGGAAACGATAATGTTCGATATTGCACGTGAAGAAATTGAATGGGGCGGACGGCCTCTGATCATCGAAACCGGTAAAGTGGCCCGTCAGGCGGACGGCGCGGTGCTGGTGTCATACGGCGAAACCACGGTCCTGGCGACGGCGGTTGCCGAGCGCGCCCCCAAGCCGGGGCTGGACTTCTTCCCCCTGACCGTGAACTACCAGGAAAAAACCTACGCAGCCGGTAAAATCCCCGGCGGCTTCTTCAAGCGCGAAGGCCGGCCGAGCGAAAAAGAAACGCTCGTCTCGCGGCTGATCGACCGGCCGATCCGCCCGCTCTTTCACCCGGCTTTCAAAAACGAAACCCAGGTCATTGCCACCGTCGTCTCGCACGACATGGAAAACGATCCCGATATCGTTGCCATGATCGCAACCTCGGCGGCGCTGACCTTGTCGGGCATCCCCTTTATGGGTCCCATCGGCGCGGCGCGTGTCGGTTATATCAACGGCGAATATGCGCTCAACCCGATGATCGACGAGATGGTGGAAAGCCAGCTCGATCTCGTCGTCGCCGGGACGGGCGATGCGGTGATGATGGTTGAATCGGAAGCCAAGGAGCTTTCCGAGGACGTCATGCTCGGCGCTGTGATGTTCGGCCACGAGCAGTTCCAGCCGGTGATCGACATGATCATCCGTCTGGCGGAAAAAGCGGCCAAAGAACCGCGCCCGATCGAAGAGATCGACAATTCCGATCTCGAAGCCAAGGTGAAAGCCATTGCCGAGGCGGATCTGCGCGCGGCATACGCCATCGCCGACAAGGGCGAACGCCAGAACAAAGTCGCCGAGGCCAAGGACAAGGTGGTTGCCGAACTGGTGGGCGAAGATGACGGCCCGGAAGTCGCCACGAAAGTCTCCGGCGCCTTCAAGAAGCTGGAAAAGAACATCGTGCGCGGCTCGATCATCGAGACCGGCAAGCGTATCGATGGCCGTGATCTGGAAACGGTGCGTCCCATCGTCTCCGAAACGCATATCCTGCCGCGCAGCCACGGCTCGGCGCTCTTCACCCGCGGTGAAACCCAGGCCCTCGTTGTGACGACGCTGGGCACGGGCGAGGACGAGCAGTTCATCGACGCGCTGGAAGGCACCTATAAGGAAAACTTCCTGCTGCATTACAACTTCCCGCCTTATTCCGTGGGCGAGACGGGCCGCGTTGGCTTTACGGGCCGGCGCGAAGTGGGCCACGGCAAGCTTGCCTGGCGGGCGCTGCGCGCGGTGCTTCCCGAGCGTGATGCCTTCCCCTACACGATCCGCATCGTTTCGGAGATCACCGAGTCGAACGGTTCCTCTTCCATGGCAACGGTCTGCGGGGCCTCGCTTTCCATGATGGATGCGGGCGTGCCGCTGAAGCGCCCGGTTGCGGGCATCGCTATGGGCCTCATCAAGGAAGAAAACGGCGTCGCCGTTCTCTCCGACATTCTGGGCGATGAGGACCATTTGGGCGACATGGACTTCAAAGTGGCCGGCACTTCCGAAGGGGTGACCTCGCTGCAGATGGACATCAAGATCACCGGCATCACCAAGGAGATCATGGATACCGCGCTGAACCAGGCGAAGGGCGGGCGTCTTCATATTCTCAATGAAATGTCGAAAGCGCTCACCGAAGCGCGGCCCGAGCTCGGCGCCCATGCGCCGCGCATCGAAGTGATCAAGATCCCGCAGGATAAGATCCGCGAAGTGATCGGCACGGGCGGCAAAGTCGTGCGGGAGATCGTCGAAAAGACCGGCGCGAAGGTCGATATCGGCGATGACGGCACGATTAAGGTTGCCTCCTCGAGCCAGGAAGCCATCGAAGCGGCGCTGGCTTGGATCAAGGGCATCACGGCGGAGCCGGAAGTCGGCATGATCTACAAGGGCAAGGTCGTGAAGGTCGTCGATTTCGGCGCTTTCGTGAACTTCTTCGGTCCCCGCGACGGTCTGGTGCATATTTCCCAGCTCAAGCAGGAAAAAGTCGGCGCCGTCTCCGATGTTCTGAAGGAAGGCGACGAGGTCTTCGTGAAGCTGATGGGCTTCGATGACCGCGGTAAAGTGCGCCTTTCCATGAAGGTCGTGGACCAGGAAACGGGCAAGCTGATCGAAGGCATGGAAGATGCCAGCGATGACGGCGGCGAGCGGCGCGGCCGCGGCCGGCGCAATAAGGCCGATGCCGATTAAAAGCTTTGCTTAAGCACAAGCGTGAAAGCGGGCGCAATTCTCTTGCAATGAGCCCGCCAAACACGGCAAAAAAAGGGGCGGTCTTCGGACCGCCCCGTTTATTTTCGAAAGGGCGAGAGGTCGATGCGGTTGAAGGCAAAAACCTTGGGAGCCGGCGCAGGCATGTTGGCGGCGCTGATATGGGCAACGGCCTCGGGGCCGGCGCACGCGCAGGAAGAGGCGGCTCAGCGCTCCATCCCGGATGAATACCGCTGGGAAAACGTCATCACCGATTTCGACAAGGACCGTCTGGAGCGCCTGGAAGAAGCCCTGGCGCTCGGCAATGAAGAGGCGGCGGGCGCGCCAAGCGTATCTTATGACGACCGCCTGGCGCTGAAATCCGTGATGGAGGCCGAGGCGGTGCCCGTCGATGACAGCCATCTTCTGGGCTGGCGCGGCTGCCGCATGATCAAGGTCGGCGGGCGCTTTGCAGGTCTTGCCGTTTATCCCTTTTTCGATTGCCGCATCACCGTCGTGGACGGTTTTCTGTTCTTCGAAAAACGTTCGGGCTCGCAGCGCATGAGCGGGCGGCTTTATCAGAACGATGCGCTCTCGCGCATTCTGCTGGCGGCGCCTACCTACAATGACGCCCCGCAGCGCCCTTATAGGAGCGAGGCGGATGAAAACACCGATCCGCAAATTCAAAATGCCGTCGGTGTGCTCAATCAGCTTGAAGACGGGCGGCTGCGCATTCTCTTTCCCTGGCCCGCGCTTGAGGCAAGCTACACGGTGCTGGAACTGCGCTCCCTCGACAATCTTTAAAGCGCTTCTTTAAGAGCACTTCTTTCTGGGCAACAAAAAAGCCGCGTCACGGCGCGGCTTTTTGCATGAGCGGTTTCCGCGAACCTATTCGGCGGCGTTCTTGTCGCCGTTTGCTGGGCCGGGCGCGACCAGCTCTTCCAGATCGCTCGCCTTCGGCATGCCGATAATGTTGTAACCCGCATCGACGTGATGCACTTCGCCCGTCACGCGGGTGGAAAGGTCGGAGAGCAGGTAAAGCGCGGCGCCGCCTACATGCTCAAGCTCGATCGTTTCCTTGATCGGCGCATGGGTCTTGTTCCATTTGAACACCAGCCGGGCGGAACCGACGGCGGAGCCTGCCAGTGTGCGCATGGGGCCTGCGGAAATCGCATTGACGCGGATGCCGTCCCGGCCGAGATCGGCGGCGAGATAACGCACGCTTGCCTCCAGCGCCGCCTTTGCAACGCCCATGACATTGTAATTGGGCATGACGCGTTCGGCGCCCGCATAAGTCAGCGTGATCAGCGAGCCGCCTTCGCTCATCAAGTCGTGCGCGCGGCGCGCCACATCGGTGAAGGAATAGCAGGAGATTTCCATCGTCTGGCGGAAATTGTCGCGGGAGGTGTCGACATAGCGGCCCTTAAGCTCGCTCTTGTCGGAATAGGCGATGGCATGAACGATGAAGTCGAGCTTGCCCCATTCCTCTTTCAGCGTCTTGAACGCGGCATCGAGGCTCGCCTCATCCATCACATCGCAAGGCAGCAGCAGTTTTGCGCCGAGCGAATCGGCCAGCGGTTTGACGCGCCGCCCGAATTGATCGCCCTGATAGGTAAAGGCCAGCTCCGCGCCATGCGCGGCGGCGGCTTTGGCGATCCCCCAGGCGATGGAATGGTCGTTGGCGACCCCCATAATCAGGCCGCGCTTACCTGCCAATAGCGCGCCTTGCTCGAAAGCGCTTCCACGCGTAACTGCCCCGTCCATGTCGTTTCGCTCTCGCTATTCCGTCCCAGAACGGGACATCTCCCAGTTTCCCCTATTCCGGTATGCAAGCATTGCCCCAACCACCGGGGGCGCATACCGGTCTTACTCAGGCATCCAGCTTTTTCATCACCAGGCAGCCATTCGTGCCGCCAAAGCCGAAGCTGTTGGACATCACGCAATTGATCTCGGCGTTATCCTGGCGCTCGCGCACGATATTGGCGGAGGCCACGGCCGGGTCAAGTTCTTCGATATTGGCGGATTCGCAGATGAAGCCGTTTTCCATCATCAGCAGCGAATAGATCGCCTCATGCACCCCGGCGGCGCCCTGCGCATGGCCGGAGAGCGATTTCGTCGCGCTGATCGGCGGCATCTTGTCGCCGAACACGGTCTTGATCGCTTCGATCTCGGGAATGTCGCCGACCGGCGTCGAGGTCGCATGCGGGTTGATGTAGTCGATCGGATCTTTCACCGTTTCGAGCGCCAGCTTCATGGCGCGCACCGCGCCTTCGCCGGATGGCGCCACCATGTCCGCGCCGTCCGAGGTCGCGCCATAGCCGACGATCTCGGCATAGATTTTCGCGCCGCGTGCCTTGGCATGTTCCAGTTCTTCGAGGACCAAAACGCCGCCGCCGCCGGAAATCACGAAGCCGTCGCGGCTCACGTCATAGGCGCGCGAGGCCTTGGCGGGCGTGTCGTTATATTTCGAGGACATGGCGCCCATTGCATCGAAGAGGCAGGAAAGCGTCCAGTCGAGCTCTTCGCCGCCGCCGGCAAACATCATGTCCTGCTTGCCCCACTGGATTTGCTCGGCCGCATTGCCGATGCAGTGGGTGGAGGTGGTGCAGGCGGAGGAGATCGAATAGCTTGGGCCCTTGATTTTAAAGAGCGTGGAAAGGTTGGCCGAGACCGTGCTCGACATCGCTTTCGGTACCGAAGTCGGGCCGATCTTGCGCGGGCCTTTTTCGCGGGTGATGTCGGCGGCGGCAACGATGGCTTTCGTCGAGGCCCCGCCCGAGCCCAGCACCATGCCGGTGCGCTCGTTGGAAATTTCATGGGCCTCAAGGCCGGCATCGCGGATCGCCTGTTCCATGGCGATATAGGTATAGGCCGCGCCGTCGCCCATGAAGCGGCGGGTCTTGCGGTCCAGCACTTCTTCCAGGTCCAGCTTCAAGGAGCCGTGCACCTGGCTGCGGAACCCGTATTTCGTATAATCTTCCGCATGAACAATGCCGGAGCGCGCATCGCGCAAGCTGGCCAGCACTTCTTGCGTGTTATTGCCGAGGGAGGAAACGACACCCATCCCGGTAATGACGACACGCCTCATGATTACTCTCCCTTGCTCAACCGGCTTTTGCCTGGCCGGAAGTCCCGTGTGCCGCCCTCAAAGGCGGCCGGACGGGGGCGAAATGTACCTTGATTTGCCGTGCCTTGCGAGCCAAAGCGAAGCCGGAACGGACATGCGGGCATAAGAGCCATGGCAGATCAGGCTGGCGCTTCTTCGCCGCCTGCAACGACGACACGCAAATCCTCTGCCTTATAGATAGGCTCGCCATCGGCTTTCAAAACACCGTCCGCCTGCAGCAGCACCAATTTGCGGTTGATCACCCGCTTCAGGTCGATCACATATTCGAGCACTTTGGTCTTCGGCGTGACCATGCCGGAGAATTTCACCGAGCCGACGCCGATCGCCCGGCCCTTGCCCTTGGCGCCCATCCAGCCGAGAAAGAAGCCCACCAGCTGCCACATGCCGTCAAGGCCAAGACAGCCCGGCATGATCGGATCGCCCTCGAAATGGCAGGGGAAGAACCAGCGGTCTTCGCGAATGTCATACTGAGCGACGATCTGGCCTTTGCCATATTCCCCGCCTTCGGCGGAAATATTGACGATCCGGTCGATCATCAGCATGGGCGGCAGGGGCAATTGCGCGTTTCCCGGTCCGAAAAGCTTGCCATGCGCGCAGTCCAACAAATCTTCGTATGAGTAGCTCGATTTCTGTTCCGCCATCCTGTGCCCAATCCCTGGCCAGCGAGCCTTGCAAGGGCCCTCGCGGGGGCCAGGCTCATGTTTAATTATTCTGTCGCGCTTCCTAACACACCCGGGGGGCCGCGCAAACCCTCACGACAAGCCGCCCGGCGCCCGCAGAGAGCAGGGAGCGCGGGGGCCTATTGGGCGGGACCTTGACATGGGCGCGGATTTACCCACATTGTGTGTCAGATTGTAATGATTACAAACTGCGCCCGCCGCAGGGGCCTGATGCGCCTCCAAAGGGTGCGGAAATATTTGCAAGGTGCAATGGCCCTGGATTTGGGGCCTGAGTTACGGACCAGAAGTATGGACATGGAAAAAGAGCGCCCCTTCAGCCAGACCCTTAACCGGCTCCGCGACGCCGGGCTGCGGCCGACGCGCCAGCGCCTGGCGCTCGGCCGGCTGCTCTTTGACGGCGGCGAACGCCATGTCACGGCCGAGGTCCTTCACGAAGAAGCGACGGGTCAGGGGATTTCCGTCTCTCTGGCAACCGTCTACAACACGCTGCATCAATTCACCGATGCCGGCCTTCTGCGGCAGGTTGTCGTGGATGCCTCGCGTACCTATTTCGACACGAACACCGACGATCACCATCACTTCTTCAAGGAAGACGATGGCTCGCTGATGGACATTCCCGGCGATCATATCGAGGTGGCGGGCCTGCCTAAGGCCCCGGATGGCAGTGAAGTTGCCCGTGTCGATGTCATTGTGCGGCTGAAATCAGCTTCCTAAGCCTCCTGCTTGTTACGTGTGCAAATCGTTCTCAAATTTTTAGAATTGCTCTAAAGAGTTGACGAACTCCTTCCATGCGCTTAATCTTTGATTCTAAGGGTTGGGGGCAAAATAACAAGCGCTCCCCGCCCTCACATGGTTGAAGCAACCAGGCCCCGCACCATCCGGCCCATGCGTGCGCGCATGCCCCCGGGGGGTCTAACAGGTGAGGAGGACGACATGTCGCTTGCAAGCAGCAAGACTCTCGAAAATTTGAAAGAAGCCTTTGCCGGTGAAAGCCAGGCGAACCGCCGCTATCTCTATTTCGCTCAGAAAGCGGATGTGGAAGGCTATAACGACGTTGCCGCCGTGTTCCGCTCCACAGCGGAAGGCGAGACGGGCCACGCGCATGGCCATCTGGAATTCCTGGAAGAAGTGGGCGATCCGGCAACGGGCGAGCCCATCGGCGATACCTCGAAAAACCTGAAAGCGGCAATTGCCGGTGAGACCCATGAATACACGGATATGTATCCGGGCATGGCGCGCACCGCCCGCGAAGAAGGTTTCGACGAGATTGCCGACTGGTTCGAAACGCTGGCCAAGGCGGAAAAGAGCCATGCCGGCCGCTTCCAGAAAGCGCTCGACAGCCTCGACAGCTAAGAGATGGATTAAGCCTGCCGGCCCGCACCCCGGCAGGCTTTCCTTTCGCCCGCCTGCGGTCCGCATAAGGGCCCCGCATAATGCCCCCTTAATCAGGAAGAGGACCCCTGATGAGCAGAGAAGGCAGTCTGGACGCGCCGACCCGTCACCCGATCGATTGGCAGAATCCTGAATTCTACGATCTGGAAAAACTCGACGCGGAACTGCGCCGTGTTTTCGATATCTGTCATGGATGCCGGCGCTGTTTCAATTTGTGCGAAAGCTTTCCGCGCCTCTTCGATCTGATCGACGAATCGGAAAGCGGGGAACTCGATACCGTGTCGAGCGACAATTTCGCGCCGGTCGTGCAAGCCTGCACGCTCTGCGACATGTGCTTCATGACCAAGTGTCCTTACGTGCCGCCGCACGAATTCAATCTCGATTTCCCCCATCTGATGCTGCGCGCCCGCGCCGCCGAGGCCAAAGCGAAGGGCGGCTTTCCTTTCGTGCAAAGCCAGCTTGCGCAGATGGACCGCAACGGCAAGATGGCCGAAAAAATCGCTCCGCTCGCCAATTGGGGCTCGAAGCGCGGCAACGGCCTGACGCGGCCGGTGCTGGAAAAAGCCGCCGGCATCGATGCCCGCGCCGATCTTCCCAAATTCGCGGGCGAAACCTTCACTCGCCGCGCCCGCAAGGACGATGCGGCAGGGCTCATAAACGTCAATCGCGAAGCCCCGGCATTCGGGCGCAAGGCCGCGATCTATGCGACCTGCTTCGTCAATTACAACAATCCGGGCGTCGGCGCCGCCGCGCGCAAGGTGCTCGCCCATAACGGGGTGGAAAGCATCGTTGCCTATCCCGGCTGCTGCGGCATGCCGCATCTTGAAAGCGGCAATATCGAAAAGGTGGCCGATAACGCCAAAAAGGTCGCCGCCGCGATGAAGGAACATATCGAGGCGGGCTACGACATCGTCACGCTCACCGCGTCCTGCGGGCTGATGTTGAAATTCGAATGGCCGCTCATTCTGCCCGGCAATGAAGATGTCAAACGTCTCTCCGAAGCCGTCTTCGATATCGACGAATATATTGTCGACATCGCCAAGAAAGAGGGGCTGACCCCCGGCCTGCAATCGGTAGAAGGCGGCGTTTCCGCGCATTTGGCCTGTCACGCCCGCGCCCAGAATATGGGGCCGAAATCGGTCGAGATGATGCGGCTCATTCCCGATACGAAAATCGACGTCGTCGAGCGCTGCTCCGGCCATGGCGGCACGTTCGGCGTCATGAAAGAGACTTACGATCTTGCCATGAAAGTCGGCAAGACCGCCGCGCGCAACGTCAAGAAGGGGGAGAACAAATACGTCACCTCCGACTGTCCGCTTGCCGCCAAACACCTGGTGCATGAGATCGAAAGCATGAACGGCGAGGCCGAAGCGCCGGCGCTGCCCACGGCTCAGCACCCCGTCGAAATCATCGCCCGCGCCTATGGGCTGATTGAATAGAGGCTGTCATGTCTGCCGCAAAGAAACAGATCACCCGCGAGGATATTCTTCCGCTTGAAAAATATGCCGCCGAGCGCAAAGAGCGCCGCGCCCGCATCACGCAGATGAAAAAGAACCGGCGTGTGGAAGTGGGTCCTTACGCGACATTCTATTTCGAAAATTACGATACGATGTTTCAGCAGATCCACGAGATGCTTTACATCGAAAAGGGCGGGGAAGAACAGATCGCCGACGAGCTGAGCGCCTACAATCCCCTTATTCCGCAGGGCAAGGACCTCGTCTGTACCCTGATGTTCGAAATCGACGACCCCATCCGCCGCAACAATGTGCTGCGCCGCCTCGCCCATGTGGAAGAGCATGTCTATGTGCAGGTGGGCGATGAAAAGATCATGGCCGATGCGGAAGACGATGTGGAGCGCACCACCGAGGACGGCAAAACCTCCTCCGTGCATTTTCTGCATTTCCGTTTCACGCCGGAGCAGATCGCGAAATTCAAGGACCCGTCCCAGAACGTGATCCTCGGCATCGGCCACGAGAATTACGGTCACATGGCGCTGCTGGCGGGGCCGACCCGCGAGGCACTTGCCGCCGATTTCAGCGCCTGAAAACCAAGCGCCTGAAAACCGGACAGGTGAGACAAGGCGCGGTCATGTTTCATAGCGCAGCATGACCGCGCCATTTTCATATGTCTTGGAATCTTTCAGGCTGAGCTCCTGCGCCGGCCCGTCCGCGCCGAAAAGGCGGATGCCCGATCCCAGCATGAGCGGCATGATGAAAAGGTCCATCCGGTCGATGAGACCTTCCTTCAAGAAGCTTTGAATGAGCGCGCCGCCACCCACCACCCAGATATTCTGAGGCGCCGTGCCGGAGAGTTTCTCGGCAAGTGCCGCGGGGCTGCCGCTCACCGCTTCCACCCCCTCCGGCAAATCGCCGGGCGGGCTTGAGGTCATGACATAGGTCTTCAGCGTCTGATACGGCCATTCGCCGAAGCCGAGCAATTGATCGAAGGTGGCGCGGCCCATGACGATGGCGCCGAGCTCGGCGGTGAAATCGTCATAGCCATATTCCTCGGAGTCGAACGGCGCCAGCCAGTCGATCGCGCCGTCCGCGCGCGCGATATAGCCATCGGCGCTGAGAGCGATATAGACATGGAATTGCGGTCGAGGCATGAAATCGGCTTTCGCGGTTGAAGGTGGAAGGCCAGGCGCTATTGCAGCGTCTCGCCCGGATAGACGCCCCAGATGTGCCGCCGCGCGGCCCAGCCCGTATAGCCCTTCGCCGTGATCTGGCAAAAGCGCGGCCGGCAAAGTTGCAAAGCGCCAATGACGCCGGGCTCGGCCAGCGCCACGATCTGGCCGCCGCCGGGCTCGGCATAAAGCGGGATTTCTTCGCTGCCGGTCAAAAGCGCCGTGCGCTCGCCATCGAGCAGGCTGTAATAAATCCAGCCCGTTTCTCCGTCCGCATCGCGGATGCGCCGCCAGCGCTCGAATTCCGCAACGATTTCCACCGGCAGGCCCCGGCGCTTATAGACCCATTGCACTTCATGCTCCGTGCTCGGGCCGCGCCGTACATTGGCGGTATCCGCTTTCAGGCTGACGAAGCGGGGCAGCGGCAGCCCGGTGACGGGACCGGCCAGTTGCTCCTGCGCGAGGGCCGGGGAGAAAACCTCGCCGGAAAGCCCGCTGGCGCCGAGGGCCAGAAAGACAAGCGCCCAGAGCCCGGCGGCCTGCATCAGGCGGCGGGCGGCAAAAAGCGGGCGGGCCGTTGAAAAGGGCGGGACGTCGATTCGCATCACCGGATCATATGACAAGGCCGGGCGCTGGCGGTCAAGAACGGGCGGCGCGAGGGAACGCCGGTCGCCATGCTCCCTCTTCTTTTGGCGCATGGGCTCTGCTAGACATGAGATGAGGAAACCGCCGCCCGGCCCCTTATTCGGCCGGCGCGGCCAGACCGGGGACGCTTATGCCGCAGAAACCGCTTGTCATTGTGACGCGCAAATTGCCGGAGGTGATTGAAGCGCGCATGGGCGAGCTGTTCGAGGCGCGGTTCAACCGGACCGACATTCCCATGACCGAGGAAGAGCTTGCCGCAGCGCTCGCCGAAGCTGATGTGCTGGTCCCGACGGTAACGGACAAGCTCGATGCGGCGCTGCTTGCCAAAGCCGGGCCGAAACTGAAACTGATCGCCCAGTTCGGCACGGGCGTCGACAATATCGATGTGGACGCGGCGGTAAAACGCAAGATCACCGTGACGAACACGCCGAGCGTTCTGACCGAAGATACTGCCGACATGACCATGGCGCTTATTCTGGCGGTGCCGCGTCGCCTGAATGAAGGGGCCCGGCTGCTGCGCAATAACAGGGGTCAATGGCCCGGCTGGTCGCCCACCTGGATGCTGGGCCACCGGATCGGCGGCAAGAAGCTCGGCATTTTGGGCATGGGCCGCATCGGCCAGGCGGTGGCGCGCCGCGCCCGCGCTTTCGGCCTTGAAGTGCACTACCACAACCGCAAGCCCGTCAATGCCGTTATCGAAAAGGAACTGCAGGCGACCTATTGGGACAGTTTCGACCGCATGCTGCGCGAGATCGACATTCTCTCGATCAATTGCCCCCATACGCCCGCAACGTTCCATCTCCTCAACGAGCGGCGTATTGCCATCATGAAACCCGATTCTTACGTGGTGAACACGGCGCGCGGCGAGGTGGTGGACCAGGAAGCGCTGATCACCGCGCTGGAAGAAGACCGTCTCGGCGGTGCCGGGCTCGATGTTTTCGAGCGGGAACCGGCCATCGACCCGCGCCTTTTGAAACTGGAAAACGTCGTGCTCTTGCCGCATATGAGTTCGGCGACGGTGGAAGGGCGCAGCGAAATGGGCGAGCGCGTGCTCATCAATATCCGCGTATGGATGGACGGGGAAAAGCCGCCGGACCGGGTGATCCCGGCGATACTTTAAGCTGTTCCGTTCCGCCTCATTGTCATCCCGCGACTTGATCGCGGGATCCATTGGCCTTTCAAAGCATCCAGGAATGAGTGGTTTTTGCGGCGCTGCCACATATCTCTTTTCGCTGTGCCAGAGGCAATGCGAGTGGACCCCGCGATCAAGTCGCGGGGTGACATGTGTAAAGAGGTAGAGAGGGAGCTCACGCGTGGTGCGAAAGATCTTTGATCGAGGCGTTCTCACCGTTCAGCGGATTGGCCGGGTCGCGTTTCAGCTTGATGGTGCGGAAGCGCGTGTCGAGGGCATCGTAGATAAGGAGCTTGCCCGTCAGGCTCTCGCCCGCGCCGGTAATTTCCTTGATGACTTCGAGCGCCTGCAATGAGCCCATGACGCCGGTGAGCGCGCCGAGTACGCCTGCGCTCTCGCAGGTCGGAATGGAGCCGGGCGCCGGTGCTTCCGGCACGAGGCAGCGGTAGGTGGGGAGCGGCGTGCCCTCTTCGTCTTTCTCATACGGTTTAAAGGTTGCAAGCTGGCCCTCAAAGGGCCCGACGGCGGCGGAGACAAGCGGGCGGCGGGCGAGAAAGCAGGCATCGGAGACAAGAAAGCGGGTGGCGAAATTATCGCAGCCATCGGCCACGATGTCGTAGCGGGAAATGATTTCGAGCGCGTTTTGCGCCGTCAGCCGCTCTTCATGCAGCTCCACTTTCACATCCGGATTGAGCCGCGCAATGGCCGCCGCCGCGCTTTGCGTCTTCGCGGCGTCCAGATGATCCGTATCGTGAATGATCTGGCGCTGCAAATTGGATAGCGAAACTTTATCGTCATCGATAATACCGAGCGTGCCGGCGCCGGCAGCGGCCAGATAAAGCAGGGCAGGGGAACCGAGCCCGCCCGCGCCGATGACGAGCACGCGGGCGCCCAGCAGCTTCTGCTGCCCTGGCCCGCCGATTTCTTTCAAGACGATATGGCGGGCATACCGTTCAAGCTGCGTGTCGCTCAGCGCCATGTGCGTCCCATCCGTTTCCGGCTGTCTCTCAGGAGCTGCTTATATAGGAAAAGGCGCGCCGGGAAAAACCGCCGTGCTTTGCCATCAATGCACATCTTCGCTCAGGCAAGAGGCTCGAGCTTGTGTGCGCCGGGCGTCACTTTAAAGCCTTTCGCCCGGTTCACTTTGAAGTCCCGGCTTTTCACCGTATCGACGAAGAACCATTCCCCGCGCGCTTCCTTAGGGCTGAGCGTCACAAGCACATAGCCGCGATGGGCGGTATCGGCCCAGATGAGATCGGGGCTTGCCGCGGTAAAGGTGTCCGCGATCTGTTTCGGGTCGCCCGGCACGAAAGCCTCAATGCCGGGCGAGGTAACGCTCGGCGCGGCGAACTCGACGGCAACGGGCGCGCCCTCCTCATCCTGCAGATTGAGCGCCCAGGAGGCATGGGTGTCGCCGGCCAGCACCACGACATTGCGCGCTTTGCCTGAAAAATCGGCATAGGCGCGGGCGCGGGCCGCCGGATAGCCGTCCCAGGCATCGAGATTGGCCGGCAGTCCCTCGCGTGCCAGCACGCTCATTTGCTGGAAGCGGGATTTGCGCTCTTCGGGAATTTTGCTCCAATCGATGATCTGGGATAAATCCGCGGCGGGCGTGCGGCCCATCACCACTTGCTGGCCGATCACCTGCCACGTCTGCCCCTTTTCGGCAGAGGCTTCCAGCGTATGGGCAAGCCACAATTCCTGATCGGCGCCGAGGATCGAGCGGTCCGGATCGGTGAGCTTTTCGTCCTTGAAGCGGCCCGCATCGGGCAAATAGCGGATGCCGTCGGGCAGCGATGTGGGATCGAGCGTGCTCACATAGGCAAGGTCCGTCACGGGTGTGGGCGGGCTTGTGCGGATGTCGAAAGGCACCTCGAAACTTGCAATCGGTTTGCCGCTCGGCATCTCGCCCGGCGCAAGGGCGATGGGGTTTTCCGGGTCCGACACATCGAAGGGCCAGGAGCGGTTGGGAATGTCGATGGAATATTCCAGCTGCTTGCTGCGCCCGATGCGCCGCGTGTCGAGCATGATCAGCCGCGCCAGATTGCCGATATCGAAGGCGCGGTAAATCTGTTCGCTGTCCTGCGGGTTCTCGCGGATGGGCAGCCATTCAAGATAGGCCTGCAGCGCGGCGGCGGCGCGGGCGCGGTAGGGGCCCTCGTTCTCGCTGTGATTTTCCGCGCCGTCCTTCCAGGTATTGTTGGCGGTTTCATGATCGTCCCAGACGGCGATCATGGGCTTGGCCGCATGCAGCGCCTGCAAATCCTCATCGAGCCGGTAATGGCCGTAGCGGGCGCGGTACTCATCCAGTGTGAGAATTTCCTTGTCCGGCTCGACGAAGCGGCCGATCTCCTTGCCCGTCGCCCCGCCATAGCCGTCCATGCTATATTCATAGATGTAATCGCCAAGATGCAGCGCGATATCGATATCCTCGCGCTCGGCAATGACCTTATAGACGTTGTAATAGCCCGTGGCGTAGTGGGAGCAGGACATGGCGGCGAGCTTGAAGGCGGAGACGTCGCCCTCGGGAAGCGTGCGCGTGCGGCCAATGGGCGAGACATGGCTCCCCGCCTTGAAGCGGTAATAGTAAGAGCGGCCGGGGGCGAGCCCGCCTGCATCCACTTTGACGATGAAGTCTTTTTCCGGCTCCGCCGTTGCCGTGCCCGCCTGCACGATAGTGGCGAAATCTTCTTCCGCCGCCACTTCCCAGCTTAAAGAAACAGGCGCGCCGTTTTCCGGCTGCGCCCGCGTCCAGAGGATCACCCGGTCCTGCAAGGGATCGCCGCTCGCAACGCCGTGGAGAAAATAGACCGGCTCCGCGCCCGCGCAGCCCAAGGGCTCAAGCGCCAGCAGAGCGCCGGCGGCGGTGAGCGTTTTCAGCGTGTCGCGCCTTGTGGGGGCCGTTTTCGGGGCCATCATCGTAGTTTGGCCGCGCATCATCGTCTCCTCAGGCTGAAGCGGATCGTTTTCCTTGCCAGACTATCTGAGGGAACTGTGACAGGTCTATTTACTTTGTCGCTGCGGGGCAGGTCTTGGGGGATATGGGGCCAATTCCTGCCTCTATTCAAGGCAGGAGCGGGGCCTACTCCGCCTTCAGCGCCTCTTCCACGAAATCGAGCCGGTCCTGGCCGAAAAACATTTCCCCGCCCACAAAGAAGGTGGGCGCGCCGAAAGCGCCGCGCTGGGTCGCCTCTTCGGTGTTTTTCTTCAGGCCTTCTTTCACCGCCTCGTCCTGCAGGCGCGCCGCGAAAGCCTCAGGGTCGTGCCCGCCTTCTTTAAGGAGCCGGGCAAGTTCCGCCGGATCGTTTAAGTTACGCGGGTGTACCCACATCGCCTCGAAGACGAGCTTAAGATAGGGGAGCAGGCGGCCTTCCTGCTGCTCGGCAATCGCCCCCCGCATCAATTGCAAGGTGTTGATCGGAAAATGCGGGTTGAAGGTGAGCGGCACGCCGTAGCGCTGGGCAAAGCGCATGAGGTCCGCATTCATATGCACGGCCTTGGCGGGAATGGCGGCGGGCGTCTGATTGCCTGTCGCCTTAAAGACGCCGCCGAGCAGCATCGGTTTCCAGACGATCTCGGCGCCCGTGCGCGCGGCGATTTCAGGCAGCTGCGTATAGGCGAGATAGGTGGTCGGGCTGCCGACATCGAAAAAGAATTCAACCTGTTTGCTCATGACGGGTCTTTCGTTTGAGGTTGATGGGCTCGCTTAGAATTTTTCCATCCAGGGGCGCAGATCGAGCTCATGCGTCCAGGCGCTGCGCGGCTGGCTGTGCAGCGCCCAATAGGCATCGGCAATGGCGGCGGGATCTAGAATGCCGTCTTCTTCTTTCAGCTTATAGCGCTCGGGAAAGTTTTCCGCGATCCAGGCCGTGTCGATTGCCCCGTCGATGATGCTATGGGCGACATGAATGCCTTTGGGCCCAAGCTCGCGTGCCATGCTCTGGGCGAGGGCTCTGAGCCCATATTTGGCGCTGGCAAAAGCGGAAAAGCCTGGCGCCCCGCGCACGCTCGCCGTCGCGCCGGTGAAGATTACCGTGCCGCGCCCGCGCGGCAGCATGTGGCGCGCGGCCTCGCGCCCCGTCAAAAAGCCTGCAAAGCACGCCATCTCCCAGACCTTGCGGAAAACCCGCGCGGTGGTCTCGGTAATGGAGAAATGCACATTGGCGCCGATATTGAAGATGACGGCCTCGAGCGGGCCGATCGCTTCTTCGATATGGGCAAAGAGCGCCACCATCTGGTCTTCATCGCGCGCATCGACGCCCATCGGATAGGCGGTGCCGCCTGCCGCGCGGATGGCGCTTGCCAATTCTTCAAGTGCGTCTGCATGGCGGCGGATCATGACGGTGGCATAGCCTTCGCGGGCAAAGCGCTTGGCGATCGCCCCGCCCGTTGCATCCCCTGCGCCGACGATCAGCGCGGCCTTTTCATGTTTGACGGGCATGGCGGCTCCTTTGGTATGTCTCTTCTTCGGAACTGAGCTTCAAGATGGGATCCTTTCGGGAAGGCATCAAGCTGCTTGATTCGCGCATTTTGATGAAGCCCCGTGGACCCCGGCTCGGGGGGCGGGGTGACAGCTTCTATGTGATGCACCGCTTTGCCGCAAATAACACGTGTCACCCCGTGCTTGTCCCGGGGGCCATGCAGCGCCCGCGTCCCGAAAAACGCCGCCAACAAAAAAGCCGCTCCGGAGAGCGGCTTTTATCTTGATACGGATAAACCTCAAAGCCCGTCGAAAAGCGCTGTCGAAAGATAGCGTTCGGCGAAAGACGGGATGATGGCGACGATGGTTTTGCCTTCCATTTCCGGGCGCTGAGCGACTTCCAGCGCCGCGGCAATCGCTGCGCCGGAGGAAATGCCGATGGGCAGGCCTTCCAGCTTCGCCGCCTTGCGCGCGGTCTCGAAAGCGGTTTCGTTGCCGATCGTCACCACCTCGTCGATCAGAGCCTTGTCGAGGTTGCTGGGCACGAAGCCTGCGCCGATCCCTTGAATCTTATGCGGGCCGGCCTGACCGCCGGAAAGGACGGGGCTGTCTTCCGGCTCCACCGCGATCATTTTCAGCGAGGCCTTGCGCGCTTTGAGCACCGAGCCGACGCCGGTAAAGGTGCCGCCCGTGCCGACACCGGAAATCACGACATCGACCTTGCCTTCCGTGTCGTTCCAGATTTCCTCCGCCGTGGTCTTGCGGTGGATTTCCGGATTGGCCGGATTGTCGAACTGCTGCGGCATGACGGAATTGGGATATTTGCTCATCAAGGCTTCGGCTTCGGCCACCGCGCCCTTCATGCCTTTTTCAGGCGGGGTGAGCACGATCTCCGCGCCCAAGAGCGCCAGCATCTTGCGCCGTTCGATGGACATGCTCTCCGGCATGGTCAGGATCAGCCGGTAGCCTTTCGCCGCGCAGACAAAGGCAAGCGCGATGCCGGTATTGCCGGAAGTTGGCTCGATGATCACCGTGTCTTCCTTGAGGAGCCCGCGCTGCTCCAGATCCTCGATCATGGCAACGCCGATGCGGTCTTTCACGCTGGCAAGCGGGTTGAAGAATTCCAGCTTGAGCAGCACGTCCGCTTTTGCGCCCGCTTCCTGCGGCAGGCGTTTGAGGCGCACGAGCGGCGTGTCGCCGATCGTCTCGGTAATGCTGTCGTAAATGCGCCCGCGGCCCGGGCGGCGCTCGGGGGCGGCGCCTGTGTTCGCTGCCTGGCTCATAATGTCCTCCACCTGTTTGTTGGCTGCGTCTTGTCTCTTCATGTAAGAGCGGCGCAGCGGAATGTTAGATCGTGAAATCCGCCGCCGGCATGCCCGCGGTCGTGGCGCCGGTCTGTTCTGCCTTGCGGCACAAATCCTCGATGGTGATGCCGTTAAGGCGCTGCATCAGATCGGTTTGAATATCTTCCCAAAGCGGCCCGACGACTTTCTGCCCGAGATCGGAGGGCTGGGAACGCACTTCCTCCGCCGCTTCCATCGCGCCGACCACCTGCACGATTTCGCCCACCGAAATGCGCCGGCGCTCGCGGGCAAGCCTATAGCCGCCCTTCGGTCCCCGCACGCCTTTCAGAATGCCGGCATGAACGAGCTGCTGCATGACCTGTTCCAGATAACGCTGGGGGATACCCTGGCGTTTCGTGATTTCCTTCGACTGGACGGGATCGGGCCGCGCATTGACGGCGACATCGATCACGGCTTCCAGCGCGAGCATGGTTTTTTTCGACAAGCGCAGCATGTCTCGCCTCTCCCTCTTCTTGCTTAACGCGCGGCAACCCCGGTCGACCCGAAACCGCCCGTCCCCCGGCTGGTTTCGGAAAGACTGTCGCGCTCTTTCCAAATGGCCTGTGTGACGGGGGCGATGACCATTTGCGCGATGCGTTCGCCGCGCTGAATGGTAAAGGCCTCCTCGCCGAGATTGATCAGAATGACTTTCACCTCGCCCCGGTAATCGCAGTCCACCGTGCCGGGCGAATTGAGCACCGTAATGCCTTTTTTCGCGGCAAGGCCGGAGCGCGGGCGCACCTGCGCTTCAAAGCCGGGTGGCAGGGCGATGGCAAGGCCCGTCGGCACCATGGCGCGCTTGCCGGGCTGAAGCACGAGCGGTTCTGTCTCCGGCACCGCTGCCAGAAGGTCCATGCCGGCTGCCCCTTCCGTCTCGTATTTCGGCAGCGGCAAATCCTTGCCGTGGTCGAGGCGCTGCACATCGACAGGAATGGAGGCGCTCATGAGCGGGGTCCTTCATCTGATAAAGAAAAATGCTGCGCAATGGCATGGGCGAGCTTTTCGGCAGCGGCGCTTTTGGCCATGCGCGGCCAGTCCTCGCGCCCTTCCGCGCGGATGAGGTGAATGGTGTTCTCCTCCCCGCCCATGACGCCGCCGCCCGTCTCGTCCACCGAAACATCATTGGCGACGATCCAGTCGCAGCCCTTGCGTTCCCGCTTGGCGCTAGCGTGTTCGATAACGTTTTCTGTTTCCGCTGCAAAGCCGATGACAAGGCGCGGGCGGGAATGGTTGAGTTTGGAAAGGGTGGCGAGAATGTCCGGGTTCTCGGTGAAGCTGAGCTGCGGCAGCCCGCCCTTTTCCTTTTTGATTTTCTGCCCGGCTTCATTGTCGACGCGCCAATCGGCAACGGCTGCGGCGCACACGGCAATGTCGGCGGGCAGAGCCGCCTCGCAGGCCGCCAGCATCTCGCGCGCCGTTTCAACGTGTTTCGTGGACACGCCCAACGGATCGGGCAGGTTCACCGGGCCGGAGATCAGCAGCGTCTCCGCCCCGAGCCGGGCCAGGGCGGCGGCAATGGCATGGCCTTGCTTGCCCGAAGAGCGGTTGGCGATATAGCGCACGGGATCGATGGGCTCATGGGTGGGCCCGGAAGTGACGAGCGCTTTCAGCCCGGCAAGGGGGCCGGTGCCCGCGCCGAGCATCGCTTCGGCGGCGGAGAGGATTTCCAAGGGTTCGGCCATGCGCCCCGGCCCGTATTCACCGCAGGCCATGTCGCCCTCGCCAGGGCCGATAAAGGCAATGCCGTCGGCTTTCAGCTGGGCGATGTTGCGCTGGGTGGCCGGATGCAGCCACATGCGCACATTCATGGCCGGCGCGATGAGCACCGGGGTGTCGGTCGCCAAAAGCGCGGTGGAGGCAAGATCGTCCGCCCGGCCCATCGCCATCTTCGCCATAAGATCGGCGGTGGCGGGCGCGGCGATGATGAGGTCGGCGGAGCGGGACAGCTGGATATGGCCCATTTCCGCTTCATCCGTCAGGTCGAAGAGATCGGTATAAACCTTCTCGCCCGTCAGGCTGGAAACGGAAAGCGGGGTCACGAATTCCTGGGCCGCGCGCGTCATGATGGCGCGCACCGAGGCCCCCCGCTCGCGCAGACGGCGGATGAGATCGAGCGTTTTATAGGCCGCGATGCCGCCGCCAATGATCAAAAGCACGCGCTTGCCGTTCAGGCTTTGAGACTGCGCCACGCCGATACTCCTCATGAAACGGCCCGGAGAGTGAAACCGGGTCTCTCCGGGCAATGAGGGGAATATAGGGTTTTACGACAAGGATTTGTAGATCATTTTTTATCCGCCCGCTTTTCCGTGAATCATACGGGTTTCCGGCAGGCGGTCTCCATCACAGGCTGGCTCCGGGCCGGGGCTCCTGCTAAACGTTGAAACCCCGCGCGCGGCGGGGCGAGGGGGAAGCCGCCTGGGCGGTCTTAGCGTTCATAGATGTTGTTCAATTCCCATATTTTTCTGGTGTTTCTGGCGGTCACGCTGGCGGGCTATCTGGCCGCGAGCCGGCTCGACTTCCGTCTCGCCCAGCTCTGGCTCGTTGCCGCCTCGCTCTTTTTCTATGGCTGGTGGGAGCTGAGCTACGTTTTTCTCCTGGCAGGCTCCATCGCCGTCAATTATCTCGCCGCGCTCTTCATCCGCCGGGCGCGCTCGCGCGTGCTGCTGACGGGCGGCATTGCCTTCAATCTTGGTCTGCTCGGTTATTACAAATATGCGGGCTTTCTCACCGAAGCGGTAAACGCGGCGGCGGGCACCGGCTTTCCCGTGCCCCATATCGTGCTGCCGCTCGCCATTTCCTTTTTCACCTTTCAGCAGATCGCTTTTCTTGTGGATGCGGCGCGCGGGGAGGCGGAAAATTACCGCCTCATCGATTATCTTCTCTTCGTCACCTTCTTTCCCCAGCTCATTGCCGGGCCCATCGTCCATCACAAGGAAATGCTGCCGCAATTCACGCAGCATCAGCGCCGCCTGGCGCGCAACCTGTCGATCGGTCTGACGATCTTCGCAATCGGACTATTCAAGAAAGTGGTGCTGGCCGATGAAATCGCGCCCTATTCCGACGCGCTGTTCGGCGCGGTGGAGGGCGGCTATGTGCCGACCATGCGCGAGGCCTGGATCGGCGCGCTTGCCTATACGCTGCAAATCTATTTCGATTTTTCCGGCTATTCAGACATGGCGGTGGGGCTTGCCCGGCTGTTCGGCATCCGCCTGCCGGTAAACTTCTTCTCGCCTTACCGGGCAGCCAGCATCATCGATTTCTGGCGGCGCTGGCACATTACGTTGTCGCGCTTCCTGCGGGACTATCTCTATATTCCGCTGGGCGGCAACCGGAAGGGTGACATGCGCCGCCATACCAATCTGCTCATCACCATGCTTTTGGGCGGGCTCTGGCACGGGGCCGGCTGGACCTTCGTGATCTGGGGCGGCCTGCATGGCGCTTATCTCGTCTGCAATCATCTCTGGCGCCAGTGGCGCGGGCCAGCGGCGGGCACTTCTGCTTATCTTCCGTCCTGGGCCAGGCTTTGGGCAGGCCGGCTGATAACGCTTTTCTTTGTCGTTGTCGCTTGGGTGTTCTTCCGCGCCGCCTCGCTCGATAGCGCAGTGACGGTGCTTGCCGCCGCTTTCGGGCAGGCTGAACGCGGCGTTCTTGCGCCCATCGATATGCTGGACAGCTCCCGCCCGCTCTCCCTCATCGCGGCAGGTTTTGCGATTTGCTGGTTCCTGCCCAACACGGTGCAATGGATGCGCCGCTATCATCCGGTGATCGACCCGAGCGCGGTGACGCGCTGGGACAACGGCGTTTTAAAAGTGCATTGGCGCGCCTCGCTCGGCTGGGCGCTCTTTACCGCGCTGATCGGCTTTGTCGCGCTGCTGCATCTCTCCCGCGTCTCCCCCTTCCTCTATTTCCAGTTTTAGGCCATGAGACAGCATCTGCGCCGATATCTCTTTTCCCTGCTCGCAGCGCTGACGCTTTTATGCGCGGCAGCGGCAGGCGTAAGCTGGGCGGTCGATCCTTATCGGATTTTCCATACTGCGGCGGAGCGTGAGCCGGTCGAGGGGATCGGGCCTTTCACCCGCATCACCAAACCCTATATGGCGCGCAACATAGCCCCGCGCATTCTCCTGGCCGGGTCCTCGCGCGCGGAATATGCGCTGGTGCCGTCCGAGGCGGAGCGGCTTTTAGGTGAGGGACCGGCGTTTAACGCCGCGCTCTCCGGTCCCAACATTTATGAAGTCCGGCGCATGATCGATCATGCAAACGGGGTGGGGAATGTGCGCACCCTTGTGCTGGGTCTCGATTTTTACATGTTCAATGCGCAGCTTGCCCCGCAGGATGCGTTCAGCGACGCCCGTCTTGCCGTGACACCGGAGGGCACGGGCAACCGGCTGGGCTGGCTCAGCGATTTGCCGCTCGCGCTGCTTTCCATCGACACGCTGGAGGCGGTACGCAAGGCGCTGAAATATCGCGGGCGGGGCGATCCCTGCCAGGATATCTGGTATCGCGACGGCACGCGCCTGCCCGGTCTTTTGGAATGTGAGGCGGCAACGAATAGAGGGTTCAGGGATAGCACCTCATCCACCCTGAAATTCTATCTAACCAGTAAAACTCTTTATAAAGATTACCGCATGGCTCCAAACGGGCTGGCCGATGCCGCGCATATTCTGGAAGAGGCTGCGGCGCGCGGCCAGCGTGTCGTTCTTTATTTTTCACCGGTACAGGCGCTGCATCTCGGCGCAATCGACAAAGCCGGTCTCTGGCCTCTTTTCGAAACCTGGAAGAAAGAGATTTTCCGTCTCGCCGAAAGGGCGCGGAAAGAGGGCGCCGACATCGCGCTGTGGGATTATGCGCATCTCAGCCCGCTCACCGCCGTCACGCTGCCGCCGGAAAACGAAGAGCCCTGGCAAGGCGCGTTTTACGATTCCCATCATGTGCGCCCGGAAGTCGGCAAGCGCATGATGGCGGAGATGCTGGCGGCGGGCGAAGAAAGACCGGAAGCAGGCGGTGTGCGCCTCATCGCTTCCAACCTTGATGATGAGCTCGCCCATCAGCGCGCCGCTTTTCTTGCCTGGTGGCAGGCACATGAGGAGGCGCGCGTTTTCCTGAATGACGCTTTGCCGGAAGAGAGCCGGTAGTTTCAGAAAATCTGAAGCAGCAGAAGGCCGAGGAGGGAGAGGGCGCCGAGCCAGAGGGCGGCGCGGGTGCCGCGCCCGCCTTCGTTTTCCGCTTCGCGGATGGCTTTCAGGCTTTCCGGGTGAAGGCGCATGCCCTCCGGGTTGCCGGTCGCATCGAGCGTGCGTTCGGCGCGGGCGAGCAGCTCGGGCAATTGCGACAGGCTGCGCCCCAGCGCCATCGCCCCGTCGGCGGCTTCCTGCAGGCGGGCTTCCGGGCCGATGCGGCGCATCATCCAGTCGGCCAGAATGGGCTCGGAGGCCTCCCAGATATTGTGTTCCGGATCGAAGGAACGTGCGACGCCTTCCACCACGACCATGGTCTTTTGCAGAAGAATGAGCTCCGGGCGCATGGTCATGTCGAACTGTTCGGTGACGAGAAAGAGCTGCGCCAGGAGCTTGCCCATGGAAACATCCTTGGCTTCCTTGCCGAAGATCGGCTCGCCGATGGACCGCAGCGCCTGAGCGAAAGTGGCAACGTCCTTATGCGGCGGCACATAGCCTGCCTCGAAATGAACCTCCGCGACGCGCTGGTAATCGCGTTTGACGAAACCGTAGAGAATTTCGGCAAGGAACCGGCGCGAGCGGTCATCGAGCCGGCCCATGATGCCGAAATCGACCGGGATGAGCGTGCCGTCGCCGTCGACGAAGAGATTGCCCTGATGCATGTCCGCGTGGAAAAAGCCGTCGCGCGTGGCATGCAGAAGGAAGTTCTGGATGACCCGGTTGCCGAGCCGCTTCATGTCGTGGCCTGCCGCTTTCAGCGCCTCGACATCGCTGGCAGGCACCGCATCGATCCATTCCAGCGTCAGCACATGGCGCGCGGTGCGGTTCCATTCCACTTCCGGCACGCGGAAGCCTGGATCGTCTGCCGTGTTCTCCGCCATCTCGGACATGGCGGCGGCTTCAAGGCGCAGGTCCATTTCCAGTTCGACGGAATTGGCGAGCGTCTCAACCCCGGCGCGCGGGCGCAGGCGCCGTGTTTCCGGCACCAGGGTTTCGAGCTTTTCCGCCGCCCAGAAAAACGCGTCGAGATCGCGCTGGAAGCGGGCCTCGACATCGGGCCTAAGCACTTTGACGGCAACTTCCCGCGTGCTGCCATCCTCATTCTTCAGCGTGGCTTTATGCACCTGGGCGATGGAGGCGGCGGCGATGGGCTCGCTGAAACTTTCATAAAGCGTGCCGATAGGCGCGCCGAGCTGATTTTCGATAATGCGGACCGCTTCTTCCTGCTCGAAAGGCGGCAATTGATCGCGCAGGCAGCCGAGATCGCCGGCAAGTTCCGGACCGATCATGTCGGGGCGCGTGGCAAGAAACTGCCCGAGCTTGATGTAAGAAGGCCCAAGCTCGGCCAGCGCGGCGGAAAG
>ERZ1673962.305-NODE-305-length-38407-cov-113.928843_pt1 | contig 38407 bp, 51 predicted proteins | sample MGYA00580188_ERZ1673962 | MGnify/ENA primary metagenome ERZ1673962 (study PRJEB41334, sample SAMN05608104) | rock metagenome | biome: terrestrial subsurface; feature: shale formation; material: shale | place: USA: Pennsylvania ... | reverse complement strand
CCCCGACAGCGGCGGCGTCTGGACGATCTGCACCGGGCACACGAAGGGCGTCCGCCCTGGTGACCGCGCAACGCCTGAGCAGTGCGCGGCGTACCTGCAGGGCGACCTCGGCGGCGCCGTCGACTTCGTCATGCGCGCGGCGCCGAAGGCAACGATCTGGCAAAAGATCGCCATGGCCGACTTCGTTTACAACGTCGGCGCCACGGCCTTCGCCCGGTCGACGCTTTACCGCCTGGTGCTCGCCGGTGACTACGTCGCCGCCGCCGAGCAGTTCCGGCGCTGGATGTTCGTCGCCGGCCGTGACTGCCGGCTCGTCGCCAGCAACTGCGGCGGCATCGTTACCCGGCGCGAGCTGCAGCGCTCTCTCTTTCTGGTGGGCTTATGAACCGACTTTATGGGCTGGCAGGCCTCGCGGTGATCGCGGGCCTGCTGTACGCGCTGGGCTGGATCAATGGCGCGAGCGACGAACAGGCCAAGGCAAGGCAGCTCGAGAACAAGCAACTGCGCGAGGCCTTCGAGCAGGGTCAGGCGCTGGGCGTTGTTCGCGACCGCGTGGTGACGAAGTACGTCGACCGCGTCCAGGTGGTCGAGAAGGTCGGCCGAACCATCATCAAAGAGGTGCCCGTTTATGTCTCTGCCGAAGCCGATCGCGCTTGCACTGTTCCTGCTGGCTTTGTCCGGCTGCACGACGCAGGCGCCGCAAGTTTGCCAGCCCCTGCACCTGCCGGAGCTGCTGATGCGCGACCCGCAGGAATTGCGCTCTCTACCGTCGCCGAAACCGTCGTCGGAAATTACACCGCCTGCAACGCCAACGCCGAGCAGTTGAAAAGCCTGCTCGAGCTGCTGCGCGACTACAAGGCGCGAACCGGCCAGGCCGGCGCGCCCTGATCGAGTTGAATCGCGAATCTCGGCCGTTATAACCCTATGGGCAGCGCTTCCGCTGCATGTGCGCAAGGAACCAAACGCATGACCCCAGACGAACAGCAGATCGAGACGAAGATCGCCTCGCTCGGCCTCACTGCCCCCCGCATCACTCCCCAGCGCATCGACAGCCTGGTCGAGTCGCTGACCTTCGACATCCATCACATACCAGGAACGACCACGATCCTGGCCTCGGCATTTTTGCCGAGCGGGTTCTATGTGGCGACCGGCTTCTCGGATTGCGCCAGTCCCTCGAACTTCCGTTACGAGGTAGGCGTCGAGGCCGCGACCAAGAAGGCGACCGCCCTGGCCCGCGAAAAGCTGTGGGAACTCGAGGGCTACATGCTCAAGCAGACGCTGTATCAACTGCGCGGCGTGAACGCAGCCGATGCCTTGTCCGAGATCCGCGCCTCGCTCGAGAAGCGCTGCGGGGCTGTCAGCGGTGACGCCTCGGCGTGCGCCTGCCCTGGCGGTCCGTGCTCGGAAGCGATCGCCATCGGTCGCGGCGGCGTCTGATGCACCAAAAAGGAGCGCGCCGGGCCTTTTGGGTCCTCCCCCGCCCCTCCCCCTTCACGGGTGTGGAACTCGCGGGATTCGAGCGTGTTCCGGATCGGTTTTCCGGTCCTTTCTTCTGTTCTGAGGCCCTGCCCGACTGCATCGCTCGGCTGACCCCGCAGCCAGACGCGGCGGGGCCTCGACCCAAAACGCCAAGGCGTAAAAGCGGATAAGTTCAAAAGGACTTATGCGCTTTTGTTCCTTTGTTCCTTAACTCCTTTGGTCCTTTCTCCCCATGGGCAAGATCGTCAGCAAAAAGGAGTTCGGCGAACTGATCGGCAAGTCGCCGCGCTGGATCTCCAAGCTGATCGAGGACGGCCTGCCCACGGCAGGCGGTGGCGGTCGGGGCGTCGAGGTCCAGATCGACAGCGAGGCCGCGATCAGTTGGCTGATCGCCCGCGAGGTTCGCCGCGAAATGGGCGAGGAGGGCGACGACGAGGACGGGCTCAACTCGGCTTCGACCGAGGATCGCCTGCTCAAGAAAGCCCGCCGGGAAAAGCTGCAGATCGAAATCGACACGGCACGCGGTCGCCTGCTGCCGGCCGACGCGGTCGCGCAGATCCTGGTCAGCGTTGCCGCCGTCTACGCGACCCAACTTGACGCGCTGCCCTCGCGCTGCGCTGCCGACCTGGCGGTGATCGATGACCCTGCCACCATCCGAGCTCGAGTTTTTGAGGAAACGCGGCGTATCCGCGCGGCTACTGCCGACCGCCTCGAACGTCGAGCATCTGACCTCGCTGCGGACCTTGACCAAATCGATCAAGAAAGCGGCGAAGATGGTCCAGGCGCCGCCGCCTCGGACGGCTGACGAATGGGCACGCGATAAGCGGATCATGCCGCCGAGCGCGCCGATCCCCGGCCCGTTCAACCCTGACACGAACCCGTATATGCGCCCGGTCGCCTGGGCGTTCGCTCAACCGTGCTTCTCGCGCGTCACGTTCGTGATGGGCACGCAAATGGGCAAGTCGGTGACGATGGAAAACGTCATCGGCCACCGCCTCGACGAGGATCCAACGCCGTGCCTGTACGTGGCGCCGACGAAGCCGCTGATCACTGGCACCGTCGAGCCGAAGTTCATGGCCATGTTCGACGAGTGCAAATCGCTGGCCTCGAAATACGAGGCCCGCAGCACGCAAACCGTCAAGTGGATCGGCGGCACGAAATTCCGTTTCGCCTGGGCTGGATCCGCGACCGAGCTGGCCGCCGACTCTGCCGGCCTGGTACTGGTCGACGAGGTTGACCGGATCGTCAACACGGGCGAGGGCGACACGACCGAGATCATCGAGGCCCGGGGCGATGCCTACGCGGACTCGAAAGTCGGTTACACCGCCACGCCCACGCACGGCAAGGTCGAGCGTCGAAAGGACGAGCGCACCGGCCTATGGCATTGGGTGCCGGCCGAGGTCAAAAAGATCGGCTCGAAGGTCTGGCAGCTCTGGCAGTCGGGCACCCGCCACGAGTGGGCGGTCCCGTGCCCGACCTGCAGCGAATACTTCGTGCCCTGGTCGGGCCTGCTCTGGTGGCCCGGCAAGGGCTCGAAAGACGAATGCACCCCGGACGAAGCGTTCAAGCAAGCGCGCCTCGTCTGCCCGTGCTGCGGCGACATGATCGAGGACAAGTTCCGGCCCTGGATGAATGCTCGGGGCGTCGCGGTAGCGCCAGGCGAGTCGATCGCCAAGGGCGGCAAGATCGAGGGCACGGCCGACACGGCGGGATTTACGCACTTCTCGTTTTGGGTCTCCGGCCTGTGCTCGTTCGCGGTGAAAAAGTCTTATGGCTTCCTCGCGAAAAAGCTGCTCGCGGCCCTGCGCGATGGCGACCCGGCCAAGCTGCTGGCCGTCTACAACACCGGATTCGGCGAGGTATACGCCGAGGCTGGCGACGTGCCGAGCTGGGAAGAACTGCGCGCGCTGTGCTGGGGTTACAAGGCGGGCGAGCTGCTGCTCGAGCCGCTGCGGATCTACTGCACGATTGACGTCCAGAAAAACCGGCTCGTCTACGTTGTGCGCGCCTGGTTCGCCGGCCTCGGTTCGATGCTCCTGGAGCATGGCGAGCTGTGGGGCGAGACGGATCAGGACGCCGTATGGGATCAGCTCTCGGAGCTGATCGACACCGAATACGGCGAGCACGGCATCAGCCTGACCGGCATCGACATCGGCTACCGCGACGACAAGGTTTACACGTTCATCAACCTGCACAAAGGGCGAGCGATCGCACTGCGCGGCCGGGAGAAGCTCGACAAGCCGTTCCGAAAGGAAGTGGTCGAGGTCAACAAACAGGGCAAGACGCGCAAGCGCGGCGACGCCCGGTGGGCCTTCGATTCGCCCCTCGCGAAACGCTGGGTGCATAGCCGTTTCGGGCGGCCTGACAACCGCCCGGGCTGGTGGCTGCTGCATCAGCAGGTCACCGACGACTATTGCAAGCAACTGGTCGGCGAGGAGTGGCACGAGTCCGACGGCACGTTCCACCAGGTCGGCGAAAACCATTACCTCGACTGCGAGGCGATGCAGTACATCCTCGCGCTACGGGACAAGCTGCACAAACGCAACACCGGCGCTCTGACGCGCGCCGAGCTGCTGCAGCAAGTGCGCCCCGAAGCGGCCCCCGCTTCCCCGCCGGCCCCCGCTGCTGCGGATCCTGAGCCAGCCCCCGAACCATCCGAGACGCCCGACGAGGCGCCCCCGCCGAAGCCTGCGCCGCGCGCGCGTCGTGAAGACGCGCCCAAGGCCAAGGCGCGCGCGGGCCGCTTCAAGGTGATTCGCAAATCACGATAGGCACCCAATGGAACCGACAACCCTACACGCCGGCGACTCCGTGTCCTGGGAACGCCTCGAGCCCGGTTATCCGGCTAGTGCGGGCTGGTCCCTGCGCTACGTCTTCACCGGCCCCGAGCGTCACCAGGTCGTCGCCATCGGCGGCGCGCCGTACCGCGTCGAGCTGTCGGCCGGAACCACGGCCACATGGGCGCCCGGGCTTTACCGCTGGGTCGCCCTGGCGGTCAACGGCGACGAGCGCGTGACGCTTGGGCAGGGGCGGCTCGAGGTTTCCCCGAACCTGGAAACGGCCGACCCGCTCGACGCCAGGACGCACGCCGAGCGAATGCTCGACCTGGTCGAGGCCGCGCTCGAGAAGCGCATCCCGAAGGACCAACAAAGCTACGAGATCGACGGCCAGCGGCTCGACCGTATCCCGATCGAGCGGCTCAACGCCTTGCGCCTGCAGTACCGGCGCGAGATCCAGCGCGCCCGAAACAACCGCTGGCCGCTGGGTCGTCCGATCCGGCGCATTCTGAGGTAACCCAATGAATCCGCTGAAATGGTTCGGCTTCGGGGGCAAGCGCTCCTCGCCGCCGAGCGAACGGCGCGAGCCTACGGTTCGCAGTCGGTCGTTCAAGATGGCGGGCGGTGGCGGGCTCTCTGCCGCCTGGGCGCGCCGCTCAACCAATGCCGACGCGAATCAGGCGATATTCGGCGACCACGAGACGCTAAGGCAGCGCGCCCGCGAGCAGTCGGTCAACACGGCCACGCTCAAGCGCTTCTATCGCCTCTTGAGGCAGAACGTCGTCGGTCCCTACGGCATCCGCCTGCAGTCGAAGGCGGTGCTGCCCGACGGGCTTCCCGATCGCGTCACCCGGCGCCTGATCGAGAAGGAATGGCAAAAGTTCTGCAAAAAGGGGCAGTTCGACGTCACGACGCGTTACTCGTTCGTGACGTTCATGTGGCTGTGGATCGAGACGCTCGCCCGCGACGGCGAGGTGCTGGTCCGCATCGTTCGCAACTGGTCGAACCGTTGGGGCTTCGCCCTGCAGATCATCGAGGCCGATCGCCTTGACCTGACGCTGAACACCCTGCTCGACAACGGCAACCGCATCCGCATGGGCGTCGAGCTCGACGATTGGGAACGCCCGGTCGCCTATTGGCTGCTGCGCGATCACCCCGGCGACGTCATCCGGCGCGCCGAGGAGCGGTATGACCGCGTGCCGGCGAGCGAAATGATCCACACGTTCGACCCGTGGCGCCCGCATCAGTCGCGCGGCTTCACCTGGACGCACGCCTCGGCCCTGGACGTGCATCACCTGGACGAGTTCCGGCAGGCCGCCCTCGTGAAGGCGCGGATCTCCGCGTCGCTGACCGGGCACTACGTCCAGGACGCCGAGTGGCTGGATCCGCCCGACAGCGACGACGATGACCCGCCGATCGAGGAGGAGATCACCCCGGGCGAGGGCAAGCTGCTGCCCTACGGCGTGGACTTCAAGCAACTGAACACGCAAGGGCCTGGCAGCGATTACGCGGCCTTCGTGAAGGACGGCAACCGCAACGCGGCGGCCGGCCTGGGGCCGAGTTATCACCGCCTCGCGCATGACCTCGAGGGCGTCAGCTTCTCGAGCCTGCGCTCCGGTGAGCTGGACGAGCGCGACTTTTACAAGTGCGTCCAGGAGTTCGCGATCTCCGAGCTGCTCGAGCGCATCGGCGAGGAGTGGCTCAACTCCTCGATCCTCCGCAACGTGATCAAGATCGCCCCGCGCGACCTGGAGCGCTCGACCGAGCTGGTCTGGCAGGCACGTGGCTGGGATTGGGTGGATCCGCTCAAGGACTCGAAAGCCGCCTCGGAAAGCATCGGCAACCGCACGAAATCCCGCTCCGAGTACATCCGCGCCAACGGCGACGACCCCGACGAAGTGTTCGCGGAAATCGCAGCCGAGGAGGAGCAACTCCGAAAGCTCGGCTTGGCGCCTACCCACAAACCATCGACCGAGGAACCGCCGGATGACAAAGCCGACGACGCCCCCGACGACGACTAGCGCCCCGCTGCCGGTCCTGCGGACGCTCCAGTCCGCGCCAGTCATGCGCGCGCTCGGCGTCGACCTTTCAACCCTCGACCAGGAAAAGCGCACGGTCGAGATCGCCGTCTCGAGTGAGTACCCCGTCCGCCAGTGGTTCGGCATGGAAGTGCTCGACCACACCGACGCGGCGATCGACCTCGAGCGCATGCGTTCCGGTGCGCCGGTACTGATCCAGCACGAGCGGCATTCGGCCTGGTCGCAGGTCGGCGTCGTCGAGGAGGTATGGCTCGCCGCCGATCGCAAGTTGCGCGCGCGGATCCGCTTCTCGAAGGGCGACGAAGGCTCGCGGATCTTCAACGACATCGCCGACGGCATCCGCCAGAACGTCTCGGTCGGTTACATCCCGCTCGAAATGGTCCTGGAGCGTAGCGAAAACGGCCTCGATCACTACCGCGTCACCCGATGGCAACCGTTCGAGGTTTCCGTCGTTTCCGTGCCCGCTGACCCGTCCGTCGGGGTAGGGCGTTCCCAAGCTGAAACCACGCACACCGTAATAGTTAGAGGTAACACGATGGATCCGAAAGACACCCCGGCGGAACCGAAAACCGTCATCACTGCCGATCCGCTCGTCGCGGAACGCTCCCGCATCGCCGACATCATCGCCCTCGGCGATCGTTTCGGGCAGCGCGACCTCGCGACCGAGGCCGTCGGCCAGGGTCACAGCGTCGACCAGTTCCGCGCGCTGCTGCTCGAGCGCCAGGCCCCGGCCGCGCCGAAGCCGGTCGCGATCTCTGCGCCGAAGGACGGCGAGCGCGACCTGCCAGGCTTCGCGAAAGACGTCTCCGCGCGCTCCCTCGGCCTGACCGACAAGGAAATCGGCGAATACTCGCTGATGCGCGCCATGAACGCCTACGCCGAAAAGGACTGGTCGAAAGCCGGCCTCGAGCGCGAGGTAAATATCGCCCTCGGCGATACCCTCAAGAAAGAGGCGCGCGGCTTCTACGTGCCGCACGACCTGCTGATGGCCGGCTATCGCGCCGGTATGTCGAAAGGTGAGGTCGGCAAGGGCGGCGAGCTGGTCGCGACCGAGCTGCGCATCAGCGAGTTCGTCGACATCCTGCGAAACAAGACGGTCATGGCCCGCCTCGGCATGCGCCTCCTCGGCGGCCTGGTCGGCGACCTGGATCTGCCGAAAAAGGTCAGCGGGTCGAACTTCTACTGGCTCGGCGAAGGCCAGAACGTGCCCGACAGCTCGTTCGACCTGAGCACCGTGCCGCTGTCGCCGAAAACCATCGGCGGCGCGATCCCGGTGACCCGCCGTCTGCGCAAGCAGGCCTCGAAGTCCATCGAGGCGCTGATCATCAGCGACCTGATCGACGGCCTGGGCGTGGCGATCGACCTGGCCATGCTGACCGGCACCGGCGCCGACAACATGCCGCTAGGCCTGCTCAACGCTGCCGGCATCCCGGCCATTTCCTACCTGGCCGCCGGCATCGACTTCAATGCGGTCGTCGAGATGGAGACCAAGGCGGCGACCTTCAACGTCGAGGGCGATTCGCTGGCCTACCTGACCAGCCCGGTACAGCGCGGCGCGGCCAAGCGTAAGCAAGTGTTCGACGGTACCGGCGAGCGCGTGTGGACCCGTGACAACGAGGTCAACGGCTACAAGGCCACCGCGAGCAACCAGGTTCCGGCCGATACCTGGGTTTACGGCGACTTCTCGCAGATCGTCTGCGGCATGTGGGGCGTGCTGGATCTCAAGCCCGACCCCTACGCGCTGGCCGGTAGCGATGGCCTGATGCTCCGCGTGTTCCAGGACGTCGACGCCGCCATCCGCCGCACCGAGTCGTTCGTCATCGCCAAGAAGGCGGCGGCGTAAATAGAACCTGATGCGGGCAGGTGAGGGGGCTTCGGCCCCCTTTTTTATCTGACCTGCAGGAGAATAACATGGGAATGCAAGTAGCAACCGCATTTGTCGTCCTGCTGACTGACATCATGCAGCACGGCGACCTGATCCCGGCCGACACGACCCTCGAGGTCGAGAAGCGCCTCGCGGATCAATGGAAGGGCTCCAAAATCGCCCGCGCTGCGACCGACGAGGAAATCGCCGAGTATCAGGGCGACGCGGCCGAGGCCGAGGCGCTGCTCGACGACGTCGACGGCCTGGCCGAGCAGAAACGCGCCCTCGAGGTCGAGCTGCAGCAGCTCCAGGAGCGCAAAACCGAGCTCGCCGGTGACCTGCAGGCGCTCGAGTCCGACGTCGCCGACCTGGGCAAGCAGAAAGAAACCCTCGCGGGCGAGGTCAAGGCGCTGGAAGCGGCCAAGGCTGCGGCCGAGAAGCCGGCGACTAAGGCCGCCGCGAAGTGATCGGCGAGGACGACCTCGAGGCGATGTTCGATCCGGACGAGTTCGGGCTCCGGCTCGTGCTGATCGAGGCAGGCAAGCCGGCCCGCGAGGTGCTCGGCATGCAGAACCCACGTGATCGATCCGGGCCGCTGTACCGCTCCGGCATCGACCCCAACGCGGCAAACCTGCGCGTGCGGCCCGACCAGGTGAAAGTCCAGGTCGCGACCCGCGACGTGCCCGAGCTGTACCGGGCGCAGCGCCTCGAGATCGACGGCGTCGCCTGGTCGATCGCCAACGTCGAGCCGCTCGGCCGGATCCGCTCGCTGATGACGCTCGTGCCCTACGGGGCGCGGGAATCCAAGCCGGAGCGCGGGAAATGGCAGGCTACGAACTAAACCTGCAGGCGGACGGCTGGGCCAGCGTCGAGGAGCTCCTCCGGGACGCCCCGCGAAAGCTGGACATTGCCGCCGCTCGCGCCCTGCGGAAAACCGCGCAATGGCTGCGCACGCACAGCACGCGGGAAATCGCCCGCGAGCTGCGCATCACGCAAAGCCCCGTTCGTCACCGCTACATCATCAACACCAGGTCGACCGCGAACGAAGTCAAATTGTGGGTCGGCCTGAACCCGATCAGCGTGCATTACCTGGGCACGCCGCAGCAGACGCCGACCGGCGTCAAGGTCGGGCACCGCGCCTACGACGACGCGTTTATCTCCCCGATGAAAACCCGGCACCGCCTCGTTTGGCGGCGCAAGGGCCGCGAGCGCCTGCCGATCGAGCGCGTGACGGAAGATTGGGACGGTCCCGCCCTGGACGTGCTGTCGCGCTGGGAAAAACGCTCGATGGAGCGGTTCGCCGAGCTGTTCGAGCAAGAGGCCCGTTATGTCCTTAGTCAGTAAGGTTTTCCGGCCGCTCGACAAGCTGTCGGATCTGTTTTTCGCGATCGGTGACGCCATCCATGCCGCCGGCCTGGGCGTCAGCGTGGCGAATTACGAGGAGTGGGACGGTTACGTCGGCGACGCGACCGTGCTGATCGAGCTCGAGCGCACGTCGACGAGCGAGCGGCAGAACGACGGGCGTTACGCCCATAACGTGAGCGTGACCCTGCATGCAGTGGTCGCCCGCTCGCGCAAATTTGCAGCGCTCGAAGCGGCCAACCTGGCCACATGCCTCGAGCGCCTGACGGATCTCAACCGCTGGGGCTTCCGGGGCCTGAACTGCGAGGTGCCGTGCGACTTGCACAGCGGCCCGTCGATGTTCCAGAAGGGCGACGACGGTTATGACGCCTGGGGCGTGACGTTCCGCCAGGTGATCACGCCGGGCCTGCCGATCGAGGAGCCGCGCATCACCGGCATGCCGCTGGTCTCCTGGCGCCTCGATGATGATTCGCCCCGCACCGAGGCCGACTTCGTGCCGCTAGAGGGGGCGTAATGTTCGACGCATACCTGCGCATCGCCCTGGCGCCGATCCTCGATCGGCTCCTCGAGCTCGAGGCGGAAATCGACGACCTGCAGCGCCGCGCCGAGGGGCAGGCCCGGCTCGGTACCGTGACCAGCGTCGACACGGTCGCCGGTACCTGCGAGGTCAGCCACGGCGAGCTGACGTCGCCGCCGGTGAAGTATTTCAACCCGGCCGCCGGTGAGGTCAACGAAACCCGTCACCCCTCGGTCGGCGAGCAATGCCTGCTGATCAACTATGGCGGCGGCGATGGCAGCGCGCAGTCGGTCGCCTTGTGCGGCCTGCCGCGCGACTCGTTCCCGCTGGCCTCGACCGCGCCCGAGCTGGTTCGCCGCACGTATCCGGACGGCACCGAAAGCAGCTATGACCACGCCGCCCACGCGTTCAACTGGAAGAACGGGCCGCTATCAGTGAAGGCCGACCGCGAGGGCGTCGTCGTGATGCTCGGCGCCGTCGGCTTCAAGGTCACCGCCGCCGGCTTCTCGCACATCGGCGGGGCTGTCGACCACGACGGCAAGAACATCGGCAAGGATCACAAACACCTGAATTCAGGCGGGCCGAGCATCGGCGGGGTACCAGCATGATCGGAATCGACCGCGACACGGGCGCAACCGTCGACGACTGGCCGCAGTTCGTCCAGCGCGCGACCCGCGCCCTGACGACGCCGCTCGGTACCCGGCAAAAGCGCCCGCTGTACGGGTGCCGCCTGCCGACGCGCCTGGCCAAGAACATGGGCGACGGCCTGCTGATCCTCGCGCAGGGTGACGCCATCGACGCCTTTTACAACCAGGCCAACGGCATCAGCGAATTCAAGCCGGAGACGGTCATCGCGACCCGTGAGGGCGCCGGGCTGCGCCTGCGCCTGGCCGGTACCTGGAAAAACCGAAAAATGTCGTTCGAGGTGGTCACGTGAGCACGATGCTTATTCCCGGGCTCAACCAACTGGCCGAGCCGGAGATCGTCAAGGTCGAGCAGTTCGAGACGCTGCTCGAGGAGTTCAAGGCCGAAACGCTGGCCTACATCCAAGCGCGCGACCCGGAGAAGGCCGCGCGGGTCGCCGAGTCGCTCGAGAACGACGGCGAGCTGCTGTCGTTGCTGCTGCAGGCCATGACCGTGCGTCTGCAGACGCACGAGCGCCGCTGGAACGCGCGAATCAAACAAATGCTCGCCTGGTGGGCCGAGGGCTCGAACCTCGACGCTCGCCTCGCCGATATGGGCCTCGAGCGCCGCATCATCAGCGAGGGCAACCCGAACGCCTTCCCGCCGGTACCGGCCGAGGAGGAGTCCGATGCCGACGCACGAATCCGCTACTACCTCGCACCGCACGCCCCGGCCGCAGGTTCCCGCCTGCAGTACCGCCGCGAGGCGATGACCCTCGGCGAGCGCGCGACGGTGACCGTCGAGGCGCCGACCGCGAACCAGGTGGTCGTCACCTACACGTTCGGCGCCGACAGCATGGCGGCCAAGGTGAAAGACGCCAACGGTCGCCAGACGGCCCCGGGCGAGGTCGCCGTCACGGTGCTGGCCCGCGCTGGCGACGGCACCCCGCCGGCGGATCTGCTCGAGGCGGTTCGCCGGCACTTCGCCCGCGATGACGTGCGCCCCGAGACGGATCTCGTGAACGTCCAGGCCGCCGAAATCGTTCGGTACCGGATCCGCGCGATCGTCTACATCAACACCGGCCCCGACGCGGCGCTGACGAAAAGCCAGGCCGAGGCCGCGCTCGCGACCTACGCAGCCGAGCGGCACATCCTGGAGGGCTACGTCGACCCGAGCCGGATCGACTACGTGCTGCACGCGGCCGGCGCTGAGCGCCTCGAGCTGCTCGAGCCGCTGGCCCCGATCGAATGCACCGCCAGCCAGGCGCCCTTTTGTGAGGGCGTCGAGATCGAGGTCAGGACGCTATGAGTGACGAAGCCCCGCGGCTGAGCGTGTTGCCGCCGAATCGATCGCTGCTCGAGGCTGGGCTCGACCTGGCATTCGACAAGCTGCTCGAGCGGATCACCCCGCCATTCCCGGCGCTGATGGATCCGCAGGCCACGCCGGCCGAGTTCCTGCCGTATCTGGCCGCCGATCGCGGGGTCACCGACTGGAATCCCGAGGCTGCGGAAAGCGAGCGCCGTGCCACCACGGCGCTGGCCTGGGCGATCAAGCGCCAGGCGGGCACCCGGCGCGCCCTGATCCATGCCGTCGAGTCGATGGAGCTCGCGGCCAAGGTCACCAGTTGGCACGAGCTCCAGCCGGCCGGCGTGCCGTATAGCTTCACCGTCGAGGCGACCGTCGAGCGGCCCTGGCTGATCGGCGATTTTCCTCGACTCTGGCGGCGCCTGAACGACGCCAAGTCCGAGCGCGACAACCTCGAGCTCGTGCTCGTTCACGAGACCAGCGGCGGGCTACGCGCTGCCGCAGCCGCCGGCACGCCGATGTCGATCGGCGACCTCGAGCTCGACGGCGCGCTGCCTGACCTGGATCTGCAGGGCTCGCTCGGCGCGGTGACCGCCGCGCGTGAATTCACCATCAACGATTACGACCTCGAGGCGCCGACAACATGACGGACCTGACCCGCCTTGTGCGGTTTACCACGAAGGGCCTGGCCGAACTGGTCCAGGCGAAAAACCAAGGCCTGAAAGGCGCGATCACGCACATCGCGGCCGGTACCTCGCGTTACACGCCGACCGGCGCCGAGCTGGCCCTCAAGACCGAGCGTCAGCGCGTGGCGATCGGCGAATATGAGGATCTCGGCACCGGCAAGATTCGCATGGCCGCCGCGTTCAAGGGCTCGCTCGAGTATGAGGTCGGCGAGTTCGGCTTTTTCCTCGAGTCGGGCACGCTGCTGGCGGTCTACTCGGTCGCCGGGCAACTGCTGACCTACAAGGCCGCGACCGCGACGCTGGTCCAGAAATTTACCCTCGACCTGGCGGCGCTGCCGACTGACAGCGTGACCGTCATCGTCGGTAGCGAAAGCCTGAACGTGCTGCTGACCGAGGAGCTGGCCACGGTGGCGACGGCCAACATCGACAACATGGCCAGGCACGTCGGCCTGTTGTTCCGCGTCATGGAGCTGGAGGCGCGCGCATGAACGGCCCCGTCCTGGAGCTGATCGAGGGGACGACGTTCGGCTTTGAGTTGACCTGGTCCGACAGTAACGGCGCGCCGATCGATATCACCGGCTGCGCGGCTCGCTTCGTCATCTGCCCGGCGGCCAGTACCGCCCCGCTCGTGGAATGCAGCAGCGAGGACGGCGGCATCGTCCTGGGCGGCCCGCTCGGCACCGTGGCGGTCAGCCTGGCCCCGGCCAGAACCGCCGGCAAGGCGTCAACGCAGTGGAAGGGCGCGCGCTACGAGCTGCGCCTCGAGTACCCCAGCGGCGACGTTTACAGCCTGCTGCGCGGCACCCTGGCGCTCGTGCCCGGGCTGATGCCATGACGGGCCAGGCGCAACGGGTGGTCGTCACCCACGGCATCGAGCGCGTCGTCACCGTGCGCCAGGCCGGCCGCGTCGTCGAGGTGCGCCAGGCGCTCGCGCCGAACGTGACCGTCGTCGCGGTGGGCGTACAGGGGCCAGTCGGCGCCCTGGCCGAGAACGTCCTGCAGCGCACCCTGCAGGCCGAGCTCGACGCCCGCCAGGCCCTGACCCTGGCCAGCGACGCAAACGCCGCCCTCGGCGCGCTGCTCGAGGATCTGCAAGGCGCTTTCACCTATCACGCGGGGGCTATCTCCGCACAAGGGGGCTAGATGAGCCTGCTAACCCAGCTCGAGACGCTGCTCGCCTCGGTCAACAACCTGATGGGCGTGATCGACGGCAAGCTGCGCAACAAGGCCAACAAGGCCGACGTATACACCCGCGAGGACATCGACGATCCGCTGCGTACCCTCGGCGCCAATGCCGCCACGGCCTCGAAACTCAAGGTCGCGCGGCTGCTGACGCTGGCAGGCGAGGCGACCGGCGAGGTCGGTTTCGACGGCTCCGGCAACGTCACCCTGATGGTGACCGTGCCCGGGCTGCTGGATAAGGCCGACAAGGCCGACGCGGTGACACCGGCGCAGATGGAGGCACGGTTCGAGCAACTGATCGGCGCAGCGCCGGAGGCGCTCAACCAGCTGAACGAGTTCGCCGCCGCGCTGGGCAACGACCCGAACTTCGCCGCCACGATGCTGGCGGCGCTGGATGCCAAGGCCGACAAGGCCACCACCTACACCATCACCCAAGCCGACGGGAAATTCCTGCTGAAAACCGGCAAGGCGGCCGACGCCTCGCTGCTCGGCGGCAATGCCCCGGCCTACTACGCCTCGGCGGCCAGCGTGACCGCGCTCGAGGCCGAAGTCGGTGATGCCTTCAACCGCCTGGCGACCGCATTCAATAACGGCGCGACTCAGATCAACGCGATATAGGGGAATGAACTGTGAGCCTTGAAACTCAAATTGCGGCGCTGGTGACGGCGGCGAATAACTTGACCAGCGCGGTCAACGGGAAGATGACCGAGATCGATGCGGCTGTCGATGCAGCCGTTAAGGCTATTCCAAATATGTCGAAAGACTATTTCGTTGACGCTGTTTCTGGCGTGGATACAGCGCTCGGAACTTCTGCGGCACCGCTTAAAACCATTGGCGAGGCTATGTCGCGTACCGCGACCACGCCTTATGCTGTTATCTATCTGATGGCAGGTCAAACGCACGAATATAGCGGGCCATCTAATACGTTGCCCTATCGGCTGGTAAGCAATAAGCTGACGTTTGTAAAGTACGGGTCTGGTAATGATCCTGTATTTGCTCCAAAAGTTGGGAATTACTTTTCTAGTTATTCCAATCTCCACTTCTTTGTAATGGAAGGCGGGACTGTTCTTTTCAAGAACGTAAAGCTCGTTATGCCGAATACCCTGCTGGATGGTACGACAGCCTGGGGAAATCAAGGGTTCGGCGCCGGCCTGTTCCACCGTGCGCACGGCACTAATAACTCTCTGCAGGGTTCGGTCACCTTTGCCAGTTGCACGATCCAGCTCGGCGCGGTTGACGTTTTCTATTCGGGGTATGCCGGAAATTTCCGGTGCGACCTCACGTATTGCACTATTGATGCCGCTCTAACATCGAAGTTTGCGAAGCTCGACGGCGCAACGCTTACGTTGGCCGTTTTTGCTACTACTGTCAGCAATAGCAAGACTTGGGGAAATCTTATTTCTGGAGTGGTTAAGGCCGCTAACGGAAGTGTCACTAACGTGGTAAGCAACGTCGGCGACGTTATCGCAGGGGCGGCGTAATGATCATTAAAACTTTCAAAACTGGAACGGATACGATTTACAACGCGACGCCTGATCAACTTGTCGAAATGGGTTTTGATCAGGCAAGCATAAGCGCCGCGATCAACGAACAAGCGGCGGGCGAAGCTGCAGCGCTACGTCGCGCGGCATATACCGTCGAGTCGGACCCGCTCTATATGGAATGGCAGTACGACCAGACGCCCGAGGCCGAGCAGGCCTGGCGCGACAAGGTCGCCGAGATCAAAGCCCGGTACCCGCTGCCGACCGAGTAAGTCCACCGCCGCGAAAGCGGTTTTTTTACGCCTGCAGACAGCCCCCGCCCTGGGGGCTTTCGCGTTTCTGAGGATCTCCAATGCTTGAAACAATCCAACGGGGCGCCGGCTGGCTCCTCGCGATTCTGTTCGCCTCGCTGCAGTGGCTCGCGCTCCTGGTGGTGCGTGTGGTGCTGATCCTGGTCGGCCTGCCGGTCGTTGCGCTGGCGATGCCCTTCTCGGTGATCGATCACTCGGTCAGCGACGGGCGCCTGATCGAGAACCTGCCGCGCTGGGCGTGGCTGTTCGGCAACGATTACGACGGCCTGCAGGGCGATAAGCGCGGCTGGTGGGACGACAATTGCGACGCGGCGGTGCTGTTCGGCCTGCTGCCGCTGCTGCGCCGGTTCGGCGTGCCGCTGGATCCGCTGACGAAAACGCATTGGCTGGCCCGCTGGTGGTGGGCAGCGGTGCGCAACCCGGTCAACAACCTGCGGCTCGTGCCCGGCTTTAACTGCCCCGTCAGCGAGTGCGTGATTCGCTTCCTGGGCGCGTCTGTCGTCGAGGATAAGCCGGGCTATTCCGGATGGCAGTTCGTCGCAGCGCGGCACGCTGGCGGCCGTTCCCGGTGGTATGGCTTCTATCTCGTCCACCAGTGGAACACGTCCCGCGCCTTCGTGCTGCGGCTGGGCTACAAGATCAAGCCCGAGCACGAGGGCAGCGACGAGCCCGGCAAGGGCATGACGTTCAAGATCAACCCGTTCAAGGCCATCTGACCCCGGCCGCTTCCTGACCCCTCCCCGACGCCGCGAAAGCGGTTTTTTTGTGCCTGGAGATTGAGCACACATGGCAAAGCAAACCAAGCGTTACCGCGTCCTGCGCGGCTATCCGGCCGGCGGTGGCCACTGGACGAAGAAAGACGACGTCGTCGAGCTGCTGGACGTCCAGGCGCTCGCCCTGGTCCAGGCCGGTCGCATCGCGCTCGAGCCGGAGCCCGTCGTCGAGCCCGAAGCCGCCGCAGCGGCCCCCGAAGCGGAAGCCGCCCCGGCCCCCGCGACCAAGAAAACCACGAAGTAAGGAGCCAGGCGAATGGCTGAGGTAACCAATTTCGAGCACAACGGCGTATCGGTCGAGGCGACCGAATCGCCCGAGGCCATGGGCGGGCTGGGCGACAACGTCGTCGGCCTGGTCGGTACCGCCCCGAACAAGGCGATCGGCGTGCCGCTGAATGCGCCGTTTCGCATCAACTCGCGCACCCTAGCGGCCATGCTGGATCCGACCGGCGCGCAAGCCGGCTCGCTGTTCATGGTGGTGGATCAGATCCTCAAGGTCGTCACCGTGCCGATCTATGTGGTCGTCGTCGAGGAGGGTGCCACCGAGGCCGATACGCTGAACAACGTCATCGGCGGCGTGGATCCGGCGACCGGGCAGATCCTTGGCCTGGCCGCGCTGGCCACTGCGGCCGAGGTGCCGACCATCATCGGCGCGCCGGGGTTCTCCGATCGCCAGGCGGTGCATAGCGAGCTGGCCAGCTTCGCGAAGCGGATCCGCGCGCGTGCGGTGATCGATGGCGTCGACCTGGACGTCGAGGGGCAAGTCCTCAACAGCCAGTCGATCGGCGGCGCCGAACTCGGCTATGACCGCGTTTACCTGGTCCACCAGATGCCGGCGGTCTACTCCAAGGCGGCAAAGGCGAACGTCTTCCTGCCGCCGTCCTCGCTGGCCATCGCGGCGATGGCTGCGGTCAAGCAATGGGAAAGCCCGGGCAACCAGGTCACCTATGCGGCCGACGTCTCGCGGACTGTCGAATACAACATCCTCGACAAGTCCACGACCGGCGATCTGCTGAACCGCTACGGCGTCAGCTACTACGCCCGCACCACGCTCGGCGGCTTCTCGCTGATCGGCAACCGCTCGATCACCGGCAAGTTCATCAGTTACGTCGGCCTCGAGGACGCCATCACGCGCAAGCTCGTGAAGGCGGCGCAAAAGGCGATGGCGAAGAACCTGACCAAGTCGTTCATGGAGCAGGAAGTCAAGCGCATTGACGACTGGATTCAGACGCTCGTGGCCGACGAGACCATTCCGGGCGGGCGGGTCTACCTGCACCCCGAGCTGAACAGCGTCGAGAAGTACAAAAACGGCACCTGGTACGTCTGCATCGATTACGGCCGCTACGCGCCGAACGAGCACATGATTTACCAGCTCAACGCCACCGATGAAATCATCGAAGAGTTCCTGGAGGACGTTCTTTAATGTTCACTAACCGCGTAAGACAGTCGATGCAGGCATTCCTGCAGGGTTTGCCACTGATGCAGACCCTGGAGGAGTTCGACCCGCCCCTGATCGAATTCGAGATGGAGGAGTTCCAGGGCGGTCGCTTCATCAGCGAGGAGCAGGCCAAGGGGCTGAAAGCCTTGACCGCGAAACTCACGATCCAGGGCGTCGGCCTGCCGATCATGACCGCTCTCGGCGTCACCGTCGGCGATCAGATCCTGCTGACCGTCCAGGAGGCCGGCGAGGATGGCGACGGCGCCGAGTGGTTCAGCTATCACGTGTGTGGCGGCAAGCTGAAAAAACTCGAGGAGAAGACCCTCAAGATGAAGGACAAGAAGGTCACCATCCTCGAAATCGCGCTGATCACCTACACCCGCGCCGAAATGGGCGTGCCGGTGATCGACATCAACACCCGCACGCAAAAGATCGTGATCAACGGCGTTGACATGATCAAGGGCGCCCGCCGCCTCGTCGGCATGGCGTAACCGCTGCAACCCTCCTAAAGCCGCCTCCGGGCGGCTTTCTCGTTTCTGGAAGGAAAACCCGCATGACCTGGACGCCTAAACCGCTGCCGCTGCATTGGCCGATTCAACTGCCTGACGGCTCGACCCTCGACACCCTGCACCCGCGCGCCTTCACCGTGGAGGAGCATCGCGCCGCGCTCGCTCGCGCTGGCACCGACGAGGACGCCCGTTTCGAGGAGCTGGCTGTTCTGGCCACCGGCTTGACGCTCGAGACGATCGAGGAGCTCAAGCGCCCGGATTACGTCAGCCTGTCCGCCTGGCTGGCCGAATACGTCAACCAGCCGGCCTATTTCTTCACCGGCCAGAAGCCGGAAAACCCGGACGACGTGCCGCTGCTCGTGCCGATCCGCAGTTTCGGCCAGCCCGTCGAGCGCATCCGCCTGCAGGTGCCGACGATGAAGGCGACGAAGGTGATGATGGCCGAGAAGGATCCGGCCAAGGCTGCCGTATTCATCAGCTCGCACTGCACCGGCATTGCGCCGGGCGACATCGTGAAGCTGTCGCTGCCCGACTGGCACCAGTTGCAGGGGCGCCTCGGCGATTTTTTGAACAAACCGGCGGACTACTTTCGGAACGCGACATCGAAGTGATCCTCGATGTCGTGCCCCTCGTTTACCACGTGAGCGAGGCGGAAATTCTGGAGTGGGACGCCGGCAAGGGCCTGCGGCGCTATGAATTGGCGCTCGCACGCCTCGGCGTGAAACGGGAGTAATGGGGCATGGCCGAATCGAAGTATTCCCTGCGGCTTGCCGCCGTCGACGCCTTCTCGAAGACGTTCGGCGATTTCAGCAAGAAGGCCGGCGAGCTCGAGGAGGACATCAAGGCCACGCGCTCCGAAATCTCGAAGCTCAACAGCACGGCCCGGGACGTTTCCGGTTACGTGAAGCTCGAGGGCCAGCTCGGCAAAACGAAGGTGATGCTGCAGCAGGCCCGCGTCGAGCAGGCCAGCCTCGGCCGCGCGCATACCGAGGCGCAGGCCAAGGTCGAGCGGCTCGGCGTCGAGTATGCGGCGGCGACGGCGGAGCTCAAAAGGCTGGAAACCTCGACCGGCACCAGCTCGGCCGAAGTGACCAAGGCCAGGGCCGAGCAGCAGCGCCTCGGCTCGGCCCTCGCAGGCGCGACGGCCGAGGTCAAAAAGCTCGAGACGGCGCAGGATCGCAACACGGCCAGCGTTCGCACGCTCGAGGCGGCGCAGCGGTCGGAGGCGAACCAGCTCAAGCGCCTTGAAACGGCGCTGACCGGGGCCGGCGTCGATACCGCCAAGCTGGCGACCGAGCAGAAGCGCCTCGAGACAGCGACCGAGCAGGCGAACGCGGCGCTGCAGGCGCAGCGGGCGCGGCTGGACGCCGTGCGTCAGGCGCAGGGGCGTATCGAGGGCAACCGGGCCGCGCGCGCGGATCTGCGCGGGCAGATGGTCGAGACGGCCGCCATCGGCTACATGGCCGCCAAGCCGGTCGCGCAGGCGATGGAGCTCGAAGTCGCCATGGCCGACGTGGCCAAGGTGATCAAGTTCGAGGGCAACCAGCGCGAGGAGATGTCGAACGCGAACCTGAAACTGGCGAGCGACCGGCTGATCTCCTCCGGCGGCATCACGGCCGTCGACCTGGCAAAGATCCAGTATGCGGCCGGGCAATCGGGCATCGGCAACGACGAGGCGACGTCCGAGGGCAAGCAGCGCGCGGTAATGGAGTTCACGCGCGACGCGGCCATCATGGGCGGCGCGTTCGACCTGGGCGCCGAGGAGGCCGGTTCGATCATGGCCGGCTGGCGTGCGTCGATGGGCCTCGATCGGGAGAAAACCCTCGACCTGGCCAACGCGACGAACCTCCTCGGCAACAGCTTCAACGCCACGCCGGCCGATATCGCGTCGGTCGTGAAGCGCTACGGCGCCGTTGGCCAGGCCTCCGGCTTGCGGCCTGAGCAAAGCGCGGCGCTGTCGGCGGCGCTGCTCAACCCGGGAACCGAGAAGGAAATCGCCGGTACCGGCATGAAAAACTTCCTCGCGGCGCTGACCAAGGGGTCGGCCGCGACGAAGGGACAGCGCGAGGCCTGGTCGAGCCTGGGCATGGATCCCGAGGATCTGGCCAAGCAGATGCAGCAGGACGCCCCGGGCACGATCATGGACGTGCTGCAGGCCATCAAGGCGCAGCCGATCGAGGAGCAATCGGCGCTCGCGACGCAGTTGTTCGGCTCGGAGTCGATCGGCGCGATCATGCCGCTGCTGCAGAACCTGGGCGCTGTCGAGAAGGCATTCGGGATGGTGGCCAACTCGGCCGACCGGGCCGGCTCGATGATGGTCGAGGCTGAGCAGAAGGCCGGCACGTCGCGCGGGGCGTGGGATGCCTTTGTCGCAAAGGTTACGCGCCTTTCGACGACCATTGGCATGTCGATGCTGCCGGCGCTGAATGCCGTGCTCGTGCCGCTGGGCGCGATCGTTGACGGCATGTCCTGGTTTGCTGACACGTTCCCGAAGATCACCTCCGGCCTTGCTATCGCCGCTGGCGGCCTGGCCGCGCTCAAGGTCGGCGCGCTCGGCCTCAAGTTTGCCGGCCTCCTGGTTGGCCAGGCGTTCAACCGGGCCGGCCTGGCCCGCGCCAAGCTCGACGCTACGACCTTTCGCTCGGCTACCACGGCAGACGCTGCCGTGCTGCGCTTAAACGCTGCCATGGCTCGCCTGGGCGCCGCTGGCAGCCTTGGCGGGGCAGGTGCGGGGGGCAAGGGCGGGAAAGGAGGCAAACCAGGGAAGGGCGGCGGCCTCGGCGGCAAGCTGGCGGGCGTTGCTGGCCGTGGCGCTGCGCCGCTCGTGCTGGCGGCGGGCGCGATGAACTTGGCAAGCGTGATCAGCGACGGCGGCACCGGCGAGGAGATCGGCGGCGCGGCTGGCAGCACGGCGGGCGGCCTCGGCGGTATGTGGGCCGGCGCTGCTCTCGGCGCGGCGGCGGGGTCGGTCGTGCCCATCGTCGGTACTGCCGCCGGCGGCCTCATTGGCGGCGCCATTGGCGGCCTGGCGGGCAGCAGCGCGGGCGAGTGGATCGGCGAGAAGCTGGGCGCCCTGGTCGACAAGCTGAGCTCGCCCGAGGCGACCGCGAAAGAGATCGTGACCAATACCGACAACCGGCAAACCACGTTCGCGCCCGTGATCACCATCCAGGGCGCCGACCATGCCACCTCGCAGGCGCTGGGCGACTCGATCATGCAGCGGATGAAGGCCGAATTTATGCCGATGATGGCCATGGATCCGCTGGCGGTTCGACGCGGCGCTGCACTGACTGACGGGAGCAACTGATGCCGCAGCAATTGGCACTCGGCGAGTTCGTGTTCGGGCTCGCTACCGGCTTTCCCTACGACCGCCTTGCGCGCAAGACAACGGGCGGCTGGGTCGACCTGGACATCATCAGCAGCAAGCCCCTCTCGCACAACACCGGCCAGGGGCTCGAAACCGTGCGCCTGAGCGGCAAAGCGCAGTGGGCCGCAGGGATGGCCAAGGTCGACGAGCTGCGCGCCATGGCGAACAGCAGGGCGCCGTTCACGCTGGTGGACGGCCTCGGCCGCAACTGGGGGCGCTGGCGAATCGACGGGGTAAGCGAGGATCAGGAGCGCGTCATCGATGACGGCACCGCCTCGCTTTTGAACTGGACGCTCGAGCTATCGGAATTCGTCAATGCGTAAGGTCAGAACGATCGCCGGTGATACGGCGAACACGCTGCTATATCGCGAGCTCGGCCGGTCGGATGACGCGGCCGAGGAGGCCTTTTGGCTGGTCAATCCTGGCCTCGCGGAATACGGCACGGCGTTGCCGGCCGGCGTGCGTGTCGCGCTGCCTGAGTTGGCCAACGCGCCCGCGCAGGCGGCGCCGCTGACGGCCTGGGACTAAGGGGGAAACATGGAAATCGGGTATACCCCGGCCGTCGAGGTCTACGGCGCGAACGCGGCGCTGATCAACGCGCGGCTCGTGGATTGGGAGCACGTCGACGCCGCCGGCATCGAGTCGGATCAACTGAAATTGACCGTCAACATCGAGGGTCTGGACGGCCTGCCGAGTTTTGACAGCAAGATCGGTTTGCGCGTGGGCTACCAGGAGACCGGGCTCGTCGATAAAGGCGAGTTCACGGTCACGCGCGTGACGCCGCAGCTATTCCCGGCGCTGATGCTGATCGTCGCCACTGCTGCGCCGTTCACGGTCAAAGATCCGAGCGGCTTCAAGGCCCGCCGCTCCGAAACCTACGCCATGACCACGCTCGGCCAAGTGTTCCGACGCGTCGCCGGCCGGCACGGGTTTACGCCCCGCGTCGCGGCCGACCTCGAGGCGATCGCGATCGTCCACATCGACCAGTCGAACGAGACCGACGCGGCGTTCCTGACGCGCCTCGCCAAGCGCTTCGACGCGGTCGCGAAGCCGGTAAACGACCTGTATGTGCTGGCCCGCCGGGGTCAGCTCAAGACGCTGAGCGGCAAGCCGATGCCGAAGGTCACGCTGTCGGTGACGCAGGACAACCGGCCAGGCAGCAAAGCGTTCATCGCGGCCAGCATCGACACCGATGCGCGGATCCGCGTCAAGGGCGTTAAAACGACCTGGTGGGATGGCGGTAGCGGAAAGGAGGTGATCGTCGAGACGGGCAGCGAGCCGTTCCGCAAGCTGCGCCAGCGCTACCAGAACGAGGACGAGGCCAAGGCCGCCGGCGAGGGCGAGCTGCGCAAGGCCAAGCGCCAGGAGGCAAAGCTCCGGATCGACTGCCCGGGCAATCCGGCGTTCGGCGCCGAGGGTCTGGTCGAGCTCGATGCGACGTGGCCATCGTTCATGCGCGGCGACTGGTCGATCGATAAGGTGACCTCGAGCGGATCCAGGCAGCAGAGTTACCGCTGCACGATCGAGGCGAGTTATCCGGACGGAAAGCAGGAGTGATCCCGGCGCAAAATTGCGCAGGCGTGCACTCCTCAGTTTTGAGGGGTGTTCGGTTTGTCGAAATTGACGCAGAACACTCAGCTCAAAATTGAGCCCAGGCCATGGTCTGGGCTGTAGACCATGGCGCAAAATTGAGCCGACGTTAATTCGCCCCATCGCCTCGCGGCGGTGGGGCGTTTTTTTGTGCCTTAAATTTGTTGCGTTAGGTTCCAGCGCGCTATAGGATTCGCTGCAACCTAACGAAAGGAGGGGCTAATTGGAAAAGAAGCCTAAAAGCTCGGCGCAGCGAGTGGAGGAGTACGAAGCGAGGCTGCGTGAGATTGGTGGGCGAAAGCTCGCCAGTGTTCGACTTGGGCCGGAGGCAGCAGAAGCCTTGGCATTTTTCGAGGGGCGCGGCGAGTCCGCGACGAAAGTAATCAATCGGCTGCTGATTGCAGCAAGGGAGCAAGAGCAATGACTGAACAGCGTGTACTAGATCCGTCCGCCGTCACTCTGGAAGACGGCCGCCCGACCACAACTTCGCTGGTTGTCGCCGAGGTTTTCGGCAAGGAGCATAAGGTGGTGATGCGGGCAATTCGTCAGCTCGATTGCTCGGAGGATTTTGCACGGTGCAATTTTGTACCGTGCAGTCGAATAGCTGGAAATGGCAGGGGGGAGCCCTTCTACCGCATGACTCGCGACGGATTCACCTTCCTGTGCATGGGCTTCACCGGGAAAGAGGCCGCGCGTTGGAAAGAGGCTTATATCGAGGCATTCAACCGCATGGAGGCCGAGCTGCAGCAGCGCAATACCGAGCAGTACAGCGAAGTCGAGGGTGCCATGTTTACCGGCCGCCTGGTCGAGCTCGATTTCGGCGCGGGCGTTGTACATGCCGAGTGGGATACGGCTGGCAACCTGTGGCTGGGCGATCTGGAGATCGACGCCCTGCTCGGCTACAAGATGAAGAACTCCGCGCTGGGCTTGTTCCGTCGCTATGAGCACGAATTCCCCGAGGGGAGCGTTTGCGAATATCGCGATGAATACGACAACCAGCGCCGGGCCATCTTCACGCCAATGGCGTGGGCGGTGCTCGCCCGCCATTCGACGCTGCCTCTGGCGCCCCGGCTCGCCCTCGCGGCTGTGCAGCACTACGTTCCGCCGAAGCTGATGGAGGTCAAGCGCGAGGATTATCAGCGCCTGGTCACTCGCACCGAGGAAAACGCCGAGAAGTTCCAGCGCATCGCCGCCGCTAGCGGCGAGCTGGCCAGCGCCGTGGCTGACGCCTACGAGTCGGTTTATCTGGCGAAGGGCTCGATCGAGCGCGATCACCCAGCGCTGATGCCTGGCCGGGATCAGTCGAAAACCCACTGACCCGAAAGAACGAAGCCCCCACTGCCTTGCGGCGGTGGGGGCTTTTTTCGTTTCTGGGTCGGTTAGCGGTTGTCGGCGACTGTTTCGGAGCGGATTTCGTCCATTCTGGCGCGCACGCTGTCAGGTATTGCCGGCGCGCCCTTCCCTCTGAATATCCTTGGCAGGTCTTGATAGGGCCGGCTGGCATCGGTTCTGTCGATCGCGGCAACGGCCTCGACGATGCTGATCGCCGGCCCATTCGCAGACGCCCAATCGTCACCCTGTTTGAGCCAGGCGCTTGGCGTGGCCCGCCAGTGGCGGCACAGCGCCCACGTGTTGCCATCATCCTTCAGCGTCTCGCACTTGACGGTATGCCCGGCTTGTTTGGTTTGCCATCCGGCCGCCTGATGGGCCTGCCGAAGGCCGCTCGTTTCCAGGCTCATGACGTCTTGAAATCCGCCGACCAGAACCGCCACGGCTCCTGCCGCCAGAACAATCTTTGTGCTCTTTTTCACGTATGCCCCTCCCGTTGTGGCGTCGGCAGGGTAACAAAAAGCCCGCCAGGGCGGCGGGCTTGTGGGGCGGGTCACATGGTTATGCGGTTTTCGCCATGGCGCGCAAGATGCCGAGCGTTGTCAGGCAGTCGGCCAGCGCGCGGTGGGCTTGCCCCTGGATCTCGACGCCCTGCTGTGCGGCGGCGTTGCCAAGGCGCTGCCAGCGGTATCCGATGCCGCGCCGGTCGAGTTCGCCCCAGTGCTCGGCGTAGGTGAGCATGGCGCAGTGCGCAGCCATGGCGGGCGTCTCGAGACCATGCAGGGCGTCGCTCTGGCGAATCAGGCGCAGGTCATAGCTGGCGTTATAGATCACCAGGTGCCGGCCCGAGGCGAGCAGCTCGAGCAGTTGGCCGCGAACATCGGCCCAGCCGGGCGCGGCGGCCACCATCTGGTCGGTTATGCCGTGGATGGCCGTTGCGTCCGCCGGGATCGGCCGTGCAGGGCGCACGAGGGTGTCGATTAGCGTCTGGCCCGCGCAGTCGATGACGGCGAGCTCGATCACTTCGGCGTCGCCCTCAAGGCCGGTGGTTTCGGTGTCGAGGATCAGGGCGTTGCTTGCGAGCCATGCGGCTGCGCGTGCTGCTGGGGTTTTCATTCGTTGTCGCTCCCTTGCTGTTGGTCGTCATATTCAGGTTTTGCGGTGTAAACGCGCCAGATGAACGCGCCGATCGCCACCAGGGCGCCCCCGAGGAGGCCGAGCAGGATCTCGAGCGAGCTGGAACTGCTGCGGCGGCTCATGCTGTGGGCTCCTGTCCTGGGCGTGCGTAGTGCGGCACCGGGGCGCCCGCGACCTCGCCCTCGAGCCAGGTACGGAAGGGCACGCCGCCGACCTGGCCGTCGATATGCGGCGGCAGGCGCCCGGGCAGGGCGCGGACGTAGTCGGCGAGCTCGATGCACTCGGTCTTGCAGGTGCGAACGAGGTGCTGCAGGCGCGCCTTCTCGTGGTCGGCGCCGGTGATCTCGTCCAGGAGCGGGCGAACGATCTCGTCGGCCGCCGTCACGATCGCGACGATTTTCGGATCCGGCTTGCGCACCTGGCCGAGGTAGTGGTCGAGCATCCGAACGTCGCGGTAGTCGCGACGCATGGCGGCGGCAATGCGCTGGGCAGCGTCCTCGAGGGCGCGGGCTTGGTCGGTCGTCATCATGCGGCCCTCGCGATAGCGGCCAGCGCGTCGACGCGCAGGCGGGCGGGCACGTGCTGCTTAATGAACTGAATCGCCAAGTTGCGCGCGGCTGGCTCGGTGATCCGTGCGAGCGGCAGGTTTGACGCGGTGGTATAGTCGTTCGCTGACATGGGTTAGATCCTCGGTAGGGTTTTGCTTGTGTCTGCCTGGTCAGCGGTTGCCGCCGCTGGCCGGGCACCTCTCTCAGTTCAGGGCGTCCAGGCGCCGTTTCAGCTCGGCGACATTGCCGACATCGAACCGGCCATCGCCGCGCTTGTACTTCTCGAACAGGTCGTCGATCGCCTCGAGCAGCAGATGCTTTACCGGCGTCTCGCTCATGCCCTTAATCTCCTGCAGGCCCTGGTGATAGCGCTTCGGCGCCAGCAGCGGGATTTTCTTCTCGGTCGGGTCGTTGGCTACCGCCGCGCGGGCCTTCTCGACGTGTGCCGGCGTGGCCTGGGCTGTGCCGCGCTGGCTGGGGCGTTGGGTGCTAAGGCTCATTGCAGGATCTCCAGAACTTCGGTGGTCAGTGCTTCGATCTCGGCCCGCGCCTCGTCGGTGGGTCGCAGATCCATCACGCTCCGGCCCTTCGGCACGCCGTCAACGTAGGCGACGCGCTGGTGCGTGCGCGCCTCGAGGATGGGCAGCTCTAGACCTTGCAGGGCGCTCTCAACTTCGCGCGCCAGGCGTGTGCCCTGGATTGCTCGCGCCACCAGCATCGCGGCGCGTGGTTTGCCGTCTGCCAGCTCCTGCCGGTCTTTCACGAGCTGCACCAGGTCGCCACACGCCCAAATGTCGTACTGGCTCGGCTGGACGGGGATCAGCACCAGGTCGGCGACCTTGATCGCGGCCGACGTTAGCTCGCTGACCTGTGGGATCCCGTCGATGACCACGAACTCATAGGCGCCCGCAACGCGCGGCAGGTCGCGGGCCAGTTGCTTGCCCATGGAGATAACCGGCACGTGCCATGCGACGTCGTTGCCGTCCTGGGCGGCGGCCCAGTCGGTCGCCGAGCCCTGGTCGCTGTTGAGGTCTACGATCAGCACGCTATGGCCACGCGCTGCGATGCACGCGGCGAGGTTGGTGGACGTGGTTGTCTTTGTGGTGCCGCCCTTCTGGTTGAGCACCGAGATTATTTTCGGCATGGCTGGATTCCTGGTGGTGGGTTTGTCGGTCAACGAGTGCAAGAATAGGAACAAAAGAACAAAAGAGCAATAGGACATTTACACAAAAGAACATAAACAAGCGGCGCGCTAGCGCCTACCTTGTCCGCCTGTATTGGCTCGTCCCTTCTCTGCAGGCTGGAGCCCGCCAACGGCGCGGGTTTCCCGCGCCATAAACGCCAGCGCGAAGCGCTGAGTCCTTTTAGGGTATGCCCTGCCCAAGCCATCCGAGTGGCTTCTCGTCCTGGGCGATTCTTGATCCGTCAAAGCAAGGTGGCGCGCCAAGGTGCTACATAGTGCCAAGGTGCAAAGGTGTATGCGTACTATAAGCATACACCCTGACGCATAACCCAATATACACCCATGCACACGTGCGCAAAGGTGTATGCACCCTATGCGCCTTATATACGTATATAAGGCTCAAGGGGTGCATACACCCTTGCGCACATATACACCCATACACATTCGTGTACTTTGCGCAAAGGTGTATGCAGTGATATATATGCGTTGCGGTGTATGAATGCAGGGTGTAGAATTGCCGCTATGCTTAACGGTGTATGCCAAAGGAGGCGCTAACGATGGGCAGGAAGGTTGATCTAGAGGAAGTCACTCGCACATTGCTGGACGGCGTGCGCGCTATCGATGGCGACGCGCAACTGAGTCGAGGCGACAAAACGAAGCGCTTGGCGCGGCTCGCCGATCGCATCAAAAACGGTCTGTACGAGGATCGCCGCCGGAAGGACGAGGACAAGCTCGCGCCGGCCAGCTACCGCCGTTATCTGACCATCATCCGCAACGCTGTCACCGAGCAGAACTGGCGGCATCACTCGCTCGAGGAGTCCGTCGAGCGCATCGCCCGCAAGCATCCGAAGTGGGCCGATGCGCTGCAGGCGATGCTCGATCACGCCGACATCAAGGATCTGCGATTCGCTCACCGCGACCTATTGGCCGAGGTGCGCCGGGCGCGCGACGACGACGCTTACGAGGCGATCCGCACGCTAAAGCTCGACCACGAGATCATGCGGCATCTGACCTTGCCAGCCGCCACGAAAGCCGAGCTCGCGGCCGAGGCGGTCGAGCGCCTCGAGGTCCAGGCGACGAACTCGGTCGAGATCAATTTCCATTGGCTGATGGCCACGATCAACGACCTGCTGTCGGCGCAGCAACTGCGCGGCGACGGCACCGTCGCGCCCTACTTCTCGCATCTGACCCTCGGCATCGCCCTGGCGACCGGCCGGCGTGAAATCGAGGTGCTCAAGCTGGGCCGGTTCAAGAAGGCGGGCGAGTTCGAGCTCGAATTCTCCGGCCAGGCCAAGCGCCGCGAGGGCGTCGATTACTCCGACAGCTATCGGATCTATACCCTCGTTTCGGCCGACCTGGTGCTCGCCTCGATCAAGGCCCTGCGGGATCTGCCCGAAGTCCAGGAGCTGCAGGGGCTGGATAACGTCGCGGTGAACAATCGGGTGCATAGCAACCTGAACCAGTTGACCAAGCGCGTATTCAACGACCCGCGCCGCGTGTTCAAGGACAGCCGCAAGATATGGGCGAGGGCCGTTTTCGAGCTGCATTATGCGCGCGATGCGAAGTGGAAAAAGGTCAACGAAACCGTGTTCTGGCAGGCCATGCTCGGCCACGAGGACATGAGCACGCAGGAAAGCTACAAGGCGTTTAAGCTCGACTACACCAAGCCGGCCGAGCCGGTGGCCGAGGTGTCGGGCAAGTGGGCGAACCGCCTCGAGGCGCTGGCTTCACTCGACGGGCACGAGCGGATCAAGGCGAGCTCGTCGCTGCACAAAATTCACCAGTGGGTGAAAGCGACGGTCAAGGCCGCGCCGGAGGCGCGGATCTCGCAAAAAGCCATACAGACCAACGTCGGCAGCTACCGCCCGAACATCAAGGAATATCTAGAGATCGCGGCCGAGGCCCTGGCCACTCCGAACCGGGGGCTCGCCGAGGTGGCGGCGCCGGTACCGAAAGAGGTGGTCAAGGCGAAACCGCACCTGACCGTTCACCAGCTCGAGGACGGCCAGTGGCAGGCCGTGGCCCGCGTCAACGGTGTGGACGTGGCCACGGGCGTCGACGGCGATCGCATGACAGCGATGCGCAAGGCCTACGATGGGGCTATCGGGGCAGCGTCTTGACGCTGGCGAGGTGAACAGATGCCGGGGCTTGCCCCGGCATTTCTTTTTGCGCGGCGGCAACGGAATAGGCGGCTTCGTGCAACTGCTCGACCTGCAGCAGCTTCTCGCGTAGCACGGCCAGGCCTTCGGCTAGCTCGGCCTGGCTGAGCTGGTGGGCGCTGAGCCCGAGCATTTGGCTGATTGCCAGGGCACTGCGAATGCCCGCGCTGGTGTTGTCCATCATGTTGAGAATCGGCACGTTTCCTACTCCTTGGCCTGCTAATGTCAAATGGCCGTGCTGGTTATGCGTACAGTATCACAGCCCGGGTTTTTGCATCAGCCGCGCCACGTACTCCAGTTCAAACCCGATGCGCCGTTCGTCGGCTCCTGGTTTGACCCATCCCTCGAGGATGTCCCGCCGAAACGCCCCCACAACCTGCGCCAATGGGATACCGAGGGGCTTTGAACAGCGAACAGCAACCGCGTAGATTTTTTCCGCCAGGCTCAAGGGATACTTTTCCTCGGAGGCTTTACCCTCTCTCTGCAAAGTGTCCCTGTCGCGCTCGAGGGCGCCCTGCGTGGCCTGGGGCTCGCCTGCAGGCTCCTCGAGGGTTTTCGGCTCGTAGGGGGTCGCCGTCTCGTGTGTGGCCAGCGAGTGAACGCCAATCGCGGCGCGCTGCTCGACGTAAGCCATGATTACCTGCCAGGTATCGGCGTCGATCTCGAAAACATTGCGACCGTTCGTCTTGCGCTTATGCACGCGCACGCCGAGGCGCTCGATGATCGATTTGACGACCGTCGTCGCGCAGGCCTTGGCCGTCAGCGAGGGCAGCAGGCGCCCCAGCTTGAGGGCGTTGTAAAGGTCGAGGCTGGCTTGATCCGCGCGGATCTCCGCGAGGATCTGGCGGCACTGGTCAACGGTGAAGGATCCCTCGCCCGTGAAGCGGTCCAGGCCGAGCGTGTCGAAGGTCTTGACCAGGAACGCGCGGGCGACCGACTTGTAGCGGTGCTGCGTCAGCACGACGCGCGCTTTGCGCTGCGCCTGGTCGTAGGCCTGGGCCTGCTCCTCGCTGGACTGCAGCAGCTCCATAGCGACGACGCGGCTGATGCCTCGATCGTCATAGAACGCGACGTCGTCCGGGGTCGGCTCGTCGACGCCGAGCTGATTGGCCATGTGGTAGCGGTCGACCTGGGCGCTTTCGCGCTCGCTGCGCACCTCCTGGCGATTCAGGCGGGCGAATGTCTCGTCGTCCGGGGTCTCGACGCTGTTGATCAGATCCATGCGTTTCTCGAACACCAGGACGGCGCCGAGCTCGCGGTTTGCCCTCGATTCCTTGGTGCGCTCCGGGTCGTCCAGGTTGGCGCGATGCACCTGGTAGCCGTCGCTGATCAGCATCAGCAGGAAGTTGTTCGCGAAATCGTTGCGCGCGCGGTTCTCGCTGGTGGTGCTGGCCAGGTAGGTGATGTCGAAGGCGGTTTTCTTGCGCACGAAGCGAACCTCGCCCTCGGCTTCCTCAAAGCCGAACGTCTGCTCGTCGGCCTGCAGCATGCCGCGATAAAGCGCCTCGCTGTCGGTCTGGCGCTGCGCTGACGCGTGGCCAAGGCCGACCAGGTAGTGACGGGCCGTCCGATCGCGGCGCAGCATCTGGATCGCGTCGGAGGGGCTGACGGTCTGGCCGCTGAACAGGCCGACGTGATGATCGAAGTGCGCGGATCCGCCGAAGGTCATCGAAACGCCGGAGCTGATGGCCGGCGAGTAGATCAGAACGTCGTATTTCACGGCCTCGCCGTCGGGGTCGCGCAGGAACGCGGCGACCTCTGGCTCGCCTTTGTTGCCCTGGTGGACGACCAGCATCCGAACCGGCTTGATCTCGCCCGCCTCCTGGCGTTCCTCGATCACGGCCGCGAGCTTCTTGCAGCTCTCGACCGAGTCGTTCGCCATCAGGACGCGTTTGCCGGCCGAGATCCAGTCGAGGGCAACCTGCCAGACGGTTTCGTCGTCAGAGTGGTCGACGCGGATGTGATCGGCGCCGCCGGTGACCTCGATGATGGTGATTTTCTCGCCTGGGCGCGCGAGCTCGCAGAACTCGACGACGTTGTCGTTCGCGTCGGCATCGCACAGCAGCACGCGCTTCGCGTCGCGCACGGCATCGATCAGGGCATCGTAAACGCGGACGCGCCCCTCGACCGGGCCGGAGGCGACGTGGCTGATGACCTGGCCGGCCTCGTCGATGCAAAGAGTGTCCACGGTGGTGAACCAGGAGCGCTCGTCGGCGTTGTAGAACTTCGGCGCGGTGATCGAGTTGACGCAGCAGGCCAGGTGCGAGACGTCGCGCATCCAGGCGGCCATAACGTGTTTGTAGTGGTGAACCAGGCCGTCGGTTTTATAGCTGCCGTCGCGGTTGCGCGCGGGCTTGCCCTGGCTGTCAGTGACCCGGTTCAAGCGGGCCGCCGCGTCGTCGAGCAGTGAGACGCGGTGTGCAACATAGGCGCCCTTTGCCGCGTCGCGGATCAGGGGCGCGATGACCTTCTCGGTTTTGCCGCTGCCCATCGGGGCGCGCAGGATGATGCAACCCTCGATCGACTCGATCAGGTGGACCAGGTGCGCGGGAATCTCGACGTTGCCATGTGCCTGGCGCACGCCCTCGATGCGTAGGTGCTGAATGTGTCCCTTCGCCAGGGTGGCCGGCGAGAACGACCGCAGCTCGGCGGCCTGGGTGATCTTCTGCTTTGCGAGCCACTGGCAGAACGAGCGCAGCTTCGGCCGGTCGACCTTCGGGCCGTCCGGGATATGCTCCATGACGCGCTTGAGGACTTCCTCGCCGGAAAACTTGATCGGAACCAGCAACATGCCCGCGTTGATCGCCTGGCGTGCGGCCTTCTCGGCGGTGACGCCGGAGAACTGGAGGCGCTGCAGGGTGTAGGCGAACCAGTCTTTGTATGGCTTGAACACGGTCGCGCGTGCGCGCAGGGCCTTGGCCGTGGCCTTCAAGCCGAACGCGAGGTGATAGTCGTTCCAGTCGGTCGGGCCTTTCTTGTCGGCCTTGAATTTGGCGATCGCCTCGGCGCCGAGCTCGTCGAAGTTGGGCACCAGGGCCGGCGAGTTGAAGTCGCGCGCGAGCTCGAGGGCGGCCAGCATGCCGGCGTTACCGGCGACCGGCTTCCATTGGTCATTGTCGACCGCGTTGCGGATCTGCAGATTCGGGCAGCGCTTGGCGTAGGCCGTGACGACCTTTTTCAGGTTGTCGACGTTGAACGTCACGATCACCGCGACGTTATTGCCGGCCTCGTGCTCGGCAAGCCAGACGCTGGCGCCGGTGGCGAAACCCTCGGCGGCATACACCAGGTCGGCCGACTCGAGGTCGCCGATGATGCAGTGAGCGCCGTCCATCTTCACGCCGGTGCCCTGGAGTTTCTTGTCGGCATAGAGGCGTTGCAGGCCGAGGAAAAGGCCGTCGATGTTGTACAGCGGAACCGCTGAAAAATAACCGTGACCGTCACGCATACGCTTCATTTGAAAGCGTGACACGACAGCGCTGATGCCCTTGGCGACCAGATAGGGGGCGGATCCGTCCTCGTCGCCGATCAGCTCGACGAAACCGTCGCGGATCTTGCCGCCGGCTTCGTATTGGTAGGCATGGCGCCCGCCGCAATGCCAGGCCGACTCATAGGCCAGGCGCTCGCCCTGGACCAGGGCCTCGGCCTTGCGGGCCTTCTCCTCGGCGGCCTTGCGGGCGGCCTCGCGCTTGGCGCGCTCGGCTTCCTGCTTTTTCAGCCACTCGTCATGCTTCTTACTGGTAGTGGTGCCGCCCTGCTCGCGGAAAAGCTCGAGCAGCGCCGAGAAACCCGACCAGCTCGATTTGCCGACGGCCGGATTGTTGTTCGTGAAGTTGACGAAGGGATACTCGAACTCGTCGGCCCGTTTGATCGAGGCCCAAGCCATGACCTTGCCCCGGTGGGCCTTGTCAGTGACCGATGCCGCGCCTTTGGGGCGAGTCTTGTGGCCATCCCACGTGATGTCGCGTTGCAGCGCCGACCACTTAATGCCGACGTCCGCCGCAGCGGCCGCGATGTCGTGCTCGAAATAATCGACCAGGGCGTAAGGGTCAGAGCGGAACCGTTCCTCGTAGAACCGGGCCAGTGCGCTCGCGTTGTCATTCCTATTGTGCATTTTGTTCCTTTGCGCAAAAACGCAAAAGCACAAAAGAACATTCGTTAGACACTCGACCGCGTGGTGCTACACTTGAACTTCAACATTCGCTGTTGGCTACAACTGAATAACCTGCCCGCAAAACAGATTATTCGCCAAAGGTTGAGCTCTACTGTTGCACCCTTTCGGGGTCGGCAGTCATTCGAATAAGGCCCCGGGTTTACCAGACCCGGGGCTTTTTCTTTGGTGCCTTGCAAAGCCAATTACTGCGGGTTAAGCCGCAGTCTACGCCATTTTTTCAGAATCCCGAAATCTTGACCTTTCCGTTTATCGAATGACCCCCTTTTCGATGATCATCCGCATGCCTGTCACTACCCCGACAACCTGAAAATTCCCGTCGATCGAAACCATCGGGAATTGAGGATTTAACGGTCGAAGGTACCGCTGCGCTCCGTCCTGAATCAACCTTTTAAAAGTCAGCTCCTCGCCCTTGTGTGTGTAGCCGACGACCAGGTCATTCGCTTCGGCCACGCGCCGAGGGTTCACGAAGATGGTCGACCCGGCTGGAAACGCCAGGCCGCTGGGTGAATGCATGGTGTCATCAGGCACGACCAGGGCGAACATGCCGGGCGTTGCATTCTCCGGCGGTAAAACCCACGGGGTATTCGCTGGAAGCCGCGTAATATCGGGGTTTAGCTTCCATTCTGCCGCCATGTGCCAGGGTACGACGGGCACCCTTTCGGCGTTTTCTTTGGGGCTGCGAACAGCCCCCGGATTGTTCGCTTCCTCGATTAGGGCCTCGACGGTGGTGCCGAGCGCCTTCGCTACGGCATAAGCGGCCATCACGTTCGGCAGGCTCATGCCGTTTTCGGTCGTCGACAGCGTGCTCGTATTGATCGCGTTCCCGGCCGCCTCGCATAGCGCCGCCTGGCTCCATCCGCGCGCCTGCCGCCGAGCCTTTATGGCCGGCCCGATGTGCTGAATATCTTTCATTGGTGGCCCTCTCAGTCCCTTGCATATTTTCCGTTCGGAATCGATAAGGATTCCACTCGGTATCCTGAATTTTAGTTGATCTTTTTATTCGGAATCCCGAAGATGTGCCTATAACGACATCTGACACTTTTCGGGAGAAAAAGTGCTATGCAGGGTAGGACGGAACGGGAAATCGTGCTGCGCCACACGAACCAATGGTTCACACAATCCGAATGGAACGTGGAGCGTTTCGCCCACGAGCTCCTAGCGCCTGCCCTGGTGGCTGCTGGCCTGATCGAGAAGGCCCTCGAGGAGACCGACGGCGACGCGTATCTGAAAGAGCGCAAAGCCTGGGCGACCCGCCTCGGCCGGATCTTCAACGGCACGAGCCCGTTCCCGCTCGAGTGGAAATGGACGTGGATCGGCTGCCTGCCGGCCCGTATCGCTGACGACGTTCGCCGCGAGTGCATCGAGCTCGTCGGCGGGCTCGATATTCGAGTGCCCCGGATCTCTCCCCCGCTCGCCGGCCCTGTCCCTGCCGATCTGGCCGGGGTGCTGCAGGAATTCGGCGCCTTCGTCGCTGCTGCGACGCCTGCCCATGACGGCAATTACTCGCTGCGCGATGACCCGCAGGCGGTCGACCTGATGCTGCGCGAAGGCCTCGACGCCGTTCTGCGCATGGTTAGCGAGCTTATGTCCGTGGCCATGGGCACCGGCCGCAGCCTGCCGGATCTCGATCGCCTGGTTCGCCTGGCGAAGGCGGTGGCCCATGGGTAGGCATGCGACCGTGATCCTGGGGCCTGACGGCAAGCCGCTGGGGCCTGTAGAACGAGCGCGCGAGCTCGCCCGCCGGCGGCAAGAGCGCAAGCGCAATGCCGAGGGCGCGAGCCTGGTGCGCACGCAGTCCCTCCCCTACAAGTTCGACGTATACCCGGGCACCCGCGACGACCTCGATCTGATTTGCCAGACCGAAGGGTTCGAGCAGTGGGCCGAGTTCATCACCCTGGTCGCCCGGAATGTGGCCGATCAAATTAGGCGTGACTGTCACGATTACAAAGCGCTGACCGCCTTCCCGTCACGAAAAAAGGAGGGCGCCGAATGAGCGTCTCCGCGCTGCTCAAGGTGTACAAGCCCGCCGATGCGGTGAAGTTCCGCATCACGAACGAGCGCCTGTCGGGCGTGAACCGTGTTCGGATCGAGGGCGAGGTTTTCGGGGCTAAGGGGTCGACGGTGAAGCACTTCGGCTCGCCAGCAGAGGCCGACGCGTTCTTTGACGCGATGACCGAGGCAGGCGCCGAGGCCTGGTGGCAATCGCTGTTCGCGAAGGTCAGCGAGGAGTTCGCCGGCCTGCTCGAGCGCGACTTCCTGTACGGCGCTGCAGGATCCTCGCCGAGGGGGCTGTTCAATGCCTGACGCCTGCGATTTTATGACCGACCTGCAGCTCGATATCGGCGCCGCGTTCATGGACGCCCGCGCCTCTCGCCTGGCCATGCCGGCCGACCTGGTGGTGCTCGCGCCGGCTACGCATTGCAGCGGCTGCGGCAAGCCGCTGAGCCTCGACCGCATGCTCGCGATGCCGGGAACCGAGCACTGCGCGCCCTGCAAGGCCTTCGCCGAGCGAAAGGAGGCGCGCCAATGGAGACGCTGAGCCTGTCGAGCCGGCCCGCTCGCTCCTCGGCTGGCCCTGTTTCCGGTGCGGTCTACGTCCTGGACCACACCGAAAGCCCGGCCAAGCCAGCGGCCAAGATCAAGCCGCGCCCCCTTCCCGAGGTGATCGAGCACGACCGCGCGATCATGCGCGACCTCGTCCTCGGCGCCTTCCTGGGCGCGCAGCACTTCCGCGAGGACGACGGCAAGTTCGTCGGCCAGTACACGACCGAAAACACCCGCGAGGCCTTCCCGGCGCACCTCGAGGCGCTGCGCGAGTGCCCCGCCGAGGGTGGTGACCACGTCGGTCGCCTCCCCGCCGCATACGTCGCCAGCCTGGCGAAAGGAACGACCCGCGTGATCGCCAGCGAGACCCGCCCGAAAAAGAAGGCCTCGATTCCCCTAGGCCCGCTCGCCTTCCAGGACGCGCACGTCGTCCGCGCTGTTGCCGGCCTGCCGCCTGAGCTGCAGCACTGGATTCGCTACGCCTACGCCGACTCGAAGGTGTGGGACGACGAAGCGGGCGCGGTGGCGGCGCTGTGGGCGCGCCACGAGCCAACGCTCGGCAAGATCCAGGCGAAGACGCTGCAGAAGGTCAGGAGCCTCGCGCACCTGGCCGTTCAAGACGTCAAGCGGGCCGCGAACTGCGGCAAGGTGCTGCATCAGCCGGCCCGCCTGCAGCAGTTGCTCGGCGTCACCGTGGCCAATTGGGACAAGCATTGGGCCGGGCGCTGGCAGGCGCTGCGCGAGACGCTGCTCGAGCTCGATCGCGAGGCGCTGACCGCGCTTTGCAAGGCCATGCGGGGCTATGGCTTCGTTCTGCTCGATAGGGGGCTGTGATGGCCGCCCTTGCCTGCTCGCAGTGCGGCGCCCTTCCGGAGCGCCGTCTCGACCCGAACAGCGATATGCGGGTCTATGCCTGCACTGGCTGCAAGCATCGCGGCGAGCTGACGACGTCAGAGGCCCGCGCGCTGGCTTCCTGGAATCTGATCAACGACCCGGATCTGCCTCGGCACGGCTGCAAGCCCTCCCCGGCGCCACGCTTCCGCCAGCGGGCCGGCCTGTGGGGTGCGTATTGCTCGTGCGGCTTCGACGATGCGGGTTATCACTCGCTCGAGGGCGCCCGGGCCGGCTGGGCGAGGGCGCTGCGATGAAGCGCCAGGTTCTGCGAATCGATCGCTGCCCGGATCGGCTCATGTGGTACCGCGAGCACGTCGGCTATCTGGTCGACTATCGCGGCCCGGACGGCCCGAACTTCTACCTGTCGCGCGAGGATGCTGGATACACGAACATCGTCCGTCGTACCGACGCCACGCTGCTCGAGCTGGACGACGCAGCCATAAAAGAACAAAAGAACATTTGCACTTTTAGGCATTAGCGAAAAAGTGCAAAAGGGGTATTGCGCAAAAGTCCGGATTAAAGTCTAATAACTGCTCTAATGCGACACATGCAAACCAAAAGCCCGCCCCGTGCGGGCTTTTGCGTTTCTGGTCGAAGCGTCCACGAGCGGCGCACCTCTCCCTGATCCGCTGGCCCTCTCGCTTCCGGATCCCTTCGCCCCGCCCTCGTGCGGGGTTTTTTTATTCCTGGAAGCCTCCCCGATGGCCAACAAACTGCAGCCGCTTGCCGAGCTGGGCGCCGTCGAGGGCGCGAAACTGATTCCGCCCGCGACCGGGTTCATGATCTACGGCGTGACCCTGCAGACCTGGGCGCTGCTGATCCCCGTGCTCTATTACCTGGTGCTGCTGGTCGACCTGGTCGGCCGCCGCTGGGTCGTGCCGCTGATCAAGATGCTGCGCGCGCGCGGCAAGCCTGCCGAGGGCGAAAGCGATGACGCTGGTTAAACGCATCATCGCGGCGGTGACGCTGTCGCTGGCCGCTGCCGGCTTCACCGTGAACGAGACCGGCCTGCCGGCGCCGGTCGAGCGCGCGGCCATCATCGCCGGCCTGATGATCCTCACGCCGGAAATGGAAGGCACGGAATTCGAGGCCTACCCCGACAGCGGCGGCGTCTGGACGATCTGCACCGGGCACACGA
>ERZ1673962.304-NODE-304-length-38408-cov-74.856387_pt1 | contig 38408 bp, 35 predicted proteins | sample MGYA00580188_ERZ1673962 | MGnify/ENA primary metagenome ERZ1673962 (study PRJEB41334, sample SAMN05608104) | rock metagenome | biome: terrestrial subsurface; feature: shale formation; material: shale | place: USA: Pennsylvania ... | reverse complement strand
GCTGGTGGAGCTGGCCGAAGGCGTCAGCTTCGATGAGCTGCAAGAGGCGACCGGCTGTCAAATCCTCGCAACCTGATGGTCTTTGGCGCTCGCCGTTTCTACAAAACTCGCCGGCGGGCGTGTCTTTTTAATGTGCACTCTAAAGGTCAGCCAATCGAAAGCGGCCGACGGGAAGTCCCAGGAGAATAGAAATGCAAGAAGTCGTAATTGTTGCGGCCACTCGTACAGCAATCGGTGCTTTTCAGGGCGCGCTAGCCAATATCTGCGCAGTCGATCTGGGCAGCACAGTCATCCGTAGCCTGTTGAAAACAACCGGTATTGATCCGAATACCATTGATGAAGTGATCATGGGTCAAGTGCTTACCGCCGGCTGCGGCCAAAACCCCGCTCGGCAGGCCGCTATCAGCGCCGGACTTCCCTACAGCGTACCAGCATTGACCGTAAATAAGCTTTGTGGTTCCGGGCTGAAAAGCGTTCACCTTGCGGCCCAGGCGATACGCTGCGGTGATGCCGAAATCGTCATCGCGGGCGGCATGGAAAACATGAGCCTCGCCCCTTATGTGTTACCAAAGGCGCGCACCGGCCTACGTATGGGCCATGCTCAACTGGCCGACTCGCTGCTGCAGGACGGGTTGCTTGACGCTTTTCATAACTATCACATGGGCATCACCGCAGAAAACCTCGTGGCCTGCTACAAAGTAACCCGCGAAGAACAGGACGCCTTCGCTGTGCAATCCCAACAGCGCGCGGCGTCCGCTATAGCGGGCGGTCGCTTCAAGGCGGAAATCACACCCATATCCATCCCGCAGCGCAAAGGCGATCCCCTGCTATTCGATACTGATGAGCAGCCCCGGACAGACACTACCGCCCAGTCTCTGGCCAAACTCAAACCAGCCTTCGATAAGAACGGTAGCGTCACAGCCGGCAACGCCTCGACGCTTAACGATGGTGCGGCAGCGGTGCTGCTGATGAGCGCGTCCAAGGCCAAAGCGCTTGGCCTACCGATTCTGGCCACCGTCAAGGGTTACGCCAGCGCTGGCGTAGATCCGGCAATCATGGGGATTGGACCGGTCAGTGCGACTCGCAAGTGCCTGGACAAGTCCGGCTGGACACTCGAAGAAGTCGAGCTCATCGAAGCAAACGAAGCCTTTGCCGCACAGGCACTGTCGGTCGGCAAGGAGCTGGGCTGGGACAGCGACAAGGTCAACGTCAATGGCGGTGCCATCGCTCTGGGTCACCCTATCGGCGCATCCGGTTGTCGTGTGCTGGTTACCCTGCTGCACGAGATGATGAGCCGTGACGCCAAGAAAGGTCTGGCCACGCTTTGCATCGGTGGTGGCCAGGGCGTCGCATTGACATTGCAGCGCGACTAACCGTGAACCGCTCCCTGCGCGCAAGCTGCCAACGGGGCAGATCGCTACCGCTGATTGACCTCGCCCACGGCGACGCCAGCCGGCCAGTGCGGGCTGACACACCGCCGGTGCATGAGCAACTACGAACAGTGGCGCTAACACTATTCGTCGAGCATGGCTTTCAGGCGGTCAGCCTGCGCCAGTTGGCCATGGCACTCGGCATGCAAGCCGGCTCGTTGTACAACCATATGGAGAGCAAGCAAATCCTGCTTTTCGAGCTGATCGAGGAGCACGAAACGGACCTTCTGGATCTACTGGAGGCCGATGATCCCTGTCAGGCGGACGGGCTGACCCGTCTGCGCAGCTACGTCGACCTGCACATTCGATACAACCTGATGCATCAACATCGGTTGGTGCTGGCTCGCCGGGAGTCCCGCTGCCTGAGCGCCGAGCAACGCGCTTCAATCGAAGCAACTAGACAGGCTCACGTCGATCACTTGGAGAAAATTCTTCGGCAGATACCCTCACCGGCCGCGGCCGAACAAAGTAGTGCTGTCGCGCGCAGCCTGATGTCGATCCTCGAAGATGCACCCACGTGGTGGTCACCGGACGATGCCCCTGCAGTCGAGGGTTTTATAGCAGTAGTGACGCATATGGCGGTTGGTGGGCTGGCGGGTCCCAGCGCGGAACAATCTTTACCGCTGGCTCGCTCGGCCTGAGCGGCCGGCGCAGTTGCTTCAAATACAAAGGGGCTTCACCTCAATGCCAATAGCCTCCGCACAATCGAGGCGAACGTTAAGGAAGCAGTTATGAACGAAGACATGATTCAGCACTATCGCGGCATTCTCGAAGGTGTCGGCGAAAACCCGGAACGCGAAGGTCTGGTGGACACACCCAAGCGAGCCGCAAAAGCCATGCAGTACCTCTGCCAGGGTTATGGCCAGACCGTTGAGCAAGTCGTCAACGGCGCACTTTTCGAGTCGGACAATGATGAAATGGTCATCGTCCGTGACATCGAGCTCTATTCAATGTGCGAACACCACATGCTTCCTTTCATTGGCAAGGCTCACGTTGCCTATACCCCTACCGGCAAAGTCCTCGGCCTGTCCAAAGTGGCGCGAATCGTCGATATGTTCGCCCGGCGTCTTCAGATTCAGGAAAACATGACCAAGCAGATCGCCGACGCGATCATGCAGGTGACCAATGCCGCTGGCGTCGCCGTGGTCATCGAAGCGCAGCACATGTGCATGATGATGCGGGGCTGCGAGAAGCAAAATTCGGTAATGACAACTTCGGTGATGCTCGGTGGGTTCCGTGATTCGTACAACACTCGCCAGGAATTTCTGCAGCTCATTCGAGGCCGCTGACATGCCGAGACTGGAACCGGGAATGGCGCGAATTCATGTCAAGAATCTGCGCCTGCGTACCTATATCGGCATCAAGGAAGACGAGATCCGTAACAAGCAGGACGTGCTGATCAACCTGACCATCCTGTACCCGGCCGCCGATGCGGTACGCGATAACGACATCGAACAGGCTCTCAATTACCGCACCATCACCAAGGCGATCATTCGGCACGTCGAGGAAAACCGCTTCGCCCTGCTCGAGCGGCTGACCCAAGAGGTGCTGGATCTGGCGATGGCGCCACAGGCCGTACGCTATGCCGAGGTGGAAATCGACAAGCCACATGCCCTGCGCTTTGCCGAATCGGTGTCGATCACCCTAGCCGGGCACCGCGATTGATCGCCTCGGCGAGCACTAAGCCGCGAAGCCTGCATGGTCGTCGGACGTGCGGACAAAAAAAAGCTGCTCACCCGAAGGTTGAGCAGCGAACCACCAGTCGCTCCTGGTTACGGGGATTCGCTCGCATGGCGAGTCGAATCAGCATCAGTACCTGATTGTCGGTCGTTGATCGAGGCTTACGCCTGGCGCCTGCGATGTATTGATTGATTGGAACCTGCCGTCACGGGGTGCTGTACCTCAGCCTACAACCTCACCATTTATTCGCCAGCGGCTCGGCGCTGTTTCGTTTGACCCGAGATAAAACGGTACGCAAGCCGCAAAAACCGTTAACGGCTAGGGTAGATCTTGATGCACGACATCGCTCCTACTCGAAGAAGCTCCATTAATAAATCCAAAAACGGAGACTGACCCCCAATGAAATTCCAGCTCGCTCTTTGTGCTGCCCTCAGTGGCATCACGACTTTATCCATTGCCGCCGTCAGCACTGAAGAAGCCAAGCAACTGGGCAACGAACTCACCCCTTTTGGCGCGACCAAGGCCGGTAATGCCGAAGGTACGATCCCAGCGTATGAAGGCGGACTCACCACGGCCCCTGCCGACTTCAAGCCTGACAGCGGCTTCTGGGCCGATCCGTTCAAGGACGAAAAGCCGCTGTTCCGTATTGATGCGTCCAACGTCGATCAGTATGCGGACAAGCTCAGCGACGGTCAGAAGCACCTGCTCAAGAAGAATCCGGAAACTTGGTACATGGAGGTGTATCCGAGCCATCGCACCGCCGCGTATCCGCAAAAGGTGATGGAAGCAACGGTGCGCAATGCCACCGCCTGCAACACCTATAACGACGGGCTGTCCATCGAGCCGGAGTGCCGCGGGGGCCTTCCGTTCCCGATTCCGAAAACCGGCAATGAAGTGATGTGGAACCAGTTGCTGCGCTACAAGAACGGGCCGACCGCCACCACCACGACCTCCTCCAACAGCTGGGTCATCGACAGCAATGGCACCATTACCAAGGCGGCGGAACAAGCTACCTTCGAAGAGTTTCCCTACTACCAGACAGATCGCGATGATCGCGATCCCGAGATGTACGCGCGGGTGTTCTCGCTGAACAAGCAACCTGCACGCCGAGCCGGTGAGGTGGTGGGGATCAACGACTATCTAGATCCGACCAAAAAGCCGCGCCGCGCTTGGAGCTATACGCCAGGCCAACGCCGCGTGAAGCTCGCGCCGGAGTTTGCCTATGACACACCAGTAGCTAGCCAGGGCGGCGTCACCCTGTTCGACGAACTGCAGATGTTCGCCGGAATGCAAGACCGTTTCGACTTTAAGCTCGTTGGCAAGAAGGAGATGTATATCCCCTACAACGCCTACAAGTTCAACTTCGAAGCCGATCAGATGGACCAGTTCAGCGACCATCACGCAAACCCGAAATACGAGCGCTGGGAGCTGCATCGCGTCTATGTGGTGGAAGCCACACTCAAGCCGGGCATGCGCCACGTCTACAGCAAGCGGCACTACTACCTGGACGAGGACACCTTTGGTGCCGGCCTGTACGACGCTTGGGATCAGGAAGGCAACCTCTACCGCTCGATGTTCCTGAGCGGCGTTCAGCTTTACGACAAGCAGATCCCATACGCGGTCAAGAACGTCATCTACGACTTCAACAAGGGCATGTACGGCGTGATCAACGACGGGCTCAAGGGCGGCTTCAGGATTCCCAAGGAAGCGCTACCTGAGCGGCAGATGAACGCCGAAGCCATTGTCAGCCGCATCACGCAGCGCTGACGACCGTTGTCGCCGGTGGGCACCCTATACCCCCACCGGCCGCTTTCTATCAAACCCCCTCACTAGGAGAATGACAATGGCGCTCACCATGCACCAGTCATCTGTTTTTTATTTCACCCGCCTGCTGAATAACCTCTCGAACATCCTCGCCAAGGCGCAGGCCCATGCGGACGAAACGGGCACCAATCCGAAAGACCTGCTTGAAGCCCGGTTAACCGATGACATGTTCAACCTCAGCCAGCAGATTCAGATGGCATGCTTGCATCCACTGCTGTTTGTCGCAGGCATCACGGGCAAGCCTGCCGAACTTCAAAAAGATGAGGATCGCAGCTTCGCCGCGCTGCGCTCGCGGATTAGCAAAACCGTCTCCCTTCTGGAAAGCATTCGCCCCGAAGATCTCAACGGCAGCGAAGACCGCGAAATAGTGCTGGCCACACCGCGAGCCGACCTTCCGTTCACCGGCCAGGGCAGCCTGCAGATATTCTCGTTGCCGAACTTTTTCTTCCACGTCGTCACCGCCTACGACATTCTCCGGCACCGCGGCGTACCGCTAGGCAAGATGGACTTCCTAGGCGGCCTCAAATAACACGACAGTGCTGCACGCGGGGATTTGCTTATAAAGTGCGCCCCTATGGGTGCCAGAAGAACGAATCGCCGGGCATATGCCCGGCGATTTCTTTAGCATTGCATCACTGCAAATTTATTGAGGCTCGCAGACCAACTTGGCTTGCAGGGGTGCACCGGTGTATTTACCCGGCACGGCGAGGCTGGTCTGTTCGCCCGGCTCTATGGTGGTGGGTGGCGGTGCATCGCTTTGAGCTTCAGCCGGTCCCGGCTGCAATTCGCACGTAACGCTGACATCAGCATTGTTAGTGATTTGCAGCATCTGCGTTGTGCTGGCAGTGGCCGTGCCAGCACTCCCTCCTCCGCTGGAACCAACCACCTCAGTCTCGATGTCGAGACCGTTCAGCTGCTTGTCCAAATCGAGCCCATCAGCCATTGCCGTTACAGGCAGACAGATAGCCAGACCGCAAAAGATCAACATGTTCTTATTCATTGTCGTTACCTCCGGTAAGGCGAGGCGGATGCCCCTGAATGTCAAAGCCGCTCCGTGGCAACTAGTGCTCCGGTCGCTGACTTAACTCAGCATTAACATTCCGCCGTCGATCATTAGAGTCTGGCCTGTTACGAAGCGCGAACCTTCGCCGGCAAGAAAAACCAGAACGGGTGCCAAGTCTTGCGCGGCATCGCCAAGCCGACCTCCCAGCGGGATCAGACTGGCCATGAATGCATCGTGCTGCTCGAGCTGTGCGTCACTCATGCTGGCGCGAGTGGCGTCATACATCGGCGTCCATATCGCCGGAGCGATGGCGTTAACGGTAATGCCGTGCGGACCCCACTCGCGTGCGACGGTGCGCGTCCATGCCAGGACCGCGCCCTTGCTGGCAGCGTAGTGTGCCTTGCCTGGCTGCCCGCCCACGCCAGCGGCCGAGGCGAAGTTGATGATCCTCCCGCCACCTTGGTGCATATGCTCGTAGGCTGCGCGATTGGTCAGAAAGGTGCCGCGAGCATTCACCGCGAACACTTTTTCCCACTCATCCAGGGTGATTTCATCTGCAGTGGCGTTGGGCGCAATTCCGGCAGCATTGACCAATACGTCCAGCCCGCCCAACTGTGCGGCAGCCCAAGCAAAGGCCCTTTTTACCGATTCCGTATCCGAGACATCGCAGATATGCGAACGAGCCCAGCCATTGCCCTCGATTGCCTCCTGCGGGGCGCTTTCGCTTAAGTCGAGACTCGCCACATGGGCGCCTTCGTTTACAAAAGCCGCGACTACCGCGGCGCCAATTCCTCGTGCGCCACCCGTAACGATGACGCGCTTGTTATTCAATTGCATGCCTGTGCTCCAAACTAAATGGCCTTCGTATAAAGGCGGCTTCCTGGCGATCACGTCATGTTTCGCGCAACGGCAACGGGCATTAGTGAATGAAGTTCATCCAGAAGCTTAGTAAGCAACATCGGACGCTGCGGCCGTATCGCCATTTACATACGGTTTTTCGTTTAACCCGAAGTCAAACGGAATGTAGGGAACCTTTCATGTATTGAGTTTTTGCGCACCAGCGCTGCTTGCTCGAAATACTTGGAGAAAACCCAAGCTCCGTACCCAACGGGGCCTTGTATCGACAAGTCGCAACGCCGCACTAACGGCGGACCAAGGAGAATTCGCACCCTTGTCCTGAGGCGTTTGGCCACCACGACTTTACGCCGTGTAAACGGCTTCCCGCCCGAGGAATCGCTGTCGCTGTTAGGGTGAGCGCTCTGCTGAACAGACGCCCAAAGCGGACACGCGAATGACTCGGTTATCGCCGCTCGGGAAACGAATGCCACACGGCTCCAACTTGCCTGGATGCCGGGCACATGGCCAAGCCGCCTGTTCGAGGCATGAGAACAACTACAACAAAACCAAATCGGGAATCGAAGCCAATGAGCCAGTTTGAACAACTCGACATCGTCGCGGCCTATCACGCCGTAAGCGACACTTACCTCGGCACCGATGTAGACATCCACGCACTGTGCCGCCAGTACCGCCATAACGAACCGGTGATGAAGGGCGATTTCGTCGATACCTATTTGAAGGTGCCGACAAACGCTGGTGCCAAAGCGGCCAAGGCGACGGTGACAGTGTTCAAGCACAAGGACATCATGGCCATCATGCGCGACGCCGACACCTACACCAATGGTTTCATTGCCGAAGGGCTAGGCGCATTCTTCGACGGCCTGATCATCCTTGCCATGGACGGCGAGCAGCACCGCCGGACCCGGGCGCTGCTGCAACCGGTGTTCATGCCTGAAACGGTCAACAAGTGGCGTCCGGAAATCGACCGGGTTATCCGCGAAGACTATTTGCAACCGATGGTGGCGGATAAGCGAGCCAACCTGATGGACTTCGCACTGGATTTCCCGATTCGCGTCATGTATGCCCTGATGGGCTTTCCAACCAGCGACACGGAAAAATACAAGACGTACGCGACTTGGGCGTTAGCCATGGTGGCCGGCAACCAGATTGATCCGGAAAAGGCCAAGATCTACGGACCACTGGCTGGTCAGGCGGCCAAGCACCTTTATGATGGAATCAAGGAAGTCGTCGTTGCACGTCGAGCCCAAGGCACCCAGGAGACAGACCTGATCAGTCGCCTGATCAACGCCGAAGCTGAAGGCCGCTCACTGGACGACCATGAGATCACCACATTCGTCCGCTCGCTGACCCCGGCCGCAGGGGAAACCACCACTCGCACGTTTAGCTGCATCATGACCAACCTGTTGCAACGTCCCGAACTAGTGGAGCGGATACGCAACGACCGCAGCCTGATCGGTAAACTCATCGACGAGGGGATCCGTCACGAGCCTATCTCGACCTTCAAGGTTCGCCAGACCTCGAAGGAAGTGGAAATCGGCGGGGTCATCGTGCCGAAAGGGGGGATGGTTCAGTGCATGACCATATCCGGCAATCGCGACGAGGACGTCTTCGAGAACCCGGACGAGTTTGACATCGATCGCAAAGTAAAGCCGTCATTCGGTTTCGGCTTCGGCCCGCATATGTGTATCGGGCAGTTCGTCGCCAAGGTGGAGCTGAACTGCGCGATCAACGCGATGCTCGATCTGTTTCCAAACATGCGCCTGGACCCATCCATGCCGGCACCTCGAATTTCCGGTGGACAGCTGCGTGGTACCCGCGACATTCATGTGCTGTGGGATTGAGCGCGTGACGGGCCACGTAAACGAGGCGGCCGCAAGGCCGCCCCTCCACCGTTGTTTAACGCCCGCCGGTAATCGCGGTACTACGGGAGGACATCATGCCTGAACCGAGCAAATGGGCAGCGTTACGGAAACGGGCAAGCCTCTGGGGCGTCCTCATTTTCGCCAATCTGCCGCTCTGTCATTGAACCTGGCCGGAGAAACACCATGAGCCTGCACACAACCCAATACCAAGTAATCGCCGACCGCAGCCGTTGCTGCGGTTACGGACTCTGCGCTGCGGTCTGTCCGGAAATCTACAAACTAGACGATGACGGCATTGTCTATCTAGCCCTCGACCGCGTGCCGCCGGAGTTGGAGGAAAGCGCTCGCGAGGGCGCCGCTGCCTGCCCCGCCGAAGCGATCTGGCTGGAGGCGATCACAGACTAAAAACATGGGACACGATTCTGCGCAGCCAAAGTAAGTTTCGATATCGAGCCTACATTCCATTTTGAGGGCAGGCAGACCTCAATCATAACGGTATGGACCGTTCACTGGCCTGGCTGACCTGGCCGAGATGGCTTAGGCTCAGATGCTTACCAGTAAGATGTCGAGACACCATGCATCCGCCACGCGAGACCGAAGCCTTTTCCCGAAAACGCGCCACGCTGGAGCGTCTACTTGCGGAGGCGCGCAGAATCTTTGCGGAAAAGGGCCTCGCTGGCGCGAGGCTGGAAGAAATTGCCAGCGCGGCAGGCGTCACGCGCCAGTTGATCTATCAATACTTCAGCAATAAGGAAAGCCTGTTCACCAGTGTGTTGGACGAAAGCACGGCGCAGATCATAAAAGACCTGCCATCGATGGACCTTGATCAGCTACCGCCACGCCAGGCGCTGACAGCTCTACTGGAATACCTTTTCGATCAATACGGCGCGGATCCTGAGTTGCGATCTCTCGCACAGGAGAGCTTTCGCCTCCATGAGCATGGAACGCACAACCCGAATCGCTTCGGTGCCATAGCTGCACCGCTGATAGAGCTGATCGGACGAATCCTCAAACGCGGCGTTGAAAGCGGTGATTTTCTGCCTGACGTAGACGCGCGCATGTTCTGCGGTGCCTCCATGTTGCTGACCACACTCTGGTTCACCAGTCGCCACATCACTTCCACCGCAACGGGATTCGATACCAACACACCCGCAGGCTTGGAAGCGTGGCGTAGCTACGCGATCGATTTCGTGCTTAGCGCCGTGTTGGCAACGAATCGACCGTCGTTGAGTCGACCCAAGGTTCACGCTGGCTAGCTCAGCGAAGCCGGCTTGCTCGGACCGCTAGCCAATACGCTCTAACGCCTTCTCGAAAAGCCGCAGCGCCGAGGCGTGGTGTTTTCTGCCGTGTTCCATCGACGCCTTACCGGCGCAGGCCCGGGCATAGCTGACTTCGAGAAATATGCCGAGCTTGAAAGCCGCGAGTACCAGATACCAGGTAAAGGCTTCGAAGCTTCGGGAGCTGCCCACCACGTAGCGCGCTACCAATTCATCCGCTGCGGGAAAGCAGTCCCAGGGATGCACCTCGATCGTGCCGGCGCCATGGCCGCTGGCGTCCGGCCATGTCACCACCAGCCAGGCCAGATCAAGCAGAGGATCGCCAATGGTAGCCAGCTCCCAATCGACGATCGCGCTGAGCGCCGGCCCCTCGCGGCTGAACATCACATTGGACAGGTGATAGTCGCCATGCAGGATGCCGGGGCTGAACCGTTGCGGGCAGTTGTCATTCAGCCAGCGCGCCAGCCGGTCGAGCCCAGGAAGGCTGCCTGCGCCCGGCCAACCGGCATAGCCGGCGACGCTTTCGAGCTGATGCAGCCAGCGCGCGACTTGTCGTTGATGGAAACCGTCGGGGCGCCCGAAGCCGTCGAGGCCGATGGCTCGATAGTCCAGCTCATGAAGGCAGAGCAGCGCATCGACCATGGCCAGCCCCATGCGCCGACGCATGTCGCGGTCGGCGGCGTGGGGCAGCGGCAAGCCGGCCGCGGAATTGGGGTTGAAGCCATCCACCGGTTCCATCAGGTAGAACTTCGCGCCCAGAACGGCCTCGTCATCGCAGGCGGCGACCAAGCCCGCATGCGGCACCCGACTGCCCGCCAGCGCTTTTAGCATGCGAGCTTCGCGCGCGATGGTCTTGCCGCCTACTTCTCGTAGCGCCGCCGATGGCCGACGCAGCACGAATTCACGCTCGCCTCGCCGAAAGCGCAGCAACAGATTCTGGGTGCCGCCGGTCAGTCGCACGGCGTTTTCCAGCGGCCCGGACGCGAGCTCCCGCTCATCCATCCAGGCGCCCAAGCGGGCGAGATCGACCAGCTCATGCCAGTCAGCCCCGCCGCTCAACGCTGCTCTCCGCTTTGTTCCAGCGTCGCCAGCGCTTCAGCATATTTTTCACGCGCCAGTGCCGCCGCAGTCGGGCGATGGTAGCTGGGAAACAGGCTGTCGCTTGGCTGATAGTCGCGCAGCAGCTGTCTGGCCACCGTCACCTTGTGCACCTCGGTCGGCCCGTCCGCCAGCCCCATCTGGAAGGAGCGCAGGATGTACCCGGCGAACGGCATCTCTTCGGATACGCCGATCGAGCCATGCACATGCAGCGCGCGGGCGGCAATGTCATGCAGCACCTTGGGCATGGCTGCCTTTACTGCAGCGATGTCTTTACGCACGCGCAGATAGTCCTGGTACTTGTCGATGCGCCAGGCGGTGCGCATCACCAGCAACCGGAACTGCTCTAGCTCGATCCAGGAGTCGGCGATTTTTTCCTGCACCATCTGTTTTTCGGCCAGCAGGCCGCCTTGGGTGGTGCGCGACAGGGCGCGCTCGCACAATGCATCAAGCGCTCTTTGCGCTTGCCCGATAACGCGCATGGCGTGATGCACGCGACCACCACCGAGTCGCACCTGGGCAACGACGAAGGCTTCGCCGGGCTTGCCGAGCAGGTCGGCGGACGATGCCCGCACCTTGTCGAAACGCAGGTAGGCGTGCGTCGCCTCCGGATCATCCGCTATGCCGACGTTGCGCACGATGGTCACGCCCGGCGCATTCGCCGGCACGATGAACATGGTGGTGCCCTTGTGCACCGAAACGCTCTTGTCGGTCACCGCCATGACGATGAAGAACGCCGCATAGCGGGCATTGGAGCCGAACCACTTCTCGCCGCTGATCAGCCAGTCATCGCCGTCGCGTACGGCCTCGGTGGTGAACACGCTAGGGTCGGCCCCGCCCTGGGGTTCGGTCATGGCGAAGCAGGAGACAATCTCGTTATCGAGCAAAGGTTCGAGGTATTTGCGCTTCTGCTCCTCACTGCCGTAGTGGGCGAGAATTTCGCCGTTGCCCGAATCCGGCGCGTGACAGCCGAACACGATAGGCGCGAACAGTGCGCGGCCGAGAATTTCGTTGATCAGGGCCAGGCGTACCTGGCCGTATCCCGGCCCGCCCAGCTCCGGACCAAGATGACAGGCCCAGAGTTTGCGCGCCTTGACCTGCGCCTGTAGTGGACGCACCAGTTGTTTGAACAGCGCATCGTGGATGTTCCAGGGGCTGCCCAGTACATGTTCCAGCGGCTCGACCTCTTCGCGGACGAAGCGGTCGATCCAGTCCAGTTCCGTTTGAAAGTCCGGATCGGTTTCGAAATCCCAGGCTATGTCGTGCTCCTTAAAATATGAGTGGCGCTCAAGCGAGCAGCATGCCGCCGTCGACCAACAGGGTCTGACCCAGCATGTAGCCAGCCAGCGGCGAAGCCAGGAACAGCGCAACGTTGGCCATGTCCTGCGGGGTGCCGAGGCGGCCCAGCGGGATACCACGAAGCGCACCTTCGAGACGTTTGGGGTGTTCCGTGGTGATGCGCGTGAGCTTGGTTTCCACCAGGCCCGGCGCGATGCCGTTGACACGGATTCCCTCACGCGCCCAAGCCTCGCCGAGCGTGCGCGTCAAACCGAAAGCGCCGGTCTTGGAGGCGTTGTAGGCCGGATTGCCGCGGGTCGAATGGAAGGCGGCGGCCGAGCTGACGATGAGCATTGCGCCTCGTGATTCCTTCAACAGTTCGAAGAACTTCTGCGCGCAAACCATCAGGCTGGTGAGGTTGATATCGACTACTTTCTTGAAGCCGTCGGTGAGAAATTCCTGACGGTCGTACAGCACCGTACCTTGCGCCTGAACCAGCACGTCGAGTCGAGTGAACGGCACGATCGCCGCCTCGATCAGGTTGGCATTGGAGACATCGACCTGCGCGTAGTGCAGCCCTTCAAGATGCGAATCCGCCGAGTCGGCGTAATCCTGCGCGCTCGGACGAGTGCCCCAGACGTGCACCTCGGCGCCGCGTTGACGGAAGTTCTGCGCGATACCGTTACCGATGCCGCTGGAGCCACCGACGACCAGCACCGTTTTGCCGCTGAAATCCAATTCGTTCATGCGTTATTCCGGTGTGTTCAACCCAACCCGCGATCGAACGATCGGGTCGGGTTCATCGTTGACTTCAGCCGGAGTGGGCCGCCTTTGTGCATCAATTGCTTACAGCCGAACCACACCGGCCGCGGCCAGACGTTCCAGTTCGCTGTTTTCCAAGCCAAGCCCGCCGAGTACATCGCGGCTGTGCTGGCCGAGGGCGGGCGGCGGACGATCCAGCGACAACGGCAGATCACCGAAATCCCAGAACGCGCCAATCTGTTGCAGCTCGCCGTACACCGCATGTTGATAGTGGGTATGCAAGCCAGCCGCGGCGTGGTCGGGGTTGTCGAGGAAGGGGTCGAGCTGCGCCTCGAGAACGGCTTCGGCGGGCACGCCTTGTGCGCTCAAGGTTGACAGCGCATCGGACTGTGTCCGCCCGACGAAATACGTTTCAGGGTCCGCTCCGGCCAGCGCACGGAAACGCTGCGCTTCTTCGGGCTCCAGCGCCGCCACGGCGATCCAACCGTCATTGCAGCAATACAGCCGGTGCGTGTCGCAAAGGCCGGTCTGGCTGGCGTCCAGATGCGCGATGGGCGTGACCCTGCCGTCCTCACGGCCCACCGCTTCGCTCATGGTGAGCAAGGTCGCGCCAAGCAACGACGCGTTCACCATCTGCCCTTCACCGGTCCGCGCGCGCTGGTAAAGCCCCAACAGCAGAACGTACAACGAAGAAAGTCCCGCAAAGAAATCACCAACGCCAAAACGCAGCCACATCGGCGGTTGGCCGGCACCGCCCTGCTCCACTTCCCAACCGCAGGAGGCTTGCATCAACTGGTCGAAGCCGGGCCAATCGGCACGTGGTCCGGTGGGTCCGTAAGCGCTGACGTGGCAATAAATGAGTTGCGGATTGATCCGCTTGAGACTGTCGTAATCGACCTTCAGCTTGCGCGCCGCCGGCAGGCGCATGTTGTGATGGACCACATCGGCCCAGCGCACCAGCGCCTCGACCGCCGGTTGACTCAGCTCATCGCCGAGTTTTAGCGCGACGCCCAGCTTGCCGCGCTGAGTTCCACTGAAAATGCGCTCCAGTCGGCGCATGGCATCGCCGGTCGGGGCCTCGACCTTGATCACCTCCGCGCCCAAATCGGCCAGCATCATGCAGGCGAACGGCCCAGCCAGATAGGCGCCCAAGTCGAGCACCTTGAGACCATGCAAAGGAGGCAACGGCTCGCCCTGACGCCCAGTGCCCGGAACCAGACGCAGCGTTGGCGAGTCCTTGAAGTCGCTGTCATTGTCCGCGCCGGGCTGAGGTGCGGAACGGCCGATGCGTGCCGGTGGGGTGATCATCCAGGCTGGCCCCGGTTGCAGCGTCTTGCCGAGCGTGGCGTCTTCCACTTCGACCACATACCCGTTCAGTCGCGCCTGCTCATCGAAATAGATGTCGCCGAAGGGCGCGGCAATCTGCGCCGAAACATCGTGCTGCCAGAAATGCTCGACCCACTCATGAGCGGGCCGCGTGGCGATGATGGCCCGGTTGGCTCCGAAATTCGGCGCCACGTGGCTCGGCGGCCATTGCGCATTGAGCCGGGCGACTTCCGCCTCGCCCAGTTCTGCCATGGCATTGGCCATCAATGGGGCTTTATCCGGCGAGTAATGCACATGAATCCAGCGGCCGTCGGCGCACTGGTGCAGCGGGATCGGAATGTGCTTGTCCAGCCCCTTGGCGAATACCGGCGTCGGTGTTTGCGCGCGGCTCCAGTGCATGGTCATCGGGACCAGCGCGGCCTGAGCCAGACTGGTGTGCGCGGCGCCGCCACGGCCATCACGATCACGCGCGATCAACCGCGCCATCACGCCCACCACACACAGCCAGCTTGCCAGCCAATTGGCAAAGGGCATGCGCACGAAGACCGGCCCAGGGCGGTGGCCCGGCTGTTCGTCGAGCAGGCCCAGGCGTGCCAGCACCAGCGTTTCACGTGGCACTGCCCCAGCCAGTGGATGCTTCTTCGGCCAGCCGGTAATGGCCGAAACGATCAACGCAGGAAATCGCTGCGCCAGCTGTGCATCGTCGAGCCCCAGCGTCGCGGCCTGCTTGGGAGTGAATTCGTGAATAAGCACGTCGGCCGCGGCCAGCAGCCGTTCGAGCCGCTGCTGCCCATCCGGCACGTTGATATCCAGCGTGACACTGCGCTTGCCCCGATTGAGCACGGCGAACAGCGCTTCCTCGCGCCGAGCCGGGTTGTCGGGCGGTTCGACCAGAAACACCTCGGCACCCGCTTCGTACAGCTGCAAGCCCGCCGCTGCACTCGCGATACCCGACCCCAGACTGACCACACGCAGGCCGTGCAGCGTTGACTCGTTCATAAGCACCTCTGGGTGTCTTGTTATTGTTCCAATGTTTCACTGTTCTGCTGTTCTACGCCGGAGCGAAACCGAGCCCGGCCTCGTTCGGCGAATTAAGAAGCTAGTGCATGAACCAGGATGATTCCAGTGTCAGACTGATAGTTTTTATACAGAATCCTATAAATTGTTTATTCGCACCGACTTCGTACGATTTTTTGCAGCCTACTGTGGCTAACCCCCGGCAGCGCCTAGCCGACGCGCCTGCCAGCTCCCAGCCAGCAGCACGCCACTCATCAACCAGAACAGCGATGCGGCACCGAGCGCCGCGCCCAGCACGCCGAACAGCAGCGGCATGCAGGCTCCGGAACAATTGATAAATACCGAGCGCACCGCCAGCCCTTCGCCGTGACGCGCACTGGGGGTCACATGGTGCAGTTGTGTCATCAACGCAGGCTGAATAGTGCCCAGCGCAACACCCAGCGTGGCGGTTCCCAGGGCCATCGCCCAGGCGGGGCCGAGCCAGGGGTAGATGGCGTACACCGCTGCGGTGAGCAGCAGGGCACTCAAGATGATCGAGCGCTGCGACAGACGATTGGCCAGTAGCGGTATCAACAGCAGCCGCACCAGTGTCGAGGTGACGGCGTAGGCGGCGAGGATCGCGCCGATCACCGAGGCGCTCATGCCCCGGGCACTGCCCAGAATCGGCAAGGCGAAGGAATGCACATCCCAGCTGGCCGACACCAGCCAGTTGATGAATAACAATCGGCGAAACGACGGCTCACACAGCAGATCCCATGCAGGGCGTCGCTGCTCGCGCGATACCGGGGCGGCCATCTGTTCGCGAGGCACCCACTGCGATAGCAGTAGCGTACCGAGGGGCAGTATCGCCAAGGCCGCAAACGCAATGCGAAAACCGTAATGATCGATCAGCAGTCCCGTTCCCAGAGGTCCGATCAGGCTGGCCAGGGCCGGCGCGATAGCGATCCAACCGAATACCTTCATGCGCTCGCCTGCGTTACTGGCCAGACGCGCCGCCGTGCGCTGAAGCGCGATCAACCCGAAACTGGAGCCGCCGCCACAGAGTGCGGCAGCCAGACAAAGCCACAGGTAATGACTCGTCGAACTGGCGATCACCGCGCCGGCAAAGGACAGGCTCGCGGCGATGCGTGTCGGGCGGTGATAGCCGTGTCGGTCCGCCATACGACCCGCGGTCAGGGCGAGGAATACCGGCGCGGTCGCAAACATCGCCATCACCACGCCGACCGCCCAGACATCCATATCGCGTTGCAGCAGCTGCAGTGGCGCGGCCATGCGCATCCCGGTCAGGCATGAGTGCATGCCGATCTGGCACAGCACCAGGACCCACAGCTTGAAGTAGGGAAAGGGCTCAGCGAGCGCTCCGTCAGATGACGCCGACAGGGTCACGAGCGGTGCCGTAAGCGGAAGGGATTGATGCAGGGCGTGAAGCAGAATCGGATGCGTACATTCAAGTCATTCTTATTGTTGGAATCTTGAATATAGACAGATATCAGCTATATGTACAATTACCTAGCGTCGCGATGCCAGCATCTGTTCATATGCGCTGCGACCACATCCAAGGGAGAGCTTCGTGATCGAACGAATGGACCACTTCACGATCGTGACGGATCAGCTGCAGGCAACGCGCGAGTTCTACATTGACCTGCTCGGGTTGACCGAAGGCCCGCGCCCGCCTTTTCCGGTGGCTGGCTTGTGGCTCTATGCCAACGGCCACCCGCTGCTGCACGTGGTGCAGGTGCAGCGAATGCCAGAGCCCCGCCGCGGCGTGCTCGACCACATGGCGTTTTGGGCCGAAGGGCTGCGGCAGACATGGCAACTGCTCGAAGATCGCGGCATCGAATTTCGTGTCATCAGAGCGCCGGGGGCGGTCCGTACCTGGCAGCTGTTTTTCCTGGACCCCAATGGCGTGGAAGTGGAGCTGGACTTCGCGGCTGAGGAAACGCCTCCCGAAGACTGGAAAGCCCGCTTGCCGCCGCGTCAGATCAAGCCATCGTAGCTCCCGCCATCCACTTGAAGGTTTTGCCCCGAGATGTAGCTCGCCTGAGCCGAGCAAAGAAATGCACAAGCCGCGGCGAATTCTTCCGGCTTGCCGAACCGCCGCGCCGCTACGGGCCTGAGCATCTCGGTGCGCGCATCTTCCAGGCTCAGCTTTCTGTGCTTGGCCAGCTGCGCGGTCATGTAGCGCAAGCGGTCGGTTTCGATGCGTTCAGGTAGCAGGTTGTTGATGGTCACGTTGTCGCGCACCACTTCGCTGGACAACGCTTTGGAAAACGCCGTCAGCCCTGCCCGAGAGGCGGTGGAAAGTCCCAAGGGCAGGCGCGGCGACTTCACCATGGCCGAGGTGATGTTGATGATCCGTCCGAAGCGCCGCTCGCGCATGCCACCGACCACGCCCTGGATCAGCAAGATTGCCGACAACATGTTTGCCTCGATAGCCCGCAGCCAGGCCGCATGGTCCCAGTCTTCGATCCTGCCCGGCGCGGGGCCGCCGTTGTTGGTGATCAGGATGTCGGGCGCGGGACATGCGGCGATCAGGGCGGCTCGGCCTTCTTCGGTATTCAGATCGCCGCGCACGACAAGCGGCCTGTGACCTGTGGCGGTCTCGACTTCCGCCGCCGTGCGCTCCAACTGCTCGGCATCGCGCCCGTTGATCAATACGCGGCAACCTTCCTGCGCCAACGCCAGCGCGCAGGCCTTGCCGAGGCCACGAGACGAAGCGCAGATAATTGCGCTGCGCCCTGCGATTCCCAAATCCATAACGCTGCTTCCTGTCGTTGCCAACGGTGTCGGCGTATTGCGTGTTCGACGTCCTCGCGCCGGCGAGGTATCAGCCGTCCATACCCAGCAATTGGGTGATGTCCCGACCCGGTTCGGCATCGGAGCCATAGGAAAAATCGCCCTTGCGCTGACGTTCGGCCAGCTGCTCCATCTGAAAGCGATAACGAGTGCCGGGCGCATCGAAGCGCGAATGCAGGTCGATGCGTTCACCCGGCTCGAAATAACGCTGGTTCTGCGGACGCACCACGGAGTTGTCCTGCGGCTGGATGATGTAATTGATGCGCGGCATCAAATAGCGGAACGGTGCAGGTGCCGCCGTGGTGTTGAACGTCACGTCGCAGCGCGAGCGGTGTTTGCCCACCGGCAGGAATGGCTGCAGATTGGGCACGTCGTAACCCGGACGAAAGCGCGGATAGGAGATACACACGTTGCTGCGCAGATGAATATGCAGCACGGCGCGGAAGTCCTGGTACTTCGCTCGCACACCGCCGACCCAACGCATCACTGGCGCGACGGACTTCTGCGCGACCGTGCGGGTACGTGTCACGGTTTCCGACGTCCACTCCACTTCCACCACGTCCGATTCCGATATCCCGTCGCCGATGGTATTGGCATGTAGAAAGTCGGCGTGGGTCAGGTCGATGAGGTTTTCCACCGACAAGGCAGAACTGGCATCGAAACGAACCGTGCGCTGGGTGTAACCAGGAAGACTGCCATCAACCGGCAGAAACGGGATGTGCGGCAGCAGCAAGGAATCGGCCGCATCAGGATTGCCATACCAGGCCCAGATATAACCGTAACGCTCGACAACCGGGTAGTAGCCCATACCGCCGGTAAACTCGGTGAATGATGCACGCTCGGCATGCAGGCGCTCGGGATGAAACTCGGCCGCAAATGGCCGACCGTCCTTTCGCCAGAGGTAATAGCTCTGGGAATGGATGATCCGGCGGATGGGCCGCTCGGTGACATCGCGGCTGTGGGATACCGGGAACCAGGTATCGCGCAGGTCATAGTTGGTCGGTGTCCAGTCTTTGCGAATCCGGCGCGCAGCGGCTTGCGGCTGTGCATCGGAAAGAGGCGTGGCGGCGTGCATGGAATTCTCCGGGTTCAGCTGAATGAAGATCAGACGGCGAGGCGTTGTTCAACGACTATCTGCTGACGCAACTCATGTAAGTCACGCGAGGGTGCGACCAGTAACGCGGCGATGGCCGAGCCATTGATCGTGGCATTCACGCTGAATGGCGCTCTGCCTGCAGTCCTTGAGGCGCGCCAGCGCAACGGCGCACCCGCCATGCTGGTCGTGTGCTGGAAGCCGCGCCAGCAGAGGCTGGTGGTGCCTCGTCGGTTGGCGCTCGCACTGATGAAAAGCGTGCTGAGCGGCGTTTCGTCCTGGCTCAGCAGATCCACCCGGATGGTGCCGCCACGCAGCGGAACCGCCGTTCGAACGATCAGCGGGTAGTCGGCAACGAACTGCGACGGCAAAATCTGACTCGACCAGACCGCGCCCCTGTCGAGCACGAGACGGTCGTTCACCAGTTGCGGATCGCCCAGGAAGAAATCCGTCATTTGCACTGCGTCGAAGCTCAACAGGCAGTTGGGGCCATCCAGCATCACGGCGAGGTACTCGTCGTGAGTCATGCTGACGACGGCGCTTCCCGTGTACTCACGCCCCGTAGGGGAATAATCGGCGCTTGGCAGCGTGGCGCCCGGCTCGCCGTCGCCCACCCATACATGCACGAAACCGTTACTTTCTTTTGCCATAAAGGCGCGCGCCGCATGGCGCTGCGGGACGCGTTCGCTGGCGCTCAGGTTGGGGATAACGGTACAGGCGCCGCTGGCTCCATCGAACGTCCAGCCGTGATAGCCACACTGCAGCCCGGAACCCACGACGCAGCCTAGCGATAACGGCACGCGCCGGTGCGGACAGCGATCTTCCAGCGCGAAGACCTGCCCTTCAGCGTTGCGGAACAGAACCAGTTCTTCCCCGCCGCAGATCACTGCGAGAGGCTTTACATTATTCACGGATTCGCAAAGGGCCGAAGCCCACCATGAGCTGGTCGCCATCGAATGTTTGCCTCGTATTGTTGTTGTTTGTGCGATCAGTTGGTCCCCGGACGCCTAAACCATCGCTTCAGAGCAAAGTAGACCGTGGCGCCGGACGAGACAACAATAAATAGGCAATTTTTTATTTTGTGTTCATTTTAAGGGCGTTGCTGAATACAGGCTGCTCACAGCTACCTGTCGGCGCACTCCCGATGCGATTACTTTGGCAATTGGCAACCTTGTTCACCGAGCGGCATCCAAGTCTGCGCTTCCAGCTGTTCGCCTTGAGCAGCGATCAGATTTTGGGAAGGCTGAACCAAAACCAGTTCGACGTGGGCATTCCTATCTTGAGCGTCTCGACCAGGCGTATTTCGCGAGCCTGCCGCTGGGTGCAACACGGTTGCTGCACGACCGGCGTCACTTTCGCTTTCCAGGTGCCTGTGACGTGGGAAGGCGCTGGCGAAGCTTCCGCTCGGCACGTTGTGGAGCGGCATGCATTTTCGGCAATCACTCGATCACACGTTGCGCAGTCGCGGCTTGAATCCCGCCCTGGACTGGAAACCGATGCGGTATGCCGAATCTGGAACACCGCGAGCGTTCGTGCTCAGTCCAAGCATCATCCACTGCCATTGGACCTGTTGACGGAAACGACCAGCCGCGACGGCCAGACGCCGGACCTCATCTTGCAGACCCTGCGTTGCGCGAGGTTGTGCTTGTCAGTCCGCGCGACATTCCACGGCTCGGGTTCGAGAATGGAGAAGTTGTGGAAGGTCGCGCTCTCGGACGACGGCGTCGATCGGAAGGGTGCATGGTTTCAGTCTTCTCGCCTACGGCACCCCGTGGGCCAGGCGGACGCGAGACCAATCCACCGGTACCGCTTGGCAGCTTCGGTGAAGCAAGCCATACACCGACGTCCAAATTCGTAGCCATCAAGGCGATGAAAATCGAAAAACAGACAGAGCGGAATTTATGAGCGCACGCATGACGAAGCGATGCTCGCGCCCGTTTAGCTAGCCCAACCTGGCATCGGCGAACCAGCAACCTTCAGAGTTGGCGGGATCGTCTGGGCGCGTCACAAACGCCTGGGATAGCTGCAGCCTGTCATTGGCAAAACCCGGCGTTCATTGACCTCCCCAAATGAGGTAATCGATTATCGCAGGCTGACAGCAGCGGGCTTTTTTGACGGTCACCCAACTCGCTGCGGCAAGCAACCCGGCCGCTAAGAAAGTCCCCGAGCCAAGAATAGGCACCCCGCTTTCACCGCGCCTTTTCCGACACACAGGTCTGCCTATCAAAGTCATTGTGCATCATCCATCGGCACAGATATAAACAACCACCTCGGCATTCACCTTGCTGCGGCGCGCGTCAATTCTCGGTTCACAGCGGGTTCGTTTTAGCAAATTTGCGTTTGACAACGAATCGCGTGCAACTTACTTTCTGCACGCTTTTTGATATTTTGTACATTTTTTAGAAATCTGTTTGAACAGTTCTAAGCGCAGCAGGCTGCAAGATCAGCCTTGTTCGTTTTATAACGCCCGGCTTGCTCTGCCCTTTCGGCTTTCACAACTTAACCCGACTATCCGGCCTGCTTTCAGCGCCCGCATGAGAGAACATTGTGCTCGAAGCTTATCGAATCCTACTCGAACAACGCGCCAGCCAAGGACTTCCCGGCTTGCCCCTGAACGCCGAGCAGACCGCAGGCCTGGTCGAGCTTCTGAAGAACCCGCCAGCTGGCGAAGAGCAATTTCTCCTCGACCTGATCACCAACCGCGTTCCGGCGGGCGTGGATGAAGCCGCCTACGTCAAGGCCGGCTTCCTCGCCGCCATCGCCAAGGGTGAAGCCGCTTCTCCGCTGATCAGCAAGCAGCACGCTGTCGAACTGCTGGGTACCATGCAGGGCGGTTACAACATCGTCACGCTGGTCGACCTGCTGGACGACCCGGAACTGTCCGATACCACCGCAGCGCAACTGAAGCACACCCTGCTGATGTTCGACGCCTTCCACGACGTCGCCGAGAAAGCCAAGGCTGGCAATGCCAACGCCAAAGCCGTTCTGCAGTCCTGGGCCGAGGGCGAATGGTTCAAGAACCGCGCCCCGGTCGCCGAAAAGATTAGCCTGACCGTATTCAAGGTCACCGGCGAAACCAACACCGACGACCTCTCCCCCGCGCCTGACGCCTGGTCGCGCCCGGACATCCCGCTGCACGCCCTGGCCATGCTGAAAATGGCTCGCGACGGCATCACTCCCGACGTTCCTGGCTCGGTTGGCCCGCTCAAGCAGATGGAAGAGCTGAAGACCAAAGGCTTCCCGGTTGCTTATGTCGGTGACGTGGTTGGTACAGGTTCTTCGCGTAAGTCCGCTACCAACTCGGTGCTGTGGTTCTTCGGCGACGACATCCCGAACGTACCGAACAAGCGTGCAGGCGGCTTCTGCTTCGGCACCAAGATCGCGCCGATCTTCTACAACACCATGGAAGACGCAGGCGCCCTGCCGATCGAGTTCGACTGCTCCGACCTGGCCATGGGCGATGTGATCGACGTTTACTCCTACAAGGGTGAAGTCCGCCGCCACGGCAGTGACGAGCTGGTCACTACCTTCCAGCTGAAAACAGACGTCCTGCTCGACGAAGTTCGCGCTGGCGGCCGTATTCCGCTGATCATTGGTCGCGGCCTGACCGAAAAGGCCCGCGCCGAACTGAGCATGGGCCCATCCGACCTGTTCAAGAAGCCGAAAGCCCCCGCCGAGAGCAACAAAGGCTTCACCCTGGCGCAGAAGATGGTTGGCCGTGCCTGCGGCCTGCCGGAAGGCAAAGGCGTTCGTCCGGGCACCTACTGCGAGCCGAAGATGACCACCGTCGGTTCCCAGGACACTACCGGCCCGATGACCCGCGACGAGCTGAAAGACCTGGCTTGCCTGGGCTTCTCGGCTGACCTGGTAATGCAGTCGTTCTGCCACACCGCGGCCTACCCGAAGCCGATCGACGTCACCACGCACCACACCCTGCCGGACTTCATCATGACCCGCGGCGGTGTTTCCCTGCGTCCGGGCGACGGCATCATCCACAGCTGGCTGAACCGCATGCTGCTGCCGGACACTGTCGGTACCGGCGGTGACTCGCACACCCGCTTCCCGATGGGTATCTCTTTCCCGGCAGGTTCCGGTCTGGTCGCGTTCGCCGCTGCCACCGGTGTCATGCCGCTGGACATGCCGGAGTCGGTACTGGTTCGCTTCAAAGGCAAGATGCAGCCTGGCATCACGCTGCGCGATCTGGTCCATGCAATCCCCTACTACGCCATCCAGAAAGGCCTGCTGACCGTCGAGAAGAAGGGCAAGAAGAACATCTTCTCTGGGCGCATTCTCGAAATCGAAGGTCTGAACGAGCTGACCGTAGAGCAAGCCTTCGAGCTCTCCGACGCCTCGGCCGAACGCTCTGCCGCGGGCTGCACCATCAAGCTGCCGGAAGCGGCGATTGCCGAATACCTGCAGTCCAACATCACCCTGCTGCGCTGGATGATCAGCGAAGGCTACGGCGATGCCCGTACCCTCGAGCGCCGCGCTCAGGCCATGGAAGCCTGGCTGGCCAACCCTCAGCTGCTGACTGCCGATGCTGACGCCGAGTACGCCGAAGTTATCGAGATCGACCTGTCCGAAGTCACCGAGCCGGTTCTCTGCGCACCGAACGACCCGGACGATGCCCGTCTGCTCTCCAGCGTACAGGGCGAGAAGATCGACGAAGTCTTCATCGGTTCGTGCATGACCAACATCGGTCACTTCCGTGCTGCCGGCAAGCTGCTGGACAAGGTCGAAGGCTCCCTGCCGACCCGTCTGTGGCTGTCGCCGCCGACCAAGATGGACCAGCATCAGCTGACCGAGGAAGGCTACTACGGCATCTACGGCCGCGCCGGTGCGCGCCTTGAAATGCCGGGCTGCTCGCTGTGCATGGGTAACCAGGCACGCGTGGAAACCGGTTCGACGGTAGTCTCCACTTCGACCCGTAACTTCCCCAACCGCCTGGGCGACGCGACCAACGTGTACCTGGCATCTGCCGAGCTGGCAGCGGTCGCTTCGATTCTAGGCCACCTGCCGACTGTCGAAGAGTACATGGTGTACGCCGCGCAGATCGACACCATGGCAGCAGACGTCTACCGCTACCTGAGCTTCGATCAGATCGCTGGGTTCCGCGAGTCAGCGGCCAAGGCCAAGATCGACATGGTTGCTCTTTAATTTGAACTTAACCAGGCGGTCTCCGTTATGACCTCTAACCAGCTTCTCTGGGAAGGCGTTGAACTTATGCTGTTCGGCTTAGGTTCCGTTTTTGTTTTCCTCGTTCTGTTGATTGCCTGCATTCGCCTGATGTCTTTCATGATCGGCCGCTTTGATAGCGCGCCGACGACTCAGCCTGCCTCCATTAAGTCTGCCGCTGTCACGGCTGAATTGGACGCCGACGTTCTTGCAGCCATCCAGGCCGCCATTCATCAGCACCGCGCACGTCGCGGGTGATTCAGGACAAGGAGTTTCCCTTCATGACTTCAGCAAAACAGCCGCTCGGCATTACCGATGTGGTGCTTCGTGATGCGCACCAATCCATTCTGGCCACCCGCGTTCGTCTTGAAGACATGCTGCCGATTGCCGGCAAGCTGGATCAGGTTGGCTTCTGGTCCGTCGAATCCTGGGGTGGGGCGACTTTCGATGCCTGTATTCGCTATCTCGGTGAAGACCCTTGGGAGCGCATTCGAGAACTGAAGAAGGCGATGCCTAACACCCGGCAGCAAATGCTGCTGCGTGGCCAGAACCTGCTGGGCTATCGGCATTACGCCGATGACGTGGTGGAAAAGTTCGTTGAGCGCGCGGCGATCAACGGCGTTGACGTGTTTCGTGTGTTCGATGCTATGAACGATCCGCGCAACCTGGAGACCGCTCTGCGAGCGGTCAAGCAGCAGGGCAAGCACGCACAGGGCGCGATTTCCTACACCACTAGCCCTGTACATACTCTGGAGATGTGGGTCGACCTGGCCAAGCAGATCGAGGATATGGGCGCCGACTCGGTGGCGATCAAGGACATGGCTGGCATTCTCACGCCTTACATGGCTTTTGAGCTGGTTTCGCGTTTGAAGGCAAGCCTATCCATTCCGATCCATATGCAGTGTCACGCCACGGCGGGCCTGTCCACTGCGGCCATTCTCAAGGCTGTCGAGGCGGGCATCGACAACGTTGATACCGCCATTTCCTCGCTCTCGATGACTTATGGACATTCGCCAACCGAGTCGGTGGTGGCTATTTTCCAGGGCACCGAGCGGGACACCGGGCTCGATCTGTTGCTGCTTGAAGAGATCGCTGCGTACTTCCGTGAAGTGCGCAAGAAATATGCGAAATTCGAAGGCACGCTCAAGGGCGTCGACTCGCGGATCCTCGTGGCACAGGTGCCGGGTGGCATGCTGACCAATATGGAAGGCCAACTGAAGGAGCAGGGTGCACTCGACAAGTTCGATGAAGTGCTCTCCGAGATTCCTCGCGTTCGCGAAGACCTCGGTTTCATTCCGTTGGTGACGCCGACTTCGCAGATTGTCGGAACTCAAGCCGTGATTAACGTGCTTACCGGCGAGCGCTTCAGATCCATCACCAAGGAAACCGCCGGCATCCTCAAAGGCGAGTACGGCGCCGCGCCTGCTCCCTTCAATGCCGAACTGCAGCAACGCGTGCTCGACGGTGCAGAGGTCATCACCTGCCGCCCTGCTGATCTGCTGCAGCCAGAAATGGACAAGCTGACGGCCGAGCTAAAAGGGCTGGCGCAAGAAAAAGGCATCAAGCTGGCCGAGGACGAGATCGATGACGTCCTCACGTATGCGCTGTTTCCTCAGATCGGCCTGAAGTTTTTGGAGAACCGCGGTAATGCCGCTGCTTTCGAGCCGGTGCCGACCGGCAAGCAGCAGGCGCCACGCGAAGCGGGCGCACCCGAGGTCTATACCGTCGAGGTCAACGGCAAGTCGTTCGTCGTACAGGTCAACGACGGCGGCGACATCGAGGGAATCAAGCCTGTTGGCGGCGAATCAGGCATAGCACCAGCGGCTGCTGCGCCGGCCGCAGGTACGGGCGAACCTCAGCCGGCGCCGTTAGCCGGCAACATCTTCAAAGTCCTCGTACAGCCCGGTCAGATGGTTCAGGAAGGAGATCTGGTGATCATCCTCGAAGCCATGAAGATGGAAACTGAAATCCGTGCATTCAAGGCCGGCACCGTCTCAGCTGTGAACGTCAAGGTCGGCGACGCTGTGTCGGTGGGCGACAGCCTGCTGATGATCGCTTAAGGAGTGCGGCATGGATAAGTTGCTCAAGCTGTGGCACAGCACCGGTCTCTATCACATAGAGCCTGGTCAGCTGCTGATGATCGTGGTGTGCCTGACATTGATCTATCTGGCGATTCGCAAGGGGTTTGAGCCCTTGTTGCTGATCCCGATTGGATTCGGCGGTGTGCTCGCCAATATTCCCGTCGCCAACATGGCCGAGGGTGCTGGCATCCTCCACCTGTTCTATGAAGTCGGTCTACCGACCAGTGTGTTCCCGCTGTTGATCTTCATGGGCGTCGGTGCCATGACCGACTTCGGGCCAATGCTGGCTAACCCCAAGACACTGTTGCTCGGTGCGGCAGCGCAGTTCGGTATCTTCGCGACGTTGCTCGGAGCATTGGGGATAGCATCGATGGGTATTCCGGGAATGGAGTTCACCCTACGTGAAGCGGCGTCGATTGCGATCATTGGCGGTGCGGACGGCCCGACCTCAATCTTCGTTACGGCCAAACTCGCGCCGCATCTGCTGGGGCCGATTGCTGTCGCAGCCTACTCTTACATGGCGCTGGTTCCGTTGATTCAGCCACCCATCATGCGCGCCCTGACGACGAAGGAGGAGCGCGCCATTGTCATGACGCAGCTGCGCCATGTCGGTCAGACAGAAAAGATTGTGTTCCCGCTCATGCTTGCGCTGATGGTTGGCTTGCTGCTGCCTGACGCAGCGCCGTTGGTGGGCATGTTCGCGTTTGGTAACCTGTTGCGCGAGGCTGGTGTCGTGGATCGTCTGGCCGATACCTCGCGCAATGCGCTGATTAATATCGTGACCATTGCGCTGGGGCTGACTGTCGGCTCCAAGCTGTCCGCTGAAGCCTTCCTGCAGATGAAAACGCTTGGGATCTTGCTGCTTGGAATGGTTGCGTTCTGTGGTGGTACGGCGGCGGGTGTGCTGATGGCGAAGGTCATGAACATCTTCAGCACAAACAAGATCAATCCGCTGATTGGGTCGGCCGGTGTATCGGCAGTGCCAATGGCGGCGCGAGTGTCCAATAAATTGGGGCTAGAGGCGGACCCGCAGAACTTCTTGCTCATGCATGCCATGGGGCCTAACGTAGCGGGCGTCATTGGCTCGGCGGTCGCCGCGGGCATTTTGCTGAGTTTCGTAGGGTGACTAACCGCTAGGCTGAGGCAATCACCTGTCGTCAGGAACACAATTACAACTGCCTAGTGGTACGACCAGTAGAGAAAAGTTTGAGAGAAACAATGCGACGAACAAAAGAAGACGCCAAAAAAACTCGGACGGCACTTCTCGCATCTGCGGAGCGGCTCTTTCTAGCTAACGGAGTGACACGAACGAGTCTCAGCCAGATTGCCCATGATGCGGGCGTAACGCGTGGCGCAGTTTATTGGCATTTCGAAAACAAATCCGACCTATTAAACCAACTACTCGACCAGGTTCGAATATCGCCTGAGAAAATAATGGGAGTGACCAATGATAATTCTTCACAACATTCGTTGCGCTTATTACGGGATTTATGTGTAGAAGGCCTAAATGCTCTGGCGATAGACCAGCAAAAAAGCCGCGTCATGAAAATACTTCTGCATCGCTGCGAGTTCACCGACGAGCTTATCGCAGCGGAAGCTCGCCACAATTTCTTGATAATTCAGCTTATTGATCAATGCGAGCAGATATTTGCCAGCAACATTGAGATATTGCAGCAAGGTGTTACACCTCGAATGGCTGCAATCTCGATACATACTCTTATTATTGGCTTGTTCACTGACTGGACAAGAAACCCGCAATTGTTCGATCCCATAGTGGACAGCGGTCCGTTGATCGACCCGCTTTTTCGAGGCCTCGTCAGAAACTGGGAAAGTATCTAACGACTTGGCATCCTTGCTGTCAAGATTTTATGGATTTGACGTAACAACGTCGCTGCAAAACATAGTGACCGAAATGCGCTGGCAAGTCAGAAAGACTAGCTCTAAAAAAAATTACTGTTTTCCGGTAGCATTGGTAACTTGATCATTTACCTTTTCAAAGGCTTTATAGGAGCCATGCCGCTTGAGTAAATTAGGCAGGCCGATGTTCGCAACAACCATCAGCGGTTGGCCTAACCTACCCATGTAGCTCCAGCCTTTTCATAGCCTCTCAGGCCAGTTCGGATCATCGGCTTCGTGCGCCTTTACAAGCCCCGCGGTTAAGTACGTAATGCTGCAAAGCGGTCCGACAGCCTGATGAGAGAAACACCGTATCGTTGAAGCTTGTTTGAATTCGGCGTACACCGGAGTCTTAGTAACCATGTACTCTGTGCGACCCGCCTACCTCACTTACCCCAAGTATTGGGTAAAGGCCTGCTACACGCCGATCGCGTTTCCGCTCGAGGTCGTCAGCCATCGCTCAAAATGCCGGCTTTGTACCTGCCCGTCTTTCGCCGCATAGTAGACAAGCCGCAAGTCACGGTCGACATCGATCGTGAGTGAGGTGTGATCGAACACCACCTTGCCGATCCCGTCGATCTGAAAATTCCGGATGCCCTGGCAGGGTCCATGAATATCCTGTTGCCGCCACCAGGTCCTGAAATCGGTATCGATCTTCTCCAAATCTTTAACCAATGCTCCAATGTCGGGGTCCTCGGCTGCCCTGACGAAATCACGGCGAAAACTCGATAGCATTTGCAAGGCCTGATCCTCCCACGGGTCGAGCAATGCGCGCATCGAAGATGCGGTGAACAACAGCCAAAGGAAGTTGCGCCGCTCTGTCGGAACGCTCGAGAAAGCGAAGACCTTATCTGCAGCCGCGTTCCAAGCCAGCACATCCCAGCGAAGATTGAGGACGTACGCCGGACGCATTGGGAGATCGGCCATCAACCGATGAACGAGCGGTGGCACGACACACCAGGTTTTGCCCGGCTCTAGCGGGAGCCTCTGATGCGCCAGCAAAAACAGATGCCGTCTTTCGGTGGCGTCCAGCTTCAATGTGCGCGACAGATTTTCGAGGAAAGTCGCAGATACGCTGATCTCTCGCCCCTGCTCCAGCCAGGTGTACCAAGACAGTCCTACCCCGGCGAGGGCTGCGACTTCCTCCCGTCGAAGCCCCGGAGTCCGCCGTCTTGCACCAGAAGGCAAGCCCGCGTCCTGTGGAGAAATACGTTCACGGCGGCTTCGCAGAAAGTTAGCCAGCTCCGCCCGGTTTCGCTCAAGGCTGCGAGGAGCGCTCATCCAATTACTCTCCAGTAATAGTATAAGAGGTCAAATTGTAACCCCATTGAAGCGGGATTAAGAATAACTCCTCGTCGCCAATGCCCCGTTCCAGCCAGCTGGCCGGCATCGAGCGGCTTGATCGTTCAGGAGATATTCGGATGTACCAATCATTGCTTCGTCAGCAATTGGAGTTACTGAAGTCCTCCAACCAGTACCGCACCTTCACCACTCTCAGTCGCATCTGCGGCCAGTATCCGTTCGCCAAGCTGAACGGCGAGCAGCCGGATCCGGTCGTTGTATGGTGCAGCAACGACTACCTAGGAATGTCGCAGCACCCGACCGTACGCGAGCAGATGCACCTGGCATTGGAAACGTACGGCGCTGGCTCAGGCGGTTCGCGCAACATAGGTGGCTCCTACGAGCTTTATGAGCGACTCGAGGCGAGTCTTGCCGACTGGCACGATAAAGAAGCGGCACTGGTTTTCCCGACCGGCTTTGGCTCGAACGACGCCACCCTCCAATGCCTGCTGAGGCAAATCCCCGATTGTGTCGTGATCAGCGATGCGCTGAATCACGCATCGATCGTCAACGGCATCCGAGCAACACCGAATGAACGGCAGGTGTTTCGCCATAATGACGTGGAACACCTGGCCCAGATACTGTCCCGCTATCCAATTGGTCAGCCGAAGCATGTCCTCGCGGACGTCAAAGTAGCGTCCCAGGTACTCGACCAGCGCCGGGGCCCAATCGGCCAACAGTCTGCTGGCAACTGCCAATTCATCGTCAAAGCTAATCTTCACGCTCAAGGCGTTCTCCCTTTCCCCGCGGCTGGGGGCGACTATCCGAGTGCCGGCGAATGTGGTGCGTTGAACTGATGAGACTCGACAAATCTATCGTGCCACCAGCAGTGCAAAGCGTTGCTCTCTATACCTACTCATTTTCTGATTTATGCCTTGGGTAATACTTTCCGATCCGCTGCCATGTCCTCGTTAAAACCATCTGGAACAGGTTTGAAACCTGAGGTCGGCGAGCGGTGGCTTGACTGGAACTGACGAAGGCTCAGTACGTCGATTTCACCTGTAATGCAGTAGTCGTGGTTGCCACCCTTGACGCGCAATATGTCGCGTTTCCAACGGTCCTTGTAGGGGGCGCGGATACGACTATCGCCGAAGCGGCGGTTGTTGCACTGGATGATGTAGGCGTGAATATCCAGCGCGGCAGACTCCACTAGTGCATTGAATGTGTCGGTATCGCTGTTCCACTCTGGAACAAACAGCGCATCGACTTGGCCGCGTAGGTCAGCGCGGTAGCGGATATTCGTCAGCTCGCTGCAGATCATGATGGCAAAGCGGAAGTCCCCATGCTGGATGACCGGGGGCTTTTGCCACTGCTGCTCTTGAGCTGGCTTCATCTGTATGCCGGCCAGACGAAAGAGTTCTTGCTCCTCATGAAATGCTGGGCGCTGTTTATCCTGGCGATAGAGCATCAGCGAAGGGAACCCAAGACCGTCATGGGTGAGCGAAGCCCAAACCTGGTGGCGTACATACTTTTTCGGTGCGTGGAGGTACTCCACCCCGGTGATCAAAGATATGCCACGGCCCTTGAGCTTGTCGGCGATACGCATAAACCATTGGGGTGGTAGAGCCACTTCCGGAAGGATCACGTAACCAGCGCCGTCAGGCCGAGAGATCAGTTCGTTGATAAGGCGATTGATGCGTTGATAACGGTGAAGGCCATCCGGGTCGGGTAACCCCATGATGGCGGCGGTAAAGCTTTCATCTTTGGTTTCCAAACTGGCTACAGCAATGGTCTGTTTGGCTTTGGGTTCTCCATCCGGGATATGCAACACCTGTTTTTTGTCGAGGTGCGGCATCTTGTGCTCAGTCAGCTCAAAACCTCGTAGTGCCTGCACCACCAGCCCCAGCGTTTGGCGGCTGGTGGCGGCAAAAGGGTTGGGCGCTATGAGGTAGAGCTCATTGAGGCTGAACGGTCGAGTGGCAAAGGTAAGTCCAGACGGGGTACCGCGTTTAAACCTGAGCCAATTTGCCAGCGTGGCTATGCCGTCGCTCATCTCATCAGGCAGCAGTTTCTCTAAATCAGTAGTTGTGAGGTTTTTACGGAGTGGCATGCCACGCGGGCTGACCATTTCCTGAGGAAGGCCTGCAAATCGCAAAGGGATATGGGCCAGGTCAAAGCTGAACATACGAGCGTGGAGCTTCTGTATGTGCTGGCTGGTTATGTTCATTGGACTGTCCAGAAAGCTACCCCATAGGATGCTGGCAAGGCTCTCCATATGCCTGGTCATCTGGTTCTTCCAGGCGGTAGCCCCCGACTTACTTAGGCGGGAAGGAAACGCTGAGACGATGCTCTGCGCTGTAACTTCCCAGATGGATTGTTTCCATAAATGGCGGGCTTCGGCTGGCACGTCGGCAGCGGCCAGGCTTTTGATCACTAGAGAGCAGTCGTTCTCAACTTTAATGATCAGGCCACCTAGTGCATTGATGATCTTGTCTAGGTACTCAAAATCTTCACAGGCGGTAGCCATGCGGATGATGCGTGGCAGGTATTGAGCCAGTTCGAAGAACTTAACCGGGGTCAGCAGATGCTCGATGACTGCGGCGAAAAAAGCATGGCGGTGCGCTTGCCAATCCTCTGGGGGGATATCGCGCTCGAAGGCTTCGTAGTTGCGAAGGCTGAGTGCAAAGCCAGCTCGGTGAAGCGTCAGGGCATCTGTTTTGCGTAGGTTGTCTGCTTGCTCACCGGCAAGGTTGGTAGCTTTGAGCAGATCCGTTGCCACGGTGTTTGGCGAATTCGGCAGGTCGGGTAAAGCGCGCCATTCGCTGGCACGTTGGTTGACCTGTTCGGAAATGGCGTTGACCAGAGCGGTGCCTGCGGAGCCCGCAAGGATGAACAACTTGTTTTTGCTGTTTTCAAAAGCAATGCGGTCGTCTTTGAGGTAGTCCGGCTTAAACAGGATGCTGCCGTCATCATCTATGAGCAGCTCCTTACCGCCGTCACGAGTGAAGATCCACCCCCAAAACTGGTCAGTAGTTTTGATGTCGCTAGCGTTTTCCATGACCAGCAGAATGTCGTCTACATAACGACCGTAGTACAGCGGTACTACTTGTTGCTCGATGAACTGGTCGAGCTTGAGTAGCGCAGCGTTTGCGACTACAGCAGACGCGGGCAAACCTACGGGTAAACCTTTTTTCAGTGGCGTTTCTTGTGCCCAGGCCAACAAAGCGGAGATAAACAGGCGGTTTAGTTTTGACTGAGATTCGCTCAGTTCAATTTTGGCTAACTTGAGGAAGCTGTCGTCGAGCATAAAGCCGGGGCTTAGCTCGTGATAGAAACTGCTTACATCGGCTGTCAGGGCCAGTACTTTTTTCTTCTCGCTCAGGGCAGTGCGCATCGCCTTGATGCCACCATCACGCCACTCGCGAAAGGGCCTGAGGTAAGGCTTGAAGGAGCCAAGTGCCCACGTGTTGATCTCGTCGTGCCGGTTACGGCGCAGGCGGCTGCCAAAGACGTTACTGCTGAGCTTCTTGTCGAAGAGATCGCCGACTTCCATCATCCATAGCGATGACAGCACGTGAAAGTCGATGCTGCAGCGGGCCATTAGGCGGAATACGGCTGTGGGGGGGTTACCGGCTTCAGTCGCGCTTAGCCACTCGGCTTCCGGTGAGGCGAAGATCAGGCTTTGATCTTTTTCTGCCTTCTCTGCCTTCTCTGGCCGGATTTCTTTGGGTGCCAGTGTCCAGGTGCCGAGAAATGCCGGGTCTTTCACCCAGTCCTCGCTTGTGGCTTCGATCCGATCTTTTAGGCGAGTGAGGTTTTGGCTCAGGTCGTCTTCATAGTTGGCGATGTCGAACAGCGAGGGGTTGGTTGAGTAGTAGAGATCAACCTTGGCCTTGCGGTAGGCAAGGCCGAGATCGTGCAGCGATACCGACATCTGGGTGACGTCCATTTCTTAACCTTCGGCAATCCTGAGATATCCGGATATTACCGAAAGCAAGCAGGAGTGGGCGAAAGCATTGCAAAGCGCCCTATCTCTACTAAATCGTTGTCATGAATAGACTACCGGACTACCCATAGGCAATTTAACGGGCAGCTTTTGGCCGGTAGCTGCCAGTCGTGACCGGCTGCAATTGCCCGTAAGCCTTCGTGGTGGGTGTTGTCCTTCGCTCGCTGGCATCAACTGAATCCCGCGACTACAAAGGCATTGCAGATGGATCTAGGTTTCGTTCCTCTACGCTGCAACAGGTTGTCTCGATAGGTACCGAACCGCACCATGCCGCTTCCGCAGACTCCCTTAGTCAACGTGGAGCCACAATCGCCTATGCCCAGCTTACTGATTTCTAAAAACAGCGAGCCACTGCCCATTCCAGAGACAGACGGCTACGACGTGCTACCACAGTTTCCGAAGCAAAGCCCCCTACCGTTTCGGCGCACCATCCGGCGACAAGAGCTAAGACAGATCATCCCTCTGTCCGAAACGACCATCTACGAGATGGAGCGTCGTGGCGAGTTCCCTAGACGCTTTAACCTGACACCGCGTTGCGTCGTATGGGACTTAGCTGAGGTGGAGGCGTGGATCGAGGAGCGCAAGCAGGCGCCTCGTAAAAACATCAGTGGCCCGGATGTCCGCCTACGGAAAACCCGCCCGGTTCGGTCGAGCTCAGATTAGGTATGCGGCCGATGCAGGCCTCAGCCAACTAGAGCTTCCAGCTCCGTAGAAGTCGAGCGAGGTAGACGCCGACTTTCCTTCGCCAGATTGACCTGCAAAGCCACTTGAGCCACCTCCAGAACATCCCAGGCCAGCGAGTAGCTGCCCTTGGTCTGCAACCAGGCCAGCACGTCCGCCAGGTGCCAGATTGACGCACTGCCCTCGTGCACCGGTGCGGGGAAGCTGCCCGGATTGGCCAGCATCAGCTTGCGCATGTTTTGTCGCGATACCCCAACCATTTCGGCCACGTCGGTTAGACCGACCAGATCAGGGGCGACCTCGATCAACCTAGCTGAGGGCACTGCATGGCGCACATCGGCCAGTGCACTGCGCACAGCCGCATCCGCACTCTCCGCCTCTCGAGTGAACTCCAGCGCCAGCCGACCCGGCTGGCCGATGCCGACCAGGGCATCGTCGCAGCCCGCTTCGCCAAGGCGCTCGACCAGAATATCCGGGGTACGGTCATTGTCGGCGAGCTGGTATTTCAGGGTGAATGTGTATTCCATCGTGCTACTCCTCTGCATCGTCGGCAGTATCCTGCTGCTTACGATGCGTGGTGCAGTTGTCCACCACGCGGCGTAAGGCGCGTGCTTGGTTGCTGGGGTTCTTCGGCGTACTCCACACGCTGGTGATGCAGAACTCGCCGCAGCGACATTCCTCGTCGTTATAGGGACAGTAGATCCGCCCCCAGGCGTGACTGCCGCCAACTTCGATGCGCCACCCCTGCCCTTCGGCATGTTTAAGCGCTTCTTCGATCTCTTTCTTCGGATGTGAAGGACGGGCCATGGATAGTCTCCAGTATTCGTATGATTCGGCAGGTTGTCAACTGACAACCTGCCCATTCCTTTATACGGCTGCACTCAATACCGGCACGGACACATTGTCCGGCAACAGCTTCGGCAGGTGAGTCCGACCATCGATCCAGGCATCAACCATGTCTGCCCACTCTTGCAACATGTGGCGCCGCTGCTCCGCGTACTCGGCCTTGTTGTAGACCGAGCGCGAGGAACGCCCGTCCTCATGCGCCAGGCACTTCTCAATCCAGTCACCGTTGAACCCCACTTCGTTGAGTAGCGTAGAGCCAGTCCTGCGCAGGTCGTGCACCGTAAACGGCTCCAGCGGCAACCCCGCCTCCTTGGCCCGCGATGCGATCAGTTGCGTGATTCGGTTCAAGGTCGCGTGCGACATGCAACGGTGGATGTCGTAGCGAGAGGGCAGGACAAACCTCGATCCTGCAGCACACGTATGCAGTGCCACGAAGATATCCAGAGCCTGGCGCGACAGGTGAACCACGTGGGGATTGCGTCCCTTCATACGCTGCTTGGAGATCGTCCACGTGGCGTTCTCAAAATCCACCTCATTCCAAGTAGCTTCGATCAGCTCGCTTTTACGCACCAAGGTCAGCAGTACCAGGCGCAAGGCCAATCGAATGGTGGGGTACGCCGCAATCGACTCCAACTGGTGAAAAGCCAGGCGAATCTCGGTCGGGGTCAGCGCTCGGTCTTTCGGCACGAAGGTGGCGATCGATGCGGCCTTAACACCGTCGGCCGGATTCTCCACTTTCTCACCGTGCAGGATTGCAAACGCAAAGACCTGCTTCACGATGTCGCGAACGTGAACGGCTGTGGCCGGCGCCCCGCGACCCTTCACCCTGGAGCAGAGCGCACGGAGATCGTCTGCGGTGATTTCGGTCAGGAGACGGTTCTCGAAGACCGGCAGGATGTCGCGATCAATGATGCTCTTGCGCATGGATCGCGTGCTGTCGGCCATACGCGCATCAGCCAGCCATCTCTTCAGCATCTCACCAAACGACTTGGCAGCAGTCAGACGCCGCTTGGCTCGCTGCTTTTCCAAGGAAGGAGATATGCCTTGAGCAACCATTCGCTTGGCATCCAGCAGCTTTTCGCGCGCCATGGCCAATGAAATCCCCGCTGGTCCATATCGTCCGATGGTCAGCGTTTCCCGGCGTCCGTTGAGACGGTAATCGTAGCGAAAGGTGACGGTACCGCCGGGCGATACCGTTACGTACATTCCGTCGCGATCGGAAGCCTTGTAGGGCTTGGCTTTGGGCTTGAGATTGCGCAGTGCAGTGTCGGTCAGCATCGAGGTTTTTCCTCCGGTTCATGACGGCTTTTACCGTCAAGGGCCAGGAGACCTGCTGATGCCGGGAAAGCCGTATGGCGCAAGCTTTCCGGAGGAGAGATTTACCGTCAAAGACCGGTTTGGTCTCGATAGTAAACGGGAGGGTCCGAATCCGGGCATCGGTTCTTACCGTTACCAGTACCGCCAAACCATCCCGCTGCCTGGCGATAGCTACCGATAGGTGCCGCGACGTATTTTATTATAAATCAACACGTTACAGCATCTTATCGATAGGTACCGATAATCCCCGAAGGACCTGATATCACTCCCACTCGATGGTGGCCGGCGGCTTGCTCGACACATCGTAGGTCACGCGGGAGATGCCTTCGATTTCGTTGATGATGCGGTTGGACACCTTTTCCAGCAACTCATAAGGCAGGTGCGCCCAACGTGCGGTCATGAAGTCGATGGTTTCCACCGCGCGCAGCGCGACGACCCAGGCGTAGCGGCGGCCGTCGCCGACCACACCGACCGATTTCACCGGCTGGAACACCACGAAGGCCTGGCTGGTCTTGTGGTACCAGTCGAAGTTGCGCAGCTCTTCGATGAAGATGTGATCCGCGCGACGCAGCAGGTCGGCATATTCCTTCTTCACTTCGCCGAGGATGCGCACACCCAGACCCGGGCCCGGGAACGGGTGACGGTAGACCATGTCGTAGGGCAGGCCGAGTTCCAGGCCGATCTTGCGCACCTCGTCCTTGAACAGTTCACGCAGCGGCTCGACCAGCTTGAGGTTCATTTCCTCCGGCAGGCCGCCGACGTTGTGGTGGGACTTGATCACATGGGCCTTGCCGCTCTTGGCGCCGGCCGACTCGATCACGTCGGGGTAGATGGTGCCCTGGGCAAGGAACTGGATGTTGTCCAGCTTACTGGCTTCTGCATCGAACACGTCGATAAAGGTACGACCGATGATCTTGCGCTTCTTCTCTGGATCGGCCTCGCCCTCGAGGTTACCGAGGAACTGTGCCTCGGCGTCGGCGCGAATCACCTTGACGCCCATGTTCTCGGCGAACATGGCCATCACCTGGTCACCCTCATGCAGGCGCAGCAGGCCATTGTCGACGAACACGCAGGTCAGCTGGTCGCCGATCGCCTTGTGCAGCAGCGCCGCAACCACCGACGAATCGACACCGCCGGAAAGGCCGAGCAGCACGTTGGCATCACCGACCTGGGCACGCACCTGGGCGATGGCGTCTTCGACGATGTTGGACGGCGTCCACAGCGCTTCGCAGCCACAGATGTCGAGAATGAAACGGGAAAGGATGCGGCCGCCCTGGCGGGTGTGGGTCACCTCCGGATGGAACTGCACGCCGTAGTAACGGCGGTCGTCGTCACCCATGGCTGCGATCGGGCAGCTCGGCGTGCTGGCGAGGATATGGAAACCTTCCGGCAGCGTGGTCACCTTGTCGCCGTGGCTCATCCAGACGTCGAGGCCGAACACACCGTCGTCATCCATGTGGTCTTCGATGCCGTCGAACAGCTTCGACTTGCCGACCAGATCGACGCGGGCATAGCCGAACTCGCGAACGTCGGAGCCCTGCACCTTGCCACCCAGCTGCTCGGACATGGTCTGCATGCCGTAGCAGATGCCGAACAGCGGCACACCGAGATCGAACACGGCCTGTGGCGCGCGCGGGCTGCCTGCCTCGTGAACCGACTCCGGGCCGCCGGCGAGAATGATGCCGCGTGGCGCGAAGGCACGGATGTCGTCCTCGCTCATGTCCCACGGATGCAGCTCGCAATACACGCCGATCTCGCGCACGCGGCGGGCGATCAGCTGGGTGTACTGGGAACCGAAGTCGAGGATCAGGATGCGGTGGG
>ERZ1673962.303-NODE-303-length-38442-cov-4.526532_pt1 | contig 38442 bp, 78 predicted proteins | sample MGYA00580188_ERZ1673962 | MGnify/ENA primary metagenome ERZ1673962 (study PRJEB41334, sample SAMN05608104) | rock metagenome | biome: terrestrial subsurface; feature: shale formation; material: shale | place: USA: Pennsylvania ... | reverse complement strand
CGGCATACGAGATTCCCTTGTGACTGGAGTCCAGACGTGTGCTCTTCCGATCTCCAACACGTTCACTATACAATAGTCCTCCACTTTTTTCACATTCTAATTTTTTATGATTGTAAAGTAATAAAAAAATTATGAGTATAATAACCCCAAATATAACAACAGGAGCATAGAACTTATAATCATTATCCATTTTAATCACTCCAAAATAATATCACAACCGTCGTTTCGTAAGTTCAACGACCATACAGATTTTACCACATTTGATAGATTATTACCAGCACTCATCCATACCTCATAATCCTCACCATACTCATTTGTATCGGGCAGAACACTCAATATTTCTTTGAGTTCCCGAATGGTGAGTGCGTCAGTTGTGAATGGTTGGTTTCTTATATCAGTCATTTTTCAATCTTTCAGTAATACTTTCAAAATCTTTGTAATCATAAGACTTTGGTTGTCCTCGTATCATCTTACCATTTTCAAACCTAATTTTTTGTATCACAATTTTACCTGGAACAGAGCAAAAGTCCATCCAAATTTGCGAATACTCCTCATAGTGTTTGATTAGATGTTTTGTAACTAACTCATAGTCAATCATTTTCTCACACCGATGTAATGGAATACGAAGAAACTGAAAGAACCTTCCAATATATCCTATCTGTGTTCCACATTTAGGGCAACAATACGATGGGTGGGTCATTCTTCATCACCAAAGCATTCAAGCAAAGCACGGGCAAGTCCTCTTACGATTTCTTTATCATACCACCAATCTTCACCATCACTCAAATAACCTAGAATAAAATTATCAAGTTCTTCATCTGTTGGTTTAGTCATTTTTCTTAAGTTCCATCACTATCATTTCAACCATATCACATTCATTTTGACTGAAATTATAGTAGAGTTTATCCATTTTGTCTAGTAAATCATTTTCTGCGTCCTCATTTCCAGTAATCCTTTCATATAAGGACTGGATTAGTATTGAAAAATACTCACGGATAGGTTCAGTCATTTTTTACAATTCTCTATTATTTTAGAAAACTCATAATACTTACAGATTTTCAAACTTCCATTATTATAAACCTTTTCGTCATCACCACTTTCAATCAAGGAAAAATTGTTCAGGGCATAACAATTAGTATGTTTTAGTGCGGAACCATAATTGATAAACCATCCCCGATATATGTGATTTTGTTTAGTATTGATAGAATGAGTATCTTGAATATAAAGATGAACTTTATTAGGAGTTTCCTCCCATAAGCAGAGTTTTATTGTATATGAGTTGTTAGTCATTTCTCATTCTCTTTCTCTTTTTTTCTTTGCTTAAACCCGACCTTTACTTCAGGGTTAAATGTTTCGCAATTGGATTTAATACTAATATCTGGAATATAAGGGCAATACACAAAACCATCCCCCCACACTATTTTTATTTTAGTCATTTTTCACACCTATGATAAGTTTAGTTAGTTTCACAAGACCCTCTTTGGAATACAAGTATCTTTATATCCTTTAATAATTACTCCACCACTCTCAACACATTTCTGTCTGTCTATATTAGTTTGATGTTGAAAATAAACGGCAAGTCCTATTACAAGTAGAAGTGAAAGAATAGCAGGCATAAATGCTTTCAATAATATAGAAAATTCTTTAGTTTTCATAAGTCCTCCTTTCTCACATAATAAACATAAAGTTGTTCCCCACATTCAGGGCAAATAGGTTTCATAACTTCTCCTTTTTCTGCTCTCCACCAACAGTTATTACATCCCAAAAAGGCATCATCAACACGCAATCCTTTTAGGTCAAACTTATGTGAAATGTTAGTTAGAGTTCTCATAAGTCCTCAGTATTTTTCAGCACAAATAAAAGTATCAGGTTTTTCTGAAATGTAGAACCATTTATGCCTTGGAGAATGTTCTCGGTAGCAAAAGGTTTTCTCCATTCTAACATAATCTCCATCTTTCATCAAACCAGAGTTATGAATGTAATTTACATAGTTCTTTGCTTTCTTCGCACTCTCAAAGTATTTTGATACTCTATCGGTTTTAGTCCAATAATAAACATCATAATACAATCTGCGTTTGATTTTCTTATGTGATTTTCTGGTGAGATACTTATAAACCTCTGGATGAAGTAGAACCGCATTCATCTGTTCGTTATGTTGTTCTTTGAGTTCTTTTATAAGGTCATCCCTGATAATTTCTTGTGGTTCAGTCATTCTTCACCTGCTTATATTTTAGGGCAAAGTGTCGGTAAGCACCCATAGCAATTTTAGGCATCCAATCACTATGATAACGTAATGGAAGAGTTAAGTTAGAACAGAACTCCCGTGCCTTATTTCGCAATAAAGAGTTTTCATCCTCACCAGTTTCTTTCCAATTCTCATAATCCTCAATAATCTTCCAGAGGTCTTCCTCATTCATAGAATTGACGAAACTCTCAATTGTTAGGTATTTCATAAGAGGTTTCTGTGTCTATGAGTGTATTATAGGGCATCATAGGGACTTTGTGGGTGCCCTTGTGCCGGTTCTTCAAGTGTCCCACTTCTTCCATTTGAGTGGTGGTGGTGTTGTTGGTTTATTTCGGTTCTCATAAAGATATCCACCCAACCAAAAAACACCGGGAGAAACTTCCCGTTCATTTGAGAAGAAGAACTTAAGAATTTTGAGTAGGATTTTAGTCATTTTACATTTACAATAAATTTTCCCATTTCTACATAATATTGTTTATTATGATTTAGTTTAGCACTTTCAACATACCAGATAAATCCAACTTTATCTCCCAATTCATCCAGTTGTTCCTGAATACCCTCCATCGTTCCATATCTATGATTTTTATAGTTTTCTGGATAATTTGAGAAAACATCTTCTAATATCCTAATCTGTTTTTCCGTATGGGTCATTTCTTTATGTTTCATTTCTCATCAATCCACTGGAACCCCATCAACTTATAAACAAACCAACGAAAAACAATATTCGGTTTTTTCTCTACATAAAACCTATAATATCCATCGTCACCAATCGTATAATACCCTTGATGATTACTTCCGTGTTTTACCACAAAACTTGGAGAACTATATTTGACATCACCAGTTATAGAAAGTTTAGAGTAATCAAGTGTTCCTGAAAATGTATATTTGATTGGAAAATTTCCATTTTCACGGGCATACTCAAAATTCCCAATAATCTTATCAAAATTCCAGTCGTAGTTTCTTTCACCAGTTAGTTTAGAAGCATTAAAGTTTCTCTTTGTTTGCTCTATGAGTTTCTCAAACTTCTCATCAAGTTCTTGTGAGATTTCTTCCAGAGTTTTAGGGTTCTCTGGTATATCAAGATAATCTTTGATTACATCAAAATACTCAAACTCTTCGGTGAAATAAAAACAACCAAGAATATAAGGAAGAACACTTTGAGGTGCTCTTTTGAGTTTCTCTGGGTTGAGTTTATATCCTGTTGTTCCTATTTTTAGTGTTGTTTCAGTCATTTTTCTTATAAAACTCTATTTTGAGTTGAGTAATGAGTAAATCAACTTTATCTTCAATACGAGTAAGTCGTTCCTCAATAGTATCCATATGATACTCATCAATTGCTTCTTTTTTAACTGAATACGGGTCAATCGTTGCCATAGTTCCTTGTAGTGAATTGAGTAGTTGTTCGTCGTTAGTCATTTGTCCTTTTGGTATAATGTTTGGTTTTTGAGTTTTAGGAGAACCAGAAGCATTAGTTTTCATTCGGGAACCTTCTGTAAAGTCAGTCATTTTTCAATTCTCTGTTAATAATCTCCTTGACTACATTATACTTGATTTTATCAATTTCTTCATCTACCCTCTTCTTTGCTTCCTCATTCATACTTTTGAGTGAGGTTTCCCATTCTTCGTCAGTCATAATGCCTCCACATTATCAGCAATCTCATTTAGTTCATCATAATGATTTTTGAGTGTTTTTGTGATTAGAGAATGAGGTTCTCGTTCATCAGGATTTACCCGACTAATAAAAACTTTAAGAGTTCGTTTGTCATCCTGAAAGGACAACTCTACCTTATTGGTTTCGTCCCAATTCACATAAGACCTTCCATCTTGGTCTATAATTTCAATACGGGTTACTTTATCAAGTGGGTAGTAAGTCATTTACCACCTCCATAAACTCATCATAAGACAAATCAACAAAATCTTCATAATACAATTTATTCACAATTTTATTCACCACTTCTAAATCAAAATATTTTTCTAATTCAGTTCTGGTTTCGCAGGATACTCTTCCGTGTCCGTCGTGAGTTGTTTTTAGTTTCTCAAAGGAACTCATATCAAAAATATTAGTATCAGTCATTATCTTATCCCAGTTTCAAATAGTTCTTTCAGTTCGTCGTGAAGAGTTCCCAGTTCATCATATTGTTCTCCATATGTAAATCCTTGGCCAGAACTTGCTAATTGTAGAAGACGATAGAGTTGTCGTGTTTGGTCTTCTGTGATTGTGATTTTATAATTTTTGGTAATTTCAATCATTTTTAATCTCCTCACAAGCATCTTCATAAAGTTGTTTCGCAAAACCTAATAGTTCATCTTCAGAAAAAGTATAAGTTCTATCAGTATTATACAACCCATATGCGTCAGCATACATAAAAATTCGGTCTTCAGTCATTCTTCCTCTCCAAATCTAAAAGGATAAAGTCGTTTCACACCACCAGAAGCATACTTGATTTCATCTTCTAATTGACGAATATACACGAAAATTGAGTATGGAACCTCAAAGTGCTCTAACTCTTTGGTCTCATTATTATAGCACGAAATGTAGGATTTAGTCATTCCTCATCCCCATAATCAGGCACACTTACACTGGAGTCAATCATCTGGTAATTATAAACACCACGAACATCCCACATCATATTTTTTAGTAGTTTTTCTGCTTCCTCATAAGTATCAGCAGCAATTACAACTTCACCAGAATATTCAAAGTGGTAGTCATTCATTTCAGTTCCTCGTCGTTTTTAGAACCAGCAGAGATAAAACTACCAATAAAAACTGCGACAGGAATACTCAAAATAAACCAGAGAATGATAAAGGTCATAGGAGTTTTGTGTGTATGAGAGTATTATAGGGCATCAGGGCATCAAAATCAAGTGCCTTGTGCCAGTTCAGTCATTGGGTAGTGCCTCCAGTGCTTTACGGATTTTGTCACACGATATGATGCCACCGTGAGAAACACGAAAATCGTTTGAGATTTCATCTAATTGCTCCAATGCCTGCTCCTTCAAACTTGGCGGTTTTGGGCGACAGGCGTTGCGGAGTGCATTAGATGCCATCTCTCCAAAAGGAATACCAAGCGGACTGGGGATACTCTTTAGTTGTTCGCAACACTCTTCCAGTTGTTGGTCGGCGCCATATTGGGCGGCGCGGTCAATCATATAGTCCTCTCGTTCAACACTGATGACTTTGAACGGAGATTCTGACTGCCACTGGCAACGCAGCTCTGGTGGTGGTGTGATTGGGTGTTGCTGATTACTCATAATGTTTCTGTGTGTATGTAAGTATTATACAATAAAAAAGGGTCTCCGTAAAGACCCCGTGTGCCAGTTCTTCAGGTGTCCCTAATCATCTGGTAAGTATTCCAATGCTTGACGAATGCGAGCAATTCTTGATGTATCAATTTCTTTAATTGTTGATATTTCATTAAGAGCAAAAATCGCACTTTGTTTTCTGCTGGTTGTCGCACTAGCTCTATAAAGATTTAGATTAGTCGCTATAGACCTAATGTGATGTTTGTTAAGGTATTCTACACATTCCCTACGCTCTTCCGTAGAAGCCCACACAGCTACATCTTCAATTAATGGAGATAATACTTCTGGCGATTGATTATGCTTCTCACACCAAGTAGAGATTTGAGAGTAGTCCGGTTTCATAATTTGGATTTGACTGGGGATATCCTACAACAAAAAGGGGTCTCCGTAAAGACCCCGTGTGACAGTTTCTCAAGTGGTTGTCGTCAACGTCTGTATGAAACCTTTTTTACTCCCAAGAAAAAGCATTTTATTCTATTCATCATTTTTTTATGAAGTGGTATTCTTTTTCTTGACATTTCAATAAAAATATATGGAAGATTATACTTCTCAAGAACTTCTTTTGTTTGCCTACGCAACTCCTCTATCTCCATATTCACTTGGTCTTTATACTGTATTGATGGTTCAAATAATTTGGTCTTTCTTCCTCTCCAGTTTTTACCCATAGAACCCACAGAAAGACCTTCACTTTCCAAATGAATGACTACAATTTCGGGTAAAAGTTCTCTATCCTTACGGGCAAACTTCTTACACTGGAGAACATCGGTTCTATCACAATAATCGTGTTGAGTTGGATAATTAAATACATTAGAACCTTTTGGGTTCCAAAGTTGAAAGTATCCAATCGGTTCATAACCGGCATTCTTGTTATTATACTCGGCAATTCTAACTCCAATTGGAAAGGTGGTTAGATGAATATAAACCCAACCTTCCTGTATTTTTTGTGGGTCATTAATGAACTCAGCCCATTTCTCATAAGAAGGGCACATTAATCTATCGGCACCATAAATCTTATGAGGTTCTAATGGGATGTTTTCAAGTATGTTTCTTGTAAGTGGAGGAAGATAGATGTCGGCATCCAAGTGAATTACCCATCCCTTATTTTCTAATTGAGACAATCCATAGTTGATGGCAGCGCCTTTATTAAAACTGTCTCCGTTCTCATAAAAAATGTCAGTTTGAATACATCTAACGTGATAATACTCACAAAGTTCTTTGGTTTTTTCGTCTTTTGTATCAGTTATAACAATGAGATTATCAAAATGAGTTTTGTTATGTGGCAGAGTGTGTGCTAGAAAATCGCTGTAATTTACGCATACTATAATGCCTTCCAGATACATTGGAACATCTACTATAGCGGGTCAAAACTATTTAGATTTTTGTGGTTTCAGTTCACTTTTCTGTTTGGACTTTTGAGTAATCCCCGGATAGAATTATCATTCTTGGTGAAATTCTTCCTTCGGGAGCAGGAGGTTCCATAATTACATAATTATCGCCAATATAGACGATATATCCCTCCATTTCCCGATAAACCACAGACTGATTAAGCACGAACATCTTTAATATACTCCAAAAATATCCAATCAAAATGATTTAATCTTTACTCACACAAAGCATTTCTCCAGTATTGTTTGATGAATTGGCATAGCAGTATAATTTCGTGTGTCCTCATACCGAACCTCTTTGCCGATTGTGATGCTGTTTACTGGGGAAAAATACTTACGTTTTTTAGAAGAGTAAAATCCCCAGACACTTCTTGTCGGTTTTCCGTTATTATAATCAAACTTGCGAGTACAATTTAACCAAATGCGAATTACTCCCGACTTATATTCCTCAAAAGAATAAAAATACTGCTCGGGGGCAATATGATCGAATGGAATGTCAAGATTTTTCATCAGGTCGTGAATGCTTCTACTACTCGTGAGGTTTCATCTTCGACAAGAGCAAACTTTCGGGAATTGACTACTTCTTTCATAATCAAACTATCATAATTATTGAGATATTCATCCCTCCAGTTCAGTAGAATATCGTGAACTTCGTTATCATCCTACCAATAACTGCGATAAGTCCAGAGTACTCACTTGCGGGAAAAGGAACCCAAAAATCTACCAGATACAGATACTTCATCGTGTGTTGTGAATTACTCATTAAGTTTAGACTGAAATTGCTGATTTGTCAACTGCCTTTGTAGTTCATACTGAAGTGGAACCAAATGAGAATGGAGAAATTGCTCGCACTCATTTCCCTCAAGTAAGGACATTAGATTATGAACTTGTTCTAATGCGAGAATTAGTCGAATTGATGAGTTCATCTGGCAGGTGGAGGTAGTTGTGGTTTTGCCATTTCAATTGTGGTCTTCTGTAGATTTACCATTCCTCCATTTAGAACATCAGCGATTGGTCCAAATCCAACCGTAGCAGCGATAATACCAAAGACGGTTCCGGCGATAAAGTTAATCATTTTAAAGAAACTCCTCAACAAAGTAATCAACCGTTAATTCCATTTTCGCGGCTGTGTTTTCAATAAACTCATCCAGAATTTCCGGAGAATCTTCCTGAATGATACGGTAATAAGAATACCAAAGGTCAGTAGGCATCATAGTGTGTTTAGAAGGCGATTGGGAAAGTATGTAATTGTTTTTGGATATTTTTCTGCGATGTATTCGTCATACAGGACTTTTTCTTGAGAGTGTGCTTCTATTTCGTGTTTTTGATCCATATACTCATAATCCTCCATACACTCACCATTAAAGTATCTTTTGGATGATTTGAATTTGAGTTCTCCTTTTACCCACTGCTGAAGATGTACCAACTCGTGGAGTAAAACTGTAATATAGGTTTCCCTATTCATATGAGTATTCATCTCAATCAAAAAACTGCGAGGTCTATAGGTTTTATCCGCGACATCACAATATCCTAGTGCTCCTTCGCGGTTTAATCCACGATGAAGAACCTCGATTTCCAATTTATGTCGTGGAAAATACTTGGATACAAACCAGCATACAACATCCTTACATAGACGCTTTGAGTACCCATAACCCGTAGTTTCAAGAAAAATCATTAGAATAAGGAGTTTAGAGTGACATTACAAATACGAACTCCCCAGTTCATAAAAATACAAAATGAGGAGACAAAGACAAGACGATCAAAATTACTCATTTTCATAATTAACAGGCGAAAGAAAGACCTCCAAGACCCGCACCAAGTGCGGTTGCCCATCCACGATTATTGCGATTGTTATTGGTACTAGTCATCGAGCGACCGATTGCTCCACCAATTACAGCACCTAATAGAGTACGAGTGGGATTACAATTTGGATTGCTGCGACGACCATAATATCCTCCATTATTGTACCCATTATACCCATTATAACCGTTGTATCCACGATTATAGTAGGCACCACTATTGATTTGATTACAGGGAACATTAAAAGACTGAACGCTTACACCACCCGAATAGTAGTTCCCGTATTGGTCGTATCCTCCGGGTTGATATACCTCCTGATATTGAGTACAGACACCGAAAGAGTTAACCTGTTGTGCCTGTACCGGAACAGAGAAGAGTGTGAGAGGAAGTAGTAGAAGAAGTTGTTTCATCGGTTTAGCGTTTGTACAACCATGATCCAGACCAGTCAGCATTTGATAAAGCCCACTCCCGGTCTTTAATTAGAAGAAGGTTATACCTTTCTCCCGCTGCCGGTGCCTTCCATGAACTTGACTTAAAAACTCCACCAGACTTCTTATTTATGAAGGCATGACAAGAACGGGAAGGAGAACGATCTGGACCATTATCAATCACCATCACAATCTTATAATACTTACGACCACTCTCAATCACAAACTCATAATCACATTCACCATTCTTTAGTTTTTTAATCGCTTCTTGATGATGATTGATTCCGCCCTCGTCACGATAAGTCTCAAGAGAACGCTTATGATGTTTGATGCTGTAATCAATGTAGTTCTGCCGTAGTGCCTCACACAGAGAAAGAGTGTGCTTCAGGATGTTGTCCGCGATTTGCTCTCTAGCAGGGGCAGAAGCGGCATAGTCAGCGAAGGTGGTCGTCATCGGTGTTCCGTTGTATGAACCTATTATAGGGCATCCAGAGGGGTCGGGAGTGCCCTGTGTGCCAGTTCTTCTTCTGTCACATAATAGTCATCATACGCTAGACAACCCATCCAGTTTTGGGGATTATTACCATAGATTTCAATCTCTCGGATTTCGTCAAGAAGTTCTGATAGTTCATTCGAAAACATTGGAAGACCCTCAATTACCTTTTTATTATAGCAGAAAAATCGTCTATTGGCTCAGTTTTATTTTGGGATAATATTTAATCAAATTGATTGAGTTATATATGTTAGTATAAAGCATTTGTCAAAGGATTGGACGGATCTTGTGCCAGTTGTTGGAGTGGTAAGGGAAGGTATTGCCAGATTGTTTTTTCAATAATATCAAATCTCAAGTTATAAGCACCATTTGTTGAGTGAAAAGAGACTTCAGACCAATCAATATTTCTGATAATATTATCAACTTCTTCTTTATAATTGAGAACAAGGATTCCATATCCACGACGATGAGGAAGTTTTTCAAAATCATCATAAATGCGAATAGAATCAGAACCAAAACAAGTGGATGGCAAATAGTAATCGCAAGTATAAAGATGTTTTTTATTTCTTGTGCTTCCTGAAGAACCACCATCAGAAAGTGAATATATTTTAACAATACCTGACAAGTTTACTCTTTTTTCTTCTATTTTATGATTTTTTGCCCAAATCTGAAAAACTACATTAACATTTACAGTTTTTCCATCGGGATAATAAAATGACGAATCTACAACTTCACTATGAATTAGATTCAGACCTTTTACTCTACCTTTACAACTTCCTTTTCCATTACTATCAAATAATTGCGGCAAAACGAAGCATACAAAGTCACAAAACTCTGCTGCGTGATTGGTAAACTTAAGAGCAAGATGTCCCCTTAATCCAAATGGAGGATTGCCTATACAAATATTATTTTTTGTAGGTGGTTTCCAGTTAAGAAAATCTGATTGAATTATACCTTCACGTTTAGGTTCTATATCCACACCAATACGACGATCTTCTGGCATTAGAGCATAAAAACTTCCATCACCTGCTGATGGTTCAATAAAAGTGAACTCTGAAATATTTACATTTAGACTCTTGAGAACTTCAATTACTTTGTTATAGCAATATTGTGCCGTATCTTTATGTGTAAAGAATTGATCCTTTTCTTTCTCTGAAAACTGTGAATAATTTACATGAATATTAGCAACACGACACAGATCAAAATAATACTGCGGCGGTACTTCTTTCTTCTCTATCCACCTCTTGATTGTACCTTTGTGTAGATACAATTCATCACAAATGACACTCATACCATATTGTTGGTAGATGGGAAGAAAGAAGTCGTAGATATTATTCATTACCAATAAGTTTGCTGAGAAGAAAGAAACTAAGTAGGTCATCATCAGGTTGATTCAAATCATACTTAAATGTAACACCTGCTTTGATGCCATGTACAATAGAGCACATACTAAAATCAACTTTTGCTTTGCCAGTCTCATTCTTACGGCAGTGACCGTTCTTACCGAAGATAGCAAGATTGATTTTATTATCTTTTACTATCTCATCATAGCGAACGATAGTAATATAGATTACATCGTTAGCGTCGTAATCAATAAAAGTAGCAAGATCCCATTGGTTATCCGTGAAATAAACATTTTCGTGTTGCCAACCTTTAGCAACACCTTTAGATACAGTACGCCCAGAGGTTTTTACTTCAACGCGAAGTTTTTTGCCATTATGAAGATACCAGAATAAATCATAAACACCATCAATATTGGATGTGTTTGAATCTTCATCCCATTGAACTGGAATATCAGTGTATTTACGAATAGTGTCTCTTAGTAGTTCTTCACCACATTTACCTTTATAATCGGTAGAAAGTTTTACAACTTCTTCAAACAAAGAACCAGTCCAGTAGGTAGATTTCTGCTTGTAATCTTCAGTCAGTTTGGTGATTAGGTCTCGCATTGGATTGCTTGTGTATGTAGGTATCATAAACTACCTATAACCGGTTGAGAACCCCCCTTGTGCCACTTCCCAAACTGTCACTCAATCATCATAAACTCTACATTCCAGAGCATCAGGATGCGAGTCACAATAAAGTTCTAATGGCGTTGGGTCATAAGAATCTTCCGGATGTCTCTGTTGGTATTTTTCTAGTGCTTGAAGTTCTTCTTCCGTATGACGACGCATCTGTGGGGAGATGGTTGGGTCTTCTATAAGTTTTCTATCTTTATCGATATGCTGTTGAATATCATTCATTGGGATATTTTTAATATCATATATTTATCAACCACCTCGTTCCTGAAGAGACCTTACAAGTAGTTCACTAAATCGTTCCATATGAGTATAATGAACCGAAGCTGGTGAATCATTAATTGCGTTTTTAAGAGCGGAAAGTTCCTTCCACTCTTCTTCGGTAAGAGTTTTAATTTTTGGTTGTGTAAGGTTCATAATTCCTTCATTTTTCAGAAACTATTATACTATTATCTATGTAGATGTGTTGATTTCCTAACAATCTCTTAAGAGTGTTGTTATAAAACTTTACATAACTCATCCAAACATACTGCCAAACATTCCGCTATCTCCAAACTTACGATTTTCCAGTTTATCCAATAGATTTTCGGTGTGCTCTAAGGTATCAAGTGCGTGAATAATCTCAGCGATGTGCTTACAGACAAAAGGTTTTTCGTTCACGGCGGCATCCCGAAGGGCAGCACGAAGATGACTTTGTGCCTCAAGTAGTTCTTCTTCGACTTTGGGTGAAATCATTTTAATCTCCAAGTAATAATGTTAATTTAGTTTAAGTAAGGTGTCGTAATCCTCCTCGGGAAGCATACAAAGAGCACAGGACGCAATCTCATAAATGTCTTCTTTTGTAAGACCATCAAGTGTCATACAAGGTCCGTCACCAAAAGAAATAGAGAAACTATAACCATCTTCAGGATGTGATGACCCACAGGTTTGGATGGTTCTCATTCCTTCACCCAAAAACCATCGTCGGTCATAGTCCAACCAGCGGCAATTGCCTCATCGTGATTGAGTTGTTTGACAGATTTTTTAAGAATAAAAGTTCCGTCATCATTATCAATCCACTCAACATCATCTCCTTCCTTAAGATTTGCCGCTTCCAATAGGTCATCGGGAAATGTGATGAAATATTCACCATTCACAGTATCTTCTTCCACAGGAAGTTGCCACTTGACTACCTTATCTTCCTTATATTGTGAAAGTGCTTCCATATCACTATGACCCCAGGGACGCATATAATCATCCGCCTCTTCTTGTTTTAGTTTGGTTACAGTTTCATCCCAAGCATCCTTAAACTTTCGGTCAAACTCCTCAAGGTAATATTGTAGATACTCATCCACAGCGTACATAAGAGTTTCTGTTTTCTCACGATTTCCGGATTCAAGTGAGTCAATCGCACTATCCAGAATCGCACGGGCACTACAGATTTTTGATGATGCTGCTTCTAGTTCATTCATTTTTTCCCACACACGAGCATAATCCAAAGTCATTTTCTCCCAAGTCTCCAACCATTACCAGGACATTCTAGCATCATCTTACAATTTCCGCAACCATCATTCCACCACTTTATACCTTTTTTTGCCTCACTTATTTTTATTTTACTTTCTTCTGAATGAGTTTTGCCTAACAAGTTAGTATTACCTTTTTTTACCTCACTCATTTTTCTTTTGGTTTCTTCTGAATGAGTTTTTCCCTGTTTTGCCTCACTTATTTTTCTTCTGGTTTCTTCTGATGGATTTTTTTTTGCCTCACTCAATTTTATTTTGGTTTCTTCCGAAAGGATTTTACCTTTATTTGATTCGCCAATTTTTCTTTTGTGTTCTTCTGAAAGAATAGATCCTTTTCTACTGGGGGGTATAGTTTTATTTGCTTTGTGTGCCTCACTTATTTTTCTTCTGGTTTCTTCTGAAAGGGGTTTATCAAAATTATGATTTTTCTCCCCTCTTAGTGCTTCACTTAATTTTGCTTTATGTTCTTCTGTAAGAGTTTTTCCTTTCTTCGCTTCACTCAATTTTATTTTGGTTTCTTTAGATCGTTTTTTTCCTTTATTTGATTCGCCAATTTTTCTTTTGGATTCTTTACTTGTAATTCTCCCAGAAACTCCTTCTCCTCCATTAGTTCTATTATGAAGAATACCAGTTCCCAAATCTTTTCTACCAAAGACAGCAATCATATAGATTTCGTGCTTAAATGCCTCTTGTTCGGTTAGATTTTTCTTGAGAAATATTATTCTCGACTTATCTTTGGGTGGTTTAATGTCTTTTTTACTTCTCCAATATACACGATTTCCTTTACCCTTACCAATATAGTAAGGAGTTCTATCTTCACGCAGATATGCGTAAGTGTAGTATTTCATCTGCTTTAGAGGTGTTGTGGTTATAGTTATTTATACAAGAAAAGGAGCATTTCTACTCCTTTTCTGCTTATAAGTCACCACAACACATAAGCACTACTATTTATCGTCAGTATAATCTTGTACTGCCTGTTCTACAATAACCTGGATTTCTTTGCTCGTAAAATTATTCATAAAAGACCACATAGGGTCTTCCTTATCCCAGTTGATTTCGTAGGAACCGTCTTCGTTTTTTATAATTTTTAGTGAGTCACTCATCAGTCTCTTTTCTTGGGAGCATTACAAACATTACAATAATATGAGAAACCACTCTTAAAACCCTTAACGACCTGATAGTGGTCTTTATCGAGTGGTTTCTCCTCACCACAATTGGCACACACTCTAGTTTGGAGTGTCCCAATCTGATTTTTCTTGTTTACGGAGGCTCTTAAGTTCTCTGTAAAGTTCCTTGATTTGTTGATAAGCGTCTTCTGGCGAAATCTTATCCGCGATTTCAAGTCCGGCAATGAGACCGACTTTATCTCCAAAACGAGCCAGTGCTCTTTCATACTCAGACAATAACTCATACATTTTGATTAACTCCACAATGTTCGGCAACAATATCTATGCGGGCATCAACAGCACGAATATTTTCCATTAGTTCATAGAGTACATTTGTAGTCTCAATATTTTCTTCTTCTAATCTTCTAATATCCTCAAGAGAACCATAATACTTTTGCTCTAATGCCGCAAGGCGATCATAAACATCATCAATCGGTACTTGATCCGCATATCCCCAGTTGTGTAACCATCCCATCATTTAATCACTCCTATAGATTTCAAGTAAAGATTGTATCTCATAAAACGCTGAACCGATGGTTTAATATCCAAACTCCTACAACACTCACAATAGGATAAAAACTCAAAGAATGGTGTTGTGGGGTCAAGTGCCGGATACTTTGGGTCATAATAACCCATAATGCCACGAAAGTCAAGCATTTAGTTCTTCGGCAAGGGATAGAAGGTCATTTTTATCCAGAACAATCAAATCATTTTGTGCCGTATAAGACCTTATATTCTCTGCGGCAGTAAAAAGAATAGCGGCAACTAACTTTTCTTCTGTATCGGCACCATTATTACGGTGTTCCCATACTGCGTTCATAAACTCCTGTGCTCTTTCGGTCATTTTTGGTATAGTTGGTAATCTTTTTTGGTGAAATTACTTCTGGTTATGTATTTCTGTGCGTTTAGTAATGAATCAAAATAACAGGTTTTAACATCGGCAAGTTCTTTGCCTTCCCTATGAACGACGATGACGGGAAACCCCTCATACTTAAACTCCGGAACCACATCAAGTTTTTTCTTTGGCATTTTCCTTCAGGATTGTTCTGGTATTATAGCACGACTTTGGAGTTTCTGCTCGCAATATTCTCGGATTTCTCGAATAAAATCCTCCTCGGTCCAAGTACTCAACATATTTTCGATGGGGTCGTTTGGGTCCCAAGAAATATTAAAAGTTCCATCTGGATTTTCTTTTACGTCAATCATTTATTTTTTCCCCCCATAACCATTTAGTTTCTCCTGTTGGATTTGGTTGTAGTTCATAATACTCTTCATCATCTAATCGTCTATACACATAATGAGTTCCGTCCTCTCTTTCACAAATAAATTCACATTTATGAGGAGAATACAATCGTGCCTCAATTATTTTGTCCTTTAGATTTAACATCGTATTTGATTATAATTTTCTTATGACTGGTATAATTGTCAGAGCACGAATAATGTTCTACCACACCATCAAGTTCTTTAGCAATTTCATTTATATCCTTTCCACATTTATATCCTTCCTCATAAGCGGCGAGTAACCACTTATACATCAACTCTTTTCTTTGTTGCGGATCTTCTGTTTCCACATCACCATAAAAATATTCACTCAAGAATGTATAGGGTGATACATTACTATCTATCCAATTTAAGAAATGTTCCTCAATCATTTTTGGCAGTCCAAGAAGTAGTGATAGTTTGCTCCATTTGGAGGAGAATATCTCACGACCGCACATCCATTATAAGTATCAATGACCTCAAACTTACTTTCATATTGGAGTGCTTCTGCCGGTTTATTAGGTTTTATCATATAAAATAGCAGAAGAAGTGATAATACCCCAACCGTAGCACCAAAAATTACTGGTTTATTCATCCCAAGGTGTCCTCCTTTCTAAAAGTTGTTTGATTTTTTCGATTGTTTTTGGGTCTGGTGGTTCGGCAAGTCGTTTTTGGAGTTCCTCAAAGTCTTCTCTGGAGATACAGATTGTTTCTGGTTTTGCTCCAAAGTATTTAAGGCATCTGCGTTCATACCTCCAGTGCTTATAATCACGCCATAAGGATACAAAAAAGTTTCTCATAGTTCTCTGGTGTGTGAAAGATTATAAGGTGCCCCATATGATATAAACTCCATACTAAATGAGAACGACCAGATATTAAAGTCTATGGAGAATATACTACCACACAAAAATCCCAAAGTCAATCTCATACGAGGGTTCCAAGACCAATATTCACTTGTATGTATTTCTACATCAAGAACATTAAATCTCTTAAACTGACCTATGGTTGCGTAGGCGTCCCTCCCATAATCATAATCTGTATAAAAATCAAATAGTTTCATCGTCAAAAGAGAAGTATTCGTAGATTTCGGACATTACACACTCTTCTATATTGTCACGAATGGTTCCCTCATTTGGGTTCTCAATATGTTTGTGTGCTCTGTGCCAACCACGTTTTACACCTGCGTTAATTGCCATTTCTAAAATCACAAGAGTTTTAGCTTTCATTAGATTACCTCCCAGTCACATTCCCAGTGACAATCTTCACTTATATTTACCCAGAAAAAGTATTTTTGATTTTGACTAGCAAGAAACAACATACCATCTCCTTTATCCTGTTCCACAATACAGACAGAATTATTTTCCATACTATTGATAAGGCGGTTTTTTGCCTTACTTGATTTAGGTTTTACAGTAACTTTGCGGGTCATTTGAAAAATCCAGTAGCAACAGCAATAATTAAAACAATAGCAAGAATAGTAAGACCAACCAGAGCACTAATCCACAAAGGAGATAGTACCCACCACCAACTCCAAGTAATGTGACCGGTAAGTTTTAGACCAATAAACAATACGGTAAGCAAACTAGGGAAAATACCACTAGAGGAAGATGAAGTGTTGTTAGACATAATGTTAGAATTGGAGTTTTTGATTGCGGTTTTTTCAATTAAATCAAGAAATTTACTCAAGAGGTGTGTGTCGTTTTTTTATTTACCTAGTCATTATAAGGCAAAAATAGGGTCTCGTAAAGACCCCCTGTGACGGTTTGTCGGGTGTCCTTATGATATTCTTCTTCTCTTGGAAGTGTCTATACCATTTCTCTTTTGATACTTTGAAAGATTTCCGGGATTAGCAATATATCCAGTTTCAGTACATTCCCATTTTTGAGAGCATACTTTTTTTCCAGTTTCTCTTCTTTTTTCTGTAGGTATTCCATAAATTCCAATACCAAGTTCTTTACATTTTTTACCTGCTATTTTTCCGCCAATTTTACCACCTATGGATCCTCCTTTTTTGCCATTTTTTGTTCTTTCTTCTGGAGTAAAAGCATATATTCCAGTTCCATTTTTCTTATGAGTTTCTGCCGCTTTTTTTCCATTTTCACTTCTTTGTTCAAAACTCATCCCATAAAACCCAATATTATTATTTTTATGAGTTTCTACTCCTTTTTTACCATTTTCACTTCTTTGTTTGGGAGAAATTCCACATAAACCAGTTTTATTTTTTTTATGATTATTTCCACTAGTTATTCCACCTCTACTAGAATTTTTTAACCTTTCATCTTTATTTAAAGCAAATATTCCCACATTATTTTCTTTTGTTTTCTCTCCACCTTTCAATCCTGCTTTTTTTTGATGTTCTATGGAAAATATACCAGCACAATTTTCATTTAAACACCATTTATCATCATTATAAAATTCTTTAATTATTCTTTTTTCAACTTTATTCCCTTCTATCCAACCATCATCAGTATAAGGAAACACTTCTAATATTTGTTTTTTGGGAGTATAAAGTTCCCAAACCCATTTATTAGTGTATGGAGAACCCCAATATTCCTCATCAAATACATCTTCTTTATGAACACCATAATAGTAATACAAAACTTCCTCAAAGGTGATTTTGTATATGTAAATTCTTGGACTTTGTGAAGTCATCGTTATTCTCTATGAACGGCATTACTATTTATAATAGTTTATAATAGAAAAGGTGCCCGAAAGCACCTAATCTGTCTGTAGAGAATTGCCGTTCCTAGAGACATTTGTATTTAGGTATTAGATTTCAATTGTTAAATTTGGATCAAAATTAAGATTTAGACCGGAAGAATTCACTCCCGAATAATACCCCCTAGGATTACAAATTATTTCACATTCATTAATAGAGTATCGAAAACTTTCGTGTGTATGACCGTGCGACCAATATTTGATTTGAGGATTATCCAAAATCAAATCCTCCAAGTTACTCGCATATGCCCCATTCGCAATACCAGCAGTTCGGTATTTTGGATGAACCGATTGATAAGATGGTGCGTGATGTGTAAGAACCCAAGTTTTAGTATCCTTAAACTCCTCCAACTTTTGCTGAAGAAATAGTTTGGACTTCTTATGAAACTTGAGAGTATCCTCGGGGTTCATCTTACGATAGTTAGAACCAATACGAATAACCTTATAATCATTCATACACTGTGCCGCTTCCATCATCTCCAGAGCATTCTCATTACGAAAGTCAGTCCAGAGGGTGCAACCTAAGAAAATCGTATCCTTTATTTTTACATAATCGTTCTCAAGGTAATGAATTTCTTTTGGAAGATGCTCTGCGAGAACATCAAAGGTTCCCTCCACATTATACCCATAAAATTCGTGATTACCATTTATGTAAAGAACCTCATCAAAGTTCTTTACGCACTTCTGTAGGAAGTCATCATAGACCTTATGAAGAGGTCCATCTTTCTTAAAGTGCCGGGCACATAGAATGTCTCCACCAAGAATAAGAACATCACCTGTTCCAAGGTCAGGAACTCCGTGACCGTGTTCGCAAGCCTCCAAATGTAAATCCGAGACGCATTTAATCCTTGTCATCACAAAGTCCCACAGGTGGTTTGATATTCATAAGGTCATTATACAGCAACATAGCAAAAATGTGGTGAGGTCTTGTGCCAGTTTCAATTGCGGAACTGGTGGCAACCGCCCACATAATATTCAGTTGATTTTTATCAGGCAGTTCCATCAAAAATCTCCTTTACCTTGTGATACATCAAACACAAAAATACCACGATTTATCCACATATCAATTACCCTTTTCCTATCATCAAAAACAGCAAAGATATTATAATCCTCCTCAATCTGGTCGGCAAGTTCTCCCTTTACAATCGCATCATCCCGATGGTCTTCATACTTTCGCATTAGAAGACCATTATAATCGTGTTCGCAAATACCATACTTCTCAAACCATTTCAGGGTCACATCACGATAGTCATCACTTCTTCCACTTACAAAGAAGATTGGAAATCTATCTTTGAGTGCGTTAAGAACCTCAAGAACCTGTGGAATTGGTCGGTCGTTTATAATCCCCAAGTTCCAGGCATTCCAATTGCGAGGTTTAGTTGCGACATACTGACGACGATGAGAAACATCACATAATGTCCCATCTAAATCCACAACTACACAATTAGGTTTCGTCATTTACACACTCCACATAATCAAAATCCTCATTACGAGTAGGAATTTCAAGTTGATGATACATTCTTTTGAGAATGCTTTCGGGAATAAACTTACCTTCACGATTTTTGTTTCGTTCCAGCGCCTCTTCTAGTGATACCTCAAAGTACATCACACCTCTTGCGTAAAAGGAAGGGAGTTTGGAAAGTTTTTTCTTTCTGGTCTTGACTGTGAGATTTGTCTGGTCCCAAATGAGATTTTCACCCCTATCCTTCGCCATAATGAACGCAAGTTCTAACTGACGGGTTGCTTCACTAATACAATCCTCAAAGATTTCGTTATAAGTCGTATTGTGTTCTTGTGCGACCTTTTCAATATAATTGTCTGTGGATAAGATTACCGAATTGGACCAATAAGGAATTGTTTTCAGTTTTTCGACGTATGTAGATTTTCCGGAACAAGGGATACCTACAAGCATTACACATTCAGGCATTTTTCTTTATCTTTGGAAGTATTATACAATAAAAAAGGGTCTCCGTAAAGACCCTTTGTGCCAGTTTGAGAAGTGGTATTATGATATGCGTCTTCTGTTTGTTTTAGAAGTATCTATACCTCTCGCCTTTTGGTATGAAACTACTCCAGCAGCAGTAGATATATAACCAGTTTCACAACACTCCCATCTTTGGGTGTTTATTATTTTCGCTGATTTTTTACCTATTTCCACTTTTTCTTCTTTTGTTAGTGAAAATATACCCAATCCTAGTTCTTTCGCCCTTTCCCCCACAATTTTACCACCAATAGAACCTCCTTTTCTACCACTCTCTTTTCTTTGTTCTTTTGTTTGTCCGTGAATACCTACACCAAGTTCATATGATTTTTTGCCACCTTTTTTACCCCCTTTTTTACAATTTTTAGTCACTTGCTCCGGAGTAAGTCCGTGAATACCTACACCAAGTTCATATGTTTTAGTTCCTCCCACTTTTCCTCCTTTTTTACTAATTTCACTTCTTTGCTCTTTGGTAAATCCATAAAATCCAATACCAAGTTCTTTAGATTTTTTGTTTATTTCTCTATTCCTTTCAATCCATTCTTCTTTAGATAATCCGTGAACGCCAATACCAAGTTCTCTTTGTGTTTGATGTGATTTTTTTACATTTTCTCTTGCCTGCTCTGTTGGAACATAAAATCTTGTAGTAGTTTGATAGCATCTATTGGCAAAGTGTGGATTTTCTACTACCTTATAATATTCTTGTAAAATAATCTCATCAGCATATGCTTCTTCTCTTGTAGCATAATCACTTTTGAGTATTATCTTTTGAGTTGGTTTGAAGGTTTTATCATAAAAAGAACCAAGATACTTTACATCTTCTTCTGGTAAGCATTTACATCCTCTGCTACCAAAATATCCTCTACCCCATTCTTCATACGAATAATAGGTATAGTAATACTTTCGATTTTCCATAGTTCTGCTTTTGATTTGGTCTTTATTATTTATACAAGAAAAGGAGCATTTCTGCTCCCGTTCTCTGCTTTTAGCGACCAAACCAAAGCACCATTATTTATACACTATGAATATACAAACTCCTTCCAATCACTTACATTAGAAGTATTGATAGTCAGGTGAAGTTTATTATAAGGTCTCTTGACTTGTTTCAGTAGAGGCATTCCAGATTCTTCTGGTGTTTTGTTTCCTTTCTTTACATTACAGGAACCACAACACGAACATAGGTTTTCCCAACTATCTACTCCTCCCCGAGACGCAGGATGAATGTGGTCTATTGTAAGATTTTCAGTTGCCCCACAATATAAACACTTGTATCCATCCCTCTTCATAACTAGACTTCTGGTGGGACGATTTTCCATTAACTTCCTATAAGGCAACCGAATATAATTCAACAACCGAATAACTTTTTCGGTAATCATATGTGCCTTTTGTTTCAGGAGTAGAACAATTGCTCTGCGTCCATCACAAATATTGATAGGAGAATAATCACTATTTAGAACAAGAACGTTGTTTTTAATGCCGATTTTTTGATAATCCATAGACGTTTATTGTTCTTGAGTATCTATATGGTTCCAATCTAAATTACCCCACATCCATCGGGCATCGTTAATCTTTTGCTGGGAACTCAAAGATTTTCCAATCATATCAATTAGAACTTCTTGAGAACCTTTACCACCTTTCATCGCATACATTATAGGAGCATATTTGGGAAGCACGATTTTCTGGACGAACTCAACAGCAAAGTCTTTCTTATCAGGGTACTTTGTGTTTCCGGTCACAAAGAGATCCACCAAATCACAGGCAACGTCTTCCAGACCCGCCCAGAATGCCCTCTCAAAGGAGCGTAGGCGGTCTGCGTCCTCTGGGGTCAAGAGGGGCACCAAATCGTCTACAGAGTCTCCCAGAAGGGTCTGGAGGACGTTCTTCTCCTGACTGATGCTGTCTTTGGATCGGTGGCGAAGCACATAATCATCCGCTTTCACCTTCACCATATGACCGGTATCAAAACGAAGAACAATACCTTCACCATCATCCCATTCACGAACTTGCTTCACGAACAGTTCAATATTCTGGACGGCAAGACCATCAACTGCTTTTACAACAGGAATACCCCAGGAGGTTGCGTAGTTCTTCATTACCTCATAATCCACATACTTCCCAGTATCATTATAACGCATTCCGGTAAGAATTAGATTGTCTTCGGGATAATCCACCACAACACGATTTTTACGGGAACACCACTCAAAGAGAGGAGTGGTTCCTTTTTGGATACACTTGCGAATGAAAGTATCATAATGAGATTTATCGGCAACGAACACTTCTGCGTTCATAGACACAGAAGTTATGCCGGATTTAGTACATAAGCGAAATCCATAAGAAGTTGGTTGAGCGGAAATTAATGAACCATCTAACTTCTCAAGAACAATATGAGGTTCATAGAGATTAATTTTATTCAGTTGTGTTTCTTCTTTTTCGCCAACATTAAAGAACTTATGATATTTTCTACAAATCAGGTCTCCGTTCTCATTAAAAGTAATTCCCCTACATTCTCGTCTTACAGCAGAACCCACAGGGTCATTATCATCCCACTTAAAGGTTTCCTCAAGTGCGACCATATACTTGATTACGGTGTAACCTTCTTTCTCAATTACACGAAACTCTTTACGACCCTCAATATGGGGAAGAACATCATCAATATGCGTGATGTGTGGGAAGTCGTAGGTAATCATAGTTTTTTTTATTATACAATCATTATAATACAATTTTTCTAAAAATCAAGTTATATTGTGCCAGTTTAATGAGTGTCCCTCCTAAAACATTCTTTTTCTATTAGACACATCTATACCCCTAGATTTTTGGTATCTACTTAATGCCCCCGGTGAAGTAATAAAACCAGTTTCGGTACAAATCCATCTTTGTAAGTTTGTTTTTCTCCCACATTCTTGGCGTTTTTCTTTAGGTATTGAATATATCCCACTTCCATTTTCTTTATTTTTCATAGCACCTTTTCTCCCATTTTCCCTTATTTGTTCTGGAGATAATGAATATAATCCTGTACCATTTTCTTTGTGTTTTACTAAACTTTTTTTGCTATTTTCTTTCCGTTGTTCTTTAGTCAAAGAAAATATTCCGCTTTGATTGAGTTTAGTTTGTTCTCCACCTTTTCTAGCATTTTCTTTTATTTTTTCTTCATCATAAGAAAATATTCCTTTTTTATTATTTTTACAAGAGTTTCCTCCTTTTATGCCGTGCTGCGACATTTCTTCTTTTGTGCGAGAAAATACTCCCTTTTTTTCTTCTTTACTTTTGAGACCCGCTTTTTTACAATTGTTAATTCTTTCTTCTTCAGTTAATGAGAAAAAACCTGTACTATTATTTTTATTATTTGTTCCAACTTTTTTCCCATTTTTTCTCCTAATTTCTAATGATATTGAACCGCCACAATTTTCATTAAGGCACCATTTATCACTTTGATATACTGGACCAATCAATCTTTGTTCTATCTCGTTTGCTTCTAACCAACCTTCATCTGTAAAATCAAAGAACTGAAGTATTTGTTTCTTTGGACTATAGAGTTCCCAACACCATTTGTGTGTTTTTGGAGAACCAATATAATATTCCCCAAACTTTTTCTCTTTATGAACTCCATAATAGTAATACAAAACTTCCTCAAAAGTAATTTTGTATATGTATATTCTTGGACTTTGTGAAGTCATAGTTCTACTCTGTAATTCGCATTACTATTTATACAAGAAAAGGAGCATTTCTGCCCCCTTTCTACCTTAAGTGCGAACTACAGGTAATGTTATTTATAAGACCTCCTCAACAAAAAGTCAAGGAGGAATGGACGGTTTATGAACTGGTTTAGGATTTGATTTCTTCCATCATTTCCTTCGCTATTCTATCATACTTGCGGTTCTGTATCCAAGTAGTAACAAAGTTATTGGGATGAAATCTTATCATCCATAAAAGTCTTACCACATTTAATTTCATCATCTTAAAGACCAATAAAAAATAATCAGCAACATTTTGGTCTATAATCATTATATACGCAATAATTCCCAATACAAGAAGTAATCCGTAATTAAGTGAAAACATAGAGTTGTTTATGATGTGAGAATATTTATCAATCCCAAAAAAATTCTAACGCTTTTAACGCTCCAAAAAATTGATTATAATCACAGGAAATACCATAACTCTTACCTTCCTTGAGTTCGTCTATGAAGTTTAGAATACCGGTGGTTGCGGGATTATGTTGAACGTATTCGTGAAACCGAAAGACATCAAACTTCTCATTATAAGAAAGAAAGGAACAATAATTGTCGGTGTATCCGGTCACAAATAAACTACTTCGGTCAATACCAGAATGATTTATGGAGTTCCATTTATAGGTTGGTTCTCCATTATATTCACCACATTCTTCACTAAAGTCGTGTTCCAGACCATCAATATACTCATCATACTTTTCTGGGTCAATACAGAATTTAGTTTCTTTCCATTTTTTGGTTTCGTCCAGACACATTTCCCTGAAATCACCTGATGCCCTGAAGACAAGATTTAGAACATAATATTGCCAATCCGGAAACTCATCTCCTTCTTCAAAAATACCAATCTTTTCAGCGAACTTTTCTCCCGACGCCCATCTGGAACGATAGGAGTGATGTAATATCTCAAATTGGCGGTCTTCTGTCTCATTCATTTGATTTTTCTCTCATAAGTACAAGTTTTCCCCAAATTAAGTCATAATAATTTTGACTATCAATATCGTGTTCGTATACCTCATTTAGTTTAATTTTTGATTTAACCAAACTAATCAAATCTTCAATTTCTTGTTTGGTTAAGTTCTCAAATACTGGGTCGGTTGTCATTTAAAGAAAGATTGTAGGACTTTACCTTTTTCGGCACGACTACTATATTCATTCACCCATTCATTAAGAACATCACGAATATCCTCACAGATTTGTTCTGGTGAAGTATCCTGGTCTTCCAGATACTCATAGATTGCTTCTTCAAGTGCCCTGTATCGGGTCCATTCAGGAGAATATGGTTTGTATTTCATAATCAAAAGGTATATGAGGATATTATAGAGTGTTTATGAGTTTTCGTCAAGTTCTTTCAGGTAAGAAATCCACCATTCTGGATTTTGAGGTACATACCATAATGGTTCTGGTTTTCCGTTCTCAAAATACCAGTCACTAATTGCCTGCTTTACAGTTTCACCAATTTCTATTTTTTTCATTCTCTTCATCAATATCTTCATATGCGTTGGAGAGAAATGGTCCGTGGGGAAGTTTGGCATCTTCTTTTACATACTTGACTTCAGCGGCACTGTAGGACATCCATAAGGAAATCTTTGTGATGATGATAATAATCGCAAGAGGTAGAAAACATAAGGATATGAGTAATGGATAGTTCATTTAATTTATAATATTCTTATTCTTTTAGAAGTATCTATGCCTCTCGCATTTTGATATTTAGATAATCCTGATGGATTGGAAATATAATCAGTTTCCGTACACATCCATTTTTGTGATAACATTTTTTTAGCATTTTCACTTCTTTGCTCTTTTGTTAATGAAAAAATTCCTAAGTTATTTTCTCTATTTTTTCTACCACCTATTTTGCCTCCAATACTTCCACCTTTTATACTATTTTTTCTTTTTTCTTCTTTAGTTAATCCAAATATTCCCAAATTATTCTCTTTCATTTTTTTAATTCCTTTTTTACTATTTTCACTCAATTGCTCTTTCGTCAATCCAAATATTCCAGTTTTATTATCCTTTGCCTTTTGTGCGGATTTTTTACCAGTTTCACTTCTTTTTTCTTTTGATAATCCAAAAATACCTACTCCAAGTTCTTTTGCCTTTTTATATCCTACTGCGCCACCAATCTTACCTGCTTTACTTTTTGACCTTAACGACACTTTACCCGCACAACTTTCATTTAGACACCATTTATCGGCGTTAAAAACTGGTTTGATTAATCTTCCTTCAACTTTCTGTGCCTCTAACCAACCTTCATCAGTAAAAGAAAAAACTTCAAGTATCTGTTTTTTGGGTGTATAAAAATTCCAAGCCCACTTATGAGTTACGGGAGAACCCATATAATATTCATTAAACTTCTTTTCTTTATGAACTCCATAGTAATAATACAAAACTTCCTCAAAGGTAATTTTGTATATGTAAATTCTTGGACTTTGTGAAGTCATAGTAATCTTGTTGAAACGGCACTACTATTTATAAAAGTTTATAATAGAAAAGGTGCCCGAAAGCACCTAATCTGTCCGTAGAGAATTGCCGTTCCAACAGACACTCTTATTTATTCCTAATCTCTTCTCCTCCAGTTTCTATCTCCCTCTCCTTCATCAGTATCATCTCTCTTAAAAAAATCCACGATTTCATCGGGACTATTAAATCCCGAAACACCAAATCTTTCGTGACCTATCCCACCCAAATCTAAGGCATTTAGAAATCCATCTAAATTATCCTCCGTCATATTTTCATTCTCTGCTTTTCTCCGTGCCTTTCTTATAATTGAAGCAGCGGAAGCATTATGAGAGGAAAGTTTATTCGCCCAAATCATATCTTCAAGAGAAACTTCTTCTCTATTCGCAATCTTTTCGGCAATTTTTTCAAGACGAACCCGATAAGCAGTTGATAACATTTTTAGTAATACGATTTTAGATAGGTTATGACATCATCACGAATTTGATTGAGTTCTTTCTCACAATTCAAGATTTTCGCTCTTTCACGAATATTAGTATGTAGAGTATATAAGTCCTCAAGCATTAAATTGATTGCTTCTGTTTGAGTTTCATTCATTATTTTGAGGACAGAATGGAACAATCTTTTTGAGTTCTTCTATGATTTCCATTTTTTGTTGATAGTTAATTCCAATTATACTCTGTAACCGGTTTACGATGATGTATAATTGACTACAACTTATGATTGTGGCGAGGACAATAGACATTTGGAGTATTTATTACCCAAATCCTTTTGATTTACTTTTGGGTTTATCCAGAACCTCAAAGTAATTTAAGTAATCCGGAACCTGATTAAGAGAGAACCAGTGTGCCTGTGCGTTCTCATAATCATCAAAATCTATTGTTCTTTCATCACAAAGATGAAGACGATAGATATGACGATCATAAGGTTTATGAGATGTTTGAGAGAAGATTTCCATTACTCAATCCCATCAAACTGACGAATGTATGCGACACACTTCTTCCACTTCTCAAATTCCTTATCGCTAAAGTTATCACTTGCGTATGGGATATTCACAATAGAAGCGCAAACACGATTTACATTTACGCGGATCATCATATCATTCGCAAATGCTGGAGATGAGAAAGGAAGAATGGCAAGTAGTGGAATGAGTTTCTTCATAGATATTCTTCAAGAGTAGAAGATGACTTACGGTTTCGTGGAGTTTGCTTTACTTTTTTGAGAATGTAGTCCTTTGCGAGATAAAAGGAACTTGAGGTATGAACCTGTTCCCCATTACAAATGATTACATACTTGTTTTTGCCCCAAGGAACGGCAGCCCATTTTCCATCGCTGGTGACATATCCTTCAGGATGAGGTTCTTCGGCATTAAGAATGCGGATGTTTGGTATGTTAGGGGTCAGCATGTGACATTCACAACCCTGGCGTTAGGATTCCGTGCCAGAATAACTCTCTGTGCCTCAGCGGGATTGTTAGCATAGACTTCTTCTGTTTGACGTTGATTGCCAGCGATAAAAATGACCCGATACTTCATTTGAGTTTCCTCTGTTGGTTACTTGTGTATTATAGTAGAAAAGAGGTCCTTTGGGAACCCCCTGTGTGCCAGTTCAGCGATTGATTGTGCTGATGGCAACGTCCCCCTTCTGGAAGATAATATCCACCACGCTCTGGACCTTCTGTGCGGTGCCCTTGGATACCTTGTCAAAGGTCGGGCAAATCACCAGACCATAGGATTTGGTGTAGGTCTCCAGAGCGCCTGCCTGAAGGGCACCAGAGCGGATACCAGCGGCATCCTGGGGGTGTAGGCGCAGGGTGCGACCCATAGTCTGCCCGATGCCTACAATATCCATAGAGCGCATAAAGACCACCGCTTCCAGAGCAGAAATATTGATACCTTCTGCGAGAATGCTGTGATGGAGAACCACAAACTTCTTGTCGGCGTTCTTGCCCCACTCGTTGAGAATATCAAAGAACACCTCACGATTGACTTTATGACCGTCAATAAAGGCACCGTGCTTTGCGGTGATGTGAAGAATAGAATATCCTTCCTGTGCTAGTTGTTCGGCAAAGTCAGTTTGAGAAAGAAGACCAATAATGTGCTTGGTCGCTTTGGCGCAAATCAGGATTTTATTGACAGGATTATCCTGAATGGTCTGGAGCAGATACTCACAATCCCGTTGGGCGATGTCCTCTCCCTTGACAGAGAGGCGCATTTGAGAAGCAATCACTTTAGGAGGAATGATATAACCGTTCCGTACCAACTCAGGAGCAGGAACCTTGGCGATGATTTGACCGTAGATATCAAAGTCATTCATACCGGGTTTGCCGATTACGTTGCTATACTTTGGAGTGGCAGTAAAGAAGAAACAACGTTGTGCTTCTGCGCTAAAATACTCTACCGCAGGGAAGAAATCACGACGCACAGAATTATGTGCCTCGTCGAAGTAAATGGTATCTACGGAGATATCTGCCCGCTGAAGTTGATGTAGAGAATTATAGGTGGTGAAGATAAGTTTGTGACCCGAAATGTTCTCGTGCCAAGCGCGGATTATGTTGGGTTTGGTAGAAGAATAGTGATGCGTCTCTCCCGTGTGAATATGAAGAACAGAAGCGTTGGTGATAAACTCCAGATACTCGCTGGAAAGTTGTTCTGCCAGCAAAATTCTTGGAGAAACAACTACAATTGTCTTTGAGATGTTAGACTGGAATTGACGAACAGCATCAAAGATACCAACGTTGGTCTTACCGCCTCCTGTTGGAAATACGCAGATACCTTTAGAATGCTGTGAGAGGGCATCCAGAGCAGTTTGTTGGTGAGGACGGAGTTGGATCACGGGTCTCATTTCGTATGAATACATAATAACCCCTCTGCGGGAAAACCACAAGAGGGGGTTGTGCCAGTTCCTTAAGTGTCCTTAAGGGCTTAGAGTATTATCTTCAACGGAGACAAAGGTAGTCTACATGGTTTTTAGTAAAGTGTCAAGCTTGTGGAACCAACACCAGTAACGGTAAATGTTAATATATTTCCGGATACTGTAATTTGTACTGGATTAGTAACTCCAATTCCACTTGTAAATCCATTTTGGGATGTTGTGACACCAGTAATACGAGCATCTCCAACTACATGAAGTTTTGATGTTGGAGTTGTGGTTCCTATACCAATATTATTTGTTACATATAATTGATTATTGATTGTAACATTATTTGCCAATCCAATTATAGGTTCAGCAGAAGGAAATCCAGTACTAGATACGATAATTTGATTAGAAGTGCCACGGATCGACTGAACATAATTACCGTTGGTATATGTTCCTAATGTAATTGAATTGGGAGCAATAGTTGCGGCAATCCCAACATCATCAGTTCCATTAAAAGATGTTGCCGCCGAGCTTACAAAACTTCCAATAATGCTAAAATTTCTTGCGATATAAAGTTGAGTAGCAGAAGAAGCAAGCCCAGTTAAATTACCATAAAAACCATTAGAAGATGTCACAATTCCAATAGCATTTATATTAGTCGAATTTAGATTTGTAATACTACCAGTTGTTGTTGTTAATGTGGTAATTCCGGCAGTACCATAAGTAAGATTTGTTCCTGAAATAGTAGTAACAATCCCACTATTAGTCCTTAAGGTGTTAATTATTCCAGTACCACTATAAGTAAGAGTTGTTCCTGAAATAGTAGTAACAATACCACTATTGACATTTAAACTATCACCACGTATATTACCACTAACCGAAATACTTTCCCCTGTAAAGTATGTAATATCCCCATTAACAGTGTCTAATGTTTGGATGGTAGCAACACCAGTTGTTCTTAAATCTGCATTGTTTAAGTAAGTAATAGTTGATGCAGTAGAAGTTAAATTAGTATTAGTTAAATTAGTAATTGTTCCAGTTGTTGTTGTTAATGTGGCAATTCCTGCACTACCATAAGTAAGAGTTGTTCCTGAAATAGTAGTAACAATCCCGCTATTAGCATTTAAAGTACCAAATATACCAGTACCACTATAAGTAAGATTTGTTCCGGATAAAGTAGTGATAATACCGCTAACAGTATTTAATGTGTCAACACTTCCATTTCCGGAAACTCGTAGTGATGTAGCAATTAAATTGTTTAATGTAGTTATGCCAGTTATATTTGCGGTTACTGCAGTAATAATTCCAGTTGTATTTACATTTCCGGTAAGTGCATCAACCGAAAATCCATTTCCAGTCAAAGGGTTCTGTCCTACCTGTAAAGAGTGATATGGAAGTGTGGTTCCTATACCAACTTTAGATGTGGTAGAAATATTTCCAACATTAACATACCATCCATCGACAGCAATTGCATAAATGCTAGTCAGTCCAACGGCACTTCCATAAAATGTGCCGGCCCTAACTTCACCAGAAGAGGTAAATGTAATTCCAGAACCAATCTTTACATCGCTGTAAAAAGTAGAAACTCCGGTGACTGCTAGATTGGTCGCTGTGACTAGTCCGGTAATTTTTGCGGTTCCGTGAACATCAAGAAACTCTCTGGGAATTGATGTTCCAATTCCAACCAGACCATTTGGATTTACAATAAAGTTGTCATCATCGACCTGAACTCCATTTCTAAAATTAAATGATTTATTGTAATTTGCCATCTTGGAGACTTTTTAAGTATTTATGAAACTCTCATAATGAAAGCAAGAGCATAGTATGGTGGAAGGTTTGCGGTATTAGTTGTTGGAGTAGAACCTGATGCGGTGATTGATGTCGCAACTGTGAGATTGGTCTTAGCACTCTCTGTTGTAACTGTCCCTTTGTCGGGTCCCCCATCCCACCCAGCAAATTCTTGATTGGCCCCCTGCCCCGTTCCCTCATTTGAAGTAGAATCTCTTGTAAACAAATTATGAGTGTGACCAACTTCAGTAACAGTTGAAGTTGCGGCATGACTATGAGAAACCACAGTGGCAGTCGCACTACCACCGGTTGCTGCTACGGCATATCCACTTCCTGCTCCAACAATAAATCTATCTTGTAGATTTGGAGTCCCATTTGCCCCATTACAAAGTCTCCAACTGGATGGAATAGTGGCAACACTTCCGGACCACATTATAATTCCACCAATAGGAACTAATGCTCCAGAGACAGTAGAATCTAATTTAGCAGTCGTTACGGCATTATCTCTTATAAATCCCGATTGTACTTGAGTCTGTGACATTTTAAGTTCTCCTTATATTAGTATTTAATCAATTTTACCTTCTTCTAACATATTTAGTTGAGTGATTTGTGCTGGGACAACTCCTTGCTGAAGTGCCTGAATATAAAGTTGTTGGTTTTGATGATTTCCTTTTACAACTTCATTTCTAAAAGACTCAACAGCGGCACCAGTTTGATTTGATTTTTGTGCTATTTCTACTGCCATAATAGGCATCCAAGTTACGGCACATCCCCATTCATCTACTGGTTCTCCAGTATTAGGATTGGTTCCTCGCATTTGAGTAAACCAAGAACACTTTAATCCTATACAATCTTTTTTAATAAGAGGGCAGAAATCCCCTGGTTTCATTTTTGTCATAGTAAAAAATAATATTTTAATTTATTTAGTTCTTAGAGCAAAGAATGATATCAATATATTGAACCGCAAAGTCCATGGCAGATCCACTAAAAGAAGCACCTGATAAAGATCCACTACCAGAACCACTAAAGGAGTGATCGTGCCCTTGTCCTGCTAATCCATAGTCAACGCCAGCACCGGTTCTGTCATTAGACCCTGATGCACCCTGTATTGTGATGCCGGTTTGGCTGCTGGTTGTAGATCTATAATTAGATCCAGGATTTGCATCAGCATTTCCATTCCCTGTTGCTCCAGTGTTGTCGTCCACTCCCCACAAATGGTTGTGCCCCGGATCATTAACTCCGTGAGTGTGCTGACTCAATGAGTGTTGGTGAGGTGGAAGTTGTGCTACAGTTAATGCTCTAGATCCAGTAGTTCCGGAAACGCTTATAGATATACTTCCTCCACTTAGACTACCCGAAGGAGTTCTAGAAGCAAATACACTTGTAAAATTAGTAGTACCACCAGTACCACCACCAGTTCCCGATACAACTCTTAGTGCCTTGTTATTCTGTGTAGTTACTTTTGTCCAACCAGTTGGAGCATCTGCTTGATAGAATAATACCACAGAACCGGGAGGTACTGATGGAGGTAATGCTTTCCAGGCAACACCAGATGATGTAGTACTATCAGCAGTTAATACGGTATCATTGGAACCAACATTAACTTGTGTAGCAGCATTATCACCAATTGCCACAAGAATTTGTCCCTTGGTATTCCAATCAACATTAGAAATTAAAGAACCTTGTCCACCAAGAGCAACAATGAAGTGAATTGTTCCACTCGCAGGTGCCGTTGTGAATCTAATCGTACTTGTATTTGTTCCAGGAGGAGATTCCACAATTATAAAATCACTTCCCGGTCTCTGAATTACACCACCTAACGATACTATTAAGTTGGCAGAACCTCCGGCAGGAATGAAAGTATTACCATTAATTCTAAGTGTAAAGTCGGTAAGAGTTCCGTTAAATGAAAGTTGGTCACATATTAATGAATTTCCAAGTGGGAATGTACCACTTACACTTGCAGTGTTCGCCGGAGTGTAACCAAGCGCACCAATAATCTCTGCACCGGTAAGTTCAACATCACTACCATCTGCCTTAAGGAAGTTAATTACTGGGGCACCATTCTTTACAAACTTTGCCGCAGTAACACCACTTGCAGAATTTACAATTAATGACCCATCAATTGTAGTATTTCCAGTTGTTGCCGTAACATTAAACTTATTGGTATTAATATTTAAATTACCAGTAACATCAAGAGTAGAACTTAAAGTAGTAGCACCAGTAGACTTAAGTGTTCCGCCAACATTTAAATTCTTGACAATACCAACACCACCAGACACAACTAGTGCTCCATTTGCAATATTTGTGGATTGTGTGTCATCGGTTACCTTTAATTGAGATTTAACATTTACATTATCATTAAATTTAACTCCTTTATTAAATGTTACGGGACCATCAAACTGAGAAAGAACGGCACCGGAATTGCCACCCTCAACAACAAGTCTTTCTTTAACCGTGACCTCATCAAATATGACACTCAATCTCGAAGGGTCTTCGCCGGTAACTGTGGGAATTGGATTATCAAATGTAATTTCTTCACCGGTTGAAGATGATGTCTTGCGGTTACCAATAAAGGAGTCTCCATTATTATTCATACCGGTATAAACAACAACACCACCTGACCTTTCTTGAGACTGTACCAAGAACTCCTCTCTTTCTGTCAGAGTTATGACCTGAACTTGAGGTAGTCCAGTAGAATAGTTTCCCGGACCATATCCAAGATACTCAAAGGTATGCCCCGATGCTCTGACAATTGAGGGTCTTCTAAACTCAATTGGAATTGGTTTAATCTTTCTAACAAGTGATCCACTATCATGAGCGACTTGTTTTGTTGCGAGAGCACCACGAATAACTGTAATTCCAACATTACCGACAGAAGGAGTAGTAAGAGTGCTGTTCGCAACTCTCATAATCTCTTCATCAATCTGTATATAAGACCCGAGTGGAAATCTCTTAGTTATTGCCACATAAGTATTAGATACAACAATTGTGGTAGTAGTTGTAGTAATTCCACTAGCGGCAACAAGTGTCTCTTTATCAAAAAATGTAATACTTCTGGTTCCAAGATTTTCGGCATCAGAATCAGAACTCGCACCATTTGCCGATAATCCGTGCTTCAGAATATATCCACCATTCACACTACCTATATCAGGTGTGAGTGCCGTAAATGAATCAATATCTATTTTATCACTTACAACATAATCACCACGATTGTTATTTGAGGAATCGATGACTCTAAACTTATTACCGGCGACCAATCCGTGAGGTGCGGAACAATTAAAGGTTCTTATTCCAACTGAAGAATAAGAGTCACCTCCAATCAGAACCGAAGGTCCGAGAACAAAGGCATATTGTGAATTTGTAACAACTGGGTCTCCCGTAGTTCTGGCGATTGAAATTGTTCTGTCTCCAGAAACTGCCGTAATGCGGTGATAGGTATCAGAGGTTGTTCCGTCTCCGGTAAACTGAACCACATTACTAATCGCCGCTGTAATACCGAATGTGGAAATTGTATATCTGGCAGCACTATCACCATTACCCAGTTGAGTTCCAGTGCTTGATAATGCGGCAGACTCAAAGAATAGCGATTCATCATTAGTATATCCAGAACCAGAAGAAACAATATCCGCCGAAACAATCGCACTCCCATCCACAACAACTCTTGCGGTTGCTCCTTTCCAAGTTCCAGATGCGCTGTCATTCAGAAGTTTAACATTTTGATATGTTCCATTAGTATAAAGATCTCCATCTACTTTTGAGATATAAGTTACAATACCAGCAAGGCCGTGCCTTCTAGCAAAAGTAATTGTCGGACTTGTTGTTGTAGAATTGGTTACGGAAGATATATCAAGACCAACACCAAAAGATGTGAGTACCGTATTGATTGATTCTCTTGTAATACTCTTCTTAAGGTCGTTTGTGACTACTTCACCCAGAGGTGCTCGCTTGGCAAATGACTTAGCGGAAGGTGGATTGTCGTGAATATTATCTCTATCCAGTTGAGGATATAAATCAACGACATTTTGACTATATTTAATATTTGTAAACTCCGTTGGTACTGCCTTGTCAGCGATTAGAGCATAAATGTGATAAACACCATCCTGAATTCCCTCAATATATGGAGTAATTAATTCATTTCTGTAATTGTAAATGTTAGATTGTAAATTATTTCTTTCAAATCTTGGTGATGTAATTGTTCTGCTAGTTGTGTTATTTGTGAATACAAGATTACTTCCATATGAATCTGGTGTTGTATATGTAAATGTCATATCATCAGCAACAGATGCTACCACAAATGTTCCATTAGATCCTCGATTATCTTTGGCAGAAGTATATGTGCTGTCTGTTATATTTTTAACAATAATAACATCACCAACCTGAAGATTATGAGGAAGTTCTGAGATGATTGTTACTGTATTTGCAGTTCTGGTACACTTCGCAATTAAACTTAAGTTTTTATTATACTCATAATCAGATTTTGTAATCGACGAAGAAGTAGGATCGTTATTATTACGATATCCCGTAGAACTAGTTTGCTGAATTACAAATCCGTCTTCTGGATTTTTAGCACCTACGAGTTCTTTGGGAATTACAACTCTAATCTTATAAAGTTTTTCATCCAAACTTCTGCTATCGGCAGTTCTCTTCACATAAGAAGGTTCTGTTCTGTCAGTTAATCCAGCAACTCCAAGTTCATTAATTCTGGTATAAATGTCACTACCGGCATTTGTTGTGATGTACCACTGGGACTGTGTTACATCCCATTGAACTGGATGCCCCTCATCACCGGCAATCTTGTCTGATACACGACTTAAAATTCGAAGAGATGTTCCACCATAAACGGCAATTTCAGTTCCAGTGTCTGCTGCTGATTTTGAAGAAGCGAGTTTAATTGTAGAAGATGAGAATCTAATCGCATAATATACAGTATTTTCTACAATATTTTCTGGAAGGTCGCCAACATCACTTAAGATAATAACTTTTTCTCCTGTCAGAATGGTATGAGTTCCTAAAGTAAACTCATTTGATGATGGTCCAGCAGGATCTACAACATATTCTTTGACAGAACTTGAGACACCATCGGACATTAAGATATTTGCCGAGTATTCTGTTCCGTTTGCGGCAAAATATAATTTATCATTTAATTTTGCGCCAATTCTATAACCTTGAGTGAGAATTGGGGGAACATCATCTTGAGAAGTAAATCCAAATAGATATAATCTGGTGTTATTGCTACCAGGAGCATCAATCTTGGCAACATCGAATTGAAGCCAATCAATATTGTCCTCTTCTCCTACAATCGTTCTTGGAGTAATAATTGAGGTAATGAACGCTTTATTGTCTTTGGTGAATGCTTCTTTCTTAAATCCCGAAGAATTAAGTGAAATCTGACCGAAGTTGGAGTTTGAGTTGGTGATACTTAAGTCAGCACCAGTTTCTGCATCGAAGTGCTTATTAAAACCAATCGCAAAGACGGATACAACCTGAATAAAGGCGTCATTAGTCGCTTTTATATGACTTGTTTCCCATCCACTTCTATAAATTGAAAGTGGTTCTAAATGATATGCTATGTTGGTCGAAGATGAATTACCAGATAAAGATGCCCCCGCTTCTCTGGTAATGGCAATACTATCAGAATAATTTCGATTTGTGGGATTATATCTTACAAATGCACGATCATCCTTCTGTAGAGATACTCCGGTGAATTGAGCCACAACCATCGAACGAAAACCAGATGCCTTACTACCATCAGCAAGCATTCCATTCATACCATAAACTGAACGCAAGGAAATATTAAAGATGTATGGAGATGCTCCGGTTACGGTATCAGTCTCGATTGTTACAAATGCACTTGATGCATTTCCGGGTGTGGTTAAATTAAGAGGAAAGTTTGGAAGAAGATATGTAAAAACAGTTGTATCAGTTTCACTGATACTCTGAACTTTTGTCGAGATATTATAATTTGCCGGCGAAACACCACTAATTCTAATTGGTGTTCCTGCAGTTAGTTCGTGAGGTACTGCAGTTTTAACCGTAACCTGACTGTTTGGAGTTCCGCCAGAACCAGCCTCAATAGTAGAAATCTGAATAGGATCCGTAGCAAAAGCACCCACAATCTCCCATTCTGGTCTCTGCTTCTCAAAACCACCGGGATTTTGTGGGTACTTTTGATCGATGTCTCTACCGGACGCAAGATTAAATGCGTTCGAGAGTTTCGCATAATACATATCAAGGTCAGTAAGACCATAAGAACCTACTTCATTCACACCATCGGCATACTCAAAACAGGTGAGTTTGTGGTGAGAGAATGTTGGTGTTGATTGGTTATTGACTGAAAAATCTCTTGGGTCAGTATAGACTGTGCCTTCTAGGTTGCCATCAAAAATACAGAACTGCCAGAAATAACAGGCGCCCGTAATTCTGAAAATTGCCGAGTTTGGAACAGAGGAATCGGTTGGATTTGGAACGTATTTTGGACGAATTTTGGTCTTTCTTAAATCAAGACCGACAATCGAAGTTCCTCTGGGTACAACAACTCCACCATTAATACTATTGAACTTATAAAGAATATTATCTTCTTGTGTAAGGTCGAATACAGAATTGAGTGTGAGTGATAATGTGCTCGAAGCCTGTGATGTTGCTCCGCTTGGTGATACTGCTGTCGCAACTTCTCCAACATTATGTACCACAAAACCGGGACGATTATCAACCGTATGAGCGCCGGGCATCAGGAGAATTGTGGTCTTCTCCACATCATCATTACTATTTCCTTTCTGATAGGAAAATCTTGCCGATTCTAAAAGTGCTCGCTGTAGCGTCTTAAAAGGTTGAGCGAGTGAATTGCCCTGATTACTAATACTATCAGTCGAATCAAGGTCACTTGGACTAACGTATAATATTCTTCCTTCGGTGTTCTTAATGAAATTATCTAATTTGTTAAGACTCATTTTATTATCTATGGACCTTATTATCTTTTATTTATGAAGATAAATCCTGCTGTAGAAACTCATAATCCTCATCAGGAAGGTCTTGGGGATTTTCTAAATCCATCTCAAAGAGTAGTGGATGTGCTTCTTCGTCGATTAAGTAGAATGATTTTTGATAGAATATTTCTGGTGATAATGTAAGTTGCTCTTCTGCCATCTTGATTATTTCTGGGTCATCCTGTATGATTGCTGGCAACTCATCGAAGGTAAATGGAATACTATTGATATGATAAGTCTTGATAATAAATCTTTCATTATCAGTTCTATACCAATTATAAGAATATGTAATCTTATAAGACATTTTGATATTGTCGATATCTTATATTT
>ERZ1673962.302-NODE-302-length-38455-cov-12.491458_pt1 | contig 38455 bp, 28 predicted proteins | sample MGYA00580188_ERZ1673962 | MGnify/ENA primary metagenome ERZ1673962 (study PRJEB41334, sample SAMN05608104) | rock metagenome | biome: terrestrial subsurface; feature: shale formation; material: shale | place: USA: Pennsylvania ... | reverse complement strand
GAACGTCCCTTTCGATGTCGAGACACTTGAAGCTGCATTGGCCGCCAAGCCCGCGCGCCCCTGCGCCAGCCAGGAACTGAGCACCTACGGTTTCGTCGCCCCCTTTGGCAAAGGCGAAGATGCGCCGCTGGTGCATGCCAGCCAGGGCTTCTTGCTGATCTCCACACGCAAGGAAGAGCGCATCCTGCCCGGCAGCGTGGTTAAGGACGCACTGAAGGAAAAGGTCGACGAGATCGAAAACGAGCAAATGCGCAAGGTCTACAAGAAAGAGCGCGAGCAGTTGAAGGACGACATCATCCAAGCCTTCCTGCCGCGCGCCTTCATCCGCAAGTCCGGCACCTTCGCCGCCATCGCGCCGAAACAAGGCTTGATCCTGGTCGACGCTTCCAGCCCCAAGCGCGCCGAAGACCTTCTTTCCACACTGCGTGAAGCCATTGGTTCGCTGCCGGTTCGCCCGCTGACCGTGAAAATTGCCCCTTCGGCCACCATGACCGACTGGGTCAAGACGCAGAAAGCCGCGGACGACTTCTTCGTCCTCGACGAGTGTGAGCTGCGCGACACCCATGAAGACGGCGGCGTCGTGCGCTGCAAGCGCCAGGACCTGACCAGCGACGAAATTCAGCAGCACCTGGAAGTCGGCAAGCAGGTCACGCAACTGTCGCTGGGCTGGCAGGACAAGCTGTCCTTCGTGCTTGATGACAAGATGGTGATCAAGCGCCTGCGCTTCGAAGAGCTGTTGCAGGACCAGGCCGAACAGGACGGAGGTGATGACGACCTCGGCCAGCAGGACGCCAGCTTTCTGCTGATGATGCTCACCTTTAAAGAGTTTCTTCCCGCACTGTTCGAAGCCCTGGGTGGAGAGGAGATCCCGCAAGGCATCTAAACTGCCTCAGCGCCGGCAGTTGATGCTGACGGCGCTCCTTCCATAACTACAAGGTAAGTCCGATGCGCGCCCTCGCCTCCCTCAGCCGCTTTGTCGGCAATACCTTCGCCCTCTGGGTCCTGCTGTTCGCCGTTCTCGCTTTCTTCCAGCCCAGCTGGTTCCTGCCCGCCACCGCCTGGATCGTGCCCCTGCTGGGGCTGATCATGTTCGGCATGGGCCTGACGCTGAAAGCCGCCGATTTCGCTGAAGTTGCCCGACGTCCACTCTGGGTCGCGCTGGGTGTCGGCGCGCAATTTCTGATCATGCCTGCTCTCGCCTGGGGACTCTGCACATTGCTGGGCTTGCCGGCGGAAATCGCTGTCGGCGTGATTCTCGTCGGCTGCTGTCCGGGCGGTACCGCCTCGAACGTGATCGCCTGGTTTTCCCGTGGTGACGTCGCGCTGTCAGTCGCGATCACCGCCGTGACCACACTGCTCGCCCCGTTGGTAACGCCGGCTTTGATCTGGCTGCTGGCATCGGCCTGGCTGCCGGTCAACTTTGGCGCGCTGTTCATGTCCATCGTGCAGATTGTTCTACTGCCTATTGCCCTCGGCCTGATCGCACGCCGTTTGCTGGGCAACCGGGTGCATCAGATTGTCGATATCCTGCCGCTGGTTTCGGTAGTCAGCATCGTGATCATCGTTGCCGCCGTGGTTGCCGCCAGCCAGGCGAAGATCGCCGAGTCTGGTCTGTTGATCATGGCGGTTGTGGTGCTGCACAACAGCCTTGGCCTCGGCATCGGCTACCTGGTCGGACGACTGTTCGGCCTGCCCCTGGCGCAGCGCAAGACCCTTTCGATCGAAGTAGGCATGCAGAACTCGGGCCTCGGCGCAGCTCTGGCCAGTGCGCACTTCTCACCACTTGCAGCAGTGCCCAGCGCGCTGTTCAGCGTCTGGCACAACCTGTCCGGTGCACTGCTGGCGACGGTCTATCGGAGGATGAAAGACGACGGCCCGGACGCGCGCTGACGCGGCCACCGGTCCGGCGCTCTTGCCCGGACCGGCTCGCTGTGGACAATAACGCCCGCTGAGGACGACCTCAGCTGTTCACACTCACCGGGGACGGCCCCGCCTAATTACCGTCCTGTCGAGGTGCGTATGTCCTGGGTCATTCTGTTTTTTGCCGGTCTGTTCGAGATTGGCTGGGCCGTTGGGCTGAAGTTCACCGAGGGATTCACCCGCCCTCTTCCCACATTGCTTACTGTCGCTGCGATGGCCGCCAGCCTGGGCCTGCTCGGGCTTGCCATGAAGGATTTGCCGCTGGGCACCGCCTACGCCGTCTGGACTGGAGTGGGTGCAGTGGGAACGGTGATCGCCGGCATCGTCTTGTTCGGGGAATCGATGAGCCTGTTTCGCCTCGGCAGCGTGCTATTGATTTGCACCGGACTGCTTGGCCTGAAGCTTAGTCATTGAAGCAGCATGACAGCTGGCCGACCGCCAGCTGTCATGTGCGATTAGCTAAATACCGCGCTCAGCCGAACAGTGCCGGCTCCCGATAGTGCCGGTCACAAGCCTGACCATCGACCCGGAACAGGTGGCATTTGTTAGCCAACAGCCCCGTTGCGTAGGCCTGACCCACCGCCACGCGGCGGTTACCGTCACTGGCAACCGCCACCATCTCGTCCACGCCTTCGAAGTTCAGATGCAGCAGATTGTGATCGCCGAGGCGCTCGGCCACTGCAATCTCGCCATGGAAGACGAAATCAGCCTGCTCGGGGTCAACGAAATGTTCTGGCCGAACACCCAAGGTCAGGGCATCGCCTGGAGCAACCTGACTGCCGTCGACAGGTAGCTGTAACGCGCTGCCCCCTGGCATCTCGACCTCCACCGACTCCGCATCGGCGCGTATCACCTTTACCGGCAGGAAATTCATCTGCGGTGAACCGATGAAGCCCCCTACGAACTGGTTCTTCGGGTAGTGATACAGCTCCAGCGGCGGCCCGACCTGAGCGATGCGGCCGGCGTTAAGCACGACGATCTTATCCGCCAGCGTCATGGCTTCGACCTGATCGTGCGTGACATAGATCATCGTGGACTGCAGTCGCTGGTGCAGGCGCGAGATTTCGATACGCATCTGCACGCGGAGAAAAGCGTCGAGGTTCGACAACGGCTCGTCGAACAGAAATACCTTCGGTTCCCGCACCATGGTCCGGCCGATGGCAACGCGCTGGCGCTGGCCGCCGGACAGATCCTTGGGTTTGCGATCAAGCATCTGATCGAGCTGAAGAATTTTCGCCACCGAGTCGACGCGACGCTTGATTTCGGCCTTGTCGATCTTCGCCAGCTTCAGACCGAACGCCATGTTTTCCGCGACATTCATATGCGGGTAGAGCGCATAGGACTGGAACACCATGCCCACTGAACGATCCATAGGCGGCAGCTCATTGACCCGCTCGCCATCGATGCGCAGCTCCCCGTCCGTGATGTCTTCCAACCCGGCAATCAGTCGCAACAGTGTCGACTTGCCACAACCGGACGGGCCCACGAACACCACAAATTCGCCGTCAGCAATATCCAGATCGATACTACGGGTAATAGGGACGTCATCAAAGCTCTTGCAGATATTCCGCAGGGTTACGCTGGCCATTATTGTTGTTCTCCTTCAAACAGCCGCCACGACGCATCGCGGCAAGCGAAACGGGCGACAGCAACCCGGTTGAGACGGACCAGATGCCCGTCTCAACCGACTCGCTCAGCCAAGCCGGCGCGCAAATCCGAATCCATGCGCCGGCAAATGTACGCCGTGCCCCTCGAAAACGGCTGATGCCGAGGGCACGTCGAGGCCTTCGACCGGAGCCGACAGATCAAAGTGCCGTGCGCTATCGCCCATATTGAACAGACATACCCAAACCTCATCGTCCAGGCGGCGCTCATACACCAGCAGCGCATCGTCATGGTAAACGGTGCGCATACTGCCTTCGATCAACAAGCGCTGGTCCTGACGCCATGCAAGAAACCGGCGATAGATGTTGAGCATCGAATTCGGGTCCTGCTCCTGGGCAGCCACTGACATTGGCAAGTGACGATCGGCCATCGGCAACCAGGGCTGCTCTCGGCTGAAGCCACCGTGCTGGTCCTGATCGTGCCAGGGCATCGGCGTGCGGCAACCGTCGCGGCCCTTGAATTCCGGCCAGAAGCGAATGCCGTAAGGATCGACCAGCTGCTCGAATTGCAGCTCGGCCTCATCCAACCCCAGCTCCTCGCCCTGATAAAGGCACACGCTGCCGCGCATGGTCAGTAGCATCGCCATGAACATGCGGCCGCGCGCCAGATCGGGTTGGTTGGCCAGCGCCCAGCGACTCATTACCCGCACCACATCGTGGTTGCCGATGGACCAGCACGGCCAGCCATCGACCAGCTCGCGCTCGACACAATCGATGGTGTGGCGCAGAAAGCCCGGGCTGCACTGTTCGGTCAGCAGATCGAAGGAGTACGCCATGTGCAGCGTGTCGCTGCCTCCCGTGTAAGCGGCCATGGTGCTCAACGAATGGTCGCAACCGATTTCGGCCACCGTGGCGCTGCCCGGGTAGCGTTCCAGCAACTGGCGAATACGCCGCAGAAAGTCGAGGTTTTCCGGCTGGGTCTTGTCGTACACGTGCTTCTGGAAGGCATAAGGATTGTCGGCGCGAACGCCGATGCTGCCTTCGCGAATGTCATGGTTCGGCGGGTTGTCGCGCAGTTCGCGGTCGTGAAAATAGAAGTTCGCCGCGTCCAGACGGAAGCCGTCGACGCCGAGTTTCAACCAGAACTCCATGTCCTCGAGCAGCTGTTGCTGCACCGACTCACAATGGAAGTTGAGGTCCGGCTGGCTGGAGAGGAAGTTGTGCAGGTAGTACTGCTTGCGGCGGCTGTCCCAGGTCCAGGCGGCACCGCCGAAGACCGACAGCCAATTGTTGGGCACGGTGCCGTCGTCTTTTGGATCGGCCCAGACGTACCAGTCGGCTTTGTCGTTGTCGCGGCTCGAGCGACTTTCCTTGAACCAGGCGTGCTGATCGGACGAGTGATTGAGCACCTGATCGATGAGGATGCGAATGCCACGCGCATGAGCAACGTCGATGACCTGTTTGAAGTCTTCCAGCGTGCCGAACAGCGGATCTACGCCGCGGTAATCGGACACGTCATAGCCGAAGTCCTTCATGGGCGAGGTGAAGAACGGCGACAGCCAGATGGCATCGACATTGAGGCTGGCGATGTAGTCGATCTTCTCGACCACACCGAGCAGATCGCCGACCCCGTCGCCGTTGCTGTCGAAAAAGCTGCGCGGGTAAACCTGATATATGACGCCGCCGCGCCACCAGTCATTGCGATTCATACAACCAACCTTCGATGTTTGGGGGAACACGCCGCCACTCTAGGTGCGTCATCCCGCCGCAACATCCTCCCGGCAGCGTAATACCGAGGCGTATGGCTCGGGCGTAGAGGCGGCCGGAGCGGGGGGCGTAGAGCGCGCCGCCGGGAGTCGCATATGGCCGCCCCTGTCATTCGTCATAAAAATGTCGACAAACAAGCGAATCGACACTTATCTGTCACGAGCGGCATTTAGGATCGATGCAGTTCCAGGACTGATCCGCAGTAGCCGCCGCCCAGCAGACCTGCGCAGCCGCCCAGTCAGGAGCGACACGCATCCAAAATCCATGGAGAGATGAAATGTTCAAGTGCAAGCCCCTCGCAGCCGCCATCATCGCGATTCTGGCCACTCAGGCTCACGCCCAAGACAACAGCGCAGAACAGAATCAGAACGGTGCCGACAACATTGTCGAAGTGACTCAGACTGGTGGTCAGGACAACATTTCCTACCAGGCCCAGACCGGCGCCAGCAACGACGGCATGGTGACCCAGACTCAGGCCACGATGTCCGATGCCGTGCAGACGCAAACTGGCGACCTGAACCGCGCGGACATCGTGCAGTCCTCGACCGTGCAGAGCGAAGCCATCCAGCTGCAAAGTGGCGACAACCATGATGCGAGCATTGTCCAGAGCGACTCCACCGGCGCCACCGCTCGCCAGTACCAGGAGGGCAGTTTCAATACTGCGTACACCGAGCAGACCGCAGCTGACCTGAGCACCGCAGTCATCGACCAGGACGGCAGCGACAACTTCGCCGAATCCATCCAGAGCAACACCGAGCTGAGCGTTTCGGAACAACGCCAGATCGGCAATGACAACGTCTCGCTGGTCTGGCAGGAAAATGGCGCGCGCAACGACGGCGTGGTTAATCAGGAAGGCAACGACAACGACGCCTCTGTTTATCAGATGGACGTTTCTGACTCCGTCGCTAATATCGACCAGCAGGGTGATATGCAGGTCGCGTCCGTCACTCAGGAAGGCGCCGAGCATAGCGCTGATATCCGGTCCAACGGACTGCAGAACGAAGCCTACATCGACCAGAGCGGCTCGCTGCAGACCGCGTCGATCTTCCAAGACGGCACCGCCAACAGCGCCGACATCTTCCAGGTTGGCGATAGCAACACCGCCAGCACCGAGCAGACCGGCAACAACAACTATGCCATCGTCGATCAAGACGGCAGCATGATGACTGCTTCGCTGCAGCAGAACGGGCAGTTCAACGAGGCTTACGTCACTCAGGAAGGCACCGATCAGCTGATCGAATTCGCCCAGGACGGCTCTGACAACCTGCTCACCGCCAACCAGAGCGGCAACGGCAACGAGCTGACCGGTTCCAGCTACGGCGACAACAACCGTGTGGACGTGATGCAGGGCGGCGACCTCAACGTGGCCGACATCCAGCAGATCTATGGCTCGGACAACGAAGTCAGCTTGACGCAAGCTGGCCAGGACAACATGGCGACCGTGCTTCAGGGCGGCGTAGGCAACCAGGCGATGCTGATGCAGAGCGGCATGGGCGACTCGGCAATCGTTTCGCAGATGGGCTCAGGCAACATGGCCACCGTGACTCAGCAGTAAGCAGTGCCGGCAGCCGGCCCAGCGCCGGCTGCCATTCTCACGTCTATCAGCGACTACGGGCCGGATTGCCTACGACTGTCGTCCCCGCCGCCACATCCCGAGTCACCACGCTGCCCGCTCCGATCACGGCGTCATCGCCGATGGTTACGCCTGGCAGGATGATCGCGCCACCGCCAATCCAGACGTTCTCCCCAATCACCACCGGACGGCCGAATTCCAGGCCGCTGCGGCGCTCTTCCGCGCTTCGTGGATGGTCCGCCGCGTAAATCTGCGTAGCTGGCCCGATCTGCGTCCCCGAACCGATGCGCACCTCGACCACGTCGAGAATCACACAGTTGAAGTTGAAGAACACATCGTCGCCGAGGTGAATGTTGTAGCCGTAGTCGCAGTGAAACGGCGGCCGGATCACAGCGCCCTCGCCTACGCTTCCTAAAAGCTCTTTCAGCAAGTTACGGCGCACCGCCGGTGTTTCGCCGAGCGCTGCGTTGTAACGCACCATCCAGGCTTTGGCGGCGGCTTGATCCGCCTGCAACTCGGCGTCACCGGGCCGGTAGAGTTCGCCGGCGAGCATCTTCTGTTTTTCGGTCATCGGCATGTCGGGCTCCACTGGAAATGAACATGACGCATCCGGCCTTGGACCGGCCGGATGCGCCATCGCTCGCATGCCACCCGCTATTCGCCCTGGATTTTGCTCAGCAGGCTACGGGCCAGCTGCACGGCCTCGTTGCGATGGGTGATGTTGAGCTTCTGATACAGACTGCGGATGTGCGTTTTGATCGTCGTCGGCGCGACATTCAGGTGTTCCGCGATCTGCTCGTTGGACTGCCCCGCGTGGATCAGGCTCAGCACCTGCCACTCTCGGCGCGTCAGCGGCGAATGGCGGATCAGCTCCGGCACATCCGGGCGGTTGATGATGTCCTGAATCACCGCTTCGTCGAGGGTGATGCGGATCGCCCGGCTGAAGTCGCGCTGCTGCTGCGCCAGCTGAATCAGCCGGTCGGCACGCTGGGCTTCGAGTTCGTCGAGCCGACGTTCATGCTGCAAGGCCTTGAGCATGGCGATCAGCAGCTTACCGACACGCAAAAAGCTGCCGATGGCACCCGTGCTGCTCGCCAGGGTCAACGCCAGCTGCAGATTATCCAGCGCCTGCTGGCGCTCTTCCCGCAGCCAGTGCAGTTGCGCAAGCAGGATGTGGTTGCGGTTCAAGTCCATGATCAAGCCGTGCTGCTCCGCATCGATTTGCAGCTGCCTGAGGATCGGCAGCGCCTTGTCCGGCTGCTTCAGCGAAAGGTGGGCTCGTGCGTGGTTGCGGCCGTTGTACTGGGCGAAGTGATTGAGGCCGCGCTCGAGCGCTGGCGCCGTCAGCAGCCATTGCTGGATCGCGGTCTTGTCCTGGGTGGAGTCCCAGTAGCTGAGCATTACCGCATGGGCATTGGCGAGCCAGTCGACATGGTAATTGTCGTCAGCGAGCATGCTCTGGATCTTGCCTATGTAGTCCGCGCAGGCGCTCTGCTGACCGCGCGCATGGGCGATCCCGGCCAGCAGCGCGTAACACTGCAGCAGCCAGCGGTCACCGACGTCTTCAAGTATCTGGATGCCCTGCAGCGCGCACTGCTCGGCGGCATCCAGATGGTGCCACTCAAGCAGCACCTGACCACGCACGCGGTAGATGAACTCCATGATCGGGGTCGCCTGCAGGTCGGCCTGTTCGACATACTGGATCGCCCGTTCCTGCAGCGAATAGGCCTTCTGTAGATAGCCCTGCGCAATGGCGATTTCAGATAGCTGGCCGAGATTCCATACCACCAGGTGCGAGGCGCGAATCTCGCGGGCACGGCGTTCGGCCTCTTCGTACTGCTTCTGCGCCTGCGGTAACAGGCCCTGAACGAAATGCGCCTCGGCCAGGCCCGAGAGGGCTGCGACCTTGGAGGTGCGCATGATTAATGGCTCACGTACCAAGGCCTCCCGTGCCAGAGCGATTGCCTGCTCTTCATCACCACGGTTCATGGCGACCTGAGCGCGAACGGCGTTGAATTCGCCAACGATGCGCGCCCAGTCGTCTTCCGAACAGCTCTGCTGCAGGGCCTCTTCGCCGGCCTTGAACCAGCGCTCGACCTGATCGAACTGGTAGGAATTCTGCGACACCCAGGCCTGCAGCAGGGTCAACAGCGGCGAGCCGGCGATAACCGCCTCCGGCAGTGTTTCCAGGCATTGCTGCAGCAGCTCAAGGCGGCCTTGACGGTAGAACTGCCGGCCGTGACGCTCCAGCACTTCGCCGACGCGGGTCGGGCAGCCGGCCTGCACCGCATGCCGCGCGGCCTCTTCCGGCAGGTTTTCCGCCATCAGCGCTTCGGCCGCACGCAGGTGCAGATCGGATAGCCGCTGAGGCTGATGGGTGCGCAGTTCGCCCAGCACAAAGGTGGCGAACAATGGGTGGTAGGCATACCACTGACGAAGGCCATCCAGCGATTGCAGAAAGAGCCCGTTACGCTCCAACTGCTCGAGCATCCCGCGAGCATTACTGCCCTGAGTCAGTCGGTCGGCCAGCGCTGCGTTAAACCGATCCAGCAGACAGGTCGCCTGGAGGAAATCCAGCGTGCTTGCGCCCAGATTGGCAACAACCTGCTCACGCATGTAATCGCGAATATACGGATGGCCGAGCTGCAGGTTTTCCAGAAACAGGTCCATGCCACGGCCCGTCTGCACTTCCTGCAGAACCAGCTGCAATGCGCACGGCCAGCCGCCGATACGCCGGTTCAAGCGCTCGACCTGCTCGCGGTTGATCGAAACCGGCAGGCCCAGATCCAGCAGTGCCTGAACTTCGTCGGTTTCGAAGGCCAGGTGCTGAGCGTCGACGGTAAGCAGCTGATGCTTGACCCGTAGATCCGCCACGCCCAGTTCCGGCAGGCCTCGGCTGCAGACCAATAGCGTCATCCAGCTCGGCATGTTGCGCAGGAAGAAGCGCAGCGCAGCGATGACTTCTGCGGTGTACAGCGTTTCGAAGTCATCCAGTACCAGCAGCAGCGGTTCGTGCTCGCCCGGCAATTCGGCCAGCAGATGCGTAAGCAGCGTATCGAAAGCCTCCCTGCCCTGACCGGCCAGCAAGAGGCTGCGGGGACACCCATGTTCCAACTGAGCGTCGAGGGCATGAAGCAGATAGCGGCCAAGCTGCAGCGGATCATTGTCGCCCGGATGCAGCTGCAACCAGGCGACACGACCCTCGAACGCCCTTGCCCACTGGCACGCCAGGGTCGTCTTGCCGAAACCGCTCGGTGCGTGCAGCACAGCCAGCCGCACCTCGCCAAGACGCTGAAACCACTCGTCAAGGCGTGGCCGCGCCAACAGACCGCGCGGCAACAGCGGCATGTTCAGCTTCGCCGGTATCAGCGGCAAGGGTGCAGGTATTGCGGCGTTCATGGTCGTCTCCCGTTGTTCGTTCCCTGTTCGGGTGTCGTGACGCATCGAGCTGTCCTGGGTCGATTACCCCTTTACGCCTCCGGCTGTGAGCCCGCCGACGATCCACTTCTGGCAATACAGGAACACCGCGGTGATCGGCAGTCCGGAGAGCACCGCCGCCGCAGCGAAGTCGCCCCAGAGGTAGTTCTGGTCGTAGAGGTACTGTTGCGCACCGACCGACAAGGTGAGCTTGTCTACATCCATCAACAGCACCGAGGCAATGGGGTATTCGGTGACGCTGGTGATGAAGGCGAGGATGAACACCACCGCCAGAATCGGCACGCTCATGGGTAGCAAGATGTGCACGAACGCCTGCCAGGTAGTGGCGCCGTCGACGATGGCCGCCTCTTCCAGCGAGCCGTCGATGCTTTCGAAGTAGCCCTTGATGGTCCAGATATGCAGCGCCATGCCACCCAGCGAGGCGATGATCACGGCGCCGTGGGTGTTAACGCCCAGCCAGCTGATGTGCTCACCGAGCTGATCGAACAAGGCGTAGATGGCCACCAGCGTCAGCACCGGTGGAAACATCTGGAAGATCAGCATGCCCTTGAGGATCGGACTCTTGCCGCCGAAGCGCAGCCGCGCAAAGGCATAGGCGCTGGTGGTCGAAAGCATGAGGATCAGCAGCGAGCTGATCAGCGCGATCTTCATCGAGTTCCACAGCCAGGTCAGCACGGGGAACGGCGGGTTGCTGACTTCGCCACTTTCATGGACGTAAGGGATGCCCAGCGCCAGCGACCAGTGCTCTAGCGTTGGATTGTCCGGCAGCAGACTGCCGGTGGCGAAGTTGCCCTCCCGGAAGGAGATCGACACCACCATCAGCAGCGGGAACACGATCAGCGCCACAAAGGCGAGCAGGCCTGCGTGCGTCAGCCAGAGGCGGTATTTGACGGATTTTGGTTGAACCATGGCCATGTGCGTAATCCTCAGACCTTCACTTTCGAGAGCTTCAGGTTCAGCCAGGCCATGGCGCCGACGACGATGAAGATCAGCGTGGCGATGGCGGCGGCCAGGGCGAAGTTCTGCCCCGAATCCTGGAAGGCGATGCGGTAGGTGTAACTGACCAGCAGATCGGTGGTGCCCGCCGGGGTCGTGGTGCCGAGGATGTCGGGGCCGCCACGGGTCAGCAGCGTGATCAGCACAAAGTTGTTGAAGTTGAAGGCGAAGCTTGCGATCAGCAGCGGCGCGAGTGGCTTGATCAGCAGCGGCAGCGTGATTTTCAACAGGTTGTCAACTGGCGTCGCGCCGTCCATTGCCGAGGCCTCATAGAGGTCGCGCGGAATCGCCTGCAGCAGCCCCATGCACAGCAACAACATGTAGGGATAACCGAGCCAGGTGTTGACCATCAGGATCATGCTGCGCGCCAGGGTCGGGTCACTGAACCAGTCCGGCCGTACCCCGAACAGGCTGTCGAGCATCAGATTGATCTCACCGAAGCTCTGGTTGAACAGGCCTTTAAACACGAGGATCGAGATGAACGCCGGCACCGCGTACGGAAGAATCAACATCAGCCGGTAGAACGCCTTGCCGCGAACCATCTCCCACTGCAGCAGACTGGCCAGCACCAGGCCGACCGCGAGGGTGAAGACCACCGTCAGCGCGGCGAAGCACACCGTCCAGACGAAGATCTGCAGAAACGGGCCGCGAATCTTCGGATCGGTCAGCACCTTGGCGAAATTGCTCCAGCCGGCATAGACCGTGTAACCCGGCGCGACCTTCTGCCCTTCGGCATCGACGTAGAAGCCGATCTCATCGTTGGCCGTAAGGCGTTCACCGGTCTGGTTGTTGACCAGCGAGCCGTCGTCGCGCAACCGGTACAGCGGCTCCACCGCGGCGACTTCACGCAGCCCATAAAGGCGCAGCAACTGGCCTTCATGACCGCGCATGACCCACTGTTCCAGTTGCTTGCGCTGGCGGATCACATCACGCAACGGCATGGCCGCACCCAGGTTTTCGACCTCGGCTTCCCGGCTCATGCGAAGCGGCTCGCCCCCAACCGGCTCACCTGCCAGCGGAGCGGACACCCAGACGCCCTGCTCGCCACGGTCGACCCGCAGGCGCATCTCACCGGCGTCATTCTGGTGCAGGCTGAATCCGAAGCGTTCGCCAGCAAGGTAGGTCTGATTGAGGTGGTAACGCTGCGCCTGCTCGAAGCTCAGCAGGTTGGTGCCGCTGTAATTGGTGAAGCCGATGCCCACGGTGTAGAGCAGCGGGAAGATCACGAACACCAGCATCCCCGCTACCGCCGGGAATATGTAGCGGTGGGCGTAGGCACGGCGGTTGATGAACACGAAACTGGCGATTCCGGCGACCACCAGCCCGAGCAGAGCGAACACGGTTTGCCCCTGCGCATAGAGCGCGATGATCAGGTACAGGGCAAAGGCGTTGCACAGCAGCCAAAGGCCCCAACGCATCGCAGCTGGCAGCTTGGGTATCGACAGTTTCGGCACGGCGCGGCCGGGCATTTCGGCAGGAACATTCACGGCGGACATCGGAATCTGGGCCTCAGGGCGCGCAGCCGAAGACGCAGGCGTCTCCAACTGCGGCTGTGGGTTGTCGTTATTTGACGATGCGTTTGGCGGCGTCATCCAGGGCGGCATCCACAGTTTGGCGACCGGAGGTGATGTTCGTCAGCGCAGGTTCCATGGCTGACCAGAACACGCCCATCTGCGGAATGTTCGGCATCGGACGGCCCTGCTGAGCGCTCTCGAAGGTGGCCTTGATCATCGGGTCATCCGAAAGCTCGGCCATGTATTCCTTGTTCACCACCGCGCCCAACGGCACGTCAGCGTTCACAGCTTCGAGGCCATCCACTTCCAGCAGGTAGTTTTCCAGGAATTCGACCGCCAGCGCCTGGTTCGGACTGGCGGCGTTTAGCGTTGCCGCCATCACGCCGGAGAACGGCTTGCTCGGGCTATCGCCTACCGCCGGGATCGGCGCCACGCCAAAGTCGATGCCGCTCTTCTTGATGTTCGACCAGGCCCAGGGGCCGCTGATGAACATCGCCGTATCGCCTTTATTGAAGGCGGCCTCTGCGGCGCTGTAGTCGGCGCCCTTGGGCATCACGCCCTCGTCGATCAAGCGCTTGAGGACGGCTGCGCCCTGCTTGGCGCCCTCGTTATTGACGCCGGTTTTGCTGACGTCATAGCCCGAGCCGGTATCTTCGAAGGCATAACCGCCGTTGGCGGCCAGCAAGGCCCAAGTGAAATAGGTGTTGTTGTAGTCCCAGAGGATTGCGCGCTTGCCGTCGGCGGCGAGCTCCTTGTTCATCGCCAGGACTTCTTCGAAGGTCTTGGGCGGAGCCGACACCAGGGCCTTGTTGTAGATCAGCGCAGGCGCTTCGACCGCCATCGGATAGCCCCACAGCTTGCCGTTGTAGCTGACGGCGTCCCAGGCGAAGTCCGCGACTTCCTGCTTGGTCTCGGCGCTGGGTGTGACGGGGGTGATCAGACCGCTCTGAGCCCACTCACCGAGGCGATCGTGCGCCCAGATGAAGATGTCCGGGCCATTGCCGGTGGCGGCGGCCTGCTGGAATTTGTCCGTGGCTGCATCGGGGTGTGCCACCTCGACGGGAATGCCGGTTTCTTCGGTGAACTTCTTGCCTACCTCGGCCAGTCCCTTATGGCCTTTGTCGCCATTGATCCAGACGACCAGCTTGCCTTCTTCGATGGCGGCCTGGACAGACAGCGGCAGGCTCAGAGTTGCGGAGAGACCGATCGCGGCCGCTGCAAACAGCTTTTTATTCATGTAGGTATTTCCTCGTGGCTTCTTATTTTTGATCCACAACGTTCTGCGTGCCGTCTGACGGTCTCGCAGTGCATCCATACTCGCCCCGCCAGTGGGCGAAGACATCCTCCCCGAAGGGAGGATGAGGGGCGTAGAAGCAGGGCGTAGTTTTGCATTCGCACCGCACCCGCAGAGCCCTCGAATCGCCCTTTCTCAGCCTGCACGGGTCGACGAAAACAGGCTTGAATACTGCCTCTTCCCCGCCAAGCCGGAGCCGGACATGCGCCCTCTGCCGCCCCTTAGTCCATCTATCCTAGCCCTTTGTTTCGGACTGCTCGCACCCGTTATACAAGCGGAACCGCAAGTCCCTATCAGACTGAACGGTCAGCCTCTGCAACCGGCCTGGGAAACGCAAGCCGAGGATCGCTTCGCGGCGGAGCTGGAGCTAACCAAAGGCACCCTCGAACTGGGTACTGGCGAGGCCGAACAGAAGCCGCTTAAGCCGTTTCAACGCCACGCGCTGAACGCTGGCGATCGCTTCGATTTCGATGTAGTGAAACCGGGCCGCTACCGCCTGCTGGTGCAGACGGGCGATGACGCCAACCTGCGGTTGTTGCCCAGTCGCCAATCGCAGGAGCCAGTCGAGCAGGCCTGCCAACCATGGAATGGCGAAGCCGTACAGGTTCCGGTCGCTGGGGTATTCGAGGATGGCCAGCGATTGCGCGACGCTTACAGCGGCAACACGACCATCGTGAAGGACGGCAAGGTTGAACTGACTCCGGGACCCGGCAGCAACGGCTTACTGCTGATCGAAGCTGCCGAGGAGCGCCCGGAACGGGCGCGCGACTGGCGCAACGCGACCGTCTATTTCGCCCTGACCGACCGTTTCGCCAATGGCGACCCGAACAACGACCGCAGCTATGGCCGCGAGACCGACGGCGCTCAGGAAATCGGCACCTTCCATGGCGGCGATCTCAAAGGGCTGACCAGCAAGCTCGAGTACCTGGCCAAGCTGGGCGTGGACGCGCTGTGGATCAGCGCACCCTATGAACAGATCCACGGCTGGGTCGGTGGCGGTGATAAAGGCGACTTTCGCCATTACGCCTACCACGGCTATTACGCATTGGATTACACCCAGCTGGACGCCAACATGGGCACCGAAGCCGATCTGCGCGAGCTGATCAAGCAGGCACATGCCCGCGGCATCCGCGTGTTGTTCGACGTCGTGCTCAACCACGCTGGGTACTCCACCCTGGCCGACATGCAGCAGTTTGGCTTTGGTGGCCTGCGAGACGGGATGGAGCAGTACCTGCCCGAACGCTGGACCGCTTGGCAGCCAGAGCCCTACGAGCACCTGCACGCCTACCACAACCTGATCGATTACGATCACCCGGCCTGGTCTCGCTGGTGGGGCAAGGACTGGGTGCGCGCCGGTATTGCCGACTACCCTGTGCCACCGAGCGTTCTGGTGGACCCGCTGAAAGGGTCGCTGGCGTTCTTGCCTGACTTTCGCACCGAATCAGAAACACCAGTTCGCCTGCCGGAATTTCTTCGTCACAAGCAACCCACCCGCGCCGTCGAACGCGACGGTTACCGCGTGCGCGATTACCTCAACGAGTGGCTGACGACATGGGTGCGCGAATTCGGCGTCGACGGTTTTCGCGCCGACACCGTAATGCACGTCGAGCCGATCGCGTGGGCGCAGCTGCGCCAGCAGGCGGACCAGGCCCGGCGCGATTGGTCTGAAGCCAATCCAGACGACCCGTTCGCGGGCGAGCCGTTCTGGATGATGGGCGAAGTCTTTGGCCACGGACCGCAAATCAGCGATTACCAGAGCAACGGCTTCGATGCGCTGATCAACTTTGCCTTCCAGCAGGAGGTAGCCGGAGCTGCCAGCGATTGCCTGGTCCGCGCCGACAAGAGCTACGGGCATTACGCCAGCCTGCTGGCGGACAATCCCGGGCATAACTTCATGAGCTACGCCTCATCCCATGACACCTCGCTGTTCAGCGCGCAGCACGACCTGGAGCGTCAACGCGGCCTTGCCAGCGCGCTTCTGCTGAGTCCTGGCGCCGTGCAGATCTACTACGGCGACGAGAGCGCCCGCGCTTTCGGCCCCACCGGCTCCGACCCTTACCAGGGCACACGGTCCGATATGAACTGGAGCGAGCATTCCAAACCCGAGATCGCTGCGCTAATCGATCACTGGCAACGAATCGGTCAGTTCCGCGCACGGCATCCAGCCATTGGCGCCGGCCGGCACCAACAGCTTTCAAATCAACCCTACACGTTCTCGCGGGTACAGGGCAGCGATAGGGTCGTCGTGGTGCAGGCGGGGGCTCTGGTCAATCGCTGAGCGGGTTGGTGGTCTGGGCAGCGGCATCGCCGACCACCTTGGCGTCGGTCGGCCGCACCACTCGGGCCAGCTCCTGACCGAGACGCACGAAGACCAGGGTCGGCCAGAGCTTGACGCGATAACTGCGCCCAAGTGGACGTCCCGGCCCGTCCTCGACCTTGATGTGGTTGATCTGCGGATACTCGGCCAGCGCCCGCTCGATGTGCGGCTCGGCAGAGCGGCAATGTCCGCACCAGTTGGTGCCGAAGTCGAGCACCGTTACCCCGTCGAGCGAGTCGACCTCGGCGCGCGTGATGGTTTCAGTCTTGTACACATCGGCCATGTTCACCTCCACGTCTGTTCTCCTATCGACCCCGACACGCCGCGACCGATCCATGCAATCTCATCCATAGCGCACCCTGTGCGGAGGCCTCGCCATGAACACGTTGAACACGCGCCAGCAAGCGCAGCTGGCTTTCATTGCCAGCAATGCCGAACTGGAAGTCGGGCACCCGGACGATTGTCCGCTACCGCTGGCAACTCTGGCGATCACCGATGGCAGCGAAGACTACGTCAGCCGCGTAATCTCCGGCGGGCTCACAGCGCATGTCTACCGGATCGAGGCGCAGGGCCGGAGCTGGACGCTCAAACGCACCCGCGAGAGGTGCCTGGTGCAGAACACTGATGGCCAGACGTCCTTTCTCAATGAGGTGCAACGCCGTGCGGACTTACGCGAGCTCAAGCGCGACCCGATTCTCGGCGAGCGGCTGATCGGCATCGTCGACACCTGTTATGGCAGCTTCCGCCAAGGCGTACTGCTTTCGCCCTGGATTGAGGGCGACCCCATCGCGGCCTGGAACGAGCGACAGCTGACGCAGCTGTTCGAGATGCTGGTGGCGCTGTTGCTCGGCGGGCTGTTCGAATGGGATCTATGTCCCGGAAATACACTGGATGACGGCCACGTGCGGCTGTTCGACTTCGGCTATATGTACCGCTTCGACCCGCTGCGTCAGTTCAACAGCAACGGCACCGAAATGCCTCAATTTCACGCCGCCGAGCGCTTCGAGACGCGCCAATACTTCGCACATCTTTTAACACTGGAGCAACGCGAGGAACCGCTCGCGCTGGCCGCGTTTGCGCTGGAGAAACGCATCGCCCTGGAGGCATATGGGCGGCTGCACATGGAGCTTGAGACGCGCGGCGCCAGTTCGACAGTACTCGACTGGTTGGCCAGCATCATTGGTGAATGGAAGCACGCGATGCGCGGCGATCTCGAAGCGCTGTACCTGAAAGAAGCCTGGCGTTCGCATTGGCTCGATCTGCACGATGACCTCAGCGGCCAGACCTGCACCGCCTCGACTCTTGCGCGCATTGGCTGGCTGGAGCGCACCACGCGCGAGCGGCATGGCGACCTGCAGCGATTGCTACCCGTCGAGCCACAACGACAGCTGGTAGAGGAGCTGCGGCGGGCACGACAGCTGGCCGAGCGCTGGCAGATCGCCTAGTCAAATTGCGGCCGGCATGGAAAACCGAATAGGGAGCCGGGCCCGAGCGGGCCCGGCAGGCAAGCGTTATAAACGCCCTACGGTTGTCGCGCCTTCGGCACTGGTCACCCGGTTATTGGCACCCGGCTGCCAGCTTTTCACCTGAGTCGGGCTGGCATCGCTGCGCACGATGCATTTCCACTCGACCGCTTGTTGCGCGGGCAGGCTGATGCTGCCCTTCCAGACGGGATAGCTGCTGATGTCCGTGAGGCGCACCGCGCTGGCCGGTGCCCAGTTACCAAGCTGAGCCAGGTTACCGACGGCATAGATGCTGTCACCCGGCTGGGTTATGCCGTTCTCGCAGCGGAAATTGACGCTAACCAGGCCGCCATTTCCGCCACCGACCCCACCACCGGTCGTCCAGACTTTCAGCTGACCGCTGTCCTCGTTCAGCGCCGGATTGAAAGTGCCGCTGCTGACCAGGGATGGATCGTTCAGGTTCGAGCCCAGGGCGATCACGAGTGTCTGTGTCGTGCCGCGAACGGTTGCCACCAGGCCGGAATAGCCGCTGTGGAATTCAATCGCCGAATCAGCCCGAACGCCCGCAGCACGACGGATCTTGATCAGTTGACGGATCAGCGGGGCATGCCCCCAGTCGTACATGTGCGACCAGTACACAACCGGCGTGCCCGGGCTCGTGAGGATATAGGCGTAGGCCTGGCGTACCAGCTCGTCACGCAGCGCCCAGTGGTGCTGCCCGCCATTCTGCCCAGGCGAATAACCGGTGTCGTGGTTATCGACGAAGGTTACCGCCACTTCACGCCAGCGCGCGTCGGGGTTGCCGTTGAGGCCGTTCTTCCAATCGGCGATGGAGCCGTTCTGCATACGCTCCTTGAGTGCGAAGTCGAATACCGGGCACTTGGCGCGATCGGACCAATCCTTGATGACCTGCTGCCAGCTGGCCGTGTTGCGCCAGTCCCAGCTCGGGTATTCAGCCGGCGCCTTCCACAGTTCGCCGACACAGAACGCATTGTCGTGCGCCGCGGTCATCCAGGCGTCCACCCGCTCAGCGGCATACCCGCGCACGAAGTCGAAACGCAAGCCACCGGCGCCGTAGTTGCTGCGCAGATTGGCGAACTCGTCGCGGAACATCCCGTATACCTGCGGGTTGGCAGTGTTGAGGTCGGCATCGCCACCGACGAAACGGTCGCCATCGTCGCAATCATTGGGGTAGTTGCCGGGATCGGAACAATCGTTGCGCCAGAAGCCCTGGCCAGCCGGCAGGTTGATTTCCTTGTTCGGGTAACCGCGATTCATGTGGTTGGGAACCGCGTCGTAGAGCACCTTCACCTGCGCACCGTTAAGTGCAGCAGCCGCCTGCTTGAGCTGAGCATCGCTGCCGTAGCGGCCATTCTTGTTGAAGTCATGCCAGAAGTAGCCCTCGCCACCGCCGGAGTTGGCACCATCGCTCCAGCTGGAGAAATCGCGCCACGGCACTGGCATCCAGATCGCGCTGAAGCCATCAGCTGCAATGGTTGGCGCCATGTCGCGCAGAGTGTTGTACCAGTTGTTGGGAGACTCCCGGACTACGTTCCAGTGGAACCCTTGAAGGATGATTTCGTCACCACCGTGGTAACGAACCCCGGCCGGGCTCTTGCCGGCGAGATCAGCGGCATGAGCGCTACCCAGCGTCAGCAGCAGGGAGGTGGCCGCCAAGGCCAGACGGGTGGGAAGCAAGGAATATTTCATCGAAGTAGCCCCAGTTTTGTAGTTGTTGTGAGCACCCGACAGCGATACCGGCAACCCCAGAAACCGGATGCAACGGCCAATGCGAACCTCATTGGCCGGTCCAGCCTGCGCCGGTGATTGCGCTGACCATACCTCCCCTCACGGTTTTTCCCGGGCTTAGTGGCCAGGCGTAATGGGCACTACTGCGCGTGCTCGTCTCCCTCCTCCCCCGCTACGCCCCACCGCTCCGCCTCAAAAAAGATCGGTCGGGAGGATGTCGCGAATGTCGCCGATCCGCAGGCTTTCGGTCGCCACCAGCCCAATTCGGCGCAGCAACCCGGGCAGTGGCAAACACCGACAGCTGCCGTGGACCAGCCGGCCGCAGCTCGCCGGCCGCACAGACCAACAACAAAAACAAAGGACTTCGCGATGAACCCCCAACGATCCGTACGTCTTCTGCAACCGACCCTGCTTTGCACAGCCCTCATAGCGGCAATGCCCTCGCATGCGGTGGATTTTCACGGCTATTTGCGCTCAGGCGTCGGCACCACCGTTGGCGGTGGCGACCAGGCTTGCTTCCAGGCAGCTGGCGCTCCCGCCAAGTACCGCCTGGGCAACGAGTGCGAGACCTATGCCGAGATCGGTCTCGGCCAGGAAGTCTGGAAGGAAGGCGAACAGAGCTTCTACGTCGACACCATGATTGCCTACAACTCGCGGCAGGCGAATGACTGGGAAGCGACCCGCACCGACACCAATGGCGATGCCAATAACCCCTTTGATGAGAGCGGCGACGTCGCGATCCGCCAGTTCAACGTGGTCGGCCACAACCTGATCGAGAGTCTGCCGGGCGCCGACATCTGGGCAGGCAAGCGCTATTACAAGCGCCACGACGTGCACATCAACGACTACTACTACTGGGACGTATCCGGCCCCGGCGCCGGCATCGAAGACATTGATCTGGGCTTCGGCAAGGCCAGCATCGCCTGGATGCGCAATACCGACGGTGAGTGGACTTATCAGGGCTCGGGCACCGGCACCAACCTGGCCAACGACACCCTGGACTTCCGCATCGGCGAGATCGACGTCAACCCCAACGGCAAGCTGGAGATCGGTTACGACTACGGCAAGGCCAACCTGACCGATTTCCAACAACGTGACGACGGCTACCAGGACCAGAAAGGTCACCTGATTACGCTCGAACACACCCAGGCGGGGTGGTTCGGTGGCTACAACAAGCTCGCCGTTCAATACGGCACCGACGGCATCATCGCCACTAGCGGCCGCAACAACACCGGCAACAGCGACGGCGACATGCTGCGCCTGGTCAACCAGGGCGTGGTGGGCATTACCGATGATATAGAGATGATGTACGTCCAGATTTATGAAGACCGCGACTTCGACAATGAGTCCGGCCAGCAATGGCTCTCCTTCGGTGTACGCCCCGTCTACAAGTGGACCGACGTCATGAGCACCGCGCTGGAATTCGGCTATGACCGAATCGACCCGCAGGCCGATGGCGAGCGCAGCCGCGATCTGAAAAAACTCACCCTCGCCCAGCAGTGGTCAGCTGGCCGCAGCTTCTGGGCGCGTCCGCAGATTCGCGTGTTTGCCACCTACGCCCAGTGGGACGGCGGCCGCTATCAGGCCGCTAGCGAATCCATCGACGCGGGTGAAGACGACGGTTTGACCTTTGGTGTCCAGGCCGAAGCCTGGTGGTAATCGCCTGAGGGCGGCGAGGCGTAGCGGTGTTCTCCTTCCGTATCGCCCGCTGCTATCGGCATGCACTGCATGTTCCGCTCCCACCGTTTTGGCGGTGTTTTACCCCGACCGTGGCTGGTCGGGGTCTTTTTTCGATTGGCGACTGGAGTTGCCCTTATGAGCTATCTGAGAACTTCGCTGCTTGGCTTCGCCATTACGCTGGCTGCCGGATGCGGTAGCGAACCCCTGCGCCGGGTGGACGCGCTGACCCATACACCCGCGCCGCTGGAACAGCCCGCGAGCACTGCTCGTCAGGCGCTGGCCAATGCATCGATCTGCTGCGCCACGATCGCTGATTTTCCCTTCCAGGCACTGCCCGCGAGCTTCAACGGGAACGTGACGCTCGCCGCCTCGGCGCCGGCGTATCGCTTTGACAGTGGCAAGAGCTTTTTTCGCGCCTTTGCATTGCCCAAAGACAGCAAGTCCTTCGAGATCCGTCTCTACAGCCAAGCCGGTAAGACCGTTTTGGCCCCCAGCGTGATGCTGCTCGACAGCCGCTTGCGGCCCACCCGCATTCTGGATGCGGATGACTTCACCTATGCCCCCGCTTCCGGCCTTAAAGGCGACAGCCTGGACGCGCGGCTGCGCATTGATCGCACCTACCTGGACAACCCGGGCAACGAGTACTACCTGGTTTTGTATGCAGACGGCGCCCAGCTAGACGCCCAAACGGCGCTTGAGCACCCGGCCAAAGCCTACGCCAGGGCGCTGGGTAATGAGCCACCGAGCCTGCCCGACCCGGTTGCGCAGCATTCACCTACCGGCGTCGTGAAGATGGTGCTGATCGAGGACAAGGTCGCCGGCCAGCAGGCCAATACTTATGTGCCTTCCTATAGCATCGGCCGCGAAATGGGTAACGATTTACCGTCAGTGCCCGCACCGGCAGTTCTGCCGGAAACCCAGGCGTACTACCGACAGGGCATCGACGCAGCGCTAGCGAGCAAGGATCTGGAGCGCGCGCTGCGCCTGGCCGACGAGGCTGCGCGGGTCGGCGATGCCAGCGCCAAGGCCTATCTGCTGGAACGCATCGAGATCAAATAGACCACACGCCACGGCGACCTGCGCTCAGCGCCGGTCGCCGCGTAACAGATTGACCTGCGCCTGTAACTGCTGACGGCTGGCTTCGCTCGCGGCGACAGGCGAACTGGCGATCAGGTCCACCTGCGACCAGATCCGTCGGAAGAAGCCCTTGTCTGGATCGCGACTGAAAAAACTACCCCACAGCCCACGCAGCGCCATCGGCACCACGGGCACCGGGTTCGCCTCGAGGATGCGCTCGACTCCCGCCTTGAACTCGTTGATCTCACCGTCGGTGGTGAGTTTGCCTTCGGGAAAGATGCACACCACTTCGCCATTGCTGAGGTAGTGGCTGACGCGCTCGAACGCCTCGGTATAGATCGCCTCGTCTTCATGACGCGCAGCGATTGGCACCGCGCCCGCCGTGCGAAAGATGAAGTTCAATACCGGAATGCGGAAGATCTTGTAGTACATGACAAAGCGTACGGGGCGGCGCACCGCTCCAGCGATCAGCAACGCATCGACATAGGACACGTGGTTGCAGACCAGCACTGCCGGACCCTCCTCGGGAATCGCGTCCAGTCCCTGATGGCGCACCCGGTACATGGAGTGGCCGAGCAGCCACACCAGAAAGCGCATGCTGAATTCCGGCACGATGCTGAAGATGTAGGCGCTGACCGCCACGTTCATCAACGACACCACGAGAAACAACTGCGGAATCGACAGCTCCGCGACGCTCAACAGCAGGATGGCGACCAGCGCCGACGCGACCATCAACAGCGCATTGAGGATGTTGTTTGCGGCCACCACCCTCGCCCGCTCATGCTCCGGCGTGCGCGCCTGGATCAACGCGTACAGCGGCACGATATAGAAGCCGCCGAACACACCGATGCCAAGCACCGAGGCAAGAACCCACCAAGCCTGACCGATGCCCAGCAACGCCAGCCAGTCGTGAGGCATCGCAGCCTGCGGAAAGCCGCCCGACCACCACCACAGCAGCAAGCCGAACAGCGTCAGACCAAAGGAGCCGAACGGCACCAGCCCGATCTCCACCTTGTGGCCGGATAGCCGCTCGCAGAGCAGCGAGCCAAGAGCGATGCCGACCGAGAAGACCGTCAGGATCAGCGTGACGACAGTTTCGTCGCCATGCAGCAGATCCTTCGAATAGGCCGGGATCTGGGTCAGGTAGGTCGCGCCAATAAACCAGAACCAAGAGTTGCCAATCAGCGAGCGCGACACCGAAAGGCGCTGCCCCAGCCCCATCCGCAGGATCGCGCCGGTCTGACGAAACAGATTCCAGTCCATCTCAAGCGACGGCAAGGACGCACCGGTCACAGGCACCGCTCGACTGGCGAGGTAACCGGCGACCGCCACCAGCACCACGCTGCCGGCGACCAGTTGAGCGTAGCCTTCGCTAGCCATCATCACGCCAGCGGTGATGGTGCCGGCGAGGATAGCCAAAAAGGTGCCCATCTCCACCAGCGCGTTGCCGCCGACCAGTTCGTGGTTCTCAAGTAGCTTCGGCAGCACCGAGTATTTGACCGGCCCGAACAACGCGGACTGCGTCCCCATGCAGAACAGCACGGTGAGCAACAACGGCAGGTTGCCCAACAACAAACCAGCCGCACCGCCGAGCATGATGAAGATCTCACCAGCTTTGATCGCCCGGATCAGCCGTTCCTTGGCGTACTTCTCGCCCAGCTGGCCGCCCAGCGCCGAGAACAGAAAGAACGGCAGGATGAACAGCAGTGCGCACAGATTGATCAGCAAGCTGGTGTCGGCATTCGAGCCGATCTTGTAAAGGATCGCCAGAATCAGCGCCTGCTTGAACAGGTTGTCGTTGAAAGCGCCCGATAGTTGCGTCAGAAAGAACGGCAGGAAGCGCCGCTTGCCGAACAAGGTGAATTGCGAGTGAGGCTTGGTCATCGATCCGCTTCCATGGATAAGACGTCGGCTATTTGAGTCTTAAGGGTCCGGTAAAGGCACAGCACTGCCATGCCCGTATCGCGGACTGGGCAGCCCATCACAGGGGCAACTGCCCGAACGCCCAGCGCAACAGAAAAAAGAACAGCAGCCCGCCCGCGATGGTCGCCAGCAAGTTTCGGGTCAAGGCCGCAATCAGGATCGACAGCACACCCGCCAGCAGGTAGGCGTTGTGCCAGTTCATTGCCCATTCGCCGGCTGGCATCAACATCCCTGGCACTACGATGGCGGTCAACACCGCGACGGGTACGTAATGCAGCCCCTGCTCCACCAGGCGCGGAAAGCGCAGGTTGGGCCAGGCGAAGAAGCTGTATCGAGTCAGAAAGGTGATCACCAGCATTCCCAAGATCAGCAACCAGATCTGCATCAGCACGCCTCCGCTTGAAGCTGGCGCTCGGCCCGTCGCTCGAGCCAGACGCCAACGATAATGCCGGCCAGCGCTGCGGCGATCAGGCCGAGCTTGTAGGGCAGCTCCCAAGTCAGCAGCGCGACGCCCGCTGCCACCAGCGCTGATGCCACCTGCGGGCGGGTGCGCATCATGGGTACGGCAATGCCGATAAAGGTGGCAATCATGGCGAAGTCCAGGCCCCAGCTGGCAACGTTGGGCACAGCCTGGCCAAAGGCGATACCGGCAAGCGTCGCCAGCTGCCAGCTCAGATACATGGTCAGGCCAGCGCCGAGGAAGAACCAGTGTTTGTACGGTGAAGCATCATCGCGAGCATAACGATGCTGGATAACGGCAAAGGCTTCATCGGTCAGCCAGAACGCCAGCGGCACGCGCCAGCGGCTCGGCAAATGCCGGACGAAAGGCTGCATCGAAGCGCTATAAAGCGCATGCCGCAGGTTGACCACGAAGGTCGTGAGTAACACCACCGCTGCACCCACGCCACCGGTAATCAAGGTAATGGCGATGAATTGCGCCGAGCCGGCGAACACCAGCGCGGACATACCCATGGCCTGCCAGCTAGACAACCCTGCACCAATAGCCAGCGTTCCGAAAATGATGCCAAAGGGAATGGCGCCGACGATAAGCGGCAGGATATCGCGGCAGCCATGCAAGAACTCTTGCGAGCGGGACATCGGGGCTCCTTAGATATGCACCGCAAACGATGATGAGCTACGCACCGCCGTCTTGGCCGGAGCATAGGGAAAGGTTGAAGACAAGCTGATGAACGCTGACGCAGCGTTCCTGAAGGGACCCAACATTACCCCAAGTCGAGCCCCGAGGGCGATGGCCGGCATATTGGGTTTTGGTTGCCCAGGCCGAAATCAAAGGCCGAACCGGGCCCGACCGGCTCAGGCGGTTTCAGCGCGTGGCAGGCTCGAGCAAGCGCTTGACGGCCGACCATTCGCGGTCGGTGATGCTGTACAGCACGGTGTCATCCAGGCGGCCATCGGCGAGTCGCCGGTGATTGCGCAAGAGTCCTTCACGCTGTGCACCCAGCTTTTCGATCGCGCGCTGGGAGCGCATGTTGCTTGCCGCCGTCTTCAGCTGCAGGCGCACCAGGTGCCAGTCTTCGAAAGCATGTTTGAGCAGCAGGTGCTTGATCGAGCCGTTGAGGCCGCTGCCATGCTCGGCCTTGTCGATCCAGGTCCAACCCAGTTCTGCGGCAGGCAATGCCGGGTTGAAGTCGGCGAAGCGGGTCGTACCCACGATGCGCTCGGCCATGCGCAGGGTGAACACTACGGCGCGACCCCGGCGTTGTTCGGTCACGGCCAGGCGATACCAATCGGGGCGCAAGGGCCCGTTCAGGTAGATCAGTTCGTCGCGGTTGTGCTCGGCCAGTTCAACCAAGGCCGGAATGTCGGCTTCTACCAGCGGCTCCAACCGTAGGGCGCCCCGCTGCAAGGTGACCGGACCCGGCGTGAACATCAGTTTTTTCTCCAGACTTGAACGGAATGAGGCCCTGTTGTGATCGCAGAGGCAGCAGTAAGTGCCCCGGTCATGAATGGGCCAGCGCGACGTGGCCAATCGGACATCAGTCTAGTGGCTCGCTTCGGATCAACGGCACCCGGACCGCGCTGAAGCTGCAAATCACCAGACCCGGCATGCAGATTGTCTAGCGCAGTGCTTTGCGCCGGATCAGTCGTGTTTTCCCAGCTCATGCGACCATGGTCGCAGCCGCAACACGCCGCCCCGTTTTACTGCGAAACTTTACCCTTTCAAGTATTCAACGAGCGGTAGCTTCCGGCCATCGAAACCTGCTGAGCCTGAGCAGCCCCAAGCACCATCCCGGTAGTCACCATTCATTGGCTGTCCCTGACTCGCAGCTTCAGTGGTCAGGCTACCTACCGGCGACGGTGAACGCTGCCCGGCCTGGCATGGATCGACCACTCTGTGGAAACGGCCAGGCTGGAGCCCGCTTACTTATGTACATCTGGAGTTCGCATGTCGTTGTCCGGTGGGCTGATTGCGCTGGTCGCCCTCACTTATATGGCCGTGCTGTTTGCCATTGCCTTTTACGGGGATCGCAACCGCAGCCAGTTGTCGCCGCGGGTTCGTGCCTGGGTTTATAGCCTGTCGCTGGCGGTCTATTGCACCAGCTGGACCTTCTTCGGCGCGGTCGGCCAGGCGGCTGAACAACTCTGGGCCTTCTTGCCGATCTACCTTGGTCCGATTCTGCTGATGCTGCTGGCGCCGCAGGTCATCCAGAAGATGATCATGATCAGCAAGCAGGAAAATATCACTTCGATTGCGGACTTCATCGCCGCGCGCTATGGCAAGTCACAACCGCTGGCGGTGGTGGTGACGCTCATCTGCCTGGTCGGCGTGCTGCCCTACATCGCACTGCAGCTCAAGGGCATCGTCCTCGGCGTGAACCTGCTGGTGGGCAACGAGGGCGAGGCCGCGGCCGGCTCCGGCGCGCAGGACACCGCGCTGATCGTATCGATGGTGCTGGCGCTGTTCACCATTCTGTTCGGCACCCGAAACCTGGACGTGACCGAGCACCACCGCGGCATGGTCCTGGCCATCGCTTTCGAGTCGTTGGTCAAGCTGTTTGCCTTCCTCGCGATCGGTGCCTTCGTCACCTTTGGTCTGTTTGATGGGTTTGGCGACCTGTTCAACCGGGCCCACGACGCCCCCGAGCTCTCGGAGTTCTGGCAGGAAACGGTGAACTGGCCAGCCATGATGGTGCAGACCACCGTCGCGCTGATGGCCATCGTTTGCCTGCCACGCCAGTTCCACGTGACGGTGGTGGAAAACATCGAACCGCACGATTTTCGCCTGGCCCGCTGGGTGTTCCCGTTGTACCTGGTACTGGCCGCCGTGTTCGTCATTCCGATCGCCCTGGCTGGCCAGCTGCTGTTGCCCAGCGGCGTCAGCCCGGACTCCTTCGTGATCAGCCTGCCATTGGCCGAGTCCCATCCTGCCCTGGCGCTGCTGGCGTTCATTGGCGGCGCATCGGCCGCGACCGGCATGGTGATCGTGGCCAGCGTGGCGCTGTCGACCATGGTGTCCAACGACATGCTGCTGCCCTGGTTGCTGCGTCGCAAGGAAGCCGAGCAACCTTTCGAAGTGTTCCGCCACTGGATGCTCTCGGTGCGCCGGATCAGCATCGTCGCGATCCTCCTGCTGGCCTATGTCAGCTATCGCCTGCTGGGCTCCAGCGCGAGCCTGGCGACCATCGGCCAGATCGCCTTTGCCGCGCTCACGCAATTGGCCCCGGCCATGGTCGGCGCGCTGTACTGGAAGCAGGCCAACCGCCGCGGTGTGTTTGCTGGCCTCACCGCAGGCGGACTGATCTGGCTTTACACGCTGATTCTGCCGCTGCTCGGCTGGCCGCTGGAAATGTTTCCTGGCCTGCAGTGGATGTACACAACCGATCTGCCATTCAATACCAGCGCGTTGACGCTCGGCGTCACCCTGTCGCTGGTGGGCAACGCGACGCTGTTCTTCTGGGTGTCAATCCTGTCGCAGACACGTGTCGCCGAACATTGGCAGGCCAGCCGTTTCATCGGACAGGAAATTCACCCCACGGCCAGCAGCCGCCGGCTGCTGGCCGTGCAGGTCGAGGATCTGCTTCTGCTGGCCTCACGTTTCGTCGGCGCCGAGCGCGCCGAACTCAGCTTCCAGCGCTTTGCCCGACGCCACGGCCATGATTATTCACCCCGGCAGCAGGCCGACGGTCAATGGATCGCCCATACCGAGCGCTTGTTGGCCGGTGTGCTGGGCGCCTCGTCTACTCGTGCCGTGGTCAAGGCCGCGCTGGAAGGCCGCGACATGCAGGTCGATGACGTGGTGCGCATTGTCGGCGAAGCTTCGGAAGTACTGCAGTTCAACCGCGCACTGCTGCAGGGCGCGATCGAGAACATCACCCAGGGCATCAGCGTGGTCGACCAGTCGCTACGACTGGTGGCCTGGAACCACCGCTACTTGGAAATGTTCGAGTACCCGGACGGGCTGGTCTACATTGGCCGGCCCATTGCCGACATCATCCGCTACAACGCCGAACGTGGCCTCTGCGGACCTGGCGACCCGGACACCCACGTAGCCAAGCGGCTGTACTGGATGCGCCAGGGCCGCGCGCACACCTCGGAGCGCACCTTCCCCAACGGCCGGGTGGTCGAACTGATCGGCAACCCCATGCCCGGCGGCGGCTTCGTCATGAGTTTCAGTGACATCACCGCCTACCGCGACGCCGAACGCGCCCTCAAGGATGCCAACGAAGGCCTCGAACAGCGCGTCAGCGAGCGCACCCACGAATTGTCCAAACTGAACAAGGCGCTGACGGCCGCCAAGAGCGCGGCCGAGGCAGCCAGCCAATCGAAGACGCGTTTCCTTGCCGCGGTCAGCCATGACCTGATGCAGCCACTGAATGCGGCGCGACTGTTTTCCGCCGCCCTGTCACACCAACACGATGCGCTGCCAGCGGAAGCGCGGGATCTGGTTCGGCATCTGGACAGCTCTTTGCGCTCGGCCGAAGACCTGATCTCCGACCTGCTCGATATCTCGCGCCTGGAAAATGGTCGCATCACCCCCGACCGCAACCCCTTCCCACTTGCGACCCTGTTCGACACGCTGACCACGGAGTTCACCATGCTCGCCGCCGAGCAAGGCGTCGATTTCAGGGTGCATGGCAGCCGACTGCGGGTTGACAGCGACATCCGCCTGCTGCGACGGGTGCTGCAGAACTTCCTCACCAATGCCTTCCGCTACGCCAAAGGTCGCGTGGTGCTAGGGGTGCGTCGCCAGGGTTCTTCCTTGCGTCTCGAGGTCTGGGACCACGGCCCGGGCATCGCCGAAGACAAGCTGCGAGTGATCTTCGAGGAGTTCAAACGTCTGGACAGCCATCAGACCCGCGCCGAAAAAGGCCTGGGACTGGGGCTGGCGATAGCGGACGGCTTCTGCCAGGTCCTCAACCATCCGCTGGCGGTGCGCTCCTGGCCCGGCAAAGGAAGTGTATTCAGCGTGACGGTACCGATCGCCAGCCAGGTGCTCCGACAGGTCACCAGCAATGGCAATGGCGAAGCGCAGCAAACCGCTCTGACCGGCATCCAGGTGCTGTGCATCGACAACGAAGACAGCATTCTGGTGGGCATGAACAGCCTGTTGTCGCGCTGGGGTTGCCAGGTCTGGACGGCCAGTAACCGGGCCGAATGCGAGGCACTGCTGCGTGAGGACGTGCGCCCACAACTGGTGCTGGTTGATTACCACCTGGATCACGGTGAGACCGGCTCGGAACTGATGGCCTGGCTGCGCACCCGCCTCGGCGAACCGGTGCCCGGAGTGGTAATCAGTGCAGACGGTCGTCCGGAGCTGATCGCGGCGATCCATGCGGCGGGGCTGGATTTTCTCGCCAAACCGGTCAAGCCGGCAGCGTTGCGCGCACTGATGAGCCGCCACGTTCCGCTGCATTGACGTTGATTTGCGTCAACGCAAACCGAGGCCGCAGCGAGACGGCTAGACTGGTCTCATTAGAAGTTGCCGACGGCCTTTGCCCATGACCCTCGAATTATTGTTGAACCTGGCAACCGCTCTCGGCGTGGGCCTACTGATCGGTACAGAACGCAGCTGGAGCGGCGGTGACAGGGACGGCCAGGAGATGGCCGGCATACGCACCTTCGGCCTTGCCGGGCTGTTCGGCGGCCTGGCTGCGTTGAGCGCCAGTCATTTCGGTACGCCCGCCTGGATCGCGATGTTCATCGTGCTGGCCCTGCTGACGATCGCCGGCTACGTGATCGAGTCCCGCACCAATACTGATCGTGGTATGACCACCGAGATGGCGCTGCTGCTGACCTTCCTGCTTGGCAGCCTGGCCGTGGCCGAAAGTCGCTTGCTGGCCGCCGCTGTGGCGGTCGTGGTGGCCTTGCTGTTGAGTCTGAAAGCGCGACTGCACGGTGCGCTGCACAAGCTAAACGAAGCGGAACTGAGCGGCGTGCTAAAGCTGTTGTTCATTTCCGTGGTGCTGCTGCCCGCACTGCCGAACCAGGGGTATGGGCCCTGGCAGGCGTTCAACCCCTATACCACCTGGTGGATGGTGGTGCTGATTGCCGGTATCGGCTTTGCTGCCTATGTCGCCATCCGTCTGCTGGGCACCCGCCACGGATTGATGATCACAGCACTGCTGGGCGGCATCGTTTCCTCCACGGCGATGACCATCACCCTCGCCCGCCTGGACTCGGGGAAAATGCGCCACGCCCTGGCCGCGGGCCTGCTGGCAACCTCGGCGCTGATGTTCCCGCGGGTACTGCTGGAAGTTGGGGTGATCAATAGGACGCTGCTGCCGGCCTTGCTCGCGCCCATGCTGACGGCCGGCCTGATCTACGCCGCCGGCGCCTTGTTCTACTACTTGCGCGCCGGTCAGCAGCCCGACAACGCCGCCGAGCCACCGTTGAAGAACCCGTTCGAACTGGGTCCGGCGCTGCGTTTTGCCGGCCTGCTCGTACTCATCCTGTTCCTTGTCGAAGCCGCGCAAAGGGGACTGGGCGACGCGGGGGTCTATCTGATTGCCCTGCTGTCCGGGCTGACCGATGTGGATGCAATCACCCTGTCGCTGGCCAACAGCGCCCGGACCGATCTGGCTGAACAGGTCGCGGTGCGTGGCATCTTTCTCGCGGCGCTGAGCAACAGTCTGGTCAAAGGAGGCCTTATCGTCTTTATTGGCGGCCGCGCTCTGGCGATGCTGACCCTACCGTTCATGTTCAGCGGCCTGCTGGCCGGGCTGGCGGTGCTGTGGCTGCTGTGACGCTAAATGCGCGCGCTACTCCTCAGCTTCTAGCGGCAGCTCGGCCCCGGCACGCTCGAGCCAATCGGCCGGCAGCCGCTTACTCGCCCGCGCGCCCAACAGTTTGAGCTGTTCGGCGCGGCTTACCAGATTGCCGCGACCATCGGTGAGTTTGTTACGCGCGCCGAGATAGGCCTTGTCCAGTTGCTGCAGACGACTGCCGATCTCGTCCAGATCCTGGATGAACGCGGCAAATTTGTCGTACAGCCCCCCTGCACGCTCGGCGATCTCACGAGCATTCTGGCTTTGCCGCTCTTGGCGCCAGAGGCTGTCGATCACCCTTAGCGTCGCCAGCAGGGTGGTCGGGCTGACGATCACAATGTGCTTGCTGTAGGCATCCTGAAACAGCTCGGGGTCGGCTTGTAGCGCCGCTGCGAACGCCGCTTCGATGGGCACGAAAAGCAGGACGAAATCCAGGCTCTGCAGCCCTTCGAGGCGTTGGTAGTCCTTGAGTGACAAGCCCTTGAGGTGATTGCGCAGCGACAGGACGTGCTGCTTGAGGGCCAGCGCGCGGCTGCCCTCGTCTTCGGCGCAGATGAGCGCCTGGTAGGCGGTGAGGCTGACCTTGGCGTCCACCACTACCTGCTTGTCGCCGGGCAGCTGGATCAATACGTCAGGCTGGAAGCGCTCGCCATCGGCGCTCTTGAGACTGACCTGGGTGTGGTATTCGCGGCCCTTTTCAAGCCCGGCATGCTCGAGCACCCGCTCGAGGATCAGCTCGCCCCAGTTACCTTGGGTCTTCTGCCCCTGCAGGGCGCGGGTCAGGTTGGTCGCTTCGTCGCCGAGGCGCTGGTTGAGCTGTTGCAGTCGTTCAAGCTCCTTGGCCAGAGAAAAACGCTCGCGCGCCTCGTTCTGGTAGCTCTCCTCGACGCGCTTCTCGAACGACTGGATGCGTTCCTTAAGCGGATCAAGCAGCTGGCCAAGACGCTCGTGACTGGTCTCGGCAAAACGCTGCTCGCGCTCTTCGAAGATCTTGCCTGCCAGCTCGGCAAACTGCGCACGCAGCTCATCGCGGGCGCCCTGGAGATCTTCCAGACGTTGCTCATGGGTTTTCTGCTGTTCGTTCAGCTCGGCTGTGACCGCAGCGTGAGCGGCGCTCAGTGCACGCAGCTCCGCTTGCTGCGCATCGCGCTCGGCCTGCAGATCATCGAGCGCTTCTCGGCTTTCCAACCGTTGGGCCTGCAGCCATTCAGTTTCTCGTCGCAAGACAGCGGCCTCGGACTGAAGCGCTGCGCGGGCTTCATGAAGATCGGCCTGCTCCTGGCGACTGGTTTCCAGTTGCGCGCCGAGGCCTTCCTGCGCCATGACCGCCTGGCTCAGCCGCTCGTCGAGCAACGACAGCTCCGCCTGCTGCAGGGACAAGCGCCGTTGCAGCGAGAACGTAACAATGGCGAGCAATAAACAGAGGGCACCGAGGCCGGCTGCTAGATAGAGAGGATCGAGGGGCATGAACGGCTCCGGCTGAACTGCGCGGCAGTATAGCCAGCCAGCCCGTGCAGGTCAGGCCGGCCCGTCTGCGACGCCGAATCTAGCGCTTGGCCGGAAGCAGCAAGAGGATCCGCGAGGCTTCGGTCGAACCTTGTGCAGCCGCCTGTTCGAGCCAGTGGCGTGCTTTGGACAGCTCGCGGTGCTGAACCTGACAGTACAGCTGACCAAGCTCGAGCTGAGCCTGACGGTCGCCGGCCCGTGCGGCCTGGCGCAGCAGTTCGAAACCGATGCGACGATCACGCTGGCTGTCGCAGTCGTGGCAGAGCAACCGTCCCAGGCGGCTCTGCGCTTCAACCACACCTTCGAGTGCCGGCTGCTTGAGCATCCGACCGGCGATGCGTTTGACACTCTTGGTCTGTCCTAGACGCTGGCTGTCCAGCAGCCACAACGCCATGCGCATCGGCAGGCGTGGAGAAGATGAAGTGCTCTCGAGCGAGCTCGAGGCGAGTGGACGCGTTCTCATGGTCACCGAATGGTTCGGGGGGACAAGGGCGCGCACTCTACTCCTTTTTTCACAGAGTTAAAGTCTTGCAAAAATTCGAAATACACGATCTGGATCACACAATTATTTAATCCACAGAAGCTGTGGATAACTCTGTGGGCAAACAGGTTACAAATTCCCCTAGCGCCTATGGTTAGCGGGTTGCAGTTAAACTGGCGGTTTTTTCGCCAATGTAAAAAACCTTTATTTTTCAGTAGGTTATTCCCGATATAAGCTTCCGCTTGATTTGCGACAGATTGTCATAAGCGCTTGACAACGCTCGACAGCGAATGTGCACAAGTTTGGCGCAACCTTCTCGAAACGCCCGTCTGGGCACGTCCCTCCCGCGTTTCGCGGCATGGCAAGGAACTTTCCGCTCCCAGTTCGGTCGCGACGACTGCGCTTCGTGAGCCGGTCGCAAGCGCGCAGCGACCGGCCTATGCTTACGCATCGATTTTCAGCGGAATGAGTCATGACGAAGCGGCGGACAATCCTTGTCTGGGCGGTTGCCGGCCTGGCTCTGCTCGTTCTGGGGTTTGGGTTTTACGGTGGCTTCCGCTGGCAGCAACTCAAGCGCGACCTCGGAATCGTCACGCTCGACGTGAGCGGAATGCGCCTGACGCTCGACCATTTTGCCGTGCGGCAAATGGTCCTCATCCGGCAGCCATCAGCCGACGAACGGCTCGCAGTGACACTCGACAATCTGCGCCTCGACTTTGCAGACGGTTGGCGACTGCTGCCGCTTCGGTCACTGAGCATCGAGCGCCTCGACGCCCAATGGCAGCCAGCTGCCAGCAAGAACGACGACAACCAGCCCCTCTCTTTACCCGACCCTGAGCAGCTGAACGACTGGTCGGCGTGGCTGCCCCGACGAGGACAGGTCGCTTCGCTGGACTTGACTGTGCCCTGTGCAAGCGGAACCTGCCGGGCCCAGGGGCAACTTGGCTGGCAGCTTGGCGAGGAGGAGCTGCTTCCCGCCACCCTCGATCTGCAGCTGGACCACCAGCCGCATCACCTGGCCTTGGCGCTGCATGCGTACGAACAAGACAGCGACACCCATCTGGACCTCGGTTTGCAGCTGGACGGCCAGCAGCGCTTGAGCATGCAAAACCAACTGACTGCCCAGACCGGTTCGACGCTCTGGCGCGGTACCTTGGCGATGAACGAGTTGCCGGAAGCACCGTGGCTGCTGGCCTGGTTGAATGAATGGCTGGCCTATACGCCGACGGCGTTGCCGACACTACCCGAGCAGATGCGGATCGGTGCCGGCTGGGCACTGCAACTCGACACGCAAACCCTGGCGGAGGATTGGCAGGCACTGAATGGCGAGCTGAGACTATCGGCGAATCTACCGGCGCCCTGGCCCGTGGTCGGCCTTGGCCAGCTACAGGGTCAGCTGGACTTGAGCCTTCTTGCCGATGACGGCCTGTGGATACCAACCGAGCTGGCCGGCGATGTCACCCTGCAGCCGGCCGCGGACCTGTTCGCGGCACTGCCGGCACAGCTGCGCCCCAGTGCCGTGAGTCTCAAAATCATACCGACAGAGACTGACGAGGCGACTCAGGCCCTGCCCTTGAGCGTGCATCTGTCTGCCAGCGGCCCCTCGCCTGTGACGCTGGATACGCGTCTCGTACTGGCAACCGCTGCGCCCTACGCGGCAGCCTTCGACCAAACCCAGCTCAAGCTGCGCAGCCCGACGATGACAGAGGCGGACTTCAGCTCGCAGGGGCTCGAAGCAGACCTGCGGCTGAACGGGCGGGTTTCGCAGCAGGACGCCACCATTCGCTTCGACAAAAACTCAAGGCTGCGAGTAGATAGCCTGTCAGTCGCGTCAGGCCTGACCGTCAGCCAGCTGATGCTGCAGCTGGCGGGGGCCAAGGTGGAGGCTGGTTTTGCCGAGGGTGAGCTTCGACGCCTGGCGATCACCGGCAAGCCCGCTGTAACGGCCAGTGAAGTGAAGCAGCCGGCCTTGCGTTCGCAGGGCTGGCACTGGAGCGGAACACTCAATGCGGACTTATCGCAGGTCTCCCTCGACGGCCCGCTGGGCAACGATGGCGGCCTCAGCCTGCCAGTGGCGCTGAGCCACACCTGGGCTAACAGCGCGACTCGCCTCAACGTCACCCTGCCTGAGCTGTTCCTGCGCGCCGGCAACCCACTGGCCGCGACTTTCGCCGACTGGCCGCCGTTGCTGGAGCTGAATAACGGACGCCTGCAAGGGCAGGCGCAACTCAACCTACCAGGCAGCGGCCCACTCGCAGCGTCGGCCAAGCTCAGCGCCAACGGGCTCGGCGGCATTTACGATCGCACCGAATTGAGCGGGCTCGACGTAGAGATTTCGGCCGCGTTACGGCGCGATCAGCTGCGGGTGGACGTGACGGAACTGACCCTGCGCGAGGCCAATCCGGGCTTCACGTTCGGCCCCTTGCGCTTCGCCGGTGAATACGCGGGCCCGCTCGACAACCTCGATCAGGGCCGCCTGGCCTGGAGTATCGCCGAGGTGCGGCTGCTGGGCGGACGGCTATGGCTGGAACCGGGCATGGCTGACCTTGGGTCGGGCACGCAGCAGTTGAAAGCGCACCTGCGCGGGCTGCAATTGCCGTTATTGCTCGAAGCCTATCCCGCCGAAGGGCTATCCGGCACAGGCGTGATCGATGGCGAGCTGCAGCTGCAGCGCAGTGAAGCCGGAATCAGTATCGAACAGGGCTCGCTGCAGGCACGCGAGCCTGGCGGCGCGCTGCAATTCCGCTCGCCGAAAATCCAGGCATTGGGCCAAGCCAACCCGGCGATGCGCCTGGTCACCGAGGCGCTGGATGACTTCCACTACGATCTGCTCGCCAGCGATGTGCACTATGCCGCCGACGGCACACTCAACCTGGGCCTCAAGCTGCACGGTCGCAGCCCCGCGCTGGAAGGCGGCCGCCCTATCAAGTTTTCAATCAACCTCGAGGAAGACATTCCCGCCCTGCTAACCAGCCTCCAATTGTCTGATCGTGTCAGCGAAACCATTCAACGGCGCGTGCAGGAGCGCCTCAGATGAGGCAATGTAGCGGCGACTTCGATCTGGAGAACACCGTCATGCGGTTGTGCCATCCCATCAGCATTCTGGCGCTGGCCCTGCTGGCCACTGCCTGTACCCCACGCGTTGAGCTGGCCGTGCCCAACGAGCCGATCAACATCAACCTCAACGTGAAAATCGAGCACGAGATCTACATCAAGGTCGACAAGCAACTCGATTCGATCATCAACGAAGACAGCGGTCTGTTCTGAGGAGCCTTATGAAGACCTATCTGAAACTCGGAACCCTGCTAGTAGCGCTGTGCCTTGCGCTGCCGGCTGCTGCCATGTCGCTCAACGAGGCCATGTCCGCACTCGGCCAGGCCAAGGCCAGCGGTCAGGTCGGCGAGAAACCCGACGGCTATCTCGGCATCGTGCAGAGCGGCGGGCAAGCCGAAGAAATCGCCAGTCAGATCAACCAGGCCCGACGCGCCGAGTACTATCGCTTGGCGCAGAAGAACGGCATCGGCGTCGCAGACGTGGAAGCCATTGCCGGTAAGAAGGCCATCGAAAAAACCCCGCCCGGCCAGATCATCCTGCTAAACGGCAGCTGGGTTAAGAAGTAAGTGAAGCATTCGCGGGGGGCACTCGCTCCCCGCTTGATCCTCAAAACCAAGTCGAGACCGTCAGCGAACCGAACTGGTCATGATTGGCCTGGCCATTGAATTCACGTGTTCGCCAGACCCTGGCAAAGGCCAGCTGCCAGCTATTCCAGGTGAGCGCGATACCGGTCTTTGCATCGCCCACCCACTCGTTCGGGTCCACTGAGTGACTGCTTTTCCAGGTGTTACCCTCAAGCAGCATGTTCTGCGCCATATAGCGCCCTTCGACATCGGCGAAAAGACTCCAGGCGAAGCCGCCGCCCTGATCGAAGAACATGCTTCCGCTCTGTGCCGGCGCCACTGCCGGAATGCTGAAACTGCGCTCTAGTCGCTGCCCGATGCGCAACCCGAACCCCGCAGAGCCGTAGGTGTAGAGATTGCCTAGCGCAAAGCCGGCGCTCGGACCGTACTCGAACTCTAGCCCGCCCAGACGTTGCTGCTGCCACCAGCGGTACTGGTAGGCGAGGTTGACGAAGGGCTCGTTGCGCAGCTGATTGTCCCAGCCGCGCGGCTCGTCACTGTTAGTGATTTCATGGACCCGGCGCTGGATTTTCTCGGCACCGGCCGCCGGCCCGACGATTCCCACATCCAGGTGCAGGCCACTGGCGCCGCGCCACCCCTGGTGCTGGTCATTCGAGAAGATCGACATGCCGGCAAACAGCAGCGCGGCGTAGGGACGGTCGTCCTCGATCAGCTCCGCCCTGGTGATGTTGTCCGGCGTGTAGAGCTGATGCCCCAGCCGATAGGCAACGTTATCGACCTGATCGGCATTCCAGCCCGGCATCGCCCCGGCGAGCCGGCGCGACCAATGATCGGCGTCTGGCTCGAACGAGCGCATCAGCTCGAAACCGTTGGTGTAGTGGCCATCGTCAGACGCAAAAACGTCGTTTTCAATTTTCAGCGAGTAGAGATCCGCCTGGCTCGCCAGCGGTATACAGGAAAGCACGACGGCGAGGGACACGCGTGTGCGCAGCTGCGAAATAGCCATGGCCCGGTTCCTTCATTACATGCAAAGAGGTATGTATCAGGATGTTAGAGCCGGCCTGCGCGTCAAACGTTCAGCGTGGCCAAAGCGCCCGTACATGAGCGCAGCGGCAATCCTGCCCGCCAGTAGCCGGTATCAGGTCCCAATAACACCACCATCGTTTTTGGTGATAAGCACGGTGGATGAACGCGGTCGCGTCTTGCCATCGCTGGCCGGGAAGCTCAGCTCCGGATGCTGCACGTTGATCCACATGGCGCGGTAATCCGGGCTCCAGGTGATGCCGGTG
>ERZ1673962.301-NODE-301-length-38595-cov-87.323716_pt1 | contig 38595 bp, 33 predicted proteins | sample MGYA00580188_ERZ1673962 | MGnify/ENA primary metagenome ERZ1673962 (study PRJEB41334, sample SAMN05608104) | rock metagenome | biome: terrestrial subsurface; feature: shale formation; material: shale | place: USA: Pennsylvania ... | reverse complement strand
ATGATTGCGACGCGCAGTTCGGGGTCGCGCTTGAGCAAACTGGCTGTCACGGCGCCGCCGCCAATCACCAGGACGTCGTAGCGCGGCGTGACGGCGAATTTCGAAGCGCCCGGCAGCGGCAGATCGGTTGTCGACTGCCAGTAACCCTGCATGCGTGGCAGCAGGCCGCTGAGGTCGTAACTGGCTTGCTGGGCTGTCTGCAGCAACACCTGCGGGTCGAGGTGATGGGCCTCGGCCAGTGCCCAGAGCGAGGCCGAGCGTGTCCCGGTGCGACAGAACGCCAGTGCTGGCCCCTTGATCCGCGCCAGTAGCGCTCGGAAGGCCGCGACGTCGGCATCAGTGATCTGCCCGGATACGACCGGTAGATGGTGATACTCAAGGCCGGACGCCTCGGCGGCGGTGCGCATGACCTCGCTGGACGGCTGGCCTTCGCCCTCGTTGTCCGGGCGGTTGTTGATGACGCAGCGAAATCCGCTGCCGGCCAGCAGCGCCATGTCCGCCGGTTGCAACTGGGCAGCGACGGAGATGAAGGGGGTCAGTCGTTTTATTGTTTGCATGTCGACGTCCTCCACGCTTGGGGCTACAGCACGTCCAGGGGAATCTTCAGGTAGCGCGTGCCGTTGCTTTCCGGCTCGGGCAGCTCGCCGCCGCGCATGTTGATCTGCACAGAGGGCAGGATCAGCGTCGGCATGCCCAGCGTGGCATCCCGTGCCGTGCGCATGGCGACGAACTGGTCCTCGCTGATGCCGGCGTGCACGTGCACGTTGTGTTCGCGTTCGGCGGCGATGGTCGTTTCATAGAGGAACTTTTCACGGCCGGGCGCCTTGTAGTCGTGGCACATGAATACCCGTGTGTCGCCCGGCAGGGCGAACAGCTTCTGGATCGACTGGTACAGCGTGCGCGCGTCGCCGCCCGGGAAATCGCAACGGGCAGTGCCGTAATCGGGCATGAACAGCGTGTCGCCGACGAACGCCGCATCACCGATGACATAGGTCATGCAGGCCGGGGTGTGGCCCGGGGTATGGATGGCGCGCGCCTGGATGTTGCCGACCTGGAAGGTATCGCCATCATGGAACAGGTGGTCGAACTGGCGGCCATCGGTCGCAAAGCCGGTACCGGCGTTGAACAGCTTGCCGAAGGTGTCCTGCACCACGGTGATGCGATCACCGATCGCCAGCTGACCACCTAGTTGCTGCCTGAGGTACGGCGCGGCGCTCAGATGGTCGGCGTGCACGTGGGTTTCCAGCAGCCACTGCACCTTGAGGTCCTGCTCGCATACATAGTCGACCAGACGCTGGGCGGTAGCATGGGAGGTACGGCCGGATGCCGGATCGTAGTCCAGCACCGAATCGATCACCGCGCATTGACGTGTCTGCGGATCGCTGACCACGTAGCTGTAGGTGAAAGTCGCGGGATCGAAGAAGGGTTCGATATGGGCATTCATGGACGCGCTCCTCTCCAAGATTAATACCGGTGGGGGTATGTATGTGGAGTGATGTTAGCCCTGATTTAGGTTATATGCTTAGACTTAATTGTTATTAGCTGGTGGCGGGACATTCGCCGCGACCCGCTATGGAAGGGGCACAGCGGCTGTCGGGTCAGCGACTGGGCGAATTGGCAGCGTCACTGACGATATGGCCATCGACCAGCTGTATGGTCCGCCCGCAATCGGCCGCAAGCCGTGGATCATGGGTCACCACCAGTATTGCGCAGCCGAACTGGGCATTGATGCGATGAAATAGCTCGAACACGCTTTGCGCGGTGCGGGTATCGAGGTTGCCGGTCGGCTCGTCGGCCAGCAACAGAGGTGGGCGGGTCACCAGCGCCCGGGCGATGGCAACTCGTTGCTGCTGACCGCCGGAGATCTGCGTCGGCTTCTTGTCGGCGAACTGCGCCAGTCCGACTTCGTCGAGCAGGCCGCGAGCCAGGTCGATATCCGCGTGTGACGGCTTGCCGTGGCGAATCATCAGCGGCATCAGCACGTTCTCCAGCACGCTGAATGCCGAAATCAGGTGGTGAAACTGGAACACGAAACCGATTGCCTGGTTGCGCAGGTGCGTGCGCGCTTCGTCGTCGCTGTCGCGTGTCGCCTGGCCGAGCACGTACAGCTCGCCGGAGCTGGGCGTATCGAGCAGGCCGATCAGGTTCAGCAGCGTGCTCTTACCTGAGCCGGACGGGCCGATCAGCGCGGCCAGCTCGCCGCGGTTCAGGCGCAGGTCGATACCGTGCAACACCTCGGTTTCCAGTGGTGTGCCTATGTTGAAGGCCTTGCGTACCTGTTCCAGGCGTAGGACCTCATTGGCCGGGCTGGCTGGCAGGGTTTCAGACATATCGAATCGCCACCGCAGGGTCGTAGCGCGCCGCACGCCGCGCCGGCATCGCCGCCGCCAGCACGCCGGTGATTGTCGCTACCAGCATGGCCAGCGGCACCAGTGTCGGATCGACCGGAATGGTGAACAGCCGCGGGCCAAACAGATTGAAAACCTGCACCAGACCCCAGCCGACGCCTCCGCCGCAGGCCGAACCGAGCAGCCCGAGCAGCCCGCCCTGCAGCAGGAACACGCGCAGAATCTGCCCACGCGGGCTGCCCATGGCGCGCAGGATGCCGATCTCGCGGGTGCGCTGGACGACGTTCACGGCGAGCACGCTGGCGATGCCAAAAGCCACGGAGATACCGACGAATACACGGATCATCTCCGTGGTCATGCTCTGCGAGGCGAGCGCGTTGAGCAGTTGCCCATTGGTTTCCATCCAGCTTTCGGCGCGCAGCCCGGTGAGGCGCGCGAGGCGCTCGGCGACCTGATCGGCCTCGAAGATTTCGGCGACCGTGGTATCGATCACCGTGACGCCGCCGGGCAGGTCGAGCAGTGTCTGCGCCTGTTTCAGGTCCAGGTACACGTAGCGCGCATCCAGCTCGCGCACGCCCAGCTCGAAGATGCCGGCGATATCGACGACCGCCTCGCGGCCTTCGCCGGCGTCCAAACGCAGTTTGTCGCCGATGCCCAGGCCGAGGTCGCGTGCCAGTTCCTTGCCGATCACCGCGTGGCCGGCGCCCACGGTGAACTGCCCGGCGATCAGGTCGTCTGCCAGCGGGATGATGCGCTGATAGCGCGGCGGGTCGATGCCGAGCAGCGCCACCGAGGCGCGGGCCACGCCGCGTCGGGCGATGGCCGGGCCGCTGATCACCGGCGACACCGCGAGGATCTGTGCGTCCTGGTCGAGCACGTCGCGTACGTTCTGCCAGTTGATGATCGAGCGCAGACGCTGCGCCCGTGGACTCTCCAATACCAGCGACCAGGTATGGTCAGTGGCGGGCAGGATGCGGTTGACCTCGTCCGGCGGCAGGATGCGGATATGCGCCTGGGTGCCCAGGGTGCGCTCGACCACATTGGCCTGCAGGCCGGTGATCAGCGCCGTGATGAACACGATCACCGCCGAGCCGACGGCGATGCCGAACATGATCAGCAACGTCTGCATGCGGTTGTCCAGCAGGAAGCGCAGGGCGATCTTCCATTCGGTCCACAGCGAGTCGGCCAGGCGCATGCAGTCAGTCCTGAATGCCGGTTGGAATCGTTTGCTCACGCACGCGTACGCGCTGACCTTCCTCCGCGTCGCCGATCAACACCAGATCACCTGCCGCCAGCCCTTCACTGACTTCGCTCAGCGCGGTGCCGAGCATCCCCAGACGCACGCCGACCCGCTCCACCACGCCATCATTGACGCGCAATACCTGGGCGCGTGTTCCGTCGCGGGCGCGCAGCGCATCGTTGGGCAATACCAGGGCTTGCTCGCGTCGGCCGGTCTCGATGTTCACCGAGACGGTCATGCCCTGACGCAGGAAGTCGGCTGGTTCCAGCAGGTCGAGATGGACATCGATGGTCCCACGGGCGGTATCGACGCTCGGCGCGATGAAGCTGACGCGTGCCGGCAGCACTCGATCCGGGTAGGCATCGGCGATGATCCTGGCGGCCTGGCCCAGTTCGATCGGGGCCAGATTCTTTTCGTCCAGAGGCAGCAGGATTTCGCTACTGCCGGAGCGGGCGATCGTCAGCAGGGTGCGGCCGGGCTGTACCAGGTCGCCGGGTTCGACTTCGCGCGTCTGCACGATGCCGTCGACCTGGGCGTGGATGCGGGCTTTCGCCAAGTTCGCGCGCGCCGCTTCCAGGCGCTGACGCAGGACCTGTTCCTCGCTGCCGCCTTCGCCCACGGCCGCGGCGGCGAAGCGGGCGCGATCGCGGACTACACGGGCAGTCAGCGTTGCGCGGCGAGCCTGCTCAAGGGCCTCGGAGGCCAGGAGCTTGCGTTCGAACAGTGTCTCCCGGCGCTGGAGTTCGCGATCGGCCTGTTCGAGGTTGTTCTGTGCCTCGCGCAGGGTGGCCTGTGCCTGGGGGCGGCTGGAATCGATCAGCTGCTGCAGGGCCGCTTCCGCCTCGCGCAGGCGGGCGCGCTGCTCGTCGTCGCGCAGCTCCAGCAACAGATCGCCAGCCTTTACCGCATCGCCCTCGCGCACATGGCGCACGGCGATAACGCCGGTGATTTCGCTGCCGACCTGCGCCAGCGACTGGCTGTCCACCTCGCCGCTGGCGACCACGCGTTGCACCAGTGGGCGTGTTTCCAGGCGATAACCGGGCAGTTCCGGCCCTTGAAGCTGGCGCCAGATCATCCAGCCGGCCAGCAGCAGGACCGGGATGATCAGCAAAAGCGCGCGACGAATGGTTTTTGCAGCGGGCACGACGGACCACTCCTTAATGCGGCCCCTCCGGGCCATCGAACCCGCCAAGCTTACGGTCATACCCATGGGGGTACAACGCGGGCGTTGCGCGCAGGTCGGGCGATGGTCTGCGGCTATCGTGACCATAGGCTCTGGAGCAGGGCGTGGCGGAGTACACTGGCCGCCCGCATCGAGGATTCTGAAATCATGGCGTCCACCGTTCAAAGCCCGGCGGCCACTCTGCGCGCTGCCTGGCTCGCACAGGCGCAAGCCAACCCCTGGATCACCTTCGGTCTTGCGGCGACTGCAGTGGCGGTGCTGTTACTGCTAGTGGCGGGTACCGCCAACGCTTTGCAGAGCAGCGAGGCGGGCAACGTTCGCTACGCGCTGTTGGGCGGCAGCGCCGGTTTCGTAGCGACGGCGGTCGGCGCGTTTCTGGCGATCGGCCTGCGTGACATTTCTACCCGCACCCAGGACAGCATGCTTGGCTTTGCCGCCGGCATGATGCTCGCTGCGAGCGCTTTCTCCCTGATCCTTCCGGGGCTGGAAGCGGGGCGTGAATTGTTCGGTAACGGCCCGGCTGCGGCGTTGACGGTGGTGGTCGGCCTGGGTCTTGGCGTGTTGCTCATGCTCGGTCTGGATTACTTCACGCCGCACGAGCATGAAAGCACTGGCCCCTGTGGTCCCGAGTGCGAACGCCTGAACAGGGTCTGGCTGTTTGTGCTCGCCATTGCGCTGCACAACATCCCAGAAGGCATGGCCATCGGTGTGAGCTTCGCCAATGGCGACCTGAGCGTCGGCCTGCCGCTGACCACGGCGATCTCCATTCAGGACATTCCCGAGGGCCTGGCCGTCGCGCTGGCGTTGCGCACCACCGGGTTGTCGGCGCTGGGTTCGGTGTTGGTCGCCGCGGCATCCGGGCTGATGGAGCCGATCGGCGCGTTGGTGGGTATCGGCATGTCCAGCGGCTTCGCCATCGCCTATCCCATCAGCCTCGGCCTGGCCGCGGGGGCAATGATCTTCGTGGTATCCCACGAGGTGATCCCGGAAACCCACCGCAACGGCCATCAGACGCCCGCCACGCTGGGCCTCATGGTGGGCTTCGCGGTGATGATGTTCCTCGATACCGCGCTGGGCTGACGCGTCAGGGCTTGTCCGCCTCGGTCTGCATGATCAGCTCGACGCGGCGGTTGCTGGCGCGACCCTGTTCGTCGCCGTTGTCGGCGAGCGGTCGCGTGTCGGCGTAGCCGGTTGCGCTCAGCCGCGTCGATTCGATGCCGGCCAGCTGCAGGTAGCGCACCACGCTGCTGGCGCGGCTGGCGGAAAGCTCCCAGTTGGACGGAAAGCGCTCGGTCTGGATGGGCAGATTGTCGGTATGGCCCTCGACGATGATCCGATGACCGCCTGCGGCGAGGGTCGGGACCAATCGGTCGATCACATCCAGCCCGGCGTCTTCCAGCTCCGCCCGCCCTGAGCCGAACAGAATTTCGCTGCTGATTCGAAAGCTGATGCTGCCATCGTTGACGATGACCTCGATGTCGTCGCCCAGGGCCAGATCGGGCTTCGCTTCGCTCGTGTCGTCCTGCTGCGTATCAGCCGCCGGCGCCGGTAGCGGCACGATCGATGGTATGGGTGAAGCGCTTGGCTGCAGTGCTACCAGCTGATCGCCAGCCGCCTGCTGCGTGGCTTCTACCATCGCTGGCTCGCTCTGCTGGCCTTCGCCCTTGCCGGCCAGCGCCAGCATGATCACCAGCATCACCAGCAGCAGGGTGAGCATGTCCAGGTAGGTGATCAGCCAGGCTTCCTGCTCTTCCTCTCGCTGCGGCTCGATATGCCAGCGGGAGAAGCGGCTGCCCGGCGATGCCAGGCCGTTCACGTGCGTTCGTCCTGCGGCGCGCTGCGCGGTGCGGCGGGGCTGCCGTCGCGAATTTCGTCGTCGTGGTGGGCGATGAACGACTTGAGCGTTTCGCGCATGTAGGCCGGGCTGCGGCGATTGCACATCATCGAGATGCCCTGCATCACCAGATTCATCAGCGCCACGCGTTGCTCGGTACGCCGTTCGAGCTTCACAGCCACTGGTTTGAGGATCAGGTTGGCCAGCAGCACGCCGTAGAAGGTCGTCATCAGCGCGACCGCGAGGCTGCGGCCGATCAGGTCCATATTGCCGCTACCGAGCATGAACATCAGGTTGATCAGCCCGACCAGCGTGCCGATCATGCCGAACGCCGGCGCATAGTTGGACATCGCCCGGAACAGCTGTGCCTCGGCATTCTCCCGGGCGCGCAGTCGTGCGATACGCCATTGCAGAAGTTCAAGGATGTCTTCTTCGGGGGTGTTGTCGATCACCAGCTGCACGCCGGTGCGCAGAAAGGGATTGCTGACCTGCTCGACCGCTTTTTCCACCGCAGGTAGATCACCGCTGATCCACAGTCGCGAGATCTGCACCAGCTCATCGAGATCCTGCCGGGTGTACAGGCGCTCGTTGCGCATCACGGTCCAGAGCAGTCCGAACACTCGGGTGACTTCGCGCAACGGATAGCTGACAAAGGTCGCCGCCAGGGTGCCGACCAGTACGATGCCGAGGCTTGGCAGGTCGATGAACAGCGCAGGTTCTTTGGCGGCGAAGAGCATGACGACGGCGAGCAGTCCGATGCTCGCGACGATGCCGATCAGGGTGGAGGGATTCATCGGAACTCCGCTGAAGGGGCCAGTGCAGAAAGCGCGCGATCATAGCAGCTGGCCTTGCGCGCACGGCTGACCTGGGTCAGATCAGCCGCTGGCAGTCGCTCTACAGATTCTCAAGCAGCCGGCGCGCCGCTTCCTGGCCGCTAAGCCAGGCGCCTTCCACTCGGCCGGACAGGCACCAGTCGCCGCAGGCGTAAAGACCCAACCCGGCGTCGGCCAGGGCATTCCATTCGTGGGCCTGGGCCGGGCGGGCATACAGCCAGCGATGGGCCAGGGTGAACTCCGGGGCCGGCACTACACAATCGATCAGCTCGGCGAATGCGCCATGCAAGCGCTCGATCACCGCCTCCTTGGGCAGGTCGAGGTGCTGTCGGCTCCAGCTGCTGGTGCCGTGCAAAACCCAGGTATCCAGCTCGCCGTTGCGGCCGGGCTTACTGCGGTTGCGAGCAATCCAGTCCAGCGCATCGTCGCGAACGAAGCAGCCTTCCAGCATGGTGTTCAACGGAGTCGCGAAGCCCAGCGCGACCGCCCAGGTGGGCTCCATGGCTACGCTGGCGGCGACGGCGGCGAGCTTGGGCGCGCTGGAGAGCAGCGCAGCCGCCTGCGGCGCCGGCACGGCAATCACTACCTGGCTGAATGGCCCGTGGCTTACGCCTGTGGCATCGACCAGCGTCCAGAACTGCTCGCCGCGAAACACTTCGGTGATGCGGCAGCTGAAGTTGACCGGCATGTCGCCCAGCAACCCGCGGGTGATCGAACTCATCGTCGGTGTGCCAACCCAGCGCACCTGCTCGTCGGCAGATGGTTTCAGTTGACCGTCATGGGACTGGTACATGCTGGGCGACCATTGATCGACCCAGCCTTCGCTCTGCCACTGGCGGACGGTTTCGCCAAAGCGACGATCCCGGGCGGTGAAGTATTGCGCGCCCAGGTCGAGCGAGCCCGCATCGCTGCGCTTGCTGGCCATGCGGCCGCCGCTGCCGCGGCTCTTGTCGAACAGATGTACTGCCTGCCCGGCATCGTGGAGGGCGCGCGCAGCGGAGAGCCCCGCGATCCCGGTTCCGATGACGGCGATTGGAGCCTTGCTCATGATTACCTCGTGTGCTGTTGCCATCAGCCGCACAGCGAAATCGCTGCACAGCATGGTTTCATGACAAGCGTTCGATAGCGCTTGAGCCTGTCCATCCTCGGACAGACGTTGGTCTTTGGCTAGAGGCTTTCGACGCAATGCGCATACCGCTCGCCGGTTCAATCCATTGATAGTCGGGTTGCTGGCGCTTCATGGAAGAGGATGCAATTGGCCTGCCGTAAGCGTGGCAGCAGTCTGTGGTTGTAAGTTGCTGATAAGCCGGTACAATGGCGCCGCTCGCCGCCAGGCGGGTTTTGTTATGGTGGGCCCTGCCGGTCCCCTCGCAACGATCAGCCGTGAACCCGGTCAGGCCCGGAAGGGAGCAGCCGCAGCGGTGACATTGTGTGCCGGGGTGTGGCTGGTAGGGTTCACCTCCATAACGATCTTCTCGTTTTTCCTTTCTCTCTTATCTGAATTCGCTGACGCCTTTGCAGGCTCGGGCGTATACGCGCGTCTGCCGTTCCTGTGTTGTGGCATGGCAACCGGCTGCTGGCGCCAACCTTGTATCCTGCGCAGCGTTTCCAGAGGCATGAAGTGCCGGTATCGGCTCGAGGAGCACGGTTTTGTCTGTAAAAGCGAAGTGGGACATCTTCTGCGCAGTCGTGGATAACTTCGGTGACATCGGCGTCACCTGGCGCCTGGCCCGGCAGCTGGCGGCCGAACACGGTCAGCACGTGCGGCTGTGGGTGGATGACCTGGATACCTTCGCTCGGCTGTGCCCGGCGGCCAATGCCGAGGCGGAACAGCAGCTGCACGAGGGCGTGGAGGTCCGGCGCTGGTCCGGCCAATGGTCAGCTACCGAGCCCGCCGATGTGGTCATCGAGGCGTTCGCCTGCAATCTGCCGCAGCCCTACATCAATGCCATGGCTGCCAGCGGTCGTCGCATCCTCTGGCTGAACCTCGAGTATCTGAGTGCCGAGGACTGGATCGTCGGCTGCCATGCGCTGCCCTCACTGCAGGCCAACGGCTTGCAGAAGTACTTCTTCTTTCCGGGCTTCGAAGCCCGGACCGGCGGTCTGATCCGTGAAGCCGATCTGATGTTGCGCCGTGCGGAATTTCAGAGCGATATGGCGCAACAGACCGCTTTTCTTGCCTCGCTCGGCGTAGCGCGACAGCCCGGCGCGCGCCTGTTGTCCTTGTTCGCCTACGAAAACACTGCGGTCGCGGGTTGGCTAGACGCCCTCGCGGCCGATTCGCGCAGCAACCAGCTGCTGGTCCCGGAAGGGCGAGTACTTGGCGATGTTGCCGCCTGGCTTGGCGTGCCGAGCCTGCATGCGGGCGATCAGCATCGGCGCGGCAGTCTGCAGCTTTGCGTCGTGCCGTTCATGACTCAGGACGAATACGACCTGCTGCTGTGGAGCTGCGATTTCAACGCAGTGCGCGGGGAGGAGTCCTTTATCCGCGCCCAGTGGGCCGGCAGACCGCTGGTGTGGCACATCTATCCTCAGGAGGACGATGCCCACTGGGATAAACTCCACGCCTTTCTCGATCTATACACGCATGAACTGTCGCCCACGGCCAACGCAGCGCTACGGGAATTCTGGCGTGCCTGGAACGCAGGGCAGGGGGCTGGCGAAGCCTGGACCGCTCTGGTCCGCGAATACCCGACCTTGCTGCAACATGCCGAAGCCTGGACCCACGAGCAGGTGGCCAATGGCGATCTGGCCGGAAAGCTGGTGTTTTTCTACACCGATTGGCTCGGTGCTGTTCACGCTTAGCGTGCGACCGCACCTTCAATTATGGTGGGGAAAGGCCGTGGCCTGACCTCCGCGCCTTGTTGTACGCCGCTCCGTATGGCGCCATTTGGCGCAGCAACGTGGCTTGCGACCAGGCGGGAACAGACCCTATGATACGCGGCCTGTTTTTTGTCTCTAATTCCCCTTCGGATATTTCGTATGAAAACCGCACAAGAGTTCCGTGCCGGCCAGGTGGCCATCATCAACGGCGCACCCTGGGTCATCCAGAAAGCCGAGTTCAACAAGTCCGGCCGTAACAGTGCCGTGGTCAAGATGAAGTTGAAGAACCTGCTCAACGGTTCGGCTACCGAGACCGTTTACAAGGCTGACGACAAGCTGGAGCCGGTCATCCTCGAGCGCAAGGAAGTGACTTATTCCTACTTCGCCGACCCGCTGTACGTGTTCATGGACGACGAGTTCAACCAGTACGAAATCGAAAAAGACGACCTGGAAGGTGTGATGACCTTCATCGAAGACGGCATGACCGACGTCTGCGAAGCCGTTTTCTACAACGACAAGGTGATCTCCGTCGAACTGCCGACCACCATCGTTCGTGAAATCGTTTACACCGAGCCGTCCGTGCGTGGCGATACTTCCGGCAAGGTCATGAAGACCGCTCGCCTGAAGAACGGTGCCGAGCTGCAGGTTTCCGCGTTCTGCGAAATCGGCGACTCGATCGAAATCGACACCCGCACCGGCGAGTACAAGTCCCGCGTCAAGGCCTGATAGGCCACGCAGACTGCTCGAAAAAGAAACCCGGCCTGGCGCCGGGTTTTTTTATGTCCTTTCACTTGTCGATCGGTGCGCGACAAGTGTCGCACACCGTGACGGGCAGCCTGCGGCTTCTACCTCGCCATCAGTTGGGCCGCAGTTGCTTCAGGGTTTCCGCGATCATGAACGCCATTTCCAGCGACTGATCGGCGTTTAACCGCGGGTCGCACTGGGTGTGATAGCGATCGCTGAGGCCGGCTTCGGTGATCGGCCGCGAACCGCCGATGCATTCGGTGACGTTCTGGCCGGTCATCTCGATATGAATCCCGCCGGGGTAGCTGCCCTCGGCACGATGCACATCGAAGAACTGACGCACTTCGGCGAGCACCTTCTCGAAGTCCCGCGTCTTGTAACCGCTGGACGCCTTGATGGTGTTGCCATGCATTGGGTCGGAACTCCAGAGCACATGGCGACCTTCGTTCTGCACCGCACGCACCAGTCGCGGCAGACCGGCTTCGACCTTGTCGGCGCCCATGCGCACGATCAGGTTCAGGCGACCGGGGTCGTTCTGCGGGTTGAGGATGTCGATCAGGCGGATCAGCTCCTCGCTGTCCATGCTCGGGCCGACCTTCACGCCGATGGGATTGCCCACTCCGCGCAGGAATTCGACATGCGCGCCGTCGAGCTGACGGGTGCGGTCACCGATCCACAGCATGTGCGCGGAGCAGTCGTACCAGCCGCCGCTGAGGCTGTCCTGGCGGACGAAAGCCTGCTCGTAGTTCAGCAACAGTGCCTCGTGAGCCGTGAAAAAGCTGGTCTCGCGCAACTGTGGCGCGCCATCCAGGCCGCATGCGCGCATGAATTTCAGCGTTTCGTCGATGCGTGCGCCGAGCTGGTGGTACTTCTCGGCCAGCAGGGAGTTGGCGATGAAGTCCAGGTTCCACTGATGCACCTGGTGCAGGTCGGCGAAACCGCCCTGGGCGAATGCACGCAGCAGGTTCAGGCTGGAGGTGGACTGATGGTAGGCCTGCAGCAGACGCTCCGGGTCCGGCACGCGGCTTTGTGCGTTGAAGTCGATGCCATTGACGATATCGCCCCGGTAAGCCGGCAGCGTCACGCCATCGACGGTTTCGTCGCCGGCCGAACGGGGCTTGGCGAACTGGCCGGCCATGCGCCCGACCTTTACCACCGGACAGCCGGCCGCGAAGGTCATGACGATCGCCATCTGCAGCAGCACCTTGAAGGTGTCGCGAATCTTGGTGGCCGAGAATTCGGCGAAACCCTCGGCGCAATCGCCGCCCTGCAACAGGAACGCGCGGCCCTGGGTCACCTCGGCGAACTGCCGTCTCAGCTCCCGTGCTTCGCCGGCGAAGACCAGCGGTGGCAAGCCGGCCAGGGTGCGTTCAACGCGCGAGAGGTGTTCGGCATCCGGGTATTCGGGCTGCTGCTGGATCGGCTTGCTTCTCCAGCTATCGGGGCTCCAGGCGTCGTTCATGATCGTTCCAACTGATAAAAGTGCGGCGATTTTACCTGAAGCGCCCGGGCCCCGGAGATAGCGATGGCCTATGGGGCTGCGTAAGATGCGTTCGCCGACACGCTGGTGATCGGATAGCTGCGGAGCACATTGATGGACAAAGAGGAACGTCTGCTCGCCGAAGTGCATGACGCTTTCGGGCTGATTCGCGTACTCGAGGTGGGCGACTACCGTTTTCTCGAGTTTGGCGCGGCGGTCGAACAGAGCTGCGTATTCACCGCCGATCCTGCCTGGCTCGAATACGATTACACCCGCGCGATGCTGCTCGGTGGGCTGTGTCATGCAGAGCCGGAAACCGCACTGTTTCTAGGTCTTGGTGCCGGCAACCTGACCCAGGCCTGTCTGCAGTTCCTGCCGCTGGAGGACGTCGAGGTCATTGAGCTGCGGCCAGCGGTGCCGGAGCTTGCGATGCAGTACCTCGGCTTGCAGAACGACTCGCGGCTGTATATCCGCATCGGCGATGCCACCGAGCTGCTGGATACCGCTGAGAGTTCCGATCTGATCTTCGTCGACCTGTACAACGATGCAGGCCCGGATGCCGCGCATCTGGCCTGGTCGTTCCTCAAGCGCTGTCAGGAAAAACTCAATCCGGGCGGCTGGCTGATCATCAATCAGTGGGGCACCGATGACGATCGCCCGTTGGGCGCGGCGCTGCTGCGTGGCCTCTATCATCGGCATTACTGGGAGTGCCCCGTGAAGGAGGGCAACGTGGTGCTGCTGGTGCCAGCGGATCTCGATCAGCAGCTGGACATGACCGGGCTGCGCCAGCGGGCCGAAGTGTTGGCACCGCGCTTGGGCTATTCGCTGGATTCGTTGATTGCGGCACTGCGGCCCGCGAGCTAACTCTGCACCGAACGGGTGCGTCGACGGTAGTGAAGGTTTGTGGCTGTTCCATATCGGTGCGTACTGACCGGCGCCGTCCCGCACGGAAAAGCGCGACGCGCGGCTCTATCGCGGGGCCTCACTCGTCCCACTCAATATCTGGGTCCCACGAAGCCAGCAGTTAATCAATGCTGGAGCGCTGTGTCTTGCCGCGCTGATGAGCAAACGTGACGGCATGGCTGGCCTGCTAATTGCAAAACGCCAGCATATTTTGTCGGCAGTAAGGAATCGCCCGTGCCTCATCTTCAAAGCAATCTGATGCATCTGTCCGCTAGCGAGCGCCATTGGCTTCCGTGGTCGGGGCCAACCGGCAAGCTGTCGATGCGCTGGTCGTGCTGGTTGAATCGTGGCGTGTATCCCGTGGTGGAGCAGGTCTTCGAGGGCGTTGCGCAGTCACGGGTGCGCATCCTGCAGAACTGGGTCGCCAGTCACTGGGGTCATCTGGCGGACCTCGCCGCCAATCTGGGCGAAGCCGTTGGCCACGTCGCTAGCGATGTGCTGGAGGGGAAACGAGCACAGCTGCCGGATATTTCCGAGCTGTTCGTCATCGATTCGCAAGGCCGCGTGCTGGCATCCACCTGTGCGGCTCATGTCGGGCAGCAGGATCTTGATGGCCGAGCGGTAGCGCGCGGGATGAGTGAGCCGTTCCTGCATGGGCCCTATCGTGATCCGCTGACCCAGCGCCTGGGCGCGAGCACGTCGCGCTTCCATGATGCGGTCACCCTGATGTTCTATCAGCCGGTGCATGTTGGCGGTAAGTGTCTCGGTTGCATCTGCGCGCGGGTGCCCAATGATGTGATCGGTGACCTCATCCAGCGCGAGGCGGGCCACGTCTACCCGGAATCGGGTGACAACTACCTGTTCATGGTGGAGTCGCGCTTCGACAGCAGTGTTCAGACCGGCACGGCGCTGTCACGCTCGCGCTTCGAAGATGCCACCTTCAGCCACGGCGAGAACCTGAAAAGCGGTGTGCACACGCGCTGGGGAACGGTGCGCGTGCAGCAGCATACCGAGCTGGAATTGCGTTTTACCGATCCGGCCACCGGCCAGTTGCATCCTGGTGTGCGGGAGACGATCGCCAAGGGTGCCAACCTGTTCGTCACCTATCCCGGCTACTCGGACTACCGCCACATTCCGGTCATCGGCAAGGGCGTTACCTTTCAGCTGCAAGGCTCGCCAGACCGTTGGGGGATGATGTGCGAGGCGGATCTGGAGGAGGTCTATCGTCGCCGTTCGCTGAGCGTCGGGCTGATGAAGACGTATCTGCTCACGGTGACCACGCTGTTCGCCATCGGCAGTCTGCTGCAGGAGTTCAGCGGTCTGCCCACCACCGCGCTGCACCTGGTCAACGGTTTGCTGCTCCTGCTGGGGGCCTGGGCGTTCGCGTCCTTCGGGCCGCGACGGCTGGCTGCGCGCATGCAGGAGATGACCGAGGTGATTCGTACGCTGGCCGAAGGCGAGGGCAATCTGCGCCAAAGGGTCGACAGCAGCACCATGCAGCGCGATGAGAGTGGCGACATGGGGCGTTGGATCAACAGCTTCATCGACAGCCTGGACGGTGTGGTCGGCCAGGTGATCCAGGTCTCGAAACACGTTCGTCAGGACAACGAGCTGATGCTCGAACGCAGCAGCGAAGCGGGGCAGACCACCAGCGATGTGGCCGAATCGATCCATCAATTGTTGCTGCTGGTGGAGGAGCAACTTGGCGAAATTCAGCAGGCATCGATGACCGCCGAGGAAATGAAGGGCGCCATGGACGAGGTGATGCAGCGTGCCCGCGAGCGTTTCGACACCGTGCGTAACGGTACCGAATCGATCCGTGATGTGGTGCAGCGCTCGGCTCAGAGCGTTCAGCTGCTTGACAGCCGCATGGGCGAGATCGATGAGATCGTCGGGCTGATCAGCGACATCACCACGCAGACCAATCTGCTGGCACTGAACGCGGCAATCGAGGCGGCCAGGGCGGGGGACCATGGTCGCGGCTTCGCCGTGGTGGCGGGTGAGGTCCGCTCACTGGCGCAACGTACGGCCAAGGCGGCTGAGGACATTCGGCACAAGGTCGAGAGCCTGCAGGCGGAAACGCGCCAGGCGGTGTCGTTCATGGAGGGTGGCGTCCAGAATGTCGACAGCAGCCTGCGCCTGACCGAGGAGGCATCCTCGGAGAATGTGCATCTGCATCACACCGTCGAGCGCATGTTCGACATCATCAAGGGGCTGAACGAGCGCAGCCTGCATTACGGCCAGACCATCCGTGGCGTCGACCAGGCCTCTAATGAGATGGGGCAGACCCTCGGCGTGCTGCAGGACAGCGCCGAGCGTGTTCGTCATACGGCTGGCAAGCTGCACCAATTGGTCGGCCGCTTCCGCGTCAGCGCCGCCAATAGCGAGGCTGCCTGAAAGTGATGCCCGCCGCGAGGACGAGACCTGCCACGGTGCCGCTGCTGTGCACCTGGCTCGGTGCAGGCGAGCCACGCGGCGGGGCTTGCTGGCCAACGGCGCGCCCGGCAGCCCAACCGCCCGCGCAAAATACCCGCACAGCTTCACGTTAATCCGGTATAGTACGCGCCGGCTGAAACCCAGCCTGCGTTCAGGTACTGCAACACACGAAGCGCTGCTTCGGCTGCTGTCCGCCCCGCGCGGACTATCCTTGACGATTCATCATTCATACGTTTTCGCAACCCCGCCGACCAGGCTGCCAGGGTGACCTTCGGGTTTTGCACGGCATGCGCAGCTTCGGAACAATGGGTCTTGCGGAGCATCAGAGACAAGACCCATGACCCAGGAAATCGGCGGCTTTGCCGCACTCGGTATTCACTCCGCTGTTCTGGCTGCCATCAGCGCAGTCGGCTACGAAGAACCATCCCCTATTCAATCTCAGGCGATCCCGGTGATCCTTGGCGGTCACGACATGATCGGCCAGGCGCAGACCGGTACCGGCAAGACCGCGGCCTTTGCGCTGCCGATCCTGTCCAAGATCGATCCCGCTCGTAAGGAAGTGCAGGCACTGATCCTCGCGCCGACTCGCGAACTGGCCCTGCAGGTCGCCACTGCATTCGAAACCTATTCCAAGCAGATGCCTGGCCTGACCGTCGTCGCGGTCTACGGTGGCGCACCCATGGGCCCGCAGCTCAAGGCCATTCGCCAGGGCGCGCAGGTCATCGTTGCGACCCCGGGCCGTCTGGTTGACCACCTGAGCCGCAACAGTGGCCTGCTGTCGACCATCCGCTTCCTGGTACTCGACGAGGCGGACGAGATGCTCAAGCTGGGCTTCATGGACGACCTCGAAGTGATCTTCGAAGCGATGCCAGAGAGCCGTCAGACTGTTCTGTTCTCCGCTACGCTGCCGCACTCCATTCGCGCGATTGCCGAAAAGCACCTGCGCGAGCCGCAGCACATCAAGATCGCTGCCAAGACCCAGACCGTCGCTCGTATCGAGCAGGCACACCTGATGGTCCATGCCGACCAGAAGATCCAGGCTGTGCTGCGCCTGCTGGAAGTCGAGGATTTCGACGCCCTGATTGCCTTCGTGCGCACCAAGCAAGCCACGCTGGATCTGGCCGCCGCGCTGGAAGCCAAGGGCTACAAGGCCGCTGCGCTGAACGGCGATATCGCCCAGAACCAGCGTGAGCGCGTTATCGAATCGCTCAAGGATGGCCGCCTGGACATCGTCGTCGCCACCGACGTCGCCGCCCGTGGTCTCGACGTGGCGCGCATCACCCACGTATTCAACGTGGACATGCCTTACGATCCGGAGTCCTACGTACACCGCATCGGCCGTACCGGCCGTGCCGGCCGTGAAGGCCGTGCGCTGCTGCTGGTCACCCCGCGTGAGCGTCGCATGCTGCAGGTTATCGAGCGCGTGACCAACCAGAAGGTCGCTGAAGCCCGTCTGCCGAATGCGCAGCAGGTGCTGGACGCCCGCATCAAGAAACTCACTAACAGCCTCGCGCCGCTGGTTGCCGATGCCGAAGCCACCCATGGCGAGTTGCTCGACAAGCTGGTCGCCGACATCGGTTGCAGCCCGCGTGCTCTGGCTGCTGCGCTGTTGCGCAAGGCCACCAATGGTCAGGCTCTGACCCTGGCCGAGGTGGAAAGAGAGCAGCCTTTGGTTCCCACCAGCAGCCCGCGTGAGCGCACCGAGCGTTCGGATCGTCCTGAGCGTAGTGGTGATCGCGAGCGTCGCGCTCCGGTCCCGCTGGCCGAAGGCCGCGCCCGCTGCCGTACGCCGCTTGGAGCGCGTGACGGCATCGCTGCCCGCAACCTGCTCGGCGCCATACTCAACGAAGGCGGCCTGGCCCGCGAAGCCATCGGCCGCATCCAGGTGCGCGACAGCTTCAGCCTGGTCGAGCTGCCGGAAGACGGTCTTGACCGCCTGCTCGGCAAACTCAAGGACACCCGCGTCGGTGGCAAGCAGCTCAAGCTGCGTCGCTATCGCGAGGATTGATCGGTAGCTGGTTAAACGAAAGGCGGGCTTATTAGCCCGCCTTTTTTATTGCCCAAAGAAAGATCCACCTCGGCTCTTGCTTCCATCGATCACGCCAAGGACTGGTTACTCATCCGTCCCTTTGCATTCCGTGTCGTGCTCCGATAAACGAAGCACTCCTTGCTCGTCAATCCCGCTCGGGCTGTTCAAACTCTGAACAACATGCTACAAACGACCGCAACCCGAATGATCTAGCCGCTTGAAAACGAAGGGAAAACCATGACCAAGTCGGAGTTGATCGAGCGAATCGTCACCCAGCAGGGGCTGCTTTCGTCGAAGGATGTCGAGCTGGCCATCAAGACCATGCTCGAGCAGATGGCTCAGGCCCTGGCCACTGGCGACCGGATCGAGATCCGCGGCTTTGGTAGCTTCTCCCTCCACTACCGCGCCCCCCGCGTAGGCCGAAATCCCAAGACCGGTCAGTCCGTCAGCCTGGATGGCAAGTTCGTCCCGCATTTCAAGCCGGGGAAGGAGTTGCGGGATCGGGTGAATGAGGAGTAACCAGCGGCTCTACGCTTAAGGTTTCGCAATCCCTTTCCCCAGCTATTATCCGTACGTCTTATTGCATGGTCATAACTGTGATTTGTGTTTGGCTTTGCAGCAAACCCGTGGCAGCATTCGCGTTTTTTAGCGTGCCGCCGGGGAGCAATAATGCAGGGAATGGAGACTAATTCTCATTTATATCGGAATGACGAAATTGACTTGGTCGAATTGGCCAAGGGGCTATGGCAACAGAAGCTAATCATTATTCTGATCACTGCGCTTGTCGCTGCCATTGCAGTCATCTACGCGCTCCTGGCACGTCCGGTTTATGAAGCAAAAGCAACGGTGCTACCGCCACTTCTTTCCAACGTTGTTGCCTATAACGCAGGCCGAGATAGTGTTCTCGCCGCGAGCTCGACCCAAGCATCCGGCACTTCCAGAGATTCAGGCCAAGAAGGCATAAAGCAGTTTACTGTCGAGGACGTGTATGCTGTTTTCACTCGGAATTTGACGTCGCAGTCATTGCGTAGATCGTTTTTCAAAAACACTTATCTGCCTTCCCTTCCAGACGCAGAGCGCAGTGCCCCTTACGATAAGCTTTGGTCGCGCTTTAATGAGTTGTTGAGTATTAAGGCTCCCGATAAACAGCAGCCAAATATTTATGAGGTTCGCATAGAGCACTTTGATCCAAAATTGGCAGCAGAGTGGGCGAACGAACTGGTGGCTAGAGCAGCTGAAGCATCGAAAGAAGATATGCAGCGCAACGTGATGAGCGAAATCAACACGCGCGTTCGTTCTGCGGAGCGTCGTATAGCTTCTCTACGCAGCACTGCTTTGCAGCGCCGACAAGATCGCATCGCCGTGCTTCAGGAAGCGCTCGCGGTGGCTAAAGCCGTGGGTTTGGACACGCCGCAGGTAACGGCGGGCCGTACTTCATCCAGCGATGAACTCGCCGAGTTCGTGGATGGCAGCCTAACTTACATGCGGGGTGCCAAAGCGATCGAAGCTGAACTGCACGTGCTCGAAGGGCGCGTTTCGGACGATCCCTTTATCCCCGAGCTTCGTGCGCTTCAGGAGGAACGCTCCTTCCTGAGTCATATCGAGATCGATCCCGACAACGTTGCAGTTTTCACGCTTGATAGCGCTGCTGAACTTCCACAGACACCAATCAAGCCTAAGAAGATGCTGATCGTAGCGCTCGGCGTAGTACTTGGCGGAATGCTAGGTGTTTTCGTTGCGCTGGTACGACTGTTGGTCCGGAAAAACCGCAACCCGGACTAAGGCCAGTGTGGCTGGCTTGGGCATGATGCGCTGGGCTGAGGCTCCACGAATTGTTAAAGGACTAACCATGCGCTATCCGACCAACGAGCATTACGGTGCCAGCGAGGGTGTGACTGGCGCCTGCCATCAACTGCATATGGACGCAACCAGCAGCTTGCTTGTCGATTGCGGCCTGTTCCAGGGCAGGGAAACTTCGGCCGGTGGTCGGGCGAGCGCAGGGCAGCTGGCCATCGAATTCGCGCTGCAAGCCTTCAAGGCGCTGGTCGTCACCCACGAGCATATCGACCACGCCGGGCGAATTCCCTATCTGCTGGCCGGGGTTAGGGGTGGCTTCACGTGGCGAAGGTCTCCTGCAAACTACAGCTAAAGGAAATCTTAAAAGCGATGGGATCAACTGCAAGCAATAACAAGATTGGGTTGCCATATTTATGTTGAGCTGTTTTAACGCCTATGACATCCGTGGCCAGCTCGGCGCCGAACTGAACGAAGACATCGCCTACCGTATCGGTCGCGCCTACGCGCAATACCTAAACAGCAAGCGCATCGTTATCGGCGGCGACATGCGGCTGTCCACCGAGGGCCTCAAGCAGGCGATGGCCAAGGGCCTGCAGGATGCCGGCTGCGACGTGGTCGACCTCGGCATCACCGGCACCGAGGAGGTTTATTTCGCCGCCTTCCACCTGGATGTCGACGGCGGCATCGAAGTGACCGCCAGCCACAACCCCATCGACTTCAACGGCATGAAGCTGGTGCGCCGTGGCGCCCAGCCGATCAGCGGCGACACCGGCCTCAAGGACATCCAGCGCCTGACCGAGAAAAACGCCTTTGCGCCGGTCACCACGCGCGGCACGCTGACCCGCCAGTCGTGCCAGGATGCCTACATCGAACACCTGCTCACCTATATCGACGCCCCGGCCCTCAAGCCCCTTACGTTGGTCGCCAATGCCGGCAACGGCGCCGCGGGCCATGTCATCGATGCCCTGGAGCAGCGCTTCCAGACACTGAATGTGCCGGTGCGGTTCATCAAGGTGCACCACAACCCGGATGGCACCTTCCCCAACGGCATCCCCAATCCCATCCTGCCGGAGAACCGTGCGGCCACCGCCGAGGCCGTCAAGGCCCATGGTGCGGATATGGGCATCGCCTGGGACGGCGATTTCGACCGCTGCTTTCTGTTCGACGAAAACGGCGAATTCATCGAGGGCTATTACATCGTCGGCCTGCTCGCCGAAGCTTTCCTCAAGAAGGAGCCGGGTGCCAAGATCATCCACGACCCGCGCCTGACTTGGAACACCATCGATATCTGCAAGCAAAACGGTGGCCAGGCCATCCAGAGCAAAACCGGCCATGCCTTCATCAAGGAACGCATGCGCAAAGAAAATGCCATCTACGGTGGCGAAATGAGCGCCCATCATTATTTCCGCGATTTCGCGTATTGCGACAGCGGCATGATCCCGTGGCTGCTAGTCGCCGAACTGATGAGCCGCCAAAGCAAGAAACTCTCCGAACTGGTTGGTGCGCGCATGGCTGCCTATCCGTGCAGCGGCGAGATCAACTTCAAGGTCAACGATGCTAAGGCGGTGATTGCAGCCGTGCAGGCCCATTACGCCGGGCAAGATCCCAAGGTGGACACCACTGACGGTATCAGCATGGAGTTTGCCGACTGGCGGGTGAATATTCGGTCGTCGAATACCGAGCCGTTGTTGCGGTTGAATATCGAGGCGCAAGGAAAGCCCGCGCTGGTCGTCGAACAGGTTGGTGTCGTCGAAGAAATTATTCAGACGGCTCAGGTCCAGGGTTAAGTACTACATAGGCCGGATCTATGCCGGCCTTGAGCTTTTGCGCATGGATAGATGGTTTTTGCAGTGTTAAGAAAAGAAATAGAAAGAATGGCTTTGGTGGCGCTTCCCATGGTGCTTACCCCTGCATTCAACATGCTGTTCATGGTTATTGTAGCAAGGGAAGTTGATGTTCAGGTATATGGTTCTCTGGCATATGTACTTGCGTTAATATCGCTGCTTTCAGGTTTCTCCGATCTTGGTTTGAGAGACTATTTTCTGAGCAAGGGCGGGGTGTCAAAAAGGTACGCTAATGCGAATTCGCTTTTCTTATGCTCCAGTGCTTTGTTTCTCCTGATAGCTGCGCTTCAGTATTTTTTGTGGATTAGAAGTGGTGGCGATCTCCTAACCTACTTTTTTCTTGCCCTGCTGGCAGAGGGTTGTGCCTTAGGTGTATTGCATAAGGTTTTATATTATAAGTACCAGTCGGAAAATAGGCTTCCTTTATTCTCAAAGGCCGATGCTGCACTGAAGATTATTCCGGTTTCGATAAAAATAATCGCCTTTCTTCTATGGAGGGATCTGATCTTGGCGCTCTTTTTGGCTGGCGCTTCGATGTTTATTATTTACACGGTTTGGCTTTTTAGAACTGGTTTTTTTGTGAATTTTAAAGGGTTTTTTGAGGCCGGGGCCGAGTGCGGAAGCCTCTTGAAAGACTGGCGAAGCTGGGGTGTTTTCAGTGTTTCCTTTCTCTCATTTTTCCTTTTCTTTGGTGCGGATAAGCTGGTAGTGCAGTTTGTCCTCGGTGCGGAGCAGCTTGCAGTTTACTCAGCGGCGATGGCGTTTATGGCCATAGGTCAAATTGCGGTAGGGGTCTTGTGGTCTCTTTATATGCCGCGTCTTTCGAGAGGTGAGGAGCTCTGGAGCTATAAGAAGTTCATCGCGATTCTAGGTTTTCTCGGTGTTCTGGCATTCGGAGCATACCAAATCGTCTCGTTCTGGGCGTATGGGTATATTTACCCTGATGCTTACCAGTACGGTGCCTATGTGCTGTCGTTAGCCTCTCTTTATTTTGTATTTCGGCTCCCGAACGTGGTGATGGAGATATTCTATATCGTAGATGGCCGCTACGCGGTATTTGTTAAAATGCGAATAATTCTAGGTGTTTTTGCAGTGGTTGGTTGTATTTTGCTGTTGCCGTTAATAGGTATTATCGGCGCGGCACTATCATTGGTTGCTGCTGAACTATTATTGATGGTTGGCTCTGTTCTAGGGCGAAGGAGGCTGAGTTGTTAAAGAAAGCACTGATCACTGGTATTACTGGTCAAGATGGCTCTTACCTGGCTGAATTTCTTCTGCAAAAGGGGTATGAAGTTCACGGCATCAAGCGCCGCGCTTCGCTGTTCAACACACAGCGGGTGGACCACATCTATCAGGATCCGCATGTCGAACATCAGAATTTTGTATTGCATTACGGTGATTTGACGGATTCGTCCAACCTCACCCGGATTCTGCAGGAGGTGCAGCCCGACGAGGTTTACAACCTCGGCGCCCAATCGCATGTGGCGGTGAGCTTCGAGTCTCCAGAATACACGGCAGACGTCGATGCCATGGGGACCCTGCGTCTTCTTGAGGCTATCCGCTTGCTGGGTCTGGAAAAGAAAACCAAGTTTTATCAAGCCTCCACGTCTGAGCTGTATGGCTTGGTGCAGGAGATTCCGCAGAAGGAAACCACTCCTTTCTACCCGCGTTCGCCCTACGCGGTGGCCAAGCTGTATGCCTACTGGATTACCGTGAACTACCGTGAGGCTTACGGTATGTATGCCTGCAACGGCATTTTGTTCAACCACGAGTCTCCGCGTCGTGGTGAAACCTTCGTAACCCGCAAGATCACTCGCGGCTTGGCCAACATTGCGCAAGGCCTTGAGAAATGTCTGTTTATGGGCAACATGGATGCGCTGCGCGACTGGGGCCATGCCAAGGATTACGTGCGCATGCAGTGGATGATGCTGCAGCAGGATGAGCCGGAAGATTTCGTAATCGCCACCGGGGTGCAGTACTCGGTACGCCAGTTCATCGAATGGTCCGCCAAGGAGCTTGGCATTAGCCTGCGCTTTGAAGGGCAGGGTGTGAATGAAATCGCTGTTATCGAGGCTATCGAGGGTGACAAGGCCCCGGCCCTCAAGGTGGGCGATGTGATCGTCCGCGTCGATCCGCGCTACTTCCGTCCTGCCGAGGTGGAAACTCTGCTGGGCGATCCCAGCAAGGCCAAGGCCAGGCTGGGCTGGGTTCCGGAAATTACCGTGCAGGAGATGTGCGCTGAGATGGTCCGTGAAGACCTCAAGGTTGCCCAGCGCCATGCGCTGCTCAAGCAGCACGGTCACGATGTGCCAGTTTCTGTGGAGAACTGAAACGTGGCAGCCGATTTGAACCAGACCATTTTTGTTGCCGGCCACCGAGGGATGGTCGGCTCGGCCATCGTCCGTCGTCTTAAGGCACTGGGTTACGCCAACATCCTTACGGCCGGCCGCAATGAGCTGAACCTCCTTGACCAGGCTGCTGTGCATGGCTACTTCCAAGCCAACAGGATCGACCAGGTGTATCTGGCGGCGGCCAAGGTGGGCGGCATTCATGCCAATAACGCCTATCCTGCCGACTTCATCTACGAAAACCTGATGATCGAGGCCAACATCATCCATGCCGCGCATATCAGCGACGTGCAGAAGCTACTTTTTCTCGGTTCTTCATGCATCTACCCGAAACATGCCGAACAGCCGATGAAGGAAGACGCGCTGCTCACCGGTACGCTAGAGGCGACCAATGAGCCCTATGCCATCGCCAAAATTGCCGGTATCAAGCTGTGCGAAAGTTATAACCGCCAGTACGGCCGTGATTATCGCAGCGTGATGCCGACCAACCTCTACGGGCCCAACGACAACTTTCATCCGGACAACAGTCATGTGATTCCGGCGATGATGCGACGTTTTCATGAGGCCAAGCTGGCGAAGGCGAACGAAGTCATTGTCTGGGGCAGCGGTAAGCCTATGCGCGAGTTCCTCCATGTGGATGATATGGCCGCAGCCAGTGTTCACGTCATGGAGCTGGATGATGACACTTATCGCAATAACACTCAGCCGATGCTCTCACATATCAATGTGGGCACCGGGGTGGACTGCACCATTCACGAGTTGGCGAAAACCATGCAAAGGGTTGTGGGATTCGAAGGGACGCTGGTGTTTGATTCCAGCAAGCCTGACGGCACTCCTAGGAAATTGATGGACGTTTCACGCCTGAGGTCTTTAGGTTGGCAGGCCGCTATTGGTTTAGGGGATGGATTGTTCCAGACCTACCAATGGTTTCAGGAGTACCAACAGCAATTGCGTGCTTGAATCTACAACCAAGGAAGCGAACTTGAGTGTCTCGCTTCCTTGGTTGAAGCGGTAAGTTAGGACCAGCACGCATACCCGAAAAGCGGCTTCGTAACGGTCAGCTAACTTACTTTAAATAACTTTTTTGTTGGGGAAAATTTAAACTGAGATTCATAATAAGTTTTGCGGCTAAATAAGTATGAGAACTTCTCTTTTGGCTCCTTCAAGTTGGCCTGTCTATGATTTTCTGAATATAAAGGTCTGAGAAGGACTTATGGGTGGATTTGGTGATTGATAATAATGGCTGTAATTTAAAGTCAGTATATTTAATTAAAAAAAATAATTTGATTGGGATCTTCAGTTGGTTGATTCTGGCGGCAACTATTTTGCTGATATTGCCGTCAGGTTTTCGAGGAGATATCGGGCCAGACTCTGAAACTTATCGGATCATGTATGATCAGGCGGAGGTGTCCCAAGGATATCTTTACTTCTCTGACCAATACGGATTTGAGCCGGCGTCAAGCTCAATTATGATGCTTATGAAAAGAAGCAGCGCCAGCTATGAAGATGTCCAGTTTGCTATTGCGTTTTTTTCGATTGTTTGCCTGTTGCTGGTTTTTTTCAATTCTTCTAGTATCAATTTTATAATCTTTTCGCTTATCTATCTTACATTTTGTTATTATCAGCTTCAGTGGTCGGTGATAAGAAATTGTTTGGCTTTCTGGATTTTTTCTGCCGCTTATGTGTTTTTTCGCAAAACTGTAATAGCAGGCGTTGCGAGCGGGCTGTTCCATTATTCTTTTTTTATTTCGCTGTTTCGGATAAAGATTTTTTACCTCCTTCTAGGAATGGGTGGGTTTCCCTTTCTTCTGTTCTACTATGTTTCTAAATATGGAGCAATTGAAGATGTTGATATGTTGCTCTCGATTTTTTGGGGGGGGTGGGGTAGATTTACTTACCATTTAGTGGTGGGTATTATACTGCTTTTCTTGATGGGATTATGGGGAGTTAAGTTTAAGAAAAACATTTTCGTGGCTCATTCTAGAAGAGAAGAACACAAGCTGACATTCATCCTTTTATTTTTTTCTGGAATGCTTTTTCCCTTGGGTTGGCGCTTCATTGCTGTTTCAATACCTTTTATCCTTGGTTTGAATTTTCAGAGTTTATCCTTGCGTAGGGTTTTTATCCTGATCTCATTTTTGGGATTTTTGTTTATACAGAAATCATATTCTTTTGCTGTTACTGAGATTTCAAAAGGAATGGATCCAGTTATTTTCTTTATTCGCGATTTTTATGGGCTGGGATGAGAAAGGTTGCCTGAGACTATGGTTTTTCAGTATTTAGAAGTGCTTATTAGTTTTCAAGGGTGGAGAAATGAAAGTTTCCGTGATAACAGTTGTTTACAATGATGCTTTGGGAATTATAAAAACTGTTGAATCTGTTCTATCCCAAGATGGTTTGGACGTCCAGTATATTGTTATGGATGGGGGATCTACTGATGGGACGGCAAATCTACTTAAGGATTTTGTCGACAAAGGGATAGAGTTGGAAGTACGCCAAGATAAGGGTATGTATGATGCTCTGAATTATGCGCTCAAGAAGTGCTCAGGGGATTATATTGCTATTCTAAATAGCGGCGATACATACGTTTCTAATGATTCTTTGGTAAAGGCAGTAGAGGTTTTGGAATCCCAGAAAGCGACATTTTTGTATTCGGATGTGTTCTTCGGGGAAGAGATTAATTCTGCGAAAAGAGTATTTTCAGATCTGCGCAAGAACTTAATGCTTGGACTGGGATATTATCACACCTCTATCGTTTGCTCGAGATTGCTATACGAGCAGGTTGGTAAGTTTTCAATGCGGTATAAGATCGCATCAGATGTTGATTGGCTGCTAAGAGCATATAATGCTCCATGCTTTAAGGTCGCAAAGTCCGAGCCAGTGGTATTTATGGATGATGCAGGGGTTAGTTCAACATTGAAGTGGTCTTCAATTGGGGAGTATTGCCAGGTTCTCAGGTCGGCGGGATTTTCTAAATTTTATGTTTTGATAACTTTATTTTTGCAATTGCTTGCTGCTAGACGGGCCTTGTGATGAAAAAAATAAAAGTTCAAGCTGGTCTTTTTTTTCTGTTTCTAATGAACCTGGCTTTAAATTTTTCGGGCCTGCACCTCAGGATGCTTTTGATGCGCCAAATGGGATGCAGTTTTGGTAGGCGTTCCTCAATACATGGTGGTACGACTTATACATGGATTGGCAACATTTCCATAAAGGATTCGACTACTGTAAATCGTGGATGCTTTATTGACAATCGAGGCTTGATCTCCATAGGAACTTGTTCGATGGTGGGGCATGCATGTAAGATTTACACTGCGGGCCATCATTACAATGATCCACATTTCTTGACAATAGTCCGGCCTGTGTCGGTTGGTAGCTATTGCGTTATATATCCAAATTGCATCTTATTGCCAGGTGTCGATTTGCCAGATGGTGTTGTGGTCTTGCCCGGTTCTGTTGTTTATCCCGGCAAATATGAAGAAGGTGATATATTGTGGGGAAATCCGGCAAAAGTTAAAGGGCGTCGAAAGGAATGGTATAGGTCCGGCTTTGATTACAGATTTTACTTCCCTAACTCGTAATTTCATATGAATTATTTTATAGCGTTTTGTGATGAGCGAAGTGCGATATACAACTCTTATCGGGGCATGGAGCGTGTCTTGATAGAAGACGGGGTTGAGGCGTGTTTCTTTATTCCTGGAAGTGAAGATAGTGGCAAGGCCTTTTTTTATAACCTGCGTCATCCATTTCTGACGGTCAAATCTTTAATTAGGCTTGTACGCCACTTCCAGGGGCAGGTGAAAAAAAGTGATAATCTAGTTATCTTTAATCAAGGCATATTTGGCTTCGTCTTTTTAATGATTCTTCTATGGGGTGGGGTAAAGCTGAATGTGATCCAGTGGTCACATGAACCCTTTCAATTTTCCCGTGTTGGTTTTTTGCGGGGTTTATATTACTTTTTTTCAGATTCAGTTGTTTCTTTTTTCGTGGGGAAGGTAGTGGTTAGCTCAAACGAACTCGTTCCGATCGCGAAACGTATTTACCGGAGTAAGACTTTTGTTGTGGATCTACCGATGTCTTTTGACTTTTCGTCAGTTGACTTTAGATTTGATGAAATTGAAGATCCTAGGGATAATTTTTTAATCCTCTTCTTCGGTGGGATTAATAGTTATAAGAATCTGGATGCGTTAGCCAAAGCTTCCGAACCCTTGTTGCAGGAGGGAGTTCCATTAGCGATCACTATGCTTGGTGTGGGAGACCTGGAAGCCGATTTTCCAATAATGAAGGATTTGTGTATACGCTTTGAAGTGGTTTGTCATAAGCCGAAATATTTTGAAGCTTCGGAAATTGTTTCTTACTTAAAAAAAAGCTCTGCTTTGTATGTGAACTATAAGAGCGTTACTGCCACTTCTCAGATTGATATAGCAAATTATTTTGGTGTTCCTGTAATAGTTTCTGATTTGCCATATTTCAAAGAAAAGGTTGTTCACGGCGTTAACGGCTGGATTGTAAGGGATGATGGCGAGCTGGCTGTTTTGCTGCGAAATATATTATCTGGCGAAGATGCTTTTAAATTAAGTCGCCGTACGGTGAAAGATTATAATGAACGATGCGGCGCTAATCTAAGGTTTAGGAATAATTTTTATCCGGTCCTATTTGGTGGCGTATCTTGACTGGCCTTTGTCGTCTCTTTTGGTAGTACCTTGCTTTAATTGTCAGCACCCTAGTGATGTTGTTTAGTGAGGACTTGGTTTTTTGGAATTGATGGTGCGATGGAGAGTATTCTTAACGGGAAGTCTGAATTAGAATTTCTGTTTAATTTTGTGTTTAAATTTCAACAATGATTGCGGTTGCGTGGCGCGCCGCATTAGTTAGCACTCTGCGGGGTTTCAAGAATCAAATGTTCATTCCAGTTATTATCGCGGGCGGTACCGGCTCGCGCCTCTGGCCACTGTCTCGCCAGCTGAACCCGAAACAGTTATTAAAGTTGTGCGGTGAAACCACTCTTTTGCAGCAAACTTTAACCCGTTTGCAGGGGTTAGAGGCACTGGCTCCCTCAATCATTTGTAATGATGATCACCGCTTTATGGTTGCAGAGCAGTTGCGTCAATTAGGAGTCAAAGGTGCAAGCGTTCTGTTGGAGCCGGTAGGGCGTAATACTGCGCCGGCTATCGCTTTGGCTGCTTTAAATGCCGTGGCGAAGGGGGAGGACCCTATACTGTTGGTGCTGGCAGCTGATCATTATATTTCGAATCAGGCGGCTTTCCACCAAACAGTAAATGTGGCAAAAAATCTCGCTGAGCAGAATAAACTAGTAACATTTGGAATTGTTCCGACATGCCCTGAAAGCGGATATGGCTACATTCAGCGTGGCGATAGTTTGACGCTGGGTGGGTTTACTGTGGCGCGTTTTGTCGAAAAGCCTGATCTAGCCCGAGCGAACGACTATCTGAAATCGGGTGACTATTACTGGAATAGTGGCATGTTTATGTTCAAGTCCAGTGTTTACCTTGAAGCCTTGGAGAAGTTTCGCCCCGACATTTTGGCTTCCTGCAAAGAGGCCCTGGAAAAAGGTCTCAAAGACATGGATTTTATTCGGGTAGATGCTGTGGCTTTTACAGCTTGCCCAGAAGACTCCATTGACTATGCAGTTATGGAAAAAACAGAGGAGGCAGCCGTCATTCCTTTGGATGCGGGATGGAGCGACATCGGTTCATGGTCCGCCTTGTGGGAAATTGGTAATAAAGATGATCAAGGGAATGTTTGCAAAGGTGATGTTCTGAATTTTAACACCCAGGATAGCCTGATTTATGCCGAGCACAAGCTCGTTGCCACAGTGGGTGTTGAGAATCTAGTTGTGGTTGAAACCAAAGATGCTGTATTGGTTGTTCATAAAGATAAAGTTCAAGATGTGAAGAAGGTCGTGGAGGCGATAAAGAAAAGCGGCCGCCACGAACATATGAACCATCGTGAAGTGTACCGCCCATGGGGCGTATACGATTCCATAGAAGCCGGGGAGCGTTATCAGGTGAAACGCATCACTGTTAGCCCTGGTGCAAAGCTTTCTGTGCAGATGCACCATCATCGTGCTGAACATTGGGTAGTAGTCAGCGGTACTGCCCGAGTGACCAATGGCGAGAAAACGTTCCTTGTAACTGAAAACGAGTCCACGTTCATCCCAATTGGCGAAGTTCATGCTCTGGAGAATCCTGGGAAGATTCCTCTGGAGTTGATCGAGGTTCAATCGGGATCCTATTTGGGTGAAGATGATATCGTGCGTTTTGAAGACCACTACGGTCGCGTTTAAGGATGCTACTTGAAGATCTCTCTGGTCACGGTTTCTTTCAATAGTGGCGCTACCATCAAGACGACGCTTGAGTCTGTTGCACTACAGAGCTATCCGAGTGTTGAATATATTATAGTTGACGGAGGCTCCACGGATAACACTCTTGAACACATAAGAGGATATTCAGAACTGGTGAGTGTGCTTGTTTCTGAGCCAGATCGTGGAATCTACGATGCAATGAACAAAGGGCTACGGCGTGTCACTGGCGATGTGGTGGGTATCCTCAATTCAGATGACTTCTATTTGCATAACGATGTTTTGCAGGAAGTGGCCGCTGTATTTTCGGCCGATCCATCCTTGGATGTAGTGCTGGGTGATGTCGATTTTGTCGCTGATGATGACATCACTCGTCCGGTCAGGACGTACCGAGCATCGGGCTTTCGACCCTGGATGTTCCGCCTTGGATTGATGCCCCCTCATCCGGCAGTCTTCGTTCGTAAGTCAGCCTATGATCGCGTTGGCCTGTATAAGCTGGGTTACAGGATTGCTGCAGATTTCGATTTTCTGGTTCGGCTTTTGCTGCTTGATGGCGCTCGCTACAAGATTGCCGGCCAGCGTTGGGTAAGGATGCGTACGGGTGGTGCAAGCACAGCTGGCTTGAAGAGCAATCTGATTTCTACGGGGGAGATGTTGCGCTCCTTGCGCGAAAACAGGGTTTTCACAACAACGCCTATGTTGCTACTTCGCTTGCCGATCAAGTTTTTCAGGCAGGTATTTTTATGAGAGTTTTACTAACTGGCTCTACTGGGTTTCTCGGTCGGGGGCTTGTAAAAAAACTACGTCAGTCTGCTCCAGTCGATCTTACGCTAGCCGTGCGCTCACGATCAGTGGAGTTTGGATTGCCGACGCATATTGTCGGCGAGCTTTCTGTTGATACTGATTGGCAGCAGGCGATAGCCGGTCAGCAAGTCGTTATTCATGCCGCCGCCCGCGCCCATATCATTAAGGACGAAGTTGCCGACCCTCTGGCCGAGTATTGCCGTGTCAACGTGGAGGGTACCCTGCATCTGGCGAGCCAGGCAGCCGCTGCTGGGGTCAAGCGCTTCATCTTCATCAGCTCCATCGGTGTCAATGGCAATATCAATACACACCCCTTTACCGTCGATGACCAGCCCAATCCTGGCGAGCCCTATGCGCAGTCCAAGTGGGAAGCGGAGCAGGGGTTGCGGAAGATTCAGCAGGAAACCGGCATGGAGCTTGTCATCATCCGCCCTCCGCTGGTCTATGGTCCGAGCGCTCCCGGTAATTTCGGCAGCCTGGTGCGCTGGATCGAGAAGGGCATACCACTGCCCCTTGGCGCCATCCACAACCGACGCTCACTGGTTGGCATCGACAACCTGGTTGATCTGATCATCCGTTGCATCAATCATCCTGCGGCGGCCAATCAGGTGTTACTGGCTGGGGATGGTGAGGATCTATCCACCACTGAACTGCTGCGTGCGGTTGGCAAGGCCATTGGTAGGCCGGCTCGGCTGATTCCTGTGCCAGCCGCTGTGTTGCAGTGCGGTGCGACTCTATTAGGTAAGCAGGCCATGGCCCAGCGGTTGCTGGGTTCGCTGCAGGTAGATATCAGCAAGACGTGCGAGCTGCTGGACTGGACGCCGCCCTATACGGTGGAAGAGGGGCTCAAACGGTGCTTCGAGCGTTCCAATTGATTTGCTATCGGGTGAACCCGTGATTCGAATTTTCGATTTTCTTTTTTCGCTGTTAGGCCTGGTGATCGGTTTTCCGGTGCTACTGGTGCTAACGATTATTGGTTTGTTCGATACCGGCTCACCGATCTTTCGGCAGGTACGTGTTGGGCGTCATCAGAAGCCTTTCACGTTAGTCAAATTCCGCACCATGAAGGTGGATACCGTATCGGTTGCCACTCATTTGGCCAGTAGCGCATCCATTACCCGTTTCGGTCATTTTCTGCGCAAGACCAAGCTGGATGAACTGCCCCAGCTCTGGAATGTACTCAAGGGAGAAATGAGCTTGGTGGGGCCGCGCCCCGGGCTGTTCAACCAGGAAGAGTTGACGGAAGAGCGCGCCAAGCGCGGGGTATTCGATGTTCGGCCTGGGATTACCGGGCTGGCACAAGTCAATGAAATCGATATGTCCACGCCGGCATTGCTGGCCGAAACTGACCAGAAGATGATCCAGAGCCTTACGGTGGTGGACTATTTCAAGTACATCTTTATGACGGTTGCCGGGAAAGGGGCGGGCGACAGGGTTCGGTAAGGTAGCTGTGTTTCTGCTGGGCTATTTTTCGATCGAGGCTGAAGCGCTCCCGCAGGTATGCAGGGTAGTGTGCTTCGCCAGCAAGCTGGCTCCTACAGAGTGCGAGATAGCCGATCTGTAAGTTAGGCAGTGCTCGCGGATAGGGCCTATATCTTTTTTGGTACGAACGCGCGTTAAGGTTGATTGGTTTGAGGTTTTCCCGTGTTGAGATTGGCTGAAAAACTGCGCTCCCGCCTGGTACGGCTGCCACGTCGGCAGAAGCGTGTCGTACAGGTAGCTACGGATGTTCTGTTGGTGTGGCTGGCGCTTTGGCTAGCATTTTTCGTTCGTGTGGGTGATGCGGATTTTGTGCAGCCACTCGGTGGGCACGCTTGGCTGTTCGGAATTGCACCGCTGATTGCGATCCCCTTCTTCATTCGCTTCGGCATGTATCGCGCCGTGATGCGCTACTTCGGCAACGACGCGCTGATGGCCATCGTCAAGGCGGTCACGCTCTCGGCGTTGCTTTTGTCTCTGGCGGTGTATTGGCGTACGGATGTGCCCAAGGTCATTCCGCGCTCGATGGTGTTTAACTACTGGTGGCTGAGCCTGCTCCTGATTGGCGGCTTGCGCTTAGTGATGCGCCAGTACTTCATGGGTGATTGGTTTTCCCCGGACTCGCTCACTAAGTTCAAAGGCCGCGACGCGGGTTTGCCAAAGGTAGCGGTGTACGGCGCCGGTGCGGCGGGCAATCAGTTGATTGCAGCGTTGCGCTTGGGGCGCGCGATGCGTCCGGTTGCGTTTATCGATGATGATCCGAATCTCTTCAACCGCACGATTGCAGGACTCCGAGTCTATTCACCCAAGCATATCCAGCAGATGATCGACGAGACGGGAGCGGATGAAATTCTGTTGGCGATTCCGTCTGCATCACGAGGCAGGCGGCGTGAGGTGCTGGAGACATTGGAGCATTTTCCCCTGCATGTACGCAGCGTTCCTGGTTTTATGGATCTGGCCAGCGGCAAGGTCAAGGTTGAGGATATTCAGGAAGTCGACATTGCTGACTTGCTCGGGCGCGACGCTGTTCCGCCGCAGCAGACGCTGTTCGAGAAGTGCATTCGCGGCAAGGTGGTGATGGTGACGGGAGCGGGTGGCTCGATTGGTTCGGAGCTGTGCCGACAGATCCTGTCGAACAAGCCTCAAACGCTGCTGCTGTTCGAGCACAGCGAGTTCAATCTCTACAGCATTCACATCGAACTGGAGCGGGCGATCGCGCGGGCTTCGCTGCCGGTCCGGTTGGTGCCGATCATGGGTTCTATCCGTAATCCCGAGCGCCTACTGGATGTGATGCGCACCTGGCAGGTGGAGACGATCTATCACGCGGCGGCGTACAAGCATGTACCCATGGTGGAGCACAACGTCGCAGAGGGCGTGCTGAATAATGTGCTTGGCACCATGAACACGGCCCAGGCGGCAGTGCAGGCGGGGGTGGCCAACTTCGTGCTGATCTCCACCGACAAGGCGGTGCGCCCGACCAATGTGATGGGCAGCACCAAGCGTGTCGCTGAAATGATTCTGCAGGCGTTGAGCCGCGAGACCGCGCCGGTGCTCTTTGGTGCTGGCGACTCGGTGCATCACGTCAACAAGACGCGCTTTACCATGGTGCGTTTCGGCAATGTGCTGGGGTCGTCGGGCTCGGTCATTCCGCGCTTCTACCAGCAGATTCGTAGCGGCGGGCCGGTGACGGTGACGCACCCGAAGATCACCCGTTATTTCATGACCATTCCCGAAGCAGCTCAGCTGGTTATCCAGGCGGGGTCGATGGGGCAGGGGGGGGACGTGTTTGTGCTCGACATGGGGCAGCCGGTTAAGATCGCTGAGCTGGCCGAGAAACTCATTCATCTGTCTGGCCTGAGCGTGCGCTCGGAAAAGTGCCCGCACGGGGACATCGCTATCGAGTACACCGGTCTGCGCCCCGGCGAGAAGCTGTACGAGGAGCTATTGATCGGCGACAACGTGAGCCCCACCGAGCATCCGATGATCATGCGCGCCGATGAGGAATATCTCGACTGGGATGTACTCAAGGACCGGTTGGCAAAACTGCTCAAGGCGGTGGAAACCGATGATTACCCCCAGGTGCGGCAACTGCTTCGCGAGGTGGTGAGCGGGTATGTACCGGAGGGAGAAATCGTCGATTGGATCTACCAGCAGCGGAGGGTGGAGCCGGAGTAGTAAGTAGAGTCACGTCAGGGTGGCCTGGTCTTCTGGCAGCTTCTGAACTGCCCAGCTGTTGAGTAGACGAGATCTTAAATCTGCTCTGCGACAGCCTCCCCAAGGGGGCTTCAGCCCCCCACAATTAGCGGCCTTAATTGCCTCTCAGTTGGTCAGATACTCCTTGCCATTCGGCCGGCTGGTGTCGGATATCAGTGCCGTGCACCCTCATCCGACATGCTCAGCAGCTGCTTTTCACGGTTCCAGTCGAACGGTTCGTCGTTCTGCTCGGCTTCGTAGCGGCGCTCTTCGAGTTGCTGGAAGACGGCAATCTCGTCATCCGGCATGAAGTGCAGGCAGTCGCCGCCGAAGTACCACAGTAAATCGCGCGGAACCAGATGGGCGATCTGGGGATAGCGGTGGAAGACCTGGCAGATCAGGTCCTGCCCCATATGACGCTCTTCCGGGACGTTCTGCAGATTCATGATCAACTCGTCGAAGCGCTCGAGGAACAGTGCGTGGCTTTCTTCCGAGACTTGTTCGGCCTCGCCCATGGCGAGCAGGATGCCGCGCAGATGGGCCAGCAGGGCCAGATTGTGATCGTGGTATGGATTGGCCATGTGTTCACCTGTGTCGGTTTTCTGAAAGGCGCGATTATAGGCGTGCGCGCCGGTGAATTGGGGTGTCTGGTTGACTCGCTTATAGCTCGCAGGTTCGGTTTTTCGGATGAGGCGATGGTTGGCTCGTCGGCTTGCCAGCGCTGAAAAACGGGGTCTTCTATCGCTTGCCGACAGCGCGACGTACTAGCTTGGCTCGATCTCGCCGGGCTGGGCTGGAATGCTGACCAAACTGAGCAGATAGCCTTCGAAGGCTGTGAACTGGCCGCCAAGCTCGATGCCGTTACGCCAGTTTGCGGATAGATCGATCAACAAACGCAGGCGCGCAGACCCTTCATGAGTCACCTCCAGCACTTCGGCATCCTGGAAGTAGAAACGTTGCTTCACCAGTGGATACAGCGCTTTGAACAGGCTTTCCTTTAACGAGAAGGTTCGGGTGACCAATTCGGCGCGCTCGTCTTCGCTTAGCGGAGAGTAGCGCTCCAATTCACGGGGCGTGAGGATTTCGGCGGCCAGGCGGTCGGCTCGTTCGGGGGCAAGAATGCGCTCGATATCCAGTCCCAGCCCGCTCCAATGCTGACTGGAACCCACCACCACGCCTGCCCAGCCTGCGCCGTGGGTGATGGAACCTACAATGCCGGCTGGCCACTGCGGGGCGCGGTCTTCGCCCACTGGCGGCACGAACGCAGTGCCGGTCAGGCTCCGCAGCGCCTCCCTCGCGCATAAACGTCCAGCGAGAAACTCTGCTTGCCGCTTGCTGACGCCTTTCTGTGCGGGAACATCCCAGCGGCCGAAATCCTCGGGATCGAGCAGTGCCGGGTCGAAGCGTGTGCTCATCAGGCTGACACCCGCCAAGGCTTGCGGTAGCGGCCAGTGGTCGGTGAGTGGCGTGCAGCAGCGCGGGTAGAAAGGCATATCGTTCATGGCCGCTATTCTGCCTCAAGGCAGGTATTGGATGTGATTGCGCGCTGCGGGTTGCTCCTCGCGCCGCTCCGCCGGCATCGGTAACAGTCCACAGGAGAGGCGCGCCACCGACTGCACACGCCATCGTCGCTAACGGCTGCAGCTCCGCTTCAGGAGGAATAAACCGTATCAAGGCTGCGGTTATTTTTTCACGCGCTGCTCGCTATGCCTTCAGGGTGCCTGCTAGGGTTGAGCGCATCACCTGGACGGAGAAAGCGATGTTCGAATCAGCCGAAATTGGTCACTCCATCGACAAGGAGGCCTACGATGCGGCGGTGCCCGAGTTGCGTGAAGCGCTGCTGCAGGCGCAGTACCGGCTCAAGGCTCAGGCGCGGTTCCCGGTCCTCATACTGATCAATGGCATCGAGGGCGCCGGCAAAGGGGAAACCATCAAGCTGCTCAACGAGTGGATGGATCCGCGGCTGATACGTGTCGACAGCTTCGATGTGCCTAGCGACGAAGAGCTCGCGCATCCACCGGCATGGCGTTTCTGGCGACGCCTGCCGCCGAAGGGCCACACCGGGATTTTCTTCGGCAACTGGTACAGCAAGATGCTCGAGGATCGTGTGCACGGGCGCATCGATGGTGCCGAGCTGAAACTCGCCACCGCGCGGGCGCAGCGCCTGGAGCGGATGCTCTGTGACGAGGGCGCGCTGATTTTCAAGTTCTGGTTCCATCTGTCCAAGGAGCGTATGAACGCCCGGCTCGATTCGCTGAAGAATGACCCGCTGCACAGCTGGCGCATCAGCCCGTTGGATTGGCAACAGTCGAAGACTTACGACAAGTTCGTGCGCCACGGCGAGAAGATCCTGCGGCTAAGCAGCCGGGATTTTGCGCCCTGGTATGTAATCGAGGGTGCGGACGAGCGTTATCGCAGCCTGACCGTCGGCCGCATCCTGCTTGAAGGTCTGCAGGCCGCGTTGGCCGCCGCGGAGCAGCCTGGGCAGGCGGCGTCGCAGCCGCATTCGGCGCCGCTACAGATCGATCTGGATCATTTGAGTCTGTTGGACAGCCTGGATCTGAGCCAGAAGCTCACCAAGGACGACTACCAGCAGCAGCTCGCCGAGGAGCAGGCGCGGTTGTCGCAATTGTTGCGAGATCGCCGTCTGCGCAAGCGGGGCGTGCTGGCGTTGTTCGAGGGGCATGATGCGGCGGGCAAGGGGAGTGCGATTCGCCGCGTGACCGGCGCGCTGGACCCGCGGATGTACCGGACCATCCAGATCGCTGCGCCCTCCGAGGAAGAGCGCGCGCAGCCCTGGCTTTGGCGCTTCTGGCGCAATGTGCCGGAGCGCGGCAAGTTCACCATATTCGATCGCTCCTGGTATGGCCGCGTACTGGTAGAGCGGGTGGAAGGTTTCTGCACCCCGGATGAGTGGTTGCGTGCCTATTCGGAAATCAACGACTTCGAAGAGCAACTGGTCGACGCTGATATCGTGGTGGTGAAGTTCTGGCTGACCATCGACAAGAAAACCCAGCTCAAGCGTTTCAAGGAGCGTGAGGAGACAGTCTTCAAGCGCTTCAAGATCACCGATGAGGACTGGCGCAACCGCGAGCGCTGGGACGACTACGGGCATGCTGTAGCCGATATGGTCGACCGCACCAGTACCGAAATCGCACCCTGGACGTTGGTGGAGGCCAACGACAAGCGCTTCGCCAGGGTCAAGGTGCTGCGGACGTTGAATGAAGCGCTGGAGGCGGCGATCGAGAAGGGACGTTAACCGGGGCGGGGTTGCCAGGCTGTTGCTTACGGAGTCGACGGTGTCCTGTGGCCGGGAAGCCGCCGCATGATTGGTCGCGCGAACCGATCTGCAGTTGCACCCTATGTACGATCCTGAAAAGCCTGCCCAAGCGCGCTATCCGGGCCGGTAAGCCGATGGCCGTGCATATCCGAGCTGAATGGTCGTCGCCAGCGCTGCGAAGCGGGAACTATGCTCGGCTCACCGTCCACCCTGCGGTCGTGGAACAATCCGTGCGCGCAGCGCCGTCACAACATCCCCGCGACCGCTCCTAGTCTCCGAGGTATGTCATGCGTGAAGTAGTGATCGTCGATAGCGTACGGACCGGCCTGGCCAAGTCCTTCCGTGGCAAGTTCAACATGACCCGTCCTGACGACATGGCCGCGCATTGCGTTGATGCGTTGCTGTCGCGCAATGATATTGACGCCGCGCTGGTTGAGGATTGCATCGTCGGTGCTGGCTCCAATGAGGGTGCGCAGGGCTACAACATCGGTCGCAACGTCGCGGTGCTGTCCCGTCTGGGCATTGGCTGCGCCGGCATGACGCTCAATCGCTACTGTTCATCGGGCCTGCAGGCCATCGCCGTGGCGGCCAACCAGATCGCTTCGGGTTGCAGTGACATCATCGTCGCCGGCGGGGTGGAGTCGATCACCCTGACCCTGAAGAGCCGCAACACCGATC
>ERZ1673962.299-NODE-299-length-38788-cov-8.953192_pt1 | contig 38788 bp, 53 predicted proteins | sample MGYA00580188_ERZ1673962 | MGnify/ENA primary metagenome ERZ1673962 (study PRJEB41334, sample SAMN05608104) | rock metagenome | biome: terrestrial subsurface; feature: shale formation; material: shale | place: USA: Pennsylvania ... | reverse complement strand
TTAGTGGCTTGTGAGTATAGTGGTGTCGTACGTGAAGCCTTTCGGAGTCGCGGGCACGATGCCTGGAGTAACGACCTGTTACCGGCAGACGACAACAGCCCGAACCACATTCAGGGCGATTGTGTCCCGGTGATAAAACAGGGCTGGGACTTGATCATTATGCACCCCCCTTGTACAGCCCTGACGTCTGCCGGGAATTCAACCTATGGCGAAGGCAAACCGAAATACCAAAACCGTCTTGAAGCGGTGGATTGGACTGTAGCCCTGTGGGAGCTGGCTAAAAAGAATGCCTCTATAGGCGTTTGTATGGAAAACCCGGTGGGAGTTCTACCGAGACTCGGCGGAATTAAGCCAGCACAATACGTGCAGCCATGGATGTTTGGCCATATGGAGCAGAAGAAAACCGGCCTTTGGTTGCACAACTTACCAAACCTTACGCCGACGGAATACGTGTACGATGAAATGATGAAGCTGTCTAAGCGGGAGCGCGAGAGGTTGTTTTACTTACCCCCGAGCCCTGACCGATGGAAAATCAGAAGTACTACGTACCGGGGTATCGCAGAGGCTATGGCTGATCAGTGGGGAGGATTATCATGAGCGAGTTTCCAAATCTGGACGGGCAAGTTATTTGCCCAGATACTGAGACCAACGGCCTGGACTGGACGGACCCGAACGTAAACGCGTTCGGTCTGGCCCTGTCTATCCAGGGTGGCGGTGACTACTATTGGGACTTTCGCCGGGAGCCAAACGTAATACCCTGGCTGGAGGCAAACATCAACAAGGCTTCCAAGATCGTAAACCACAACATCAAGTTCGACATGCACATGCTGCGGAAGCGCGGGGTGAATATCGACCCGACAAAGGCCGAGTGTACCCAGATCCGGGCAGCCCTGATTAACGAGCATCTGCCGAGCTATGCCCTGGATAGCCTGCTCAAGCGATATCTCAAGATGTCCAAATACAACGAGATCTACCAGGAACTGGCGAACCTGTTCGGGGGCAAGGCGACCCGCAACGTACAGATGCATAACCTGTACCGGGCCCCGGTGAGCCTGGTGGCCAAGTACGCCAAGGACGACAGCCGGGGTGCCCTCAAGCTCTGGGAGTGGCAGGAAGAGGAGATAGCCCGCCAGGGTCTGGAGAGAATCTGGGGCCTAGAGAAACGCCTGTTCAAGGTGGTGTACAAGTCGGAGATCCGGGGAATCCGGGTGGACGAGGACCGAGCGGAACAGGCCATCGACACTATCACTGCCAAGGTAGACCAGGACATCCAGCAACTCCGGGAGATCGCCGGTTTTGAAGTGAACCCGAACCCCTCCGGCAGTATCAAGAAGCTGTTCGCCCCGAAGCAACGCCCGGATGGTTCCTGGGTAGCAATCGACGGTACGCCCCTGCAGTCCACTGACGCGGGGCAGCCCAGCCTGGGGAAAGAAGCACTCCAGTCCATGAAACACCCGGCAGCCGCGATAATCCTCCGGTGCCGCAAGCTGATGAAGGCCCGAGACACCTTTATCAAGGGGCACATCCTGGGACACGCCAGGAATGGCAGGGTGCACCCGAACATCAACCAGACCAAGGGCGACAATGACGGCGGTGTGATGGGCACCGGCACCGGGCGACTGTCCTATACTGGCCCTGCTCTGCAGCAGATCCCTGCCCAAGACAAAGATATCGCGTCCATGGTGCGCCCAATGTTCCTACCAGATCCCGGCCAGCGCTGGGCATATGGTGACCTGGATCAGCACGAATACCGGATCTTTGCCCATTACGTGAACAACCCAGACATCATCCAGGCGTACAAGGACAACCCGGACCTGGATTTTCACCAGCGGGTGGCGGATCTTACCGGCCTTCCCAGGTCTGCCCCGGCTGCTGGCGGCCCGAACGCCAAACAGTTGAACCTGGGGATGGTATTCTGCATGGGCTCCGGGCATATGGCGGATCTGTGCGGCCTGCCCTGGGAATGGGACGAGTTTGAAACGCGGGACGGCGAGAAGATACGCTTCCAGAAATCCGGACCCGAGGGCCTGGAACTGGTTGAAGAGTATCACCGGAACGTGCCCGGAATCCGGGAGATGGCAGCGAAGGCCAAGCGGGTGGCTATGTCCAGGGGATACATCCGAACCCTGCGTGACCGGCACATCCGGTTCCCGCACAAGAGTATGGCCCGCAAGGCGTGTGGCCTGGCTTACCAGGGCGGTGCCGCCGACCTGAACAAAGAAAACATGATCCTGATAGACGAGTATATGGAGTCGGAGTGCCCGCATAACCGGCTGCTGCTGAACATTCACGACGAGTATTCGGTTTCCCTGGAGCCTGACGGCAAAGAGATCGAACACCTGCGGGAGATCCAGCGCCTGATCCAGGATAAACCCGATCTGCGGGTACCGATCCGTATCGACTTTGGCCTACCCTCCGATAACTGGTGGGAAGCAACCGAAGCGGACAAGGCAACCTGATTGCCCCATGGATGGGCCCATGGTATAATGGGCCCGCATCTTAACAGAGAGGAGAGAATGCATGTCGTATGACAACACCAATAGTGGTGCATTGTTCAAAAATAAGCGCCGGACCAAGGACACGCACCCAAATATGCAAGGCTCCATCAACGTGGATGGTGTCGAGTATTGGGTATCCGCCTGGACCCGCGAAGTGAAAGGTGGCCCCCGCCAGGGTGAGAAGATGATCTCGATGGCCCTGACCAAGAAGGACGACCAGCCCGCCAGCACTGGCAACCAGGGCGGCGGTATGCCGGAACCCGTGGACGATTTCGACGACGATATCCCAATTTGATGGAGCCCGCAAATGACCGAGGATAACAAGTTCGCCCACCTGCACACCTATAGCGACATCGGGCAGGTAGTGGTGATCCAGCAGCAAGCGGACGAGACCGGGAATCCGGAGATCCGCATTTTCCTGGCTCCAAAGGGCCTGGGCGTGTGTTCCATGGCCATCTCCTGGAGCGATGACAGCGACGAGTCCTGGGACAAAGCCGACCTGGCCCTGAGTAATGCTGCCGACCCGATGTACGCACGTAACCTTATCGAAAAATCCGGTGTCCTGGACATCGCCAAAGAGATCGAGGAGAACCAAGATGATCATTGACCACCCCCGCAATATCCGCCTGATCTGCGATCTGCAGTTCGGTTCCACTGGCAAGGGTCTGATTGCAGGGTACCTGGCCGAGAAGCACCAGCCCGATACCCTGGTTTCCGCCTGGAGCCCGAACGCGGGCCACACCTATATCAGTTCCCAGGGCGAGAAGTTCGTACACACCATGCTCCCGAACGGCATCGTGTCCAAGAACCTCAAGCGTATCTGCCTGGGCCCCGGCAGCACCATCAATCTGGACAGCCTGTACGAGGAGGTAAAAGCTTCCGTCCTGCACACCATGGGCACGACCATCTACATCCACGGCAACGCCACCATCGTGCAGCAGAAGCACCGGGACGAGGAAGCCGGACCCATGACCAAGATCGGGTCCACCAAGAAAGGGTGTGGTGCAGCCCTGATCGACAAGATCCGCCGCAACCCGGAGAACTTGATCACCGCCTTCGACTGGAAAGACGAAATCCGGTTCATGTTTGAGGATTTATACGACCGCTACGGTATCCGAGTTCAGATCGTGCCTACCCAGGCTGAATGGATCGAGGTACTTAAACTGGGCGACGTCCTCCAGATCGAAGGCGCACAGGGCTACAGTCTCGGTATGCTGTCTGGATTCTATCCCTACACTACCTCCAGGGAGTGCACCCCGGCCCAGATCTGTGTTGATTGTGGTGTCCCGGCATACTGGCCCATGACCCGTATCGGCAGTGCCCGCACCTACCCCATCAGGGTAGCGAACCGGTATGACGAGGACGGTAACATGGTGGGATGGTCTGGGCCCCACTACGCTGACCAGACCGAGATATCCTGGGAGTATCTGCAGCAGCCGGTGGAAGTCACGACCGTAACCCAGTTGCCACGCCGGGTGTTTACGTTCTCCCGAAACCAGCTACGGGAAGCCGTGGAGATGGGCGGTATCGACGAAATAGTTCTTGGCTTTGCTAACTATTGCGATGCTGCGTCTCTTGGTAGTATAATGCGGGATATCGCTGAGTCTGGCGGTAACGTTAAATACCTGACTTGGGGTCCATCGCATGCAGACGTTGAAGAGATTCACGGGAAATACGTGCCCAAAACACCCAGAACTTAAAGGGGAGCGCCAAAAAAGTAGTGGACGGTGCGTGGCTTGTAACCGAGAAAAAGTGAACGAATGGAGGAGAAAAAACAAAGATAAAGCTCTTAAGTATGCTACAACTTCTACCAAAAAATGCAAACAAGAAGTGTTTGAACATTATGGTGGAAACTATTGTTCGTTGTGCGGCTTTGATCACCCCGACGCTTTAGCTTTGGACCACGTGGATGGAGGGGGCGGAGAGATGAGGAAAAACGGTAAGCACCCTTGGGGAGGGTATGCCCTATACGTGTGGTTAAAGAACAATGGATACCCTGATCATCTAAAGTTCAGGGTATTGTGTTTCAACTGCAACGCTATTGAAAGTGTTAAGAGACTCAGGAAAAAAGGAGAATAAGGTGATGGGAACCAGACTCGGAGACCAGCACCGGAAGACACCTTCCGACCACGGGAAGCCGTATCACGAGATGGACCCGGTAGCCCAGGCCGTATCCCACCAGCCGATGCCAGCGGAAGCGCCCGGAGAGGCCAAGGAACACTGGCGGCACCAGGAGTCCATAGTATCCGACGAGATGGCGTCTGATGTGGCGGAGGTGTCCCGGAAGTTTGACCAGGGCAAGCCACCCCTGACCACCATCGACCCCCAGTTCCTGCTGGACATGGCCCATGTTCTGCAGTTCGGGGACAACAAGTATGGACGTCTGAACTGGCAGGGTTTGTCGGTCGAGCGGTTGATGGACGCGCACCAGCGCCACACCCTGGCGTTCCTGGCTGGAGAAGAATTGGACCCGGAGACCGGGAAACCCCACTTGATCCACGCCTCGTCTTGCCTGATGATGGTGAACTGGATCATGAAGAACAGGAGAGAACAGGATGACCGACGATTCAAACCGAGTAGTGGTTGATAAGCCGTGCGTGAAGTGCGGCAAGGTTCCGGAGGAGGGGTACTACCCCTCCAGGGCGGAGAAATATGACTGGGTTTGCCCCAAGTGTTCCTATCGGAGAAAGCGTCAGTATGAGCAACGAAAAGAAGACGATCAAGGATCTGCAGCAGGAAATCAAGACCTGGGCTGACCAGGTATATCCTGATCGAACCCCCTATTCCGCCCTGTCCAAGATGGTGATGGAGGAAATACCTGAACTCCTGAACGGCGGCCAGGACGATCCTGGCGAGTGGGCGGACCTGCTGATCCTTGTCCTGGATGCTGCGGGGCTGCGTGATATCGATGCAGTGCAAGCAGCCTGGGACAAGATGGAGATAAACAAACAACGGTCCTGGGAAGTGGACCCCGAAACAGGCATCATGCATCACATATGAAAACATGCGCAAAATGCCACAGGGCGTTAGACCTTAATGAGTACTACAAGAGAAAGGGAGCCAAGATAAATGTTTGACACATCCAAAACCTACCGACTGAGTATTCGCGACCAGCTACGGATGGCCAATGTCGAGCGCTGGCAGATCATGAAGACCGACCGCCAGCAAAATGTGGCGGAGCACACCTGCAATGTGATGCTTATCGCCATGGACATCCTGGACCGGTGGGCGGATCACCCCGCCATATGCCAGGGGCAGCTTATGGAGTTCGGTTTCATACGCTCCGGTGTGCTGCTGGCCTGCCTATACCACGATCTGCCCGAGGTGGTCCTGGGGGATTTGCCCTCACCTCTCAAGGACGCTATGGGCCCTGCCACCAGCCAGGAATTGAAAAATATAGAGCAGTCCTTCGAGCCCAGCTACCCGGTGGCAGGTATCCAGGCTTCCATTTTGAAGGCAGCCGACCTAATGGATGCGATACACTTCCTGAGGCAGCAGGGCCAGGACGAACACGCGATGAACGTCAAAGTGCACCTGGGACACAAGCTGGAAGCTGTTATACAGGCGACCGAGGGCCACCCCCTGCGGGACGCTATGGAATCCACCTATGCCGAGATAGCCAACGGCAAGCAGACGTTCCTGGAGGACCTGATATGACACCGAGCCAAAAGAAGCTGGAGCGCAACTTCTGGAGGAACGGCCTGAAACCCCGCCTGGAGGCTATTCCAGGCATGTTCTACGACCGGATAGAGACCGGCAGTACCGCCAGCAGTGTGCCAGATGTGGCATATACCTATAACGGACACCACGGGTGGATAGAGCTTAAAGCGGTGGAGTCCAAGGATGGTTCTGTGGATCTGTCCCACTATACCCCAGGCCAACGGCGGTGGCTGTTCAACCGGGGCGAGGCGGCAGGGTATTGCTGGCTGATGATCCGGGTAGACAGCATGGTATATGTGGTCCACTGGTCGAACGTACGGAACATCCCGACGGGAGCCATGACCATCAAGGCGCTCAAGGAGCAATCCTTGTTCGTCTGGTCCGGTGGTGTGTCGACCAAGGACATCAAGGCCCACTTCTGATTTTGTAACACGCAGTAACACACGGATGTGTTCAAATACTTGTTCTATGGATGGGGATGACCTGGCCACACCAAACATAGAGAGATAGAGAGGAAACATCATGAAATCAAGCATCAACGAAATTGTAGAAAGCACCATTGGCGACAACAACGTGAAGACCTACAAAGAGTACACCATGGCCGTATCTAAGGCCGAGTGTGCCAAGATCCAGGTTGAGCACAGCTTCCTGCCGGAAGGCCAGGAGCAGTACATCCCGATGATGTACGTGATCGTGCAGCGCTCAGATGGTCGCTTCACTCCGGTTTTCCTGCAATCCCATTTCCTGAACATCAACGGATTTGGCGGGTATATCATGGAACTGGCGAACATGGGTTTTATCACTATCTAAGGTATTGACAACCCCCATCCAGTATGGTACAATAGACTTACTGGATGGGCACAAAGCCCCGAATAGAGAGCAGAGATTACAACCGCGAGGATTTTGGCATGAGCAAGCTGAACGATCAACTGGGCAAAGAACTGAAAAAGATCAAGCGCGCCGTGGCTGGTGGCTACGTGAAAGCCGACATGACCGGTACCGGCGAGTGGGAAGTTGGACGTATTACTCACTTCGACAAAGAGAAGATCTTCTTCAACTCCGTGGTAGATGGCCGCGAGATCTGGATTCGCCGGGAGGACGCGTTCAAGGCCAAAGAACGCGAATACCTGGACTTCATCAACGCCCAGGATGCGGACCTGGCCGAGAAGCGCTACGATGCCGAGAAGGCAGGTAAGGTGCGCCAGGCCAAGGACCGGGCAGCCCTGGACGCCGAGAAGACCCCGGACCAGCGGAAGCGGGTTCGCCAGGACGGCAAGAAGTGTGAGGACTGCGGCAACCACAGCGTAGTACGCATGGCCAACCGGAACGACAAGGGGCACACCCACCGTTGCGCGGCATGTGGTAGCACCTACTTCGTCCAAACTGCCAACCTCCTGGAGGACTACTACGACAAGTACAAGGTGTACGAGGAGCGCACCGCCTCCGGTCGTAAGTGCCAGGATTCTGGCGACCCGGTAGCTGCAGCCCTCCGTGGCAAGGACCTGGACGAGGTGTACGACCTGACAGCCCGAGTCCTGAGCCAGTCCGGCGAAGACGCCATCGGGCCCCAGGGCCTGAAAGAGAAGTACGGCCACCTGAACGTAGGTATGCAGCGTATGAACCTGGGTAACCGGATTCGCCGGGCCCTGAAAGAGAGCGGCACAGAGTTGGACCAATACGACATCTGAGGCCCGCCAGCAACAGCCCCGGTACGCCGGGGCACAACCATAGAGGATAGAGTGATGGAAGATGTGAAAACATACAGCGACCAAGAACTGCTGGACCAAATCGCCCGGTGCAAAATGCAGGCCGCCGAGATCGAAGAGGACTTGCCGTACGCCGATGGTCAGGCATACTACCAGGACAAGGAGCGCCTGCACTCGATCCGCCAGCGCCAGGGAGTTTTGCAGGGGGAGGTGACCCGGAGGAAGGAGGCCCGTGGTGAGTGAAATAGGCGATATGTACCGAGCAGTCCGCGAGGACGACCAGGAAGAACGCCACGCCCGCCTGGCCCGGAACCAGGAAGTGTACGACCAGGCCAACTGGACTGTACACACACCATATCACTGGGGGCGGTTGGTCCGTGGCAAGAAACTGGATTTCTGGCCCACCAAAGACAAGTGGATGTATGAAGGCCAGGTACGCGTAGGTGGCCTGGACAACTGGCTGAAAGCCCGAGGAGAGAAACCATGAACCACGAGACAGTAGAAACCGCAATCATGCCCGGTGTCGGCGTTCCCGCCGATGTAGAGGAACGGGCCCGCGAGGTGTTCCGCCAGCGAGTGATCGAGCCCAGGGTATACAGTGACGACCAGGACGAGAACGGGCGCTATGTAGAGCCTGGCCTGGAGAACGCTTGGCAGGCATTCCGCCTGGGGTACGTCGAGGGTGACGCACAACACGCGGCAGAACCTATGCTGCAGTATTTCCGGGCCCAGGAGCAGACCAGGACGGCAGTGGCAGAGTTCGAAGCCGTCAGCCTGAAACGCCAACTTCTGACCATCAACGAGCGCCTGATGGAAGTCCGGAGCCAGGCCGATCCTATCCAGACTTTGCTGATGGACCTGCCCGAGGACGAGCACAGTATGCACCGGGTACTGCGGCAGCGTATGCTGGCCCTGGCCAACTACGTGGCATCTGGGAGGGCTGACCCATAATACTTGCCCTGTGGATGGGGGTATGGTACAATAGGGGTTCGGTCGGGGAATGAGCCCTGGCCGGAACCAATAGAGAGATAGAGATATGGGACAAGTAGTTTACCTCAACAACCAGCAGCGGGAAAACGACCTGCTGGAACTATACTACAGCATTTGCTTGGATCTGGAGAAAGAATGCCTGTCGGACGTTGCCCGCCTGGCCAAGTGTAGCACATCTGCCTTGCGCAACTGGCGTGATGGCAAAACCCAGGCCCCCAGGACCAGCACCCTGATGAAGGTGGCGGATGTCCTGGGATACAGGATCGAGTGGACGAGGCTGTAAGGAAGGTATTCCCGGTGGCCAGGGCATAGTCTCTGGCTACTGGGTCCCTATGCTAGTGCCGGTGGGCCCGCCGAATGCAACGGAGAGGCTCCGAGATGTCAAATGCGGGAGATACTCATGAACAAGGCCAAGGCAATCAGGCGAGTGTAGCTTCAAATACTTGTGTCCTGGATGGGGATGTGATATAATAAAAGTGTGGTCGAGGGAGGCCACACCACAAACCAATAGAGAGATAGAGAGGTAACACAATGTACGTAGTAGTTGAGATGTTCGAAGGCGAAGTGGCCGTGCACTCCAAAGGCTATGGCACCCTCCAGGATGTAGTTAATGCCTTCTACAATGACGCGGCGGAAGAGCGCAACCATGAAACTGGAGACTTGGAACTGGCCGATATCATGGAATCCCAAGCGTTCGATGTGGAAGTCGGTGTTATTGGCAAGGACGACTGGGGCACTATTGAAATCGAAACAGGCCCAGGCAAGATCGTAAAAATCCACAAGATGTAAAACGGGGCCCTACGGGGCCCTCTCCGTAGGAGGGCACATGGTAGAACCAGTACGCAAAGGCGTTGTCCTGTACACCCGCGATGGTCGAGCTTTCCACTGTACGGGGCCCAGGTCCGGCTGTGGGCGAAAGGTGGCTGGCCGGTGGGATGGCCGAGGCCGTACAACCTGGGTAGACATCTCCAGGATGCTGGCGGAGAAGCCGACAAATACTTGACGCGTGGATGGGGGTATGGTATAATAAAACCATAGTCGAGAGAGGAGAGCGTCAAATGCAAAACTGGTTCCCAACCCTGAACGAAGCCCTTGAAGCTGAAGACCTGGTTGAATTGTGGCCTCTAGGAGAGAACATCAACTATGGTGAAACCTCCCGCCAATTTGTGCCGGATGGCAAGTACCTTCGGATGATCTCTGTATACCGAGACGAGCGGGGGATGTATGAGCGCCCGGTACACTACATGACCCAGATGACCGCATAAGGAGAGCATGATGGCTGCTTACATCGAATCAGGGATAATGCACAAAGCCCTCCTAGCACCACAAGCCAAACCGCTTTGCCCAGAAGCCCTCAAACTAGACATGGAGGCTGATGCCCTAGAGGCTGAATTGGAGGCCCTGAGAACCACCAGTCATGGGTACGGATTTCGACACTTGAAAGGGGAAGCACACTCTAGGGCATGGGAGTTACGGCAAAAGATTTCTAAGCTGGAGAGACAAATACGGGATCTGAGAAGAAAGTCAGATCCCGAGTGGTTCAACTATTGGGGAGTATAAGGAGAAGTGGGACGACCAAGACCAACTGGAAGCCCCTGGGTCTGACCGAGAACTACCTTGCCCAGGTCAAATGTGCCAGGTACCGGAAGCATAAGTGAGATGAATGCAGACCAGGGGCGCTATAAGTGCGGCTTATGCCCTTGGATCTGACAAATGGAGTCAAACCTGTAATGCAAATATCGTAGGAGGTGCGGCATGGACCTATTGCCAGTGGTCGCAGGCTGCAGAGCGCTGATTGTGGGAGAGTGGCCCGAGTACGCGGGGCAGGAGTGCTACGTCCTGGAGTGGCGCCCCAAGGGCTCCGAGCACACGCGCAAGGGCGAACCCATCAAGATGTACCGTGATGCCTGGGCGGTGTTGTGCCGAGATGGCTGTGTTATCGATGTGGGCGACAAGGCCCTGGTCCGGATCGACGGCAATACGCCCCTGGGCGAACTGGAGCACTGGAACTGTCGGTGTACCATAGTCAGGCTTTAATACTTGCGCCCATGGATGGGGTATGGTATAATAGTGGTTCAGTCAATAGAGAGATAGAGAGGATACCATGGATTCAAAGATCATCGAACGCGTACGTAAGCTCCTGGCCATGGCCAACGATGCCAGCAGCCCGAACGAGGCGGCGATTGCAGCAGAACGCGCCCGCAAGTTGATGGACAAGCACAGCCTGACCCAGGCAGATGTCGAGGCCCTGGAATCCGGCAACGGCACATTTGCTGAGATCCGCACAGGCGAGGCCCGCAAGTTCATGGCCAAGTGGGAACAGTGGCTGGCGGTGTCAGTGGCCAGCCTGAACGACTGTATCGCACAGCGCCCGCACGTGGGAGGCGGCAAATCCAAGATCGAGTTTTGCGGTGAGGAGTCAGATGCCCAGGTCGCGGCCAGCATGTTCGACTACCTGGTGTCCACCGTCAAACGCCTGTGCTCCACCTACATGGCCGAACAGGGCTACACCCGGTACAACGCCAGGGTGGGCGACTCCTACAAGACCGGTGCCGCCAGGGCTATCAAAGCCAAGATCGAGGAGATCCTCGCAGAGCGCCAGGCATCCATGGCAGACGAGAACACCGGCACCAGCCTGGTGGTAGTCAAGCAGCAGATCGTTGCCCAGCACTACAACCACAAGGGGTACCACAAGGCAGCCAAACGCCAGCATGCGGACCCCGAGGCCGAGCAGGCCAGGCAGCAGGGCCACAGAGATGGGTCTCGTGTGTCCGTCTCTGCACAGATAAGCCACTAATCCCTATGGGTGCGCCGATTCCCAGGCACACCCCATTCCCTGCACTCCGAGACACACCCCACCCTATCTCTTTTTTATTAGGAGCCGGGAAACAGGAATCGGGAGACAGACAGAGAGACCAGAGCCATGGTGCTGTTGTGTTGTGTTCTGTGATAGGTTCTTGTGATAGGGTATCACGCTTCGGATATATAACCTATCACAAACGAGCCCGTTTCTGACGCGGTTTCTGAGCCCGTGTGATAGTTGTGATAGGTTCTCGACCCTTCTACATATTGTCCGACGAGGACATAATTCCAACCTAATAAAAAAACACGACTATCACATTTCTCCAGAGGCAGCTAAGGACGGGGTTTCTGGTGTGATAGTATGCGTGATAGGTACGGGTGTCCCGTGGTATCACAAGTATCACAATCGGGGTTCTGAGTGTCGGCGGGTGTCGCCTGGAGGGACTTCTACTATACCATCAGCCCAGGCCCCGGTCAATATGTCTGCAGATCGACACCAAACAGCCCCTGTGGTAGAATAGCTCCCAAGTGGAGGATTCTGTATGGCTGACAAACCCAGGAAACGAGCGCCACTGCCCACCGAGGGCATGAGTGCTGCAGAGCGTAAGGCGCTATCCCGCAAGGCCAGGGCCATGATCCGTTGGCCCGAGCACCCGTACGCCAGGCGGTACCAGACTGCCGAAGAGATGGAACCCGCAATCAGGGAGTATTTCGAGACTTGCGCCAGTATCGCCAGGCCCTATACTACTGGTGGCCTGGCCACGTTCCTGGGAATGACCGTCAACAATCTGTGGTACTATAAGACCGGCAAACGTGGCGACACCCCGGAGGAGCGCCAGCGTTTCAAAGATCTACTGGAGCTTGCTTACCAAGTCATCGAGACGTCCAAGGAGGAGATGGCCCTCATCGGCATTTACAATGCTGCCTTTACCCAGTTCGACCTCAAGCATAACCACGACTGGTCCGACAAGCAGGAGATCGACCACAGATCTGGTGACGGGTCCATGACCGTGACGCGCCGGGTGGTTGATCCCATGGCACCAAACCAGGATGACGGCGAGGACGACCAGGGCCCCGAAGAGGAAGCCGATGGATCTTAACATTGACACACCCCGGTGGTCAGTGCCCCTGCTTACCGAGAATATCCGGTATTTGGGGGCCAAGGGTGGCCGGTCCTCTGGCAAATCCCACTGGTTCGCGGAGCGCCTGGTGGAAATGGCCGTAGCCAACCCCGATCTGCAGTGGGTGTGTATCCGGGAGATCCAGAAGTCACTCAAGTTCTCAGCCAAGAAGCTGGTAGAGGACAAGATCCGCAAGCTGGATGTGGCGCACCTGTTTGATATCCAGCGCGACGAGATCCACCGCAAGGGTGGCACCGGCATCATCATCTTCCAGGGTATGCAGGACCATACTGCCGATTCCATCAAGTCCCTGGAGGGTTTCGATGGTGCCTGGGTCGAGGAGGCACAGAGCCTATCCGCCAGGTCCCTGGAACTGCTGGACCCGACCATCCGGAAGGACGGCAGCCAACTCTGGTTCTCCTGGAACCCGGAACAGCCGACAGACGCCGTGGAGCAACTATTCCGCGAGACCGGTGTGGACCCCTCCTACGCGGCCAACGATGCCCAATACGGCGACGACTGCGTACTGGTCCATGTCAACTACCTGGACAACCCATGGTGTCCGAAGGCATCCAGGAAGCAGGCAAATCGCCTCAAGCGCAAGGACTACGAGAAGTACGAGCATATCTGGCTCGGTGGCTACAACACCAGGTCAAAATCCCAGGTATTCGCCGGGTACTGGCGCGTGGACGAGTTCGAACCCAAGCCACACTGGGACGGACCCTACCAGGGCACAGACTTTGGCTTTGCCGAAGATCCTACGGTGTCGGTCCGGTGCTGGATTGGTGATGGCCGGGTGTGGGTGGAATACGCCGAAGGCCGCGCAAACCTGGACCTGGACGAGACTGCCGACTATTTCAACACCCGCATACCGGACTTTGCGGAGTATGAGACCAAGGCCGATAACGCCAGGCCCGAATCTATCAGCCATCTCAAGAAAAATGGCCTACCCAGGATGCGGGCAGTGGAGAAGTGGAACGGCAGTGTCAAGGACGGCATCGAATGGCTCAAATCCTTTGAGGAGATCGTCATCCATGTACGCTGCAAGCGCATGATCGACGAGGCCAGGCTCTACAGCTTCAAGACAAACAAAGCTGGCGAGATCTTGTCAGATGTGGTAGACTCAGATAACCATTGCTGGGACGCGGTACGATATGCGTTCTATAAGCTGATCAAAACACCCAAGAAAAGGGCGAGGGTAGCCTAATGAGTAGTCAAGATAACAGCCTGATCCGCACCCTGTGGAATCGTGTCCTGGGCAAGAGCCATGGTGGACGCCGGGATCGATACGAGGTGTTTGGCTGGAAAAAGGCCCTCGTAGCCGAAGATTTTGTAGCTCTATACCATCGAAATGGCATAGCATCCCGCATTATCCGGATCTTTCCCCAGGCCACATGGGGCGATACCCCGCAAGTATACGACGAAACCAAGGACGGCGACGAGGACCCGAATTCACTTACTGGTGCCTGGCAGCGCCTGAACAAGGAAAAGTCCATCGTCCACTATCTGGAACGAGCAGATCGCCTGGCCAGCCTGGGGCAGTTCGGTGTCCTGTTCATGGGATTTGCTGATAACGCCGAGCTACACGAGCCGGTCCAGGGCCAGGCCGAGCTTATGTACCTGTCCGCGTACGGGGAGCATAACGTAACCGTCCAGCAGTGGGACCTGGACCCGCGCTCTCCCAGGTTCGGGCTCCCGGAGTTATACACTCTGCAGACTGGCCGTTCCACCCTGTCCACCAAACGGGGCGCTACCAAGTCCATCACCGTACACTACACCCGGTGCATCCACATCTCGGAGTTCCTGGATGACGACGAGGTGTACGGTGTGCCGCGCCTGCTGCCCTCGTACAACTACCTGGAAGACCTGGAGAAGGTACTGGGTTCAAGCTCCGAGACTTTCTGGCTGACGGCCAACCGGGGCATCCTGTGGTCCGCCGATGCTGACGCCGAGTTTGACGATGCAGACCTGGCCAAGATGAAAGAGCAGGCGGAGGAGTACGAGCATCAGCTACGCCGCAACATCACCGGCACCGGTCTGAAAGCCCAGGTCCTGGGAAGCAACACCCCGGACCCGACTGGCAATCTCAAGAACCTACTTGCCATGATCGCCGGTACACATGGTGTGCCACAGCGTATCCTCACTGGGTCCGAACAGGGGGAGCTTGCCAGCAGCCAGGACGCATCCAACTGGGTAGGCCAAATCGATGATCGCCGGTCCACCTTTGCCGCGCCGAAGATCCTGATACCCTTCATCCACAAGATGATCAAGACCGGCAACCTGCCGGAGCCCCAGGGCACTGTCACTGCAGGGTGGGACCCGAGCGCTGGCCTGACCGACCAGGAGAAAGCGGAGATCGCCGGTAAGAAGACCGAATCCCTGGCCAAATATGTGATGGCTGATGGTGCCGAGTACGTGGTTCCGATTCGTGAGTTCCGCGCCGAAATCCTGGGCCTGTCCGAGGTGTCCGAGTATGAGGAGGACCCCGAGGAGGATGACGACCTGGACGAGGAAGACGAGGACGTACAGGCTGGATTCCGGGGTGCCCAGTAATGTGCCAGCATCACGGCATCAACATCAACGCCACTTTGCGCCGGGACCCTACCCGGACAAAGACTATCCGTCAGAAGTTCGAAGCCGAGGTTAATCGCCGGTTCCGGGCCATGCTGGCGGAGGTGCAGGATTACCTTGCCCAGGCACCGGAGTTGATGACCAACAAGGACTATGACTTCCCGGTAGGGCCCCTGGAGGCTGCTGCCGTCCTGGACTTCGTGACCGAATCCCTGCATCGTAACGTTATCGACCCCCAGGAGGCACAACGGATTGTGCGGGACAAGGGCATCACCCCGGACCCCAATAACTGGGTGGAGGGCTACCTGTATAGCGCCTACAAGAAGGGCGTACGCCGTGCCCAGACCGAGATCAACAAGCGGGCCAAGAATGGTGGCCGGGTCGAGTTGATGAAGGGCGCTATCAAGCGTAAAAATCACCAGGACAAACTGGAGCAGATCCTGGGGCGGGTATATACAGACCTGGAGGGAATCGACGAGGCCATGCAGTCCGAGATACGTCGTCAAATAGCCCTGGGCCTGGAGGAGGGCGAGGGTACTGCAGCTATCGCCAAGCGTATCGAGGACCGGATCGAGAAGATCGGGCGCACCAGGGCCCGCACCCTGGCCAGAACCGAGGTTATCCGGAGCCACCATGCCGCCAACATCGCCACGTACCGTGAAGCCGGTGTCCAGGGAGTAGAGGTGCAAGCCGAGTTCGCCACTGCCGGGGATGCCAGGGTATGCCAAGAATGTTCTGGTCTGGAGGGCCAGGTGTACAGCCTAGCTACCATCGAAGGTATGATCCCGGTGCATCCGAACTGCCGTTGCGTGGCTCTGCCGATAGTCGAGTTCTGACATCCAGGTATTGCGCCATCCGCTTTGCTGGTATACAATGTGCCCATAAAGTCGTCTTTGGATAGGTGCCATGCCCTGTTCCTGCAATAAACCAAGCCAGCAGTTCATAACCCTCAACCAGGTTGCGGCCCCCACTCGCAAAACCTGGCGCGACGAGGAATGGCTTGTAGTCCCCGTAGTTATGGCCAAGGAAGGCATCGAGATGAACGGGGCCATCATCCCTGAGGAGGAGTTTTTTGCTCCTTCCTGGAACGGAGTACCTGTCACGTTTGGCCATCCTGAGGACGCATCAGGTAACTTCCTTTCCGCCAATAGCCCTGACACCCTGGATGACTGGGGCGTTGGCTATATCTTTGGCGCTGAGTACACAGGTGGTAAGCTCAAGGCCGAAGCCTGGGTCAACATTAACCGGGCAGAGGAGTTGCGAGAGGGATCTATTGAGGCCCTGGAGTCCGGCGATTTAGAGATCGACGTAAGTACAGGGTACTTTGCGCAACACAACCAGGGAGATGGCGTGGTGATCCACGAGGACATCAAGCCTGACCATCTGGCCATCCTGTTCGATATTCCGGGGGCCTGCTCCTTTGAGGATGGCTGCGGAGTGCGGGCCAATCAACACAGGGGAGGCAACATGCCCAAGAAAACAGCAATCGCTGCCGCTATTGCGACTCTGAACAGCGCATTCGGCAGTCAGTCCCAGATCGATGTCAACGGCGAGGACCAGTTCCAGAAGGATCTCAAGGCGGAAGTAAACCGCCGTGGTCAGCCCGACGATTTCCGCCAGATGGTGGCCGATCTTATCAGTTCCGAGGATTCACCGTTCGTACCTGAGGACATGTACGGCCTGGTGGATCTGTCCATCGAAACCGTCAAAATGCTGCGTGATCAGTATATCAGCGGGAACGAGGGCGATAGCCCGGACACTAACGAATCTGGCGAAGGCCAGCAACCCGCCTCCGAGCCGGGGGCATCGACAAACCAGGAGGGCGATATGCCTGAGGAAAAGACCCCGGCTAGCAAGCCGGAAGTAAACAGCCAGGCCGAGTTGTCCGCTGAGGACCGCCAGGCCCTGGACTTTGCCCGCAACCAGTATGCGGAGCATCGTAACTCTTTGGTTTCCAAGATCGTTGGCAATAGCGACATGACCGAAGAGCAACTGGCCAAGATGGATGTTCCGACCCTGGAAACCATCGCCAACGGTCTCAAGCCTGCCGTTAACTACGGTGCGCGTGGTGCCACTGGCCAGCCCCTGGCTGTACACGGTAGCGAGGAGGCCGAAGCTGAGGCCGAGACCGCCAAATCCATGCAGGCCCCGAATGTCTTTGAGGCCATGAAAGAGAAGGAGGCCAAGTAATGGCTAGCAACGATACTCCGAAGGTCATCTTCCTCAGGGGTTACCCGAAGGGGAAAGAGGGCCTGGCCGCTGCCGCTGGTATCCTGCCGGGTATGCTGGTTGAGGGTGTGCCTGGCGGTGATGTGGTCCCACACGCCACTGCTGGTGGCCCCGCTGTTCCTGCCTTTGCCCGTCCCAACGAGGTAATTGGCAAGGGCATCGACGATGCCTACGCCGATGGTGATACCGTCCTGTACGGTGTGGCCAACTCCGGCGACGAGGTTTATGGCTGGATCGCTGATGGCCAGAACATCACTGCCGGTGACTATCTGCAAAGTGATGGTGCCGGTGCTTTCGTAGCCTGGGTTGCCGGTTCTGCTGGCACTACCCTGCCGGGTCACGCCATCGCCAAGGCGATGCAGACTGTCGATAACTCTGCAGGTGGTGCACCTGCCCGAATGAAACTGGAGGTGCTGTAATGCCGCGCTCTGATATTGCACAAGTAGGGGGTGCCAGCGGTGTGCTTGGCACTTCTGGTCGCCTGGACGTAAACCGGCACCGCCCCTACCTCAACCAGGATGGCCAGCCGCGTATCGTTGGCAATGATGGTCGCCCCCTGGTGGCAAACGATGGTGCTCTGCTCCGTTACAACGAGTGGAAGGACATCGACACCGAGGTAGTCAAGGTTGCCACTGATCGTCTGGTCGGTATTCGTGATCTCCAGGCTGCTGGCCTGACCCACAACCTGGGCTCCCTGGGCATTACCCTGTCCCAGTGGGAAGAAGAGAGCGACATGACCGGTGCGGATGTGTCCATGTCCGGCATCACTGATGGCGAGGAAGACACCCCGGCCTGGAACCTGCGGGATGTGCCGGTGCCGATCTTCCACAAGGATTTCTCTGTGAACATCCGTCGCCTGGAAGCAAGCCGCATGGTGGGTGAATCCATCGATGTGACCGCTGCCTCCATCGCATCTCGTCGGGTTTCCGAGAAGTCCGAGGACATGCTGTTTGGTGGTGCCCCGATTGTGGTCGAGGGTAAGAAGCTGTACGGTTACACCAACATGCCTGGCCGTACCCAGATCGACCTGGGTACCAACTGGGATACCCTGACTCAGGCTCAAAACGCCACCATCCTGGATGATGTGCAGTCCATGCTCCAGGCTGCTCGTGACGACAAGCACCACGGCCCGTTCGTGCTGTATGTGCCGCGTGGCTACGAGTACAAGCTGGACGAGGACTTCAACGTGAACTATCCGGGCGTGACTGTCCGGGAGCGTCTGGAAAAGCTGGGCGGCATCAGCCGCGTCCAGGTTGCGGATCGTCTGCCTGCCCATAACTTGGCGCTGGTCCAGATGTCCCGCGATACTGTGGACCTGGCAATCGCACAGCCGATCGCCACTGTACAGTGGTCCACCAAGGGTGGCATGGTCGAAAACTTCAAGGTTATGGCCTGCTGGGCTGCCCGCTTGAAGTCCGACTATGATGGTCGTTCCGGTATCGTCCACCTCCGGCCTGCCCCGTAAGGGCAGCCAGGACGATCTGACCTGAAACGATAGGGGCCTTTCGGGGCCCCTATCTTTATTGAGAGGTAATAGAGATGCCCAAGTTCAAGATCACCGAAGGCAAGTATATCACCGGCAAGGGTAAGGACCGTAAGGCATTCGGTCGCGGTGACCACATCAACCTGACCATGGATCAGGCCAAGAAATATGGTCTTGGTTCCCTGGAACTGGTGGAAGCCAAGGATGAACCCAAGATGACCACCAATCCTGGCGGTAACAAGGGCGGTGGCCAGACTGCAGCCCAGAAGAAAGCCAGCCAGGCGGCCAAGGACAAAGCAGCTAAAGAAAAGGCCGAGAAGGAAGCAGCCGAGAAGGCCCAGGCTGAGAGAGACGCGGCCAATAAAGGCCAGTAAGGGGTAAACCATGGCAGCCAGCACTACACCAGAGGCAGTACAGGCAATCATCGAAACAGAGCTTGACCCGGCACCGTTCATTGCGGCAGCCCAGTCTCTGTATGATGCCCGTATTGGGTCCGCTTTGCCGGATTCCCAGGGCTCCCAGGTCCTGGCCTGGCTGGCTGCTCATTTTGTCGCCGTGGCTGACCCCAGGGAAACCCAGGAATCGGTAGGTACTGGCTCCTGGTCCTTCGAAGGAAAGAACCAATCTGGGGAGGGTTTGAAGTCAACCCAGTATGGTCAGATGGCCATGACCCTGGATACCACGGGAAAACTCCGGGACTCCGAGAAGCGCAAAGCGAGGTTTCAGGTCCTATGAGCAGCCTGCTACACCCTATCACGTATTGGCCGCCTGAGGAAAACCCCACTGCCGAGCACCTACTTGGCAGGGTGGCATTGAAAGCCGTTGAGCCCAACGGTGGAGCGCCGAAGGCTGGCCAATCGAAAGCATACCTCAAGAAGGACGTCTTTCGTGTCGGAGGAATAGTTGCGGACGGAACCCACACCAATATACCGGTTCATGCCCGAGAGATAAAGGAAATCGATCCCCGGAAGTCCCGGAGGGGTAAGCGGACCCTGTACGAGGCAACGCTGTCTGATTACAGTGGCGAGAACCTGTTCGACCTGGCCAGGGTTTACCGCGAGAACAAGGTATCTGACGGCATGGGCGGTATGATCCACGAGCCAGTGTTTGTGGCCGAGATCCCGTGTAACATCGTGTTCACTCCCGCCGAGGATATCGTGGCCGATAATGAGCGCCCCGATGGCCGGTACACTATCACCGCTCTCAAAACTGCGGATCTGCAGACTGGCGATACCCTGGTCCTGACATCCAGGGACGGAATCTACCTGGGCGTTACCGGTGAGGTTATCAGGCCGCCACGGAGTCTGTACCTGTCCGCCCTCCTGGAGGTGGATGATGAAGCAAGTCCGCTCGACCTTCAACCTTGACCAGGTTATAGCCGACATAGAAAGCCACACCAAGGTCAACGCCAAGAAGGCGGCTTTCAAGGCCGAAACGGCCATCAAGCGCCAGCTTACCGGGCAACGGTCAGGTAGGACCTATAAAGTCAGCAAGTCCGGCGAAGTCCATACCGCATCCGCTCCAGGCGAGAGCCCCGCTGTTCTGTCCGGTGATCTCCGGGCCAGCATTACCACAGCCCCGGACCCGAAAGGTAGTACCGCTTTGTATTATGTCGGCAGTGACAAGGATTATGCCGTGTACCTGGAGAAGGGGACTAAGTACATGCGCCCCCGCCCCTATTTTGAGAAGGCCATCAAGAAGGCCCTGAACGACATTCGAAAAGAACTAGCCAGGAGCATGAAGTAATGCTTGCAGAGATCGTAGCACTGCTCAAGGCGGACCCGGTTTTGGCCGCCCTGCTGCCCACCGACCCGGACACCGGGGAGCCATCCATCTATACCCAATGGAGCCCCCAGGCTAGGCAGCCCTATATCACTATCATGTACGATGAAACTATGGTAGGCCAGATGTCCGGTACCGTAGGTGATGGCACCCTGGACTTCAACTGCTGGGATGCGGGTACCAGCCTGGCCAGAGTGCAGGAAATCGGGTTCCGCCTGGTGGACATCTTGGACTACCTGGACATCGACACATCCAGAGGGCACACCCGGTTGAAGGTTCAGTCATCCGGTATCATCCCGGAGCCCGAGCCTGGAGTTGTGCGGTGGGGTGTTACAGTCGGCACCAGGGTTCTCAGATCCGCCGCTATCGAGGCCCGAGTTTCACGTGAAACAAGCCATGTCCTTGAACTGGTGGACATCAATACCGCTACTGCCGAGGAGTTGTCAGAACTACCGGGCATCACGGGTGCAAATGCCCAGGGTATCGTAGACTATCGAACGGACAACGGGCCATTTGCCGCGATTGAGGACATCATGAACGTCCAGGGCATAGGCGTAAGGAAGTACGACAATATCAAGGAACTGATCACAGTGTAGCGTTTGGCCTGGCCTTGTGGTACAATATAGGTCTAGGCCGAACTAACGTTAGTAAATAAGGCAGGAGGGCATACCATGCCGTCAGGTGTATCTACAAATACAGTAAAGCGCATGATCATTGATGCGGGCGCTGTCTATGCCGATTACGGCGAGACTGGCGAACGCATCCTGGGCGCTACCCGCGAGGGCGCATCCTTCGTGATCGAGCAGGACGTACGGGAGATCCCGATTGATGGTGTGCGTGGTGCCCTCAAGGGTGGTCGCCGCATTATCGCGGAACACGCCCGGATCGTGGCCAATCTCCTGGAGATGACCGCCGAAAACTTTTCCCTGGCTCTGGTGGGCTCCACCGTGGACAGTACCACTGATCCAACCCTGAGCGTGATCACCCGGAACAACGACTTCCCGGACGAAACCCAGTATTTGACCAATGTGGCCCTGGTTGGCCGCCGCCGCGATACTGGCCAGGATGTTATCTTCATCATCAAGAACGTGATCTCCGAAGGCAACTTCGAAATCGAGACCACGGACGATGACGAGTCCAGCCTGGAAGTAACCTTTGCTTCCCACTTCGACCCAGGGGATCTGGATACCAGCCCCTGGGAAATCCGCATCCCTGCCGAGGTATAAGGAATGAGCGAAGAACAGAAGATCCAAGTTAAGCTCACAGCCGGGTCCGCCCTGGAGTTCTCCGGGGTCCTGGCTGATGCCATGGAGCACCTGGACCCGTCTATCCTGGCGAAAGCCAAACAGGCGGGCCAGTCCGGCGATACCGAGGCGACAACTGCTCTGGGTGCCGAGATCATCAAAGCCCTGCTCAAGCACAGCCGCCATAGTACCTTCCGGTTCCTGGCAACCACTGCCGGTATGACCGAAGAGGAGTTGAAGGACGCGCCTCTATCTGCTATCGGTGAAATCATCGAGCAGATCAAGAATGACCCGGCCCTCAAGGATTTTTTAGGGCAGGTTCGCGGGATGCTCGACTAGGGCGCTGGTATGTGACTGACAGGGTTCTATCCAGGTATGGGTGGGCCCTGGATCAGTTATACCGGATGAAGCCTGGGGAATACTACCATGTATCCCAGGCCGCCCTGGAGGCACACAGCAAGGAAGCCCGCGAATCACTGACAGTGGAAGCATTCGGAGCCTGGCTTACCGGACACGGGGGGAACAAGACATTCCACGAGTTTCTCCGGAGGATCGGACTAGGGGAAACAGAAACCAAGCCACGTACTACCAAGGAAGAAGGCATAGCGTTGGCCAGAAGTATAGCGGAGCGTGACCGTGCTAGAACTGTTCAAAATAGTAGGCAAGATCGCTCTTGAAGGGCAGGACGCTGTAAACCGGGGCCTGGCCGATGTGGTGGCCGAGGCCCGCAACACGGAAAGTGGCCTTAGCAAAACCGGCGATGCCATGCAGGCATTCGGCAAGAAAACCACCAAAGCCGGTTCTACCCTCACCAAATTTGCTACAGGCCCCATCGCTGCAGTCGGTGCGGGCCTGCTGGGCCTTACCACTAAAATCGCCGGTGTAGGCGATAATATCGCCAAAAATTCCCGCCAAGTAGGTATGTCGATCCAGTCATACCAGGAACTGGACTACGCTCTGCAGCAGGTTGCCCAAGTGAGTGGCTCCGAGGTGGAACGTGCTCTTGGTCGTTTGAACACCCGTATTGGCCAGGCCCGCAATGGCAGCTCCAAATATGCAGAGGCTCTGCAGGCCATAGGCTATTCCCAGGAAGAGGTGGCCTCCGGGAGCATCACTTCCGAGCAGGCGTTTAATAAGCTTGTAACCAGCCTGCAAAGCACCTCCAGCGACACAGAAGCGGCATCCATGGCCGTTGAATTGTTGGGCGACCGGATTGGTCGCAAGCTGGGCCCTGCCATACGCCAGGGTGGTGATCAAATAGATGTGTTGCGCAATAAGTTCAAGGAGCTTGGCCTGGGCATGTCCGAGGAGGCAGCCCTGGCATCCGAGAAATTCAACGATGAAATGGACACCCTGAAAAGGCAACTGTCCGCTGTGGCCATGCAGATCGGCGGAGAGCTTATGCCGATCATGACTCAGTTCGTCCAATGGCTGCAGTCAGACGGTGTGCCGCTCATTAAAGGGTTCGCCAGCGTTATTACAAGTGTAGCGTCTGCGTTCCCTGCCCTGCCTGGCCCGATCCAGAATTTCATTGCCGTAGCCGCGGGCCTTACTGCTGCCCTGGGCCCGGTGCTGATGATTGTGGGTAAGGTAATCTCTACCCTGGGCATGTTGTCCAAGGGTCTGGCCGCGCTCCGGGTTGCTGCCCTAGCGACTACCCCCGCCTTGATCCCTGTTATCACCGCCCTGGCCCCGTTTATCGCCATTGGTGCAGCCATCGCCGCTGGCTTGTGGGTCCTGTGGGAAGCTATCAATGCCGTGGTTGAGGCGTTTGGTGGCTGGGATGCTGTAGCCCAAAAAACGGCTGAGGCCCTGTCCTCTGCTTGGGAGTCTATCAAGGAGGGATTCACGAAGGTTATCGAATTTGTAAGCCAAGGTGTCCAAAAGATCATCCAGTTCTACGTGGACATGTACTCCAAGATCTGGGAGGCGGTACAGGCGGGCGGATCAAAGATCTTGGAGATGTTCACCCAGTTCTGGACGGGCGTTGCCGAGCTATGGATGAACGGGGTGACTACGGTTCTTGAAGCCGTTGCACAATTCGTCCAAGGCGTTATCGAGCGGATCGCTCAGATGCCGGGGCAAGTTGTCGCGATTATCCAAAACATGGTTCAGGCCGTCGTCGACTACTTCGTAAACATGGGCTCGATGGCGGTGCAGGCCGTAAAAAACATGGTCATGCAGGTGGTCAACTATGTTAAGAACATGGCCCAGAACGTCATCAACTCCATCCAGCAAATGTTCATGGCCGTGGTGGGCAACTCCATTATCCCGGACATGGCGCGTGGAGTCCTGGACGAGTTCGCCGGGATGACTGACGGAGCAGTGCGTGACACGGAGAACCTCGTGAAGGGCGTCAACGGCACTCTCGACGGAATCCGGGGTAACGTAGCGCCCACTGTCGAGATGGGCAACGGGGGCAGTCGGGGAGGCCAGGGAGGTGGCCAGACGGTGGTCGATATGCGCCACTCTGTTATCCGGGATGATCGGGATATGATGGACCGCATGCGTCGCCGTGGCCTGGAAATGACAGGAGCGTTCTGATGCCGGTATACGGCGATTTCTCCCAGGCAGTAACCATCGAGGGGTTCCCTGCCCTGGTCCATGACTTGTCCATAGACGAATCCAGCGATGGCCGCGTAGCTTCCATCGATTTCGTCCTGGAGGAGTTGCAGGTACCTGGCCAAGGAAATGCGTTTGATAGTGCCTGGATTGGCAACGATGTGACTGTGACCCAGACTGTGGGCGGACAGTCCCAGACCTGGGTTGCCCGAATCATCGATGTCACCGAGAAAAGAGCCGGGGCGTATACCTTCAAGCGGGTGCAGTGTCGGACCCTGGAGAGTGCTGCAAGTGTGACCCGGTTCCTGGCTTCCTGGGAGAATATCAGTGCCACTGCCCTGGTCCTGGACGCGTGGCAGACCTACGGCATCCAGAGCACCGAACTCCAGGGCCTGTCCCTGGCCGGGGTCGAGAACAACCCGGAGATCATCGAAGAGTACACCAGCAAATTCGACAGTCTGTATGATCTAATGGAGCAGGTGTGCCTGCTGACCAACTGGGCGTGGAAGATCCGGGATGGTGTGGTATACTTCTTTGATCCGCTAACCAACGCCGGACCGGCCATTACCCAGGGCGACCTGAAAATCGAGCGTGACACCCTGACGCTGAAACAGTCCCTGGAAGGTGTATACAACGTATACCGGATGCAGGCGTGGCAGTACAAGACCCTGACCGTATCCAAGCCTGCAGAGGACGGAGACTGCGTTGATGGGGTCCTATTCAATCCGTCCTTGTTCGAAAGATATGAGCTAGTTGATGCCAACATCAAAGAGCAGGGCTGGTTGGACAAAGGCTTGAAAGTCGATCAGGTGGAGATTGAGGAAGGTATTGCCAGGTTTAATGGATCGGCGGTGGCAAATATCCCACAATCCCCTCCACCATCCTTCCCGACATATGACGGCGACCCAACCACGGTCACGGTAGATTTTGTTGTGAGGACTCTGGTGTGGGTTGAACGCATAAATGAACAGTCTATCCTGTTATATGGCCGTCGGGATGCGGCACCCATCAGCGATGACGGCGGTTTGAATGTAGCCGCAGCCACCAAACTGTTAGACGAAATGTTGCGGTACCGAGCATATCCGTCCTATGACTTGTCCATGGATGTGGTGGGCGTCGGCTGGGAGCCGGACCAGGTAGTTAATGTGCAGCTTGACGATCCGCCCTTCTCTGCTCCACTGTATGTGACCGGGGTGAAACGGACCACTGATGGTTCTGACTTGTCCGTGTCTATCTCTCTGACAAGCCCGAGTGAGATTATCGAGGGCGGGGAAGCACCGCCGAGCCAGGCAAGACGCAGCCGGTCCAAGATCGACCCCGCGTACGAGATTGGCCGTAGGGTGGAGCGCCTGGAGCGCCGTATAGCCCACCCGGCCAGCCAACTTGGTAAGAACACTGACCTATTCGGTGTCTTTGGTGGCTCCTATTCTACTCAGGACGCCTATGGTTGGAGCGAGAGTGTAACCATAGCGGCTGTTACCGCAATCACAGACTCTTGGGGTTGGGGCGAGTCCATTACGGTCAACGCACAGCCAATCACGCTCACCGACGCACAGGGCTGGGCGGGAACCACCACGGCAACCCAACAAGCAGCCGTCACGGACAATATCACGTGGGGCGACACCCTTACCGCTAGCAGCATCGGGTCGGATGTGGCAGATGTATTGGGTTGGGGCGAGTCCGTGACTGTGGATACCACTCCGTACGCGGAAGAGTCTGTCGCTGATTCACAAAATTGGTTGGGTGTGGTATCATATACCGACATAGGGCAAGTTGGAGGTTACGCCACCAACTGGGCGGAAACCACCACACCAACGAACATCGGCAACACCGTAACCGACGCCTCCACTTGGGCGGAAACCACTACCGCCACACCATTGGCCGGGCCGGACTGGTCGGTGGATGACGATGTTAGTATGGTACTATAGGAAAACATGAGCGCCGATGACGATATCGGCTTGGGAACATAGGGGAAAGATATGCGACCGGCAAACTGGCAAGGCTTCATCACTGTTAAGAATCTGGAAACCGGGGAGTCCCGCCGGGTCCAAAATGCCATCTTGGATGGTGGCTTTACGCTCACCGGCCAACTGTGGCTCGGCCAAACCACGGAGGAGTTCGCACAACTCCAAATCGAGGACGCTACCGCCTCCAATACACTGGCCAAGGCCATCACAGGAAGCTACGACGTCACTTCCGGGGTGCTGACCGTGACTAGCACCGCCCTGTTCACCAGCGGCGAGGTGTCGTTTGACGTGGCGACCGTGGCGCTGCTGGGCAGCACCGGCACCCGCATCGCGGAGGCCAGCGTGAGCATCACGGCCGGGACGGCGGTGGAAATCACACGGGAAGACCAACTGTCGGCGGCGGTGTAAATGCCTTGTAAGTTCCGCCTGCGCACCACCCGCCCGGACGGCCAGAAAGAGGACATGCCTCTGGACGACCTGCTGGACGAGTCCGAAAAGATCAAGGAGCTTGAGCAGCAACAGGTGTCCGATGAGGTATACGACGAAACCTCTCGCACAGTGGAGGAGGTGGTGGTTGGTACCGCGCCCAACACAGTTACTATCGAGCGCATGACGTCGGTGACCTTCACGGAACAGACCAGCGGCAAAACGCTCACGCTCAACTTCGATAATCCCCCGGCATAGGACAAGCATCATGGCAGAAAAAGGCTTTTACAGAAAAACCGTGCGCTCCGACATCGGGGCGGCCATCCAGGGTGCGGAAGTTACCGTCAACAACACCGACGGCACCCCGGCCACGGTCGAGGATGCCCAAGGCGCGGCCCTGTCGCAGCCGTTGGTGACCGACGCATCCGGCACATTCGAGTTCTATGCCCTGTTCGGAACCTACGATATCACTGTGACCTACTCCAACCAGACCGTCGAGTTGCCGCTGCAATTTATCGGCCCAGACCCTGTCATCGAGCCTATCGGAACGGTGAAACTATTTGCCACTGGAGTTCCCCTTGGCAATTATTTAAGGCTGGATGGCGGGCTGCCTCCGGGCGACTCTTATCCCAGTTTGGCCCCCCTTTTTCCAGGTGGGGGCCAAACGCTTGTAGACTTAAACCTCGATCAAGCAGCCCCTACCAGCTCAACTCAGGGCCGGGGGGCTTATGCCGACGAGCTTTATATGTATGCCGGCTATTCAACCGACGATGGTGTTACCGTATATTCCAGGGCCGATAATTCTGTAGTAACAAGAACTTTGCCTAATGCCCCGACGGGTAGTGTTGGGAGCATAGTAAGTGACCTAACCCGATTTTACATTGGAACTTTGGCGGACGAAATTCTCGTGTACGAGAAATCCGGCTTGAGTTATGTGGGAACGATTACGGTTTCAAGTGGAGTTCAGGTTGAGGGCTTAGATGTAGATGATAGTTATCTGTATGTCGCTGTAGCCTCCGGTGGCGGTTTATTTGTTTATGACAAAAGTACTTTGGCGCTGGTGCAAGATTTGTCTAGCATTACAGGGGGCAACATAGCCGCCGTTCAAGTAGATGGTGACCGGATATACGCAGCCGGGAATGGCTTTTACGTGATCAACAAAAGCACCTTCACGGAAGTACCCGCGTCTATTGGCCTACCGGGGACAGCCTACGCCATGGCACAGGACGAGGACCGGGTTTACATTGGGCATGCGGACGGGGGCAACCTAACCGTTGTTGATAAGACCGACCTCACAGCACCGGTTCCTGGAGTCCCCGCTTTGGGACTTACCTATGGGCTTGGCGTTGCAGTTAATAGCAGTGTTATCATTGTTTCAGGTGCTGGTGGCAACAACTATAAGATGCTGGATAAAGCCACGCTGACAGTCGTCTCCACCCCTTTGCCTGCTCTACCGGGGACTGGGCGAGAAAGTATCCTAGTGGACGGGTTCTGGTTTGTTTGCCACAACGAAGGGGGCGGTTTTTCCGGCTTCGACTTTTCATTCGGCTCGATTATACTACCAGACGTGGCGTCGCCCGATCCCAGTCTTGAATACCGAATTAAAGCGGTTTAAAAGGATATGACTATCATGGAGACTAACCCTGCGGGCGAGGGCCACCGCACCAACCCCATCAACCGACCCCCGGAAGCTTGCGAGCGCCGGGGCGGCCCTACGGCCCCCATCTGGTCCAAGCTCAACGAGCATGAAACGGACATCCGGGAGCTGTATAAAACCACCGCCCGGGCGCACGAGCGGGTCAACAGCACCAATGAAACGGTTCTGTACCTCCGGGAGGACATCCGGGAGTGGAAGGAGCAAACGCACCGGGACAGCACCAACATCCTCAAGGAACTGAGGTCGTCGAATGAGCGCATGGCAGCAGCAGAGCAAAAGGCCGCCGAGCAACAGGGCGTGTCCCGTGGCCGCTGGGAAGCCGTCAAGGTGGGGCTACCCATGGCGCTGACCATGGCGGGCCTGACTCTTACCGGGCTGGTCACCCTGCAAAAACTGGGCTTGCTGGGCGGTGGCTAATGGCTGTATTTGAGGGGGCGTTCCAGAACATCATCGACTACACAGGCGGGGGTACTTCTTACTATCGGCTGGAAGTGGAAATCCGGGGCGAACGTAATTTTTACCACGCACCAGAAGTGAACGTGGAGACACAAACATGCTCGTCCTCCTGTTACAACTCCAACGGTAATTGGGTCCAAAGCGCCTACACATCCATAACGGTGTTGGGCCATTTCACGCTGGACGCATGGAATGGAAGCACCGAAGAATGGGATATAGAGACCACTTTCGACGCCGATACAGTGGTTTGGACCTCGGTAGAATATGACGTCGGGTTCGTTGGTGTTTCAGAGGGTACCTATACTGGGGGTCTGATAGGAACAAGTGTGCGTTACTACCGGGCGGAGACAACGGGGGCAAGTCCTACGTGGACATTCGGTAGTGGGTCCTACGTGGACGAATTCTATGACTTCTTGGATTATGTGGTTCAGTCCGAGTTCGGGACAGTATGTGCTCCCGATACAGGGCTTATTTACCTTGGGGCCTGTACGGAGGAAGAGCGTGTGATGCGAGGGCCGGAGAACATGCTTCCCTACATCCCCGATCTTACGCTGGGTGGGCATACCTATCGTGTGGTGGGTGCCACCTCCCATTCATCAGGTATTGACCCAATAGGCACAACCCGCGTTCATTTACTGCTCCAAAGGGTGTGATAATGGACTGGCTTAAATGGTTACAACAAAAGCTGGTGCCACGCACCGGACGCATCATCCGGGAGGACGGTACCGCCGTTAACGCGGATGCGATACCCCAGTACACCAGCAACACACACAACCACTGCTCCGGATCACCGGGGACCCGAACAGCCCGGTCGACCTGATACTGGACTGGGTATGGGTAGAAGTACAGGAGGCATAATGAAACACTTTAAACCGGAAGAGTTCGGCGGCTGGTATGACCAGCTTAACCCGTCCCTCAAGCGGAACCTTGACGACCTGCGGGGAGCATGGGGCCAGCCCATTGTTATCAGCCCAGTGAAGGGCGCGGTAGGCCGCAAGAAGGGCAAGGCCAACACCAGCCAGCACAACGTCGACCGCTGGGGTGAGGTGCGGGCTGTGGACGTCATGCCCGTGGGCATTAAGACCCTGAACGATGCCCGGCTGTTCCGAGCCATGGCGGAGGACCACGGGTTCGCCGGCATTGGTTTCTACCCGTTCTGGAACCCGCGCCCAGGCTTCCACCTTGATATTCGTGTGGCGGAATGCGAAGGCTGCGTGGCACAGTGGGGCGGTGTACTGTACAAGGGGAAGCAAATCTATGTCGGCATGGCGACGGCGCTTAATAAGTTCGCTCGAAACAATTGACCGCTTCCGGCTGCACAGCCGTCTGGCGCTGTGGTGGGCCATCGCCCTGACTACGTTTGTCGTAGAACGGGTGACGCGCCCGGAGGTGCTCACCAGTGCCACCGGGGCCGGGGCCACCATCGCGGTAGCTGCTATCGGCATCCTTGCAACTGTGGTAAGCTTGTACAAAGACTTGAAAGGGCAAACTAAGAATGATCAGTAAGTTCCTGGCGAGTAGATGGGTTACAATAGCGTTGATAGTGCTCCTGGCAGCAGGTGGTTGGTACATCTACCAGCAAGGCCAGAAGATCGGGGAATTGGAGGTAGCAAAAGATGAACTGGAAGCAAGGCAAGCTGACGACGAGCGGAAAGCTGAGGGCATCGTTGAGCAAAACAAGATCCTCCGTGATATCCGGAACCAGAGCGCCAGGCAAGAACGGCGAATCCTGGAGGCCCTGGATGAAGCCAGCGAGGAGTTTATGCGCTGTTTCAATATGCCTGTTCCTGACGGCATGCGGATCGATGACGGGTATGGGGATGCCGGATAGTTCCTGGATGGCAGAATGCCCGGTGCCGCCCCGGAAGGGTGAAAGCCTGGGTGCCTACTACTGGTGGGCCAAGGACTTGAAAAAGATCCTGGACGAGTGTAATGCCAGGCAGTGTCAGGAACGGGAGCACTATCTGGGTGGGTGCTGATACTTGCGCCCATGGATGGGGTATGGTATAATGGTCCTGTAGTCAACCAATAGAGAGATAGAGATATGATCGTACAAGTTGGTACCAAGATCCGCGCTTATGACTTCCCGGTGTCCGATGACGACTTTATGGAGGGTGAGGTCATCTATATTGATGAAGATACCCTGCACTGCCGCACTTCCCGCCATGTAGTAGGCGGCCAGGATGTTGCTATCGACCGGGAGTTTGGCAATAACGTTTTCGCTACTCTGGTGCCGGGTGAAAGTTGCTTCGACGCTCCGGGTTCCAGGGAACGGACAGTGCCAGCCGGTACGGATCGCTGAGACGGTATTCCCCGTGGCCAGGAGATAGTCTTTCCTGGCCATATCCCTATGGTAATAGCTATTGCCCGAGAGAGTATAAGAGAGAGGACGAGAGATGCCTAAATACGAAGAATGCGAACTGCAGACCATGCTAGTGTGTAGCCTGGCGAAGGAAACCCCGGCCACGAAGACCGAGCAAATGGCCATCGAAGCTTCCTTCACTAACTACCTGATCGACTGCCACGGCATCATGTCGAACCGGGACGCCATCAGGGAAATCCAGTTCTCAGAACTGGTTGCCTTGTCCAGGGCATGGGCCAGGGCGGTGGCTGCAGGCCGTTGTGTTGTGTGATCCCTTTTTATTAGGTTGGAAATCTGTCGTCGGAGGACAGCCAGACGAGAGCCGAGAACCTATCACAACTATCACACCCGTCCAGAAACAGCGTCAGACGCGGCACAGAGCGTGATAGGTTATATATCTCCGGTGTGATAGGGTATCACAGGAACCTATCACAGAGACCCAAAAGAGCATTCCAGGAGGTATACAGATGTGGTACCATGGCTCTGGCCCTGAGGTCTGTCCACCCAGGACAGTTCCCCGGCTTCTAATAATAGAGAGTAAGAGGTGAAAATGGTAGATCCAGAACTGGTTGCCCGGTTCGCTAACCTGTTCCGTGGCAACACCCGATCTTATGGCGAATATATAGAGGGCAGGAAGCCACCTGCCAGCACAATCAAAGACGCGCACTACACCCCCGAGACGTTCCAGAAGCATCTGGATGGCGAGATCGGCCTGGGCATTGTGCCGATTCGGGACGACGACACCTGCTGGTTCGCGGCCCTGGACTTGGATGCACATGGCGACGCACCGGATATCGACCTGCTGGCCCTGGAGGAGCGGGTACGTGAAAAAGACCTACCACTGACGGTGTGCCGGTCCAAGTCCGGTGGCGCTCACCTATACCTGTTCGGATCGGAGCCCCTACCTGCAAAGGTGGTGCGGGCCACCATGTCCCGGTGGGCAGAGGAACTGGGCCATGCTGGGTGTGAGATCTTCCCGAAGCAGGAACACCTGCCGGATATCCCGAACGAGGGTAAGCAGTGGGGCAACTGGATCAATCTATGCTTTTTCGACGCGGAGAACCCGGACCAGCGCCGGTATGCTTTCGAAGGTGGCAGGCGGATCGAGCTTGACCACTTCCTGGACATTGCGGAGAACAGGCGTATATCTGCAGCCGTCCTGGTGGAGAGATCCGAAACCAGCCATTCCGAGGCCCCACCCTGCATCCAGTCCATGATCGCGAATGGTGTGCCCGGCGGCTACCGGAACGAGGCCCTGTATAACTACACAGTGTATCTCAAGAAGGCGTTTCCCGAGACCTGGAAGGATAAAGCGTTCGACCTGAACGCCAGGACATTCGACAAGCCCCTGTCCCATTCCGAAGCGAAAAAGACAATCACTAGCGCCGGGCGACGGGACTACCGGTACAAATGCAAGGAGGAGCCATGCCGGTCACTGTGCAAGTCCTCCATCTGTGTGACCAGGAAGTACGGCATCACGCCCGAGGAAAAGGGCGAGTTGGAGATGGGCTCATACCCGGATTTCGGGCCCCTGCGTAAGTATATGACAGATCCGGTCCGGTGGGGTATTGAGGTAGACGGCAAGGAGATTGTGCTGTCCACTGCTGAGATCATGGACTACAAGAAGGTACGAGAGGCCGTGGCCGACAGTCTGACCAGGCTGATACCGCCGATGAAGAACGACCGGTGGCAGGGCCAGCTACACAAGCTCATGACTGATGCTGAGTTGGTTGAAGCCCCCGAGGAAGCATCCACATCTGGTATCATCCGGTATAAGCTCCAGGAGTTCGTGCGCAAGGCCGACCTGTCCAGTGACGGCAAGGAACCAAAGGACCGGGACGACCTGCTGCATGGTGCCCCTGTGGTACAGGCAGTGAAGGGTAAGCGATTCGTATATTTCCGGGCTGCGGATTTCGTGGACTTCCTCAAGAAGACAAAATCCGAGGAGTTGAAGGGCCCTAACCTGTGGATGGCCCTCCGGGAATCCGGTATCGAACACAAGCGGGTGCGGGCTGCTGGTACTGTGGTGCCGGTGTGGGCAGTACCCCTGTCTGAGGATGACGAGATCGACATTGAGGAACCCGACCTGGAGCCAGACCTATGATCCACGTAGATATCAAGAAAACCAAGAAAGCAAACAGGTTCCTGATAACCTGCAACTTCTCGGATAACCACCTGGTCAAAGCTATGCCCAACAGGCGGTTCAAAAAACGCCTTAAAGCCTGGGAGGGCCCAGCCGTGGCCCGGAATGTGGACTACCTCCTGGACCTGGAGAAGATCAGGAAGGCAGTGCTTACTGACGAGGCCCGCGAGTTGTGCCAGAAGTCCTTGGAGCAACGCGCACAACGGAGTGCCGAGGCGTTCCCGGCCTGGTACCCGTTCAAAACCAAGCCCCGGAAGATCCAACACCTGGGCCTGAATACTATCTGGGGCATACCAAACCCGGCCCTGTTCTGTGAGATGGGAACCGGCAAATCGAAGATGATCATAGACTGGTACTCGGCAAAGATCATGTCCGGCCAGGCCAAATCAGTAGTCGTGTTCTGCCCCGTAGCTATCCGTGATAACTGGGTAGACGAGATCGGCATACACTGCCCGATACCTGATATCGAGGTAGGTGTGGTGGAGACCCAGGACACCAAGGCATATCGGGAGGTCCAGGAGTTTGTAGACAAGGAAAGCACCGGACCCAAGGTGCTGATCTGCGGCATCGAGTCTCTGCAGCAGGGATTTGCAAAAGGCAGGGCATATCAGTTGGTCCTGGATTTTGTGGCGGACGAGCGCAACCACGGATATCTCACTGCTATCGACGAATCCCACTACATCCAGAATCACCAAACGAACCGGTGGGAGAATATAGCTCACCTGGCGACCGGTGCCAGGGCCCGACTGATAGCGACCGGCACCGAGACGGACGGAAACCCCCTGGACCTGTATGGCCAGTTCGAATACCTCGACCCGGAGATCCTGGGTTTTGGCGACTATTACTCGTTCAAGAGCCGGTATACCATCAAGGGCGGATTCGAAAACAAGCAGGTCATCGGGTTCCAGAACATGGACGAGCTTATGGACATCATCAAGCCGCATGTGTTCCAGGCAACCCTCGACGAGGTGGCGGATATCCCGGAGAAGATAGTCATGCCGCCCAGGTATGTGGCCCTGTCGAAAGAGCAGCAGCGTATCATCAAGGAAATCCAGGGTGAGGGCGAGACTGCCATCAAGAGCGGTGGCCAGGACATCGAGATCATAACCGAAGGTGTGCTGGCGGTGTACACGGCAATCCAGCAGGTATGCACCGGCCATGTCGGATATTCCGAGGAGTACCTGTCTATGGACGGCGAGGAGATGTTGAAGCGCCGGACCAGGGCCAGGGTGGTGTCACCGGAGCACAACCCGAAGATCCAGGAACTCCTGTCTGTGCTCAAGGAGGTACGCGGCAAGGCCCTGATCTGGTGTAAATACCGGATGGAGATTGAGGATGTCTGCGAGGTGCTCCGGAAGAAGTACGGCGATGATGCTGTGGTGGAGTACCACGGTGGTATGACCAGGGAGGAGCGGAAAGAGGCGGCAGCCGATTTCAAGTCCAGGGATTCTGCCCGGTTCAAGGTGCTGATGACCAGTGTTGGTGGCACCGGCCTTACCTTCAACGAGGCCAAGTATTCGGTATACATGTCCAACTCGTTCAAGCTGCGGGACCGCCTGCAGTCCGAGGCCCGGAATCACCGGATTGGCCAGGACGAGCATGTAACCTATATCGACATCGTGGCAAACACCAAGGTGGAGAAAACCATCATGCGGGCCCTTCGGGACAAGAAGGACGTAGCCCAGTACATCCGTGACAGGCTCAAAAACGGAGCCAAAGTAGACGAGTTCCTGTAATATTGCGTCCCCAGGGATGGGGTGTTATAATATAGGTTCGATAGAGGAGAGAGCAGCAATGTCAGAAAGTAAAGTTTTCGTCGTCCAGGAGAACCCTGGTCTGGATTATTCGGACGCGGAGCGGTTCGGTGATATCGTGTTTATCACCAACCAGGAGTATTCATCGGTCACTGGTTCCCTGAACAACCAGAACATCCTCCGGGACATTGAGCGGGCTATGGCCAAGTTCGACCCCCGACAGGATTATCTGCTGATGACCGGCAACCCTATCACCATCGGGTACGCGTTCCATCGCGCCATGCTTCGTGGTCAGGAAACTGATGGCGATGACGCCAACATCCACCTGCTACGTTGGGACGGATTCACCCGGACCTATAAAGCAGTCCTGTTCTGAGAGAGGTAGAGATATGAGCGAGAAACACGGCCAAATCCCGGTAGACGCCGAGACCGGCGAGGAGATCCAGGAGCCCAACAATACCGGCAATGTCCGCCTGTGGCTGGACAAGTTCGAACGTGCCCTGGAGACCCTGCGCACCAAAGCACCACTGGACCCGGACCAGGTGCTGGCGGCAATCGGCCCTGAGGGCAGCCCTGCCGAAATGGCCCAGATGTTCCAGGAGCTTAAGCGCCTGCACGAAGTGGCCGACGAGATCAAGAAGCAATTCGGCAAGACCTACGACTGGTTCCGGGTGTCCTATATCCCAGAGCGGATGGAGACCCTGGGCACCAGTTCCATGAAGGTGGACGGGTATGGCCGCCTGGGTCTGACTGACGACCTGCGTGTTAAGATGCTCGACAAAGAGCAAGTATATGAGTGGCTGGAGGAGAACGACATGGGTGATATGATCACCGAGACCGTGAATGCCAGCACTCTCAAGGCTTCCCTCCGGAAGCGTTTGCAGAAGGGGGAAGAGGTACCGGACAACCTGTTTGAGTTGACCCCGTTCACACGGGCTAACCTCACAAAGTCCTAAAGACTGGCTGCTCAACAGCCGACAACTAACCGAAGATAGGAAGAGCTACTATGGCTACCGCAAAGAAAGCAAAGCAAGAAGTCGCAACCACCAACGAGCAGATGCCCGCCTGGCTCCAGGAGAAGATGGGTGATAACCGTGGCTCCGAGAATGTCGAAGCCGAAGACTTGGTAATCCCGCGCCTGGAACTGGCCCAGGCTCTGTCGAAGTGCCGGAAGAAGCAGGACCCGGCCTACATCCCCGGATGTGAAGAGGGCATGTTGTACAACAACCTGACCCGCGAACTGTACGGTGAGTCCGTGGATCTGGTGCCGGTATTCTTCAAGAAAGAATGGCTCCTGTGGCGCGACCAGGACCTGGGTGGCGGTTTTGCCGGTGCTCACCCGTCCCTGTCTGCTGCAGAGGCCGAGCGCCAGAACCAGGACGACCCGGACGAGTGGGAATCTATCGAGACCCACCAGCACTTCTGCCTGCTGGTCCGTGAAGACGGCACCACCGAGGAAGTGGTAGTGTCCATGGCCAAGTCGAAGATGAAGAAGTCCAGGAACTGGAACTCTCTCATTCGCATCAACGGCGGCCCGCGTTTCTCCCGCATGTACAAGTACGAGGGTGTCGCAGCCGTCAACGACAAGAACCAGGACTACTACAACGTGGATGTCAAGAATGCTGGCTTCGTGACTCAGGAGATCTTTGCCCAGGCGGAGAAAACCTACGAGTCTATCGCCTCTGGCAAGGCCAAGGCCGATTACAGCTACGATGACATGGGCGGAAGCGAGGAAGAAGAAACCGAGCTTTAACCCTCCACCTACGGGGCCCGAAGGCCCCGTTCCTTTACCAGAGATATAGAGATCGGACATGGCAAAAGCATATAGTTTCTTCGGACCCCCAGGGACCGGCAAGAGTACAAAGATAATCGGCACCATGACCCAGTGTGTCGAGGAAGGTGTAGACCCCAATAGAATCGGCCTGGTGTCCTTCACCAGGGCTGCAGCCCAGGAACTGGCGAAACGCGCCGGTATCGGCACCGGGGGCAACGTGGCGACCATCCACAGTATGTGCTTCCGCCTGGCTGGCCTGGTCCGGGAGCAAGTGGTGCAGAATAGCGAACTCCGGGAGTTCGGCAATCAGATCAAGATACCTATCACCGGCAGCAACCCGGACGAGGGCGAGTTTGCCGAGGTGGGTGATTCCTACCTGGCGCTGCATGCCAAGCTACGAGCCCAAAAGCGCTATCCGCATGACATCGAGCGAGGTTTCACCGAAGCCAGGATCGAGGGTGCCATGTGGCAGTTCCTGTTTTTCTGTGAGCAGTATGACAAGTGGAAGCTGAACCATGGCCTGGTTGACTTCACAGATATGTTAGCCCTGGCGATGGACGCGGAGAACCCCGATATCGACGTCCTGTTCGTGGATGAAGCCCAGGACCTGTCCCGGATGCAGTGGGATCTGGTCTATAAGTGGGCCCAGTCGGTGGACCGGGTATATGTGGCCGGTGACGATGACCAGTCTATATACGTCTGGGGTGGTGCTGACCCCGAGGGCATGATGAAGTTCTCCCAGGACTTTGATGCTGATGTCCACATCCTGGCCCAGTCCTACCGAATCCCGGTGAAGGTACACGACATCGCCCATGAGGTCATCGACCGCATCCAGGGCCCGCGAATGGATAAGGCGTACAATCCGACCACACATACCGGGGTAGTGCAGAGACATACCTCCGTGTGGTCCCTGGGGCCCGTCCTGGACGAGTACGATGATACCCTGGTGTTGTACCGGAACCACAGCCTGCGGGACGAGATCGAGCATTTCTTCCAGTCCAGGGGTATACCCTACTCGGTGCAAACCGGCAAGCCGGGTGTCCTGCAGTCCATGTACGCCAGGGCTGCCATTATCTGGGACAAGATCCGGGCGGAGTGGAAGAACCACCAGGCCATCATCACCCCCAGGCACCAACTGAAACCGTTGCTGACCCTGGCGAAGCCGAGCATCAAGCGCCGTATCCAGGACGAGGATCTGACTGGCCTGGCCGGGAAGCACTGGAGCAAGATTATCAATGTGCCGGGTCCAAAGGCTATCTACATGCGCCGGATCGAGGACAAGTACGACACCCTGGCGGTAGAGCCCAAGGTGCGGCTATCCACTATCCATGGCTCCAAGGGCCAGGAGGCCGACCACGTGGTGATCATCAACGGCATGACCGAGCGCACCTATGAGGCCATGAGCATGGACCCAGATTCTGAGGTCCGGACATTCTACGTAGGTATTACCAGGGCCCGCCAGCGCCTGGACATTGTGATGGCCCAGAACCCTGTATCCTTCCTGGAGGTGACGAAATGAGAGTATTAGTGGCTTGTGAGGATAGTGGTGTCGTACGTGAAGCCTTTCCGAGTCGCGGGCACGATGCCTGGAGTAACGACCT
>ERZ1673962.297-NODE-297-length-39074-cov-11.406981_pt1 | contig 39074 bp, 33 predicted proteins | sample MGYA00580188_ERZ1673962 | MGnify/ENA primary metagenome ERZ1673962 (study PRJEB41334, sample SAMN05608104) | rock metagenome | biome: terrestrial subsurface; feature: shale formation; material: shale | place: USA: Pennsylvania ... | reverse complement strand
ATGCAGCGGATTGCAAATCCGTGTACGCCGGTTCGATTCCGACATCGGCCTCCAGTAATAAAGAAACCGCAGGCGAAAGCTTGCGGTTTTTTTATGCGCTCAATTTGTAGCTCGCCAAACTTTCGCGTTATCTGATTAGCGTCATTGGCGAAACGCATCCGCTCTAACTCGGAACTGTAGCGCCTCGGGCGGTGACTGAAACATAGAGAGTCTGTTTAGGGGACGTCTATGTCAGATGTAATGAGCTACCTCGCAATTGCGCTTGCCGGCATCGTAATTGTGCTGGATCTGTTAGCAATCATCAGTGTATTCAAAAGTGATCGAAGCGTAGGGGCGAAAGCACTATGGGCGCTGGGCATCGCTATCTTTCCGATACTCGGATTGGTGTTCTGGCTAATCGTCGGTGTTCGCCGTCGGCATTGAATCGACGACGTTGAACTATTGGTCCGGGCCCGCTAGGCCCTATATAGACGCGCCGTTGTGCCGTTCGGGTTGCGCCTCGACCAGAGCCTCGTTATAGTCCTGCGCCGCGATTGTGATCGCGCATCACCGTCCCGCCCGGATGGCGAAACTGGTAGACGCAAGGGACTTAAAATCCCTCATCCGAAAGGGTATGCGGGTTCGATTCCCGCTCCGGGCACCATCGGGACACACTGATACCTTGGTATCTAAACCGGCCATCGCAGCCGGTTTTTTCGTTTTGAGCCTCAATCCCCGACGCCGTTGGCGCATTGCATGTGAACAGTGGCAACGCATCTTCGTGAACGCCAGACCGCCTCACTCCTCTTATCTGTAAGTATTCGCTGCGCGAAGGAGATCAAGCGATGGGCAACAAACCAGATGATCTATCGACCCAGAATAACGATGCATCAAGGTCTGAACGTGTTCCGACAGATGACGTGATCGTCCCTGGCTCGCCACCGCCTCTAGGATCCGAGCGGACGGATGTCAGCCCTGGCGGCGAAGCCGGAGTGGACGAGCTACCGCAAAATGACGGCACTACGCCCCGAAACAATCCCAAGGAAGGGCAGGTGATGGGTGGTGCGCCTGACATCGATCCAGATAGTGCAGAACTGGATGACGCGCCGAACCCACGTTAGTAATAGCGCAATAAAAAGCCCCGCACGAGGCGGGGCTGTAGGCGTCTAGCCAGTCGTTCCGTTGTCCTTTGATTCGCATACCTGCGAATGGTCCTTTTCGGGCCTCCCTGTCCCGCTGCGCCTCCTGCGCTACTGGTGAACAGAGTAGGGGAGGCACGAGCAAAGCGAAATCATCTAACTTCACCGCTGTGGGTCAGCCAAAGCTTACGCGCAGTAGGCGATCAACGCATCGGTGTAGCAAATCGAGCGAGACATTCAGCCAATGTTCAAAAACACTTATCGCATCAGCCTTACCGTAGGAGCCGTACTGACATTGGTAGGCTGCAGTGGGTTTGAAACCGTATCGCCAGCGCAGCCGTCCGATGAGTACGTTTTCGCCTGCGACAAGGCCGGCCAAGCAGGCTGCAGGACTCGCGCGGATGAAATCTGCCCAGGAGGCTACGACACGCTCAGCAGTGAGGAAGATTTTGAACGAAAGGAAATGCGAGTCAGATGCCTAGGCGGCGTCAACCCGCCGTAGCGAAGACGGCCAGCACATGGGCTGGCCATTCACTAGCGACGATTACTGAGCAGAGTCGAGCAACGCCTGTGCTTGTTCAAGAACCTGGAGTGACTGGGTGTGATCTCCCGCTTTATGCAGCTGCTCTCCTTCCGCTCGTAATTCCTTTACCTTCTCCAGCGTTGCCGGATCGCTTGGCGGATTGCTTTCTAATTGCTTGTCGATCTTGGCCATGTCCATTGGGCAGTGCATTGCCCAGACTGGCGCAGAAAGAGCGGCTGCTGCGATGAATAAGAGTAAGCGGCGCATGATCCTATCTCCGGTTGAGTGGCATTCGTGAGTATAGGAGCGGTGTGGAAACCGTGCGGCTTTTCGATATAAGGTTGTGGAGCGCTCAGTTGGTGAGCGTTGCGATAGTTATCGTACAACTGCTGGGCTATGATAGGCCTTAGTCCGCTTCATAGAGATCGATGTGTCCATGGAAAACGAGATCGCTCAGCCACGTGTTCGCCGTAAGCACCGCAGCCTCGCACAGGAACTTGTGACCGAGCTGTCGCAGCAGATCCGCGACGGCGTCATCAAGCGCGGCGACAAGTTGCCGACTGAGTCAGCGATCATGCAGGCCCAGGGAGTGAGCAGGACGGTTGTGCGTGAGGCAATCTCGCGCCTTCAGGCGTCTGGCTTGGTTGAGACTCGCCATGGCATTGGCACTTTCGTGCTCGATACTCCAAGTACCACCGGCCTACGCATCGACCCGGCCACTATCGGGACGCTACGTGACGTATTGTCGATACTTGAGTTGCGCATCAGCCTTGAAGTCGAGTCCGCCGGCTTGGCGGCACAGCGACGGACTCCCGAGCAACTGGCGGCGATGCGCGAGTTTTTGGATTCACTACAGCGAAGTGCAGCGCTTTCCAGTGAAGCGGCCGTGTCGGACTTCCAGTTCCATTTGCAGATCGCCGAAGCAACCGGCAACCGCTACTTCACGGACATCATGAATCACCTGGGCACGGCGATCATTCCTCGCAGCCGGCTCAACTCGGCACGCCTGGCTCATGATGACCAACCGCACTATCAGCAGCGCTTGGGCCGCGAACATGAGCAGATCTACGACGCTATCGCTCGTCAGGACGCAGAGTCAGCTCGAGCTGCAATGCGTCTGCATCTGACCAATAGCCGCGAGCGACTGCGTCAGGCTCATGAAGAGGCGGAGACCGACAAGGTCAGCTGACTCCGACTCTCAGAATCGAACCCGCCGCCGATCTCGTGCTTCGCTGTCGGTCTCTGCCGATGGAGCTTTGTGGATTGAATGTCCCCGGTTGGCGCAAGCGCGCCAACTCACCTCGGGTTGGCTTGCTTAGTTCTTGCGGTACGCCAGCAGGACGATTCCTCCGACCACAATCAGACCACCCAGTATCTGCATGGGGGCCAGCAACTGGCCAAGCACCAACCAGCCAAGCAGCATTCCAGCGACTGGCTCCATGTTCATGACGGGTGCATTGCGAGCGATGTTAAGCCGCGGCATGCAGATGAAGAGCGTGGAAAACGCCGCGCCATAGAGAAGCACCAGGCAACCCAATGCGATCCAACCAGCCGTTGCGCTGGGTAGGCCTAGGCCACCTGGTATAACGCCGCTTGCGCCGAGCAGGGCAGAGGCGCCAAACACCACAACTAATGTCAGCATGCTTCGCACCGAGCCGGCCATGCCCGATAGCTTATGCTCGGTGACCCACAGCGCCAGCGCGAATACCCCGGCTGCGGTAAGGCTGAACAGGATGCCAGCGATCCATTGAGCGTCAGGCGCCTCGCTGGTCATTAGACGTGTGGGAACATCCAGAACCAGTACCAGGCCGACCAGGATCAGCCCCATGATCGCCAGCGCGTGGCGTGTCGGTCTCGGCCCGCCCAGCGCCCATGTGAGCAGTGCAAGCAGGATGGGCGAGAGATTGACGACCAGCAGAGCCAGCGCAACCGGAATGCGCGCGACCGCTGAGTAGATGCAAAAACTCTGAACCGTGATCAGAAGCCCAAGAAGGATCTGCCAACGCCACGTGGTGCGACTCAAGCGCAGAGACTCGCGCCTCCAGAATACCAGCGCAGCCAAAGCCAGCAGCGTCACGCCGGCGCGGCAGAGCATGGCCAGCAACAGCCCGGTATCGTGATCGAACGCGATGCGCGCGGCGATATGGTTGGCTGCGAACGAGCAAGCCAAGGTGGCCAGAATCAGTACGGCAATATGACGTGGAAACGGTGTAGCAGCTTGCATCGGGTCAATCCTGTGTTAAGCAGCATCACGGTGTTCGGGCGCCGTCTGCAACGGCGGTGGCAGTTGTTTCATTGCTTGATCGTTCGGGCCTGCAAAGCAAAAACGCCGCCCGGGTGGGCGGCGTCGGAGTTTGCGTTAGTGGACTATCAGAGCACCACGCTGGGCAACCAGAGTGAGATCGCGGGGATATAAGTAACCGCGAGCAGCACCATGAACAGCGCCACATAGAAGGGCAGCAGTGCCTTGACGGTGTTCTCGATGGTGACCTTGCCGATCGCCGCGCCGACGAAGAGTACCGCGCCTACCGGTGGCGTGATCAGTCCGATGCCGAGGTTCACCAGCATGATCATGCCAAAGTGCACTGGATCGACACCAATACCGGTGATGACAGGCATCAAAATTGGCGTGAGGATCAGGATCAGCGGCGCCATGTCCATCAGCGTGCCAAGGACCAGCAGCATCATGTTGATGCACATCAGGATCACATAGCGGTTGTCCGACAGGGTCAGGAACATCGTGGTGATCTTCGACGGGATCTGCATCAAGGTCATGATGTAGCCGAAGCTTGCCGCGAACGCGATCAGGATCATCACCACCGAGAGGGTACGAACGGTGCGGTGCAGCAGCTTTGGCAGCTCGCGCCATTTGTAGTCACGGTAGATGAACATGGTGACGAAGAAGGCCCATACCACTGCGATGGACGCTGATTCGGTCGCCGTGAATACACCCGAAAGAATGCCGCCCAAGATGATGACCATGGTCATCAGGCCCCACAGCGCTTCGACACAGATCTTCAACGCCTGCTTGAGCGGAACGACCTCACCCTTAGGGTAGTTGCGTATCCGGGCAAAGATCAGACACATCGTCATCATCACGGCACTGAGCAACAAACCAGGCCCGATACCAGCGATGAACAGTGACGAGATCGAAACGGTGCCGCCAGCGGCCAGCGAATACAGCACCGAGTTGTGGCTGGGGGGAGTCAGCAGCGCCTGGACAGAGCCACTGACAGTAACGGCTGTGGAAAACTCGCGAGGGTAGCCTTTTTTCTCCATTTCCGGGATCAACACCGAACCTACCGAAGCAGTGTCCGCCAGTGACGAGCCGGAGATCGCGCCGAAAAAGGTCGACGCCATGATGTTCACCAAGGACAGGCCGCCGCGCACGAAGCCAACCAGTACCGCAGCGAAAGCCACCAGGCGCCGGGACATTCCGCCCTCGGCCATGATCGCACCGGCCAGAACGAAGAACGGAATTGCGAGCAGGGAGAACTTGTTGACGCCGCCGGCGACCTGGATCATCACCGCATCAAACGGAATATCAATCCACCAGGCGCCGATCAGCGCTGACATGCCCAGCGCGTATGCCACTGGCATCCGCAGCAGAAAGAGTACGGCAAAGCTGCCGAGTAGAATCAGCGCGTCCATTTACACGGCCTCCTTGCTGTCTTCGACCAGCTCGTAATTGACCGCACGCCGGTGGCTCTGGTCGCCGAAGATAATGCGTTCGATGACAAACAACAGCGTGATAGCGCCACCGATTGGGATGGGTGAGTAGGTAATGCCAACACGAAGGGTCGGCAGCGTGCTCATGAACTGATTCCAGGTCGCGATGCACAGCTTGATGCCCCAGATGGTCATGAACAGGCAGATGATGCCCATCAGGATCTGTACCAGCAGTTCGATATGCCGATGCAGATGCTCAGGCAGGCGGTCGGTGAACATGGTCACCGCCATATGCGCGCCGGCGCGGTAGCTCGCCGCTGCGCCGAGAAAGGTAAAGATCACCATAAGCAGGATGGCCACGGGTTCAGGCCAGCCGCCACCAGAGCCCAGCACGTAGCGCGCGAAGATCCCCCAGGGGATGATCATGGACATGACCACGATGGCCAGCCCCGCGACCCAAACACAGGTCTTGTAGATCGCGTCGTTGACGCGCAGCAGCGTGTTTTTCATCAGACTTCACCACAGGCGCGGCGGCGAGCGAAGCTCGTCGCCGCGAGGTTTTTCAGAGGGAACGGATTACTGAACGGCTTCGATACGCTTGATCAGCTCGGCGTAAGGTGCGCCGTACTTTTCGCGAACCGGGGCGGTCGCATCGTAGAAGGGCTTCTTGTCGACTTCGATGAAGGTGACGCCTTCTTCCTTGAGCTTGGCTTCGCTGCTAGCGGTCTTCTCGTCCCACAGCTTGCGCTCTTCCATCTGCGCTTCCTTGGCGTATTTCATGACGATCTCCTGCTGCTCCGGGGTGAGCTTGTTCCAGGTCGTCTTCGACATCACGATCGGCTCAGGAAGGATCAGGTGACCGGTTAGCGAGTAGTTTTTCGCGGCGCGGAAGTGATTGTGCTCAAGCATGGTCGGCGGGTTGTTCTCAGCACCATCGACCACACCGGTCTGCAGGGCGCTGAAGATTTCGCCGGTGTTCATCGCAACGCCCTGGGCACCCATGGCGTTCAACGTATCGATGAACAATGGGTTGCCCATAACGCGGATTTTCATGCCCTTGAGGTCTTCAAGGTTACGCACGGGCTCTTTGGTGTAGAGATTGCGTACGCCACCGTCCATCCACGCCAAGCCGACCATGTTGAAATCGGAGTTGGTGATCTTGTCGAGGATTTCCTGGCCGATCTCACCATCGATAACTTTGCGCATGTGTTCGTGATCGCGGAACACAAACGGCATGTTGAAGGCGTTGACGTCCGGAACGACCGGGCCGAGTGTGCCGAGGCTGACACGGGTCATCTGCACCGCGCCGAGTTGAACCTGTTCGACGACTTCTTTCTCCGAACCCAGCACGCCGCCTGAGAACATGCGGAACTTGAGCTCACCGTCGGTGGCTTCTTCGATTTTCTTGCCCATGTTTTCTTGAGCGACCACGGTCGGATAACCGGCAGGGTGGATCTCAGCGATTTTCAGCGTCATCTCCGCGTAGGCGGTGCTCGACAGGCAGAAGGCCAGCGGAAGTGCAGCGATGAGCAACTTGCGTTTGAAGTCCATGTGAATCTCCGTCTTGTTTTTGTTGGTATGCAGCGTTGCGAGCGTCAAGACCGGGACACTGCGTGCCCGTCCTTATGGGTGAAGCGTTAGCGGAAGCGGGGCTCCTCCAGTCCGGCGACGCCGGGTTGCAGGGCGAATACGCCGCCTGCCAAGGGCTGATCGGAGAGATCACCGCCCGGGCGGATGGATGTGACAAACAGGGTGTCGAGGCCGGAGCCACCGAAGGCGCACATGGCTGGCTTCTTCACTGGCACTTCCAGCGAGCGATCGAGGCGTCCATCCGGGGTGAAACGGTGGATAAGGCCGGCATCGTTACCGCAAATCCAGTAGCAACCATCAACATCAACCGCCGCGCCGTCGGGTCGACCGGCGTGCTGGTTCATGTCGACGAACAGCCGGCGGTTGCTCGGCGTGCCACTGTCGATGTCGTAATCGAAGGCCCAGATGGCCTGCACGCTGGGGTGCGAGTCGGAAAGGTACATGGTGCGTCCGTCGGGGCTGAATCCCAGCCCGTTGGGTACGATGAAATCCTGCAGCTGAGCCTCGAGCGATTCGCGGCCAGTCGAACCATCGATCTGGTAGAGCGCGCCGGCCCGAGTGCCAGCGGCCATATCCATAACCATGGTGCCAGCCCAGAAGCGGCCCTGGCGGTCGCAGCGCCCGTCATTGAATCTCATGTTGCTCGCGCCATGCTGCACGCCAGCAAGGCGAGTGCTGCTGAGTGTGCCGTCGTTCTGCGGGGCGACTTCGAAAATGCCGTCTTCCATACCGGCAACCCAACGATTCGCATCTCCTTCGCGACGAGCGATACAGGCGATCATCTGATCACCGGTCCAGCGCGTCACAGAAGCATCCGAGGCCTTCCAGCGAAGCAGCTGCCTGTTGGGTATGTCGACCCAATAGAGCGCCTGCTCGGAGGCCACCCAGACCGGGCTCTCGCCCGTTGCATTCTGTGCGTCGACTATCAGTTCTGCTGAGTTTGCCATGGCGATTCTCTTGTTATTTTCGCGGCGTGGCGGGGATCAGTCGTCGAACGGGCCTGCTTCGCAGAAGGCGCCACCCTGGTAAATCAGGGCTGGATCATTGGGCGCATAGGGCGGTTGCTGTTCGATTTTTTCGCGGAACACTTCGGAGGTGTCCTGCGGCTCGAAACCCAGCTGCGCGGCCATGTGGTTGTCCCACCACAGGTCACGGTTCGCCGAGGCGCCGTAGACAACGGTGTGCTTCACGTTCGGGGTGAACAGCGAGCGCTCGATCAGGTTGGTCAGATCGCGATAGCTGAGGTAGGTGGCCATCATCCGGCGGTTGAGTGGCTCGGGGAACGAGGAGCCGATGCGGATGCTGACGGTCTCGATGCCGTAGCGATCGAAGTAAAAACTTGCCATGTCCTCGCCATAGGATTTGGACAACCCGTAATAACTGTCCGGACGACGGGGAGCGTTGGCATCGATGGTTTCAGTCTGCTTGTGAAACCCGATCACATGGTTGGAGCTGGCAAAGATCACACGCTTGATGCCGTGCTTGCGTGCCGCTTCGTAGATATGGAATACGCCCTTGATGTTGGCTTCGAGAATTTCCTCGAAAGGACGTTCTACCGAAACGCCACCGAAGTGGGCGATTGCATCAACGCCTTCGCAGAGGGCGTGCACAGCGGCTTTATCTGCAAGATTGCACTGCACCACTTCTTCGTGATCGCCGGTAGGAGCATCCATGGGGGCGATATCGGAGAGGCGGATGATCTTGGCGTAGGGGCGAAGCGTTTCACGTAATACCTTGCCCAATCCTCCTGCGGCGCCTGTCAGCAGGAGGCGATTCAAGGGTGTGGGAGCGGTCGTCGTGCTTGTCATTGAGGTCTGCCCATCGCTTATTGTTTTTGGTGTCATCGGTTGTCAGATGACTTGATTCGATTATTTCTGCGGTTATGGGCTTTTGTCAACCTGACAAGTCGATTGTTTCAAGCTTGCGCAACTCGTCTTACTCCGCGGTATCGAGTCTGAAAATAGCCCCCAAAGCCACTGGTTTCGCCGCTTAAAGCACTTATCTTGCGCCATGAAAGGGTCACGCTAGCGAGCCCGCGGGTCTATTCACATACCACTAAAGTCGAGTGCGGCGCCGTTCAGTAATGGGGCCGAGCCCGACAGCCGCGGGGATTGAGGTTGTATGATGACATTGCGACGCTAGCCGGACCGTCCTCTAGAGTGGAACGCAGTGCAAAGGGGCACGTTTGGCAAGCATTCCGAACCTGAACGAGGACAACCGATGGCTATTCAACCGAACACGGTGCTGGCGGATGATGGCATCTGCTGGGTCAAGCTGCGGACAGTAACCTTGCCGCTGCGCAAGGCCGTCAGCGATGCAAAGGTTTTGACCGGGCGGCAGAAGCCCCTTGAGTCAGTCAGCCTGCTGTTTGCGGAAATTGAAACCAGCCAGGGGCATCGCGGGCTCGGCTTCAGTTATAGCCTGCGTACGGGAGGCCCGGCGCAATATGCCCATGCTCAGGAAATCGCGCCGCTTCTGCTCGGGGAAGACCCCAACGACATTTCCCGACTCTGGAGCAAACTGATCTGGGCCAGCGCATCGGTCGGTCGTGGCGGCGTTGCGGCGCAGGCGATTGCCGCAATCGATACAGCGCTGTGGGATTTGAAGGCACGGCGTGCAGCGCTGCCGCTGTCCAAATTGCTTGGCGCGCACCGCAGTGCCGTGCCTTGCTACAACACCTCGGGTGGCTATCTGCAGGCCTCCATCGAGGAAGTGCTCGACAAGGCTACCCAGTCGCGGGAGCGCGGCATTGGCGGCATCAAGATGAAGGTCGGCCAGCCGAACCGACGTCTGGATCTGCAGCGCGTCGAGGCCTTACGCAAGCATCTAGGCGAAGACGTTCCGCTGATGGTTGACGTCAACCAGCAATGGGACCGCATCACTGCACTGCGAATGGGGCGCGAGCTCGAGCAGTACCAGCTCGAGTGGATCGAAGAGCCGCTAGACGCGCACGACGTCGCCGGTCACGCCGCATTGGCTGCACAGCTGGATACGCCGATCGGTACGGGCGAAATGCTCACCAGCGCTACCGAAGCGCTGAGTTATGTCGATACCGGCGCGGTGGACGTGATCATGCATGACGCCCCACGTCTGGGCGGCATCACGCCGTTTCTCAAGGTGGCGCATGCGGCCGAGCAGCGCGGCATGGTTATGGCCCCACACTTCGTCATGGAAATTCACCTGCATCTGGCGGCTGCCTATGAGCACCAAACCTGGGTGGAGCACTTTGAATGGCTGGAGCCGGCATTCAATGAACGTCTGGAGATCCGCGACGGGAAGATGATCGTCCCGAACCGACCTGGTTTGGGGTTGAGCCTGAGCGACCATATAGCGGGTTGGACGCTGGCTGAAGTGGAGATCGGTAAGCGCGCCTGAACGAAACACCGCGCCCTCAGGCGCGGTGTCGAAACCGCTTAAGTACCGCTTAGCCCAGCGTAGCGTGCTAAGCGGCGCTGACTCAGGTTTCCTGCAGCCTGGCCGCAGTATTTTTTCGGCTACGCAGCGCGCTGAACAGGTGCCAGGCCACCGACGCCAGCGCCAGGAGCAGGAATGTCGCCGAAATGGGATTACTGAGAAAGCCTATGAAGTTGCCGTCGGACAACATCAAGCCACGCCGCAGATTCGTTTCAGCCATTGGCCCCAAGATGAAGCCGATAATGAACGGCGCGGCCGGCATCCCGCCCTTGACGAAGCCGTAACCAATCAGGCCGAACAGCAGAATGGTCCAAACGTCGAACACCCGACTGCTCAGACCGAACGCACCCACAACGCAAAGCACAAGGATGATCGGCAGGAGGATGTGCTTGGGCACCGCCAGCAGCTTGATGAAGATGCGCAGACCGTAGAACTCCAGAACCAGCATCATCACCGAGGCGAGAATCAGCGCGGCGAAGATGGTGTACACCAACGCACCCTGGCTGATGAACAGCAGCGGGCCCGGTTGGATGCCATGGATCATGAAGCCGCCGAGGAGAATCGCGGTCACGGTGTCGCCCGGAATGCCGAGCGTCATCAGCGGAATCATGGCGCTACCGATGCCCGCGTTGTTGGCGGTTTCACTGGCGACGACCCCTTCCACAGCCCCCTTGCCGAACAGCTCGGGATGCTTGGAACGCTTCTTCGCGATGATGTAGGACACGATGTTCGAGGTACCCGCACCGATGCCCGGCAAGATGCCAATCCCGATACCAATCAGTCCAGAGCGAAACGCGTTGGGAATCTGCCCGAAGAATTCTTTCAGGGAGAAACCAAAGCCTTTCACGCCTTTCATGCTCACTGAGGCGATCTTGCTTTTGTGTGCCGCTCTGCCGGTCTCGGCGATTTTGATCACTTCCGCCACGGCAAACATACCGATCATCACCGTCAGCATGGCGAAACCGCCGTTGAGGTTCGGCGAATCGAATGTGAAGCGGCGAATGGCGTCCACCGGGGCGATGCCCACGGTCGAGAACGCAAAGCCAAGCGTGCCCGCGTAGATGCCTTTAAGCAGCGAGCCGGTGGACAGCGTGGCGATCAGCGTCAGTGAAAAGATTGCGATGGAAAAGTATTCATGGGGCCCGAAGCGCAAGGCAATTTTTGCCAGCGAGGGCGCAATGGACATCAGCGCGACGATGCTGAAGATGGTGCCGAGAAAGGAAAATACTACACCGACGCCCAGCGCCTTCAGCCCTTCGCCTTTTTCCATCATCGGGCCGCCGTCGAACGTCGTGGCGATGGAGGCGGGCGTGCCGGGAATCTTCAACAGGATGGCGGAGATCAGGCCGCCGGAGGTCGCGCCGATGAACAATGCCACCAACAGTGACAGGCCCGCAGCAGGGCCCATGGTGTAAGTCAGCGGCAAACACAGCGCGATCGCCATGGTAGCCGAGAGCCCAGGAACCGCACCGAAGACGATGCCCACGGCAACGCCAAGGGTGATCAGGATAAAGATATAGGGCGAGAAAACCGCGCCAAAGCCGGCCTGCAGTAATTCGAACATGGCCGCCTCCTAGATTTTCAGAAAGCCGGTCGGGAGCATCAGATCGAAGCCCTGCCGGAAGGTGAAGAAAATCAAAGCGGAGGTCACCACCGCGATGACGATGTAGGTGATGTGGTTGACCTTCTGCTCGCGCGGTGTGATGACGATGAACTGCGCGTAGAGATAGAGCACGGTCATGATCGGGAAGCCGACCTTTTGCAGCAGGGCAACATAGACCGCGATCAATCCGAGCGTTTTGAATACCGTTGGATAGTCCGGCGGCGTTGCAGCCGATGAGTCCGCATCCGCATCGGGATCAGCGGGAGGCTGGGTTGCCTTGGTCGCGGTCAGCAACTGCAGCGCGCCCAGCAGGCATAGCCCAACGGATAGGACATAGGGAACGGTGGAGGCGTCGATAAAACCTTTGCGCGGAAGATTGATCGTCAGGAACAGGTAGAACAGGCCGGCACCCAGCATCAGGGCTCCGACCAGTAACTCCTTTCTCTTGTAGGTATCCATGGGACTGCTCTCGATTCAGAGGGAAGGCTGCCGGGCGCAGCGGCTACGCCCGGCATCGTGCCGCGGGCGTTACTTGCTCTGACGCAGTTCGTCCTTGTATTTCATGAAGTCTTCGCGGGTGTTCGTCAGGCGGTCGATCGACTGGTTGGTATCGAAATAGCTGACCGGCTGCTTGAAGGTCTTGCGCAGCTCTTCCTCGTACTCAGGCATCTCGGTGATCTGTTTCACGATGCCTGACATCTTCTCGATGATTGCCGGATCAGTACCGTCCGGGAACGCCACGATGTAGGGCTTCTCCATGACGAAGTCGACGCCTTGCTCCTTGAACGTCGGCACGTCACCGAGCAGCGGGTTGCGCTCCTCGTTGGGTTGGCCCAGCGCAACCATCTCGCCACTGGTCACATAATCCTGCACCGAGCCATAGCTGATCGCGGCGAGGTCGATACGATCACCCAGCAGGGCGACGACTTTCTCGGAGACTGTGCCAGCGTCGACCATTTTCAGCTTGGTGTCGGTCAGGCCTTCGAACATCAGACCCTGCAGGTGGGAGTAGCTGCCCATCTCGGTGCCGTAGGTAACGCTGCTCGGCTCGGCTTTGGATTTGGAGATCAGGTCTTCCAGCGTCTTCAGGCCTGAGCTTTTCGAGGCAACGAATACGGTGCCTTTGTCCACACCCGCGATACAGCAGATATCGAAGGCGTCCAGGCTGTCCTCGGTCAGGCCAGCGACCTCATTGACGATCATCTGCCCGGTATGGGTGAAGAGGATGGTGTTGCCATCCGGATCGGCCTGCTTGACCTGTTCGGCTGCGAGCGTTCCGCCACCGCCAGCGACGTTGGTGATGACCATCGCCTTGCCGGTGAGCTTGGTGAAGTACTTAGCCATGGTGCGGGCGTTGAAGTCGGTGTCGCCGCCAGCGTTGGCGATGACGACGACCTGTACCGGGCGAGTGGGCCATTCGGTTTCAGCAGCAAAGGCACTGCTGACGGCAGTGGCGAGAAGGGCGGAAACGAGGGAGGCGCTGATAGCTTTTTTCATTGTATGTCTCTCCGGTGGTTGGGGTTGCGGCGCTTCTTTGGTCTTCTTGTTAGCGGCCCAGGCTTGGTTGCTTGGGGTCGTACTTCCAGCCAGGGACCAGGTACTGCATGGCCATGGCATCGTCTCGGGCGCCGGTGGCGACCTTGTTGTACAGCTCATGGGCGGCCATGATCCGGTCCATATCCGGTTCGATGCCAAGGCCTGGCTTGTCCGGCACCTGAACCGCGCCGCCAACAATCTGCAGCGGTTCACGGGTCAGACGCTCCTGGCCTTCCTGCCAGATCCAGTGGGTATCGATGGCCGTGATGTTGCCCGGTGCTGCGGCCGCAGCATGGGTGAACATCGCCAGCGAGACGTCGAAGTGATTGTTCGAATGCGAACCCCAGGTCAGACCGAACTGCTCGCACATTTGCGCCAGTCGTACTGAGCCCTGCATGGTCCAGAAGTGTGGATCGGCCAATGGGATGTCGACCGCTTCGAGGCGCAGCGAGTGGCCCATCTGCCGCCAGTCGGTGGCGACCATGTTGGTGGCGGTGGGAATGCCAGTAGCGCGCTTGAACTCGGCCATGATCTCGCGACCGGAGTAGCCGTTCTCTGGGCCACACGGGTCTTCTGCGTAGGACAGGATATGGCCTTGGCCTTTGCACAGTTCCACGGCTTCGGCCAGTGACCAGGCCCCATTGGGATCAAGCGTGACGCGGGCGTCAGGGAAGCGTGACTTGATGCCGGCAATCGCCTGCATCTCTTCGCTACCACGCATTACACCGCCCTTGAGTTTGAAATCCTTGAAACCGTAGCGCGCCGTAGCGGCCTCAGCCAGCCGGACGATGGCGGCCGGAGTCACCGCTTCCTGATGACGAATGTGGTACCAGTCATCCGCCGAACCGGTACCGGCCAGGTAGGGCAGGTCGGTACGGTTGCGATCTCCTATATAGAAGAGGTACGCCAGCATCGGCACACTGGTGCGCTGCTGGCCGCTGCCGAGCAGCTCGGCGACCGGCACATCGAGATGTTGACCGAGCAGGTCGAGAAGGGCGGCTTCTACTGCTGTGATGACATTGTCCAGGCGCAGATTGATCTCATGCGGCTGCTTGAGGACTGCCGCTTCCGCTTCGGAGGTGACCTCGTGTTGCGTAGCCTGCGGCCCCGTCGCTGACCCGCCAGCAATGCCGCGACGCAATGCGTTGAGTATCCCGTTGTAGCGGCCGATCGGCTGGCCAAGCACCAGACCTTTGGTTCGCTCCAAGGCTTGCCTGATGCCTTCGCCACCCGGCACTTCGCCAATACCGCTGCGGCCGGCGCTGTCCTTGAGGATCACCAGATTGCGAGTGAAGTAGGGCGCGTGGGCACCACACAGGTTCAGCAGCATGCTGTCGTAACCCGCAACCGGGATGACTTGCATCTCCTTCACTACTGGCGTCGTCGCCGTTCGAGTGTCTTGCATCTGTCGTCTTGCTCCTGATTGTTTTTATGAGCGAATGTAGGTAGCAGCGCCTATCGGCGGGATGGGCTCTCTAAAGGTCGATGGCCTGCTCAGGCTGGCGGGTCATGATCAACTGACCCGCAACGAAGGGCGGGTTTGACTGCGCGTGCCGCGGCCTGCAGCGGCTGCGGTCGGAGACAATGGCGCGGTGGCGCTGACCGGCCGCCGTGCGGACTACGTTCGATGGATTAACCAGGGTGCGGCAGAGCGGGGAGTTTGCAGGGCGGCATACCGCTGATTGATTCATGGCTTTCAGGCTCTGGTTGTTGTAAATGTCATACGTTGTCGTATGACTTGCTGAGATTTTTATCAGCGCGTTTCATCGTTGTCAAATCGGTGAAACAAACTAATCGGCCCGTATGACCGGCCGGTCATTTATTTGTTTCAATAGGGTCGAGCCAGATTCACGTCGTGGCATTTCATCGGCTAGCGTTGTCAGCGCAAGAAAGAAGCCTGAGCCGCATGAGGACCGAGACGGCGAGGCAACAATCTTCGATAAAGAGGTAGCGCAGCCATAAGTTGTACGATAACGTATCTCCAAGGCCGAGGCCCTACTTCATCTACTCTTAGTTTCACAGGATGCTCGAACAATGAACCCACAAGAACTGAAGGCCATCCTCTCTTCTGGTTTGCTGTCCTTCCCGGTCACTGACTTTGACCAGCAGGGCGACTTCAGCCGTGCCGGCTACATCAAGCGACTCGAGTGGCTGGCACCTTATGGCGCAACAGCGCTGTTTGCCGCGGGCGGTACGGGCGAGTTCTTCTCGCTGACCCCGCAGGAATACCCGGACATCATCAAGACTGCCGTCGATACCTGTGCCGGTCAGGTGCCCATCCTCGCGGGTGTAGGCGGTCCGACCCGTCAGGCGATCGCCTACGCTCAAGAGGCTGAACGCCTTGGTGCGAAAGGCCTTTTGTTGCTTCCGCATTACCTGACCGAAGCGAGCCAGGAAGGCGTCGCTCGGCATGTAGAGGAGGTGTGCAAGTCGGTCAACATTGGCGTCGTGGTCTATAACCGCAACGTCTGCCGCCTGACCGCGCCGCTGCTCGAGCAACTGACCGAGCGCTGCCCGAACCTAATCGGCTACAAGGACGGTCTGGGCGACATCGAACTGATGGTCTCCATTCGTCGTCGCCTCGGCGAGCGCCTGACCTACCTCGGCGGTCTGCCGACTGCAGAAGTCTACGCGGCTGCCTACAAAGCGCTGGGCGTACCCGTGTACTCATCGGCCGTCTTCAACTTCGTGCCGAAGTTGGCCATGGACTTCTACGGTGCCATTTCTCGCGACGACCACGAAACCGTCGGCAAGCTGATCGATGATTTCTTCCTGCCTTATCTCGATATCCGCAACCGTCGCAAAGGCTACGCGGTCAGCATCGTCAAGGCTGGCGCGAAAATCGCCGGTTACGACGCCGGCCCTGTTCGTGCACCACTGACGGACCTGCTGCCGGACGAGTACGAAGCGCTTGCCGCGCTGATCGAGAAGCAGGGCGCGCAGTAACGTACGTCAGACCTATCACTCGCCCCAACCGCCGTTAACGATGCCTTCATTCATACCAGGCAGTGCGGCGGACCTCACGAAGGAGAGCGCTACGTGGCAGACGCAAAGCGATATGAAAACTACATCGATGGCCAATGGGTAGCTGGCAAGAATTACCAGGCCAACATCAACCCGTCCAATCTGTCGGACGTTATCGGCGAATATGCCCAAGCGGACGCTTCGCAGGTCGAAGCCGCCATCGCTGCAGCACGCAAAGCATTCCCGGCGTGGTCAACGTCCGGCATCCAGGCACGTGCCGATGCACTGGAAAAGGTCGGTTTGGAAATCCTCGCTCGCCGAGAAGAGCTGGGCAACCTGCTGGCGCGTGAAGAAGGCAAGACCCTGCCGGAAGCCATCGGTGAAGTGTCCCGTGCCGGGAACATCTTCAAGTACTTCGCCGGCGAGTGCCTGCGTCAGGCTGGCGAGACCCTGCAATCGGTCCGTCCGGGTGTCAGCGTTGAAGTCACCCGCGAGCCCCTGGGCGTAATCGGCCTGATCACCCCGTGGAACTTCCCGATTGCCATTCCTGCTTGGAAAATTGCGCCCGCGCTCGCCTATGGCAACTGCGTGGTGATCAAACCAGCCGATCTGGTTCCAGGTTGCGCCTGGGCCATCGCTGACATCATCTCGCGCGCCGGCTTCCCGGCCGGCGTGTTCAACCTGGTGATGGGCAAGGGCCGCGAAGTCGGCGAAGCCATCGTCAACGACAAGCGCGTCGATGGCGTCAGCTTTACCGGCTCGGTCGGCGTTGGCCGTGGCATCGCGGCGACCTGTGTTGGGCGTCAGGCCAAGGTTCAGCTGGAAATGGGCGGCAAGAATCCGCAAATCATTCTGGACGATGCCGACCTCAACACTGCCGTAGAACTGGCGACGCAAAGCGCGTTCTACTCCACCGGCCAGCGTTGCACTGCATCCAGCCGCATCATCGTTACCGAAGGCATCTACGACCGTTTCGTCGAGGCCATGATCGAGCGCATCAAGAAGATCAAGGTCGGTTCGGCATTGGAGCAGGGCGTGGATGTCGGCCCGGTCGTATCCCAGGCGCAGCTCGATCAGGACCTGAAGTACATCGAGATCGGCAAGCAAGAAGGCGCACGCCTGGCCTGCGGCGGCGAGCGCGTCAGCTGCGGCACTGAAGGTTACTACTTGGCGCCGACTTTGTTCGTCGACAGCACCGCCGACATGCGCATCAGCCGTGAAGAGATTTTCGGCCCGGTCGCCAACGTGGTGAAGGTCAAGGACTACGACGAAGCGCTGGCCATGGCCAACGACACCGAGTTCGGTCTGTCGGCGGGCATCTGCACCACTTCGTTGAAGTACGCCAATCACTTCAAGCGTCATTCCCAGGCCGGGATGGTGATGGTCAACCTTCCCACCGCTGGCGTGGACTACCACGTGCCGTTCGGTGGTCGCAAAGGCTCGTCCTACGGCCCGCGCGAGCAGGGTCGCTACGCCCAGGAGTTCTACACCACGGTGAAGACCACCTACATCGGCTGATCTGCCGAGTCGTCCCATGACGCGTAATTCGTCCGAGTCGCTCAGCGGCTCGGCGATTCGCGTCGGGGGCAAACAGATCGATACACCGCAACGCGGACCATAAGAACAAAAGAGAGACGCATATGAACGATTCTATGAATCAAGGTGCTCCGGTCATCACCGAACTTCGAGTGGTTCCGGTCGCAGGGCAAGACAGCATGCTGCTCAACCTGAGTGGCGCTCATGGTCCGTACTTCACCCGCAACATCCTCATTCTCAAGGACAGCGCCGGCAACACAGGTGTCGGCGAGGTCCCCGGCGGCGAGGCGATCCGCAAGACGCTGGACGACGCTCGCGCCATTCTGATCGGGCAATCGGTCGGCAATTTCAATGGTCTGCTGAACCAGGCGCGCAAAGCCTTCGCCGACCGCGACGTCGCGGGCCGCGGCTTGCAGACGTTCGACCTGCGCATCGCTATTCACGCCATCACGGCGATCGAGTCGGCGCTGCTCGATCTGCTCGGCCAGCACCTCAACGTGCCGGTTGCCGCACTGCTCGGTGACGGACAGCAGCGCGAAGAAGTCGAGATGCTCGGTTATCTGTTCTTCATCGCCGATCGCAACAAAACCGACCTCGGCTACCGCGACGAGTCGAATGCCAGCGATAGCTGGTTCCGCGTGCGCAACGAAGAAGCATTGACCCCCGAAACCGTTGTGCGTCAGGCCGAAGCGGCCTACGAGCGCTATGGTTTCAAGGATTTCAAACTCAAGGGCGGCGTATTGCCAGGCAGCGAAGAGGTCAAGGCGATTCGTGCCCTGGCCGAGCGCTTCCCCGATGCCCGCATCACACTGGACCCCAACGGTGCCTGGTCACTGGCCGAAGCCATTGATCTGTGCAAGGACCTGCACGGCGTGCTGGCCTATGCCGAAGACCCTTGCGGTGCCGAGAACGGCTACTCGGGGCGCGAAGTTATGGCCGAGTTCCGTCGCGCGACCGGCCTGCCGACCGCGACCAACATGATCGCGACCGACTGGCGGCAGATGGGCCACACCATTAGCCTGCAATCGGTCGACATTCCGCTAGCCGACCCGCACTTTTGGACCATGAGCGGTTCGGTGCGGGTTGCGCAGATGTGCCACGACTGGGGCCTGACCTGGGGTTCGCATTCGAACAACCACTTCGATATTTCGCTGGCGATGTTCACCCACGTGGCAGCCGCCGCGCCGGGCAAGATCACCGCGATCGACACCCATTGGATCTGGCAGGACGGCCAATACCTGACCCGCGAGCCGCTGCAGATCGTGGGCGGAAAGGTCGCCGTGCCGGCCAAGGCTGGTCTGGGTGTGGAGCTGGATGAAGATGCGCTGCAAAAGGCCCATGAGCTGTACCTGGCCAAAGGGTTGGGCGCTCGCGACGATGCGATTGCCATGCAGTATCTGATTCCGGATTGGACATTCAACAACAAGAAGCCGTGCATGGTGCGTTGAGACCAGCGCGAGAAACCGCGTTAGGGCGGAGCGGGCGGCCAAGGGGAAATACCGCGGCCGCGGAGGCGAGTAGGGTGGGCTTCAGCCCATCGCTTGCAGCCCAAACATTCACCTTGGTGGGCTGAAGCCCACCCTACCGCGCTGCGAACGAACCAGACCAGAACAACAACCGGCCTGACCGGAGACCGAGATGAACGACACCGTGGAACTGATTCAGCATCAAGATTCACCGCGTTACATCCGCCTCAACGATGCGGACAACGTGGCTGTGGTGGTTAACGATGGCGGTGTGCCGACCGGTGCCCGGTTCGAGGACGGGCTGGTCACGGTCGAATCAGTGCCGCAAAGCCACAAGGTTGCGCTGGTGGATATTGCGATCGACCAGCCTGTGCGCCGCTACGGACAGATCATTGGTTATGCGCTAGAGCCCATTGCGCGAGGGTCCTGGGTCAAGGAAACGCAGCTGCGCATGCCCTCAGCACCACCCCTCGACAGCCTGCCGATGGCCGACGCTGTCCCGGAGCGCCTCGAGCCGCTTGAAGGCTTTACCTTTGAAGGCTACCGCAACGCAGATGGCACGGTTGGTACGCGCAACGTGCTCGGTATCACCACCACCGTTCAATGCGTGACGGGCGTGCTCGATCACGCTGTTGCGCGCATTCGTAAGGAGCTTCTGCCGAAGTACCCGAACGTCGATGACGTGGTCGCGCTGACCCACAGCTACGGTTGCGGCGTGGCGATCAATGCCAAGGACGCCTACATCCCGATCCGTACAGTGCGCAACCTGGCGCGCAACCCCAACCTCGGCGGCGAAGCGCTGGTCATCAGCCTTGGCTGCGAAAAGCTGCAGGCCGAGCAGGTGATGCACGAGGGCGACGCATCGGTCGATCTCAGCGAACCCTGGCTGTACCGTTTGCAGGACTCCAATACTGGTTTCGGCGAGATGATCGAACAGATCATGGCGCTGGCCGAGTCGCGTCTGCAAAAGCTTAACCGCCGACAGCGCGAAACCGTTCCGGCCTCAGAGCTTGTGCTGGGCATGCAATGCGGCGGCAGCGATGCCTTCTCGGGAATCACCGCCAATCCAGCCTTGGGCTACGCCTCGGACCTGCTGATCCGCGCAGGCGCGACAGTGATGTTCTCTGAAGTCACCGAAGTGCGCGATGCGATCTATATGCTTACGTCGCGGGCTGAAACGCCGGAGGTTGCCGAAGCCTTGGTCCGCGAGATGGACTGGTACGACCAGTATCTGGAGCGCGGCGCAGCCGATCGCAGCGCCAACACCACGCCTGGTAACAAGAAAGGCGGGTTGTCCAACATTGTCGAGAAGTCTCTTGGCTCCATCGTCAAATCCGGCAGCAGTGCGATCAACGGCGTACTCGGCCCAGGCGAGCGGTTCAGCAGCAAAGGCCTGATCTACTGCGCGACCCCAGCCAGCGACTTTGTCTGCGGCACGTTGCAGTTGGCGGCCGGCATGAATCTGCATGTGTTCACCACCGGGCGCGGCACCCCATATGGTCTGGCCATGGCACCGGTCGTGAAAGTCTCTACCCGCACCGAGCTGGCCGAGCGCTGGCCTGACCTGATCGACGTGGATGCCGGGCGTATCGCCACTGGCCGTTCCAGTATCGAGGAGCTGGGTTGGGAGCTGTTCCACTACTACCTGGACGTCGCCAGTGGGCGCAAGAAGACCTGGGCCGAGCAGCACCAGATCCACAACGACATCACCTTGTTCAACCCGGCACCGATCACCTGAACCCAGCTATGTCAGCGCATCGAAGCGGTGCGCTGTTCCATGATCAGTCGCAGGAGAACGAGATGAGTGCGCTGCCGGATGACTTCATCCGCGAGATCGAAGCGGTCGTCGGTGCCGTCGGCATGGTCTGTGATGCCGAACGCATGCAGAGCTACCTGAGCGATTGGCGGAATGCCTACCGCGGTGAAGCCGCACTGGTGGTGCGTCCGGCCAGCACCGAAGAGGTAGCCGCCGTAGTGCGGCTGTGCAATCAATACGAAATTGCACTGGTACCGCAAGGGGGCAATACCGGGCTGTGTGGCGGTTCGATTCCTGACGCCAGTGGTACTCAAGTGGTGCTGTCCCTGACGCGCATGACCGGCATCCGCGAAGTCGATACCGAAAACGAGACCATTACTGTCGAGGCCGGCGCCATTCTGCAAGCTGTACAAGAGGCCGCCGCTGAAGTGGGGCGGCTGTTCCCTTTGTCCCTCGGCGCGGAAGGCAGTTGCACCGTGGGCGGTAATCTCGCCACCAACGCCGGCGGCACTGCCGTGCTGCGTTACGGCAACATGCGCGACCTCACGCTGGGCCTGGAAGTGGTGCTGCCGGACGGGCAGATCTGGAATGGCCTGCGCGCACTGCGCAAGGACAATACAGGGTACGACCTCAAACACCTGTTCATCGGCTCGGAAGGCACACTCGGCATCATCACCGCAGCCGTGCTCAAGCTATATCCTGCGGTGCGCAGCGTGACGACGGCCTGGGTTGCATTACCCAGCGCGCATGCAGCGGTCCAGCTGATCTGCATCATCCGTGGTCTATGTGGCGATCGGCTGACCGGGTTCGAGCTGATGTCGCGGCTAAGCGTTGATTTCGTGCTGCGTCACGTCGGCGGCTGCTCCGATCCCTTCACCGAAACTCATCCTTGGTATGTGCTGATCGAGCTGAGCGACACCCAACCTGATGCGCCGCTCAACGAGCTGCTTGAACAGGGGATCGGCGAAGCCCTGGAACGTGGCCTGGTGACCGATGCCGTACTGGCCAGCAGCGAGGCGCAGGTTGCAGCGTTGTGGGCGATGCGTGAGGGGATTTCCGAGGCGCAGAACCATGAAGGTCCAAGTCTCAAACATGACATCAGCGTGCCGGTGAGCTGCATTCCGGCGTTCATTCAGACGACCGATCGGCGCTTGCTCGACCAGTTTGCGGGCGTGCGCATCGTCGCTTATGGCCATGTCGGTGATGGGAACCTTCACTACAACGTCAGCAAGCCGGTCGGGTCTGACGATACGGCCTTCAAGGCGCAGCAAGACGCGATCATGCACGTCATCTACGAGGCCACTACTCGGTTTCAGGGCAGCATCAGCGCAGAGCATGGGCTGGGTCAGGCCAAGCGCGCCGCGGCCAAGCACTACAAGGACCCGCTGGAACTGGCGCTGATGCGCGCGATCAAGACAACGCTTGATCCCAAAGGCCTGATGAACCCCGGCAAGGTGCTCTGACATCGGCTCCACGCGTTCCCACTTTTCGAGGTAATCACCATGACCTGCATACTCCAGATCGGCCCCCTGACTGAACGTTTCAACCGTGGCCTTGCCGCGGAGCATGAGGTGCTGCGTTTCTGGGAGGAGGGTGCCGATGCGTTAGTTAATCAGCATGCTCAGCGCATTGATGTCGTGGTGACCTCCGGTCGTTTTGGCTGCACGGCGCAGCTGATCGAGCGCCTGCCCAACCTGCAAGCGATCATCAGTTTCGGCGTCGGCTACGACGCGATCGACGTCGCGGCAGCGCGCGCACGCAACATCCCGGTGAGCAATACGCCGGACGTGCTAAATGATTGCGTGGCGGACTTGGCCTTTGGGCTGATTATCGACAGCGCCAGGCAAATGTCCCGTGCCGACCGTTTCGTTCGCGCCGGTGAGTGGCCCTCCGGCGGCCTGCCGCTTGCGAAGCAGGTGAGCGGGAAACGACTGGGCATCGTCGGCATGGGGCGCATTGGTGAAACGGTCGCAAAGCGCTCCAGTGGTTTTGATATGCAGGTGCGCTACCACAACCGTCGACCGGTAGAGGGCAGTGCCTATGGCTATGAGTCCAATCTCGTCCAGTTGGCGCAGTGGAGCGACTTTCTCGTTCTGACCTGTCCTGGTGGCGAGAGCACCCGCAACCTCATCAATCGAGACGTCCTCGAGGCGCTTGGATCGAAAGGTATTTTGATCAACGTTGCCCGCGGCTCGGTGGTGGACGAACCGGCATTGATCGAGGCGCTGACTGAAGGACGACTGGGCGGCGCGGGTCTCGACGTTTACGCCCAGGAACCCAACGTGCCTCAGGCCCTTATCGATCTACCCAATGTCGTGCTACTGCCGCACATCGGCAGCGCCACCGAGGAAACCCGGCTGGCAATGGAAGAATTGCTGTTGGCCAATCTGCGTGCGTTTCTCGAACGCGGTGAGCTGCTGACGGCTGTCTGAGCGCACACACCCGTGCGATTCAGATGACAGGCGGCCTCGGTCGCCGATGGCCCTGGCCAAAAGCCTAGATCAGATAACTTCAGAGCAACATCATTAGGGCGCCGAACACCGCGAGCCACAAGCACGCGGCCGCGAGGCGCCATTTCAATTCAAGTCAGCGAGCAATTCGGCTCGCCTAAGAGGCCGTGCGATGCCTGAACTTCAACCGAATCTGACCGAGGTCGAGCTTCTGCGCGGCCCGCTGAGACTGTCGGTGTGCCCCGGGCTGGGCGGTGCAATCACTCAACTGAGCATCGATGGCATCGATCTGCTGCGCCCTTGGGACGGCACGGACAGCGTCCGGCGGACGGGCTGCTTCGTCCTTGCGCCCTTCTCCAATCGAGTCGGCGATGGCGCCTTCGAGCATGACGGTCAGCGCTACCCGTTGCGCAGCCTATCTGCTGAACATCCTTTACCGATTCACGGCGTCGCCTGGAAGCGTGCGTGGACGATAACGGAGCAAAGCCCGACCAGCCTTTGCCTGACGCTCATTCATCGGCCCGAGGGGGGGGGCGTACTTGACTGGCCGTTCGCATTCGAACTAGAGCACCAGATCAAACTCGACGACGACGACGGCGGCGTTGCGCTGCAACTGACGCTGCGCAACATCGGCAACCGCTCGATGCCCGCCGGGCTTGGCTGGCATCCGTATTTCCTCCGGCACGACGCTTGTTGGTTGCGGTTCGATACGAGTGCGGTCTGGCGCAACGACACCCGAAACCTGCCATCACAGAAGACGCCCATCCCAACGGAATGGGACTTTTCAACGGAAGCGCCGCTGCAGGAACCCGGCCTGGACAACTGCTTCGTTGGGCGTACCGGGCCCGTTACCATCCACTGGCCGAACGAAGGGGTAGAGCTGACCATGCATCCCAGCGAGGCACTCGATCATCTGGTCGTGTTTACACCGCCGGCAGAGATGGGCTTCTTTGCGGTCGAGCCGGTTTCGCATGCCAACAATGCGCTTTGCATGGACGATCCGGCCGCGAACGGCATTCGTACACTCGACCCCGGCGAAACCATGCAGGTCAGTTGCAGGTTTTCGATAGCGCGCGCCTGATCCGCCGGCACCTGAATCACTCTTCCAAATGCTGGCTGGGCGACAGCTCATCATTGCCGCACGGGATAGCGAGCGTAGATAGCTGGCAGGCGCTCAAGCGCCAGGGCTCGCCGTTCTCACCTTTGCAGCCTCGCTTCTCCTGCGTCACGTAAAAGGGCGGTGTGGCTCGCTGGTTATCATCCCAACTGTTTGTTGGCCTCTTAACGCATGGCAACGACGTTCGGCAGTCAAAAAAAAGCCCGTCACAAAGACGGGCGAAAGTTTCCGCAACAGGAGCGAGGAGTGTTGCGTCCAGCGTGGTGGTGATGCTTAGAGAATCGAGATCGGGTAGTTAATGATCAGACGATTCTCGTCGAACTCATTCGTGCTGAACGAGCTGTCACGACGCATGCTGGAGTTGCGCCACTTGATGTTCAGGTTCTTCAGTGCACCGCTCTGTACGGTGTAAGCCAGTTCCGACTCGCGACCCCATTCCTTGCCTTCATCACCACTTGCAGTCGTGATGTTGTCACCGCTGATGTAGCGGTTCATCAGGACCAAGCCAGGGATACCCACGCCAGCGAAGTTGTAGTCGTGGCGGAGCTGCCATGAACGTTCGTCCGCTGCATCGTAGGCGGAGTTGAAGCTGTCGTTTGCGACAGAGGCACCGCCGGTACCATTGACACGCATCCATTGATTGCCGCTGACTTTCTGCAAGCCGACATAGAAAGTGTTGGCACCGGCTTGCAGGCCAAACAGACCGGAATAGGTCTTGTTGTCCAGGTCGCCCGCCAGGGCGCTGCCTTCGTCCTTGCCGGTGAAGTAGCCCAGATTTGCGGTAAGTGCCATGTCTTCGCCTAACGGCTGGACGTGCAGCAGCTGAGCGTAACTCTGCTGGTAGATGTCTTCGAGACGGCCGTGCCACAGACCGACCTTGGTCTTTTCATTGAAGGTGTATTCACCGCCGATGAAGTTGAAACGGTCCGACGTAGCGGTAATTCCGTTCAGGCCATCTTTGTAGACCATGTCTTCCATGCTCGCGTCGTCGCGCGTGCTGTTCTGGCGCATCTGACCACCGAACAGGGACAGGTTGCTGATCTCTCTCGACGAGATTATGCCACCCTGGAAGGTTTGCGGCAGCGAGCGGCCGTCATCGGCACGCAGCACCGGCACAACGACCTGCCATTCACCGACACGCAGCTCGGTTTCCGACATTTTTGCCTTGGCGGCTACCGCTATCCGGCCGAAGTCATCTGCAGGATGGCGATCAGCACCAGTGCCGTGAGTCGGAAGCAGACCTGTACCGTAGGTGCCGCCACCGCCGTCGAGCTTGACTGCCAGGCCCGCAAGCACATCGACGCCAAACCCGACAGGCCCAGGCGTATAGCCGGACTGAGCATTCAGAATGAAGCTCTGGGTCCATTCTTCAGCCTTGTTCTGGCCGCCGTTATAAGCCGGGTCGACAAAATTACGATTAATGTAGAAATTACGAGCGTTCAGCGTGACTTTGCTGCCTTCGACAAAGCCATCCGCCGCATGGGCAACGGCAGGAATGCCAAGTGCTAGCGACAGGGTGCCTGCAAAAACGGCGGCAGACAGAGGATTGCGTGGGGTCATTGTTGTTGTGCTCCCTTTTTTAAGTAGTCCACCCCGTGCGGCCAGAGCCCAAGACGAGGGGGGTGTAGCGTGGCCGCAGATAAAGCGACGCTTGCCGAAACAACAAATACGTTATCAGTTGTCATACGACGTATTGAATTATGGCTCCCGAGCATGGCTTGTCAATCCAATTTGTAAAGAATTGTTAGGGTCTTCGACTTTCGTCTAGTGCCGTTTCAAAGGGGTTGGCTGGGTAAGATCCGGCAAAACTCTGGATCGGATAGCTCAGCCGTTGAAGCGCAGGGAGATGTGATGACTTGGGAAATCGATGAGGCTAACTTGGAGATCCCCACCAAGCAGGCAATAGTCGTCTGATCTCTCGTCTGCCGAAGCGGTCATCGATCAGGTGTACGACGCCGACGTCTTCGGTTGTACGAATGACGCGGCCTGCGGCCTGCACCACCTTCTGCAACCCGGGATAGAGGTAGGTGTAGTCGTAGCCCGTGCCGAACAAATGATCCATCCGCGCCTTCATCTGCTCATTGACGGGATTGACCTGCGGCAGTCCCAGCGTGGCAACAAACGCACCAATCAGTCGCTTACCCGGCAGGTCGATGCCCTCGGAAAAAGCACCGCCCAGCACGGCGAAACCAATACCGCAGCTCTCATCCGTGAAACGCGCAAGAAAGGCGTTGCGCGCCCCTTCATCCATGCTGCGCGTCTGCTCCCAGTAGGGCAGCTCAGGGTGTTGAGCACGGAGGAGGCTAGTGACCTGCTGTAAGTAGTCAAAGCTGCTGAAGAACGCCAAGTAGTTGCCAGGGCGCGTCTGATACTGCTGGGCAAGCAGGTCGACGACAGCTTGAAGGGAGGCGCTGCGATGCTGGTAGCGAGTGGAGATGTGCTGTGCAAGGCGTATCTGCAACTGCTCCGTGCGAAACGGAGATTCGACGTCGACCCATACCCGATTTGCCGGCACGCCGAGGGTGTCGGCGTAAAAGCGCTGCGGTGTCAGGGTCGCGGAAAACAGTACGCAAGAGCGGGTCTCACGGATGCGGGAGGCCAGGAAGGGGGCGGGAATCACGTTGCGCAAGCAGAGGACAGATGCTTTGGCATTGCTGCGGCCGTGCGCTGGCAGCAGCGTGCAGTCAATCAGTGAATGGTCGCCGAACAGCTCTGCCAGTTTGCAGAATTGCATAGCGTCGAAATAGGCCGACTGCAACGCCGAGTCCACCCCCGCCGGGTTCTCGCCGAGGTAGTCGGTGATTGCGCTTACGGCTTGCTGAAGCGCGTTGATGAGCACCTGCGGCAGCCCTGGCAGAACCTGATAGGCGTCTGCCTGCAGGCGGTGCACATCGCCCCAGCAACGAAGCACGCGTTCGATCGGCTTCTTCAACACGATCGGAAGAGTGTTTCGTAAGCCCTTGAACGTAAGCAGATTAAGCTCGGCGCTGTACATCGATCGGCCGCGTTCGAGCAGATTGTGCGCCTCGTCCACCAGCACCCCGATGCGCCACTGGTTGAGCAACGCCAGGCTGTAGAGCAGGGCGCTCAGATCGAAGTAGTAGTTGTAGTCACCCACCACCACATCGGCCCAGCGAGCCATTTCCTGGCTCAGATAGTAGGGACACACCTCGTGCGCCAAGGCCACCTCGCGCAGTGTTGCCTGATCGAGAAACGGGCGAGTAATGGCCTCGTCGCGTGCGGCCGGGAGCCGGTCGTAGAGGCCGCGAGCGAGCGGGCAGGATTCACCGTGACAAGCCTTGTCCGGGTGCTCACACGCTTTATCCCGCGCGATCAGTTCCAACACTCGCAGAGGCGTTTGCTGGCCCGCCAGGCTGTCGAGTGCATTCAACGCCAGCTGTCGCCCCGAGGTTTTAGCGGTGAGGAAATACAGCTTGTCGAGCTGCTGGCCGGGCATGGCCTTCAATTGCGGAAATAGGGTAGCCAGGGTCTTGCCAATACCAGTCGGTGCCTGAGCCATCAGGTGGGTGCCGGTGCAAGCGGCCTTGTATACCGCTTCGGCCAGTTGCCGCTGGCCGCTGCGAAATTCACCGTAGGGGAACGTCAGGCTTCGCAACGCCTGGTCACGCTCGGCTCGGTGGGCCAGTTCCTGATCAGCCCAGGCGATGAAGCATTGACATTGGGTTTCGAAAAAAGCCCGAAGGTGTTCGGCGGTACAGGTTTCGACCAGCAGGGTTTCCTTCTGGCTGACCACATCGAAATACACCAGCGCGATCTCCAGCGACTCCAACGTGCGCGCCTCGCAGAGCAGCCAGCCGTAGACCTTGGCTTGCGCCCAGTGTAGGTGACGGTGGTTGGCCGGCTGGCGGGCGAGGTCACCGCGGTAGGTCTTGATCTCCTCCAGTCGGTTCTTTGTCGGGTCATAGCCGTCCGCACGGCCGCGGACGGTGAGGTTGCGATAGTTGGCTTCGAGCGTGACTTCTCGCTCGTATCCATCGCCGCGCCGCGACGTGACCGTGACGTGTCCGGTCATGCCTTCTAGCGCGGTAGGCGAGGGCGTGAAACGAAGATCCAGATCGCCTTGTTTTGCGGTGAACTCGCACAACGCACGGACTGCGACCCGATAACTCAAGGTGCAGCCTCCGACCACTGTACGTAGCAGACCGCGATCGGCACCTGATGACGCAACGCAAAGTCGATCCAGCGCTTCTGATTGTCCTGCAACCGGTCGCCTGGGCCTTTTACTTCGATCAATCGATAACGCAGCTCGCCTGGCCAGAGCTGAACGAGGTCTGGCAGACCGCTACGATGGTTGGGTACGTCTTGCAGGATGCGCTGAAAAAAAGCATGCAGATGTTCGGCAGGGATGCACACCAGTGCCAGCTCCAGCAATGCCTCGTCAAACAGGCCCCAGCTGACGAAGTGCGACTGCAGTCCGAACTTCTCCCTGAACGCGCGGCGGATGCAGTCACGGTACTCGCCAGTGCCGAGTCTGCTCAGACATTCATCAAACAACCCTGCCCGGCGAGCATGGAAGTCAGGTCGCGTGAGATCGGCCGGGCCAGCGTGAAACGGGTGAAAGAACGCACCGGGCAACGGCGCAAAGATGACATCCCAACAGAGCAGGCCAAGCAGCGAATTGATCAGCGCGTTTTCAACGTAGTAAACCGGCGCATCGCTTCGGCTGAGGTGTTCACGCACGGCCTGTTCGACGCTCATCCCCTGGGGCCGTGGCAGGGTCAGATCTATGCGCTCTGGTTGTGTGAGACTCACACGGCGCGTGACGGGTTCGCCCAGGGTTCGTAGCAGGCGCGGCAGGATGCGTTGCAGTTGCTGGGCTTCGTGCTCGCTTTCAGGTGCAGCTTGCGCCGCCAGCGCGAGTCGCATGGCGGCCTCTGGTTGGCCGCAACGCTCCAGCACGCGGATCGCACGTTCGCGAGCGCCCGGATAGCGGTTGGCAGCATGCAGGCGCAGCGCCAAGGGCAAATCACCGTTGCGCTCGCACTGCCTGGCGATGCTCAGCAGCAACTTGCCGCGGCGATTTTCCAGCCATTCGTTGGCGTACGGTGTCGATGGGATGTCCTGCAGGACCGCTTCAACGGCGTCACCCGCCTCGAAGCGTTCTCGGCAGCGATGCAGATGCAGATAGGCATCCACATCGGCGCGTTCGTGGAAGGCCCGTGAAGCGGGGGAGAAGGCGACTCGCTCGTAACGAAAAATACCCAGGTCAGCGAGTACGAACTCGGACCAGTCTTGATGGATGTTGCCGAAGAACATCAGCCGCAAGCGGTCGCACAGATCGCCAATGGTCAGCGCAAATGCCGCATCGTCAAAACCTTCACACCACCTGGCGAATGGCCTTGGCTGGGAGTGCTCGACCAGCATGGCCTCGAGCAGGTCGGCCTTGCGCTGGACGTTGGTTGCTGCATTGCCGCATACACGAAGCAATTCGTCTTTTTTCAACAAACCGAATAGCTGAGCCACATCCAGCATTGGATTAGTCTCGACCCAGCCGTGCTCGATGAGTGCGACGGATGCCTGCATCGGGCAGCCAATCTCTGTGTAGCGCAGCTTACTGGCACGAAACAGTGTGCCCTTGCGCATCACCATGCGCACCAGCAAGGCCTGCGACGCTTGTGGTACCTGGTGGAAACGGTCGAGAAACGCGCGTTCGACATCGTGCAGCAGATCACCGTGGCGCTCACCAACCCAGGCGAGCACTTGGCGAAAGTTGTCGAGGTAATAGAAGGGGTTTTCCAGCGCCTGGCGCATCGAACGTCCGGTTCGGTCGAGCATGGGCACAGCGGCCCACAAGGCTGTGTATTTATACAGTTGCCACGGGTTTTGGCAATGCCTGGACGATCAGCGGTGACGGACCGTGGGCTCGGGAGTGTGCTTTGAAGTAGCGGCGCTCAACCCAACCGTTGGCCGGCTGGGTGATCGCAATGAGGATCAAACGGTGCGGGAAAAACGGCCGCGCTGTTCACCGCCCAGGTAGGCATCGAAGGCCATGGCGACGTTGCGCAACATCAATTGACCTTGGGGCAGCAACACAAGGGCGTCGTCGTTGATTTCCACCAGCCCATCGGCGATATGCTCGTCCAGCTTGGCCAGTGAATCGGCGAAATACGCCTTGAAGTCGATGCCGTAGCGCTGTTCGATTTCGGCGTAATCGATGCGTCCATGGCACATCAACGAAACGATCACATCACGGCGCAAGCGGTCGTCCTCACTGAGCTGGTAGCCACGGTGCACCGGTAACATGCCTTCGTTCAGCCGTGCGTAATACTGCGAAAGCTCCTTCACGTTCTGGCTGTAACTGTTGCCGACCTTGCCGATGGACGAAATGCCGAGGCCGATCAGGTCGCAATCGGCGTGGGTCGAGTAGCCCTGGAAGTTACGTTGCAGCGTGCCGTTGGCGCGGGCGAGGGTCAGTTCGTCCTCTGGCAGGGAGAAGTGGTCCATGCCTATATAGACGTAGCCCGCATCGGTCAGTCTTTGAATGGTCAGTTCCAACAGCTCCAGCTTTCGCTCGGGCGGCGGCATATCCTCCGGGCGAATCAGCTTCTGCGCCCGGACGAGATCTGGCAGATGCGCATAGCTATAGGCTGCGATGCGATCCGGGCGGATGTCGATGATCTTGTCCAATGTAACGCCGAAGCTTTCCACGGTCTGCAGAGGCAGGCCGTAAATCAAATCGACGCTGATCGACTTGAAATGGGCATCCCGTGCGGCCTGAACCAATTCCCGGGTCTGTTCCTCGGTCTGGATGCGGTTGACTGCGATTTGCACCTGTTCGTCGAAGTCCTGCACGCCAAAGCTCAAGCGGTTGAAGCCCAGCTCGCGCAGCTGATGAATCTGAGCCGGGGTAACGGTGCGCGGGTCGACCTCCAGCGAAAATTCGTGATTGTCGCTGTCGTCCATGTTGAAGGCGTCGTGCAGTGTCGCCATCAGATCAGCCAGCTGTTCGCTGGTGAGGTAGGTCGGTGTACCGCCGCCGAGATGCAGCTGTGTCAGCTTGCGCGAGCGGTCGAACAGCGACGCCTGCATCTTGATCTCGCGCTTGAGGTAGTCGAGGTATTCGACGGCGCGATCAGTTTTGTGGGTAATGATTTTGTTACAGGCGCAGTAGTAGCAAAGGCTTTTGCAAAACGGGATATGGATGTAGACCGACAGCGGCTTGGGCTCCGCCGCCACATTGGTCGACTGCGCGGCACTGCGGTAGTCGTCCATGGCAAAGGCCTGATGGAACTGGGGAGCAGTGGGGTAGGACGTGTAGCGAGGACCGGGACGGTCATATTTTTCGACCAGGGCGCGGTTAAAGCTCGGCGTTTGGTCCATGTAGGATTTCACCTTGATTGCATGTTTGTGAGTGGCCGGGTCGGGCAGTGCCGTCCGCAGCCTGCGACATCTTGGCGCGAATTATCGCGTTTCCCCAGCCTGCCTGGGCCTGTCCCAGATCAAGAACCGGCCAGGCTGAAGCGCGGGCGCCAAGCGGTCAATACATGAATATTAGGCCAAGCAGCCGAGCTGCGTGTGCTCGGCTGCCTGTCACCCTTGATTACAACCGGAACTGGCTAACCAGACGATTCAGCTCAGCCGCGAGCTGAACCAGTTCCTCACTGATCTGCGAGGTTTGAGATGCGTCAGCCAGGGTGGTGTCAGCAATGGTGCTAATCGTGGTGATGTTGCGGTTGATCTCTTCGGCAACCGCGCTCTGCTCTTCAGCCGCTGTGGCGATTTGGGTATTCATGCCGTTGATGGTGTTCACTTCACCCGCGATCACGGTGAGGCTCTGTGCGGTCTTGGCTACACAGTCCGAACCCGAGTGAGCGCGAACCTGCGCCCCTTCCATGGCCTGTACGGCGTTACGCACACCGTTTTGCAGTTGCTCGATGGTGCGCTGGATTTCTTCGGTGGACTTCTGTGTGCGCGAGGCGAGGGTGCGCACCTCATCAGCGACCACAGCGAAACCACGGCCCTGTTCCCCGGCGCGGGCGGCCTCGATGGCAGCATTCAGTGCGAGAAGATTGGTCTGCTCGGCGATGCCGTTGATGACGCTCAATACCATGCCAATGCTGACGCTGTCCGTTTCGACCTGCTTGATCACCTGCGCCGCTTTCTCGATGTCCTGAATCAGCACCTCGATACCATCCAGCGCCTCGGTTGCCAGCGCGACGCCAACTCGCGATTCCTCATCGGCACCGCTCGATGCAGACGCGGTCTCGTTAGCATGCCGCGCCACCTCCTGAACGGTTGCACTCATTTCATTCATGGCCGAGGCAACCATATCGGTTTCGCTGCGCTGTTCCATGACTGCAGTCTGGGTCTTCTCGGCGACACTCGAGACTCGATTCGACACCTCTCCCAACTGGTGGGTTACAGCGGCCACCGCCTCCAGGCTGTTACGGAATTTGAAAATCATGCGGTTAAAGGCAGTGCCCATGGCGCCGACTTCATCCTGGGCGTGAACAGCGACAGTACGGCTGAGGTCTTCGTCGGCAGTCATCGCCTCCATGGTGTGCCGCATTTCATTGATGCGGCTGATAATCACCCGGCGGATGATGTAGCCCATGACGATCAGACCCGCCAGTAGAAGCAGCGCCTGGATCACGGCTGAAGTCAGAATGTTGCGATGCACCTCGCCGTCCAGTGCGGACAGGTCATAGCTGATGCGGACTGCCCCCATCACTGTGTTTTGCGGGACCTGATGGCAGGTCAGGCAATTGGTGCCGCGGTAATCCTGTTGCGCATGGATCGGATTGATCACTGTCAGCACACGCCCATTCGCACCATCGCTCACTTCGACGGTGGCGTCGCCGGCAAGCGCACGTCTGTCCAGCTCGTCCTTGGGTGCCTGATGCTCAAACCCAGGTCCGAACAGCTTGGTTACCGGCTCGCCGCGGACGATACGTGCATCGATGACTCCCGGCCGGGCAAGGATCTTGTTACGCAGCACCTCACGCTGGCCCATGGTGCCGGTCAGCATCATGGTGTTGATACTGTCGAAATAGGAGTCAGCCGTATCCTTGGTCTGTTGTTCCACGACATGGAGTATCAGCTGTTTCTCTGAGCCCGCCGAATAGAAGAGGGAGGCTGCCAGGACCAGGGCGAACACCACCAACAGGGCCAGGTTGATTTTTGTTTGAACGGACATTTGCCGAGCTGGGGAGGTGCTGTTCATCCTGTTCCTTAGCTACTACTACACGAAAACGAAACCTTCGCCGGGGACGCGACGGAGCACTGCGGGCCATCTGGCTCAGGGCTTAGCCGCTTTATCTGCCTTAACTTATCGGCCGGAAACCCCTTCGCTTAACAAGGTTTTTCAACTGACGGCTGAGTGAAGGCACCGTGCCACTAACGAGGCCGGCGACATCCTAGTCGCTGTTCAACGGCGCAGAGCCATGGCTCGCGATGAAAGGAAATCAATTTCTAACTCTGTTGATGTGGATCAATAAAACTCGAAAGGCCATGGCGCGAACTGCGACGCTTATTTCTCTGCGCTGGTCTCCATTGGATCATTTGGCAGCGGAAGGCCATTCACGAGCTACTCCGTTCTCGAGGCGTTTGGCGACTGCAGCGGCAATCTTTTTCGCTAAGCCGCTTGGCAATTTCTGCTAGTCAGGCCACGCTATGCCGAAGCCATGTCAACAGCCATCCGTCAGGTTAATGGCATGGCCGAATTAGCCCAGTCGCAGTCGAACCCCGAACCGTTTCGGCGGTCGTAGCCTCTAGTCAGTCGCCGTTGGCGGGACATGCAGGGTATGGCTGCTGACCGATCCAGGCGCAGTGCATCAATCGGACTCATCTTTTCAAGGACTCACATGATCAAGAAATGCCTTTTTCCTGCGGCCGGATATGGCACGCGCTTCCTTCCTGCAACCAAGGCTATGCCCAAGGAGATGTTGCCGGTAGTGAACAAGCCCCTGATTCAATATGGGGTTGAGGAGGCACTGGCTGCTGGGCTGAGCCAGATTGCGATTGTTACCGGCCGCGGTAAGCGCTCCCTGGAAGACCACTTCGACATCAGCTACGAGCTCGAACATCAGATCCGCAACACCGACAAAGAAAAGTACCTGGTCGGTATCCGCAAACTGATCGATGAATGCAGCTTCTCGTATACCCGTCAGGTCGAAATGAAAGGCCTGGGCCATGCGATTCTCAGCGGTCGTCCATTGATTGGTGACGAACCCTTTGCTGTCGTTCTGGCGGACGACCTGTGCATCAACCTAAACGGTGATCCAGTCCTGGCGCAGATGGTCAAGCTGTACAACCAGTTCCGCTGCTCGATCGTCGCAATCCAGGAAGTACCACCGGAAGAGACCAGCAAATATGGCGTGATTGCCGGCGAGATGATCCGTGACGACATTTTCCGTGTCAGCCACATGGTCGAAAAGCCGAAGCCCGAAGATGCACCGTCCAATCTCGCCATCATCGGCCGTTACATCCTCACACCGGATATTTTTGACCTGATCGAGCAGACCGAGCCAGGCAAAGGTGGCGAAATCCAGATCACCGACGCGCTGATGCGCCAGGCCCAGGACGGTTGCGTACTGGCGTACAAGTTCAAGGGCCAGCGTTTCGATTGCGGTAGCGCCGAGGGCTATATCGCAGCGACCAACTTCTGCTACGAGAACTTCTACCTGACCGGTAAAGCGTTCTAAGCACCAGTGCTGTGCATAAAGCCACCTTCGGGTGGCTTTTGCGTTTCAGGGAGCGGGCATTTCTTCCGCGCCTGGGCCGAGAGGCTGACCGTAGCTGAACTCGACATAGTGGCCGGCCGGGTCACGAACGCCACAATAATATCCTGTATAAAATCCATCTTGTCTTGGTGACCAGATGAGGCAGCCTGCGGCTTGGGCTCGTGCAGCGATGACATCAACCGCTTCTCTGCCGTCTAGGGCGAAACCGAAGTGGCTGTAGTCGTTCTCGGCAAGCTGGCGAGATTGCCCGCCCGGCATGATGACGAAGACAAAGCTTTTCTCTTTGCCGGGCTCTGCCATCCATACAATGCGCGACCCTTTGCCGGGGCGCTCACTGACAACCCGCATGTTGCAGAATTCTTCATAGAAGGCGATGCAGGCATCTAGATCGGGCACATGTAGGGCGAGGTGAGTTAGAGAGACCATCGGAAGCTCCCAATTGGATTCAGGAAATACAGCATGCCAACAGCAGTCAGCTATGTCCGATTCTCTAGCAAGAAGCAGGAGGTGGGGGACTCTGTACGCAGGCAGCGACAAATGGCGCTCGATTGGCTGGCCAGGAATCACGGCTACACCCTGTCAGACGTTACCTATGAAGATTTAGGGCTATCGGCCAGCAAGGGTGATCACCTCAACGGCAACCTAGGCAAGATTCTGGAAGCAGTCGAGAGTGGAGCGATTGAGCCGGGCTCTGTGATCTTGGTGGAAACACTAGACCGATTTTCCCGCCTCCCAGCCATCAAGACGCTCAACATGCTTGAGGCGGTAGTGAGCAAGGGTGTTGATCTGATCACCCTGTCAGATGGTCAGCGGTATAACGAAAAGAGCATCAATGGGGCCCAGCTCTTCATCCTGGCCGGTGCTGCCCTAGGCGCCTACGAGTACAGCCAGAACCTTGCACGGCGTGTGTCGGCCAGCTACCGGGGCAGGGAGGAAAAGGCCAAGCAGGGTGGCACGATCAAGCGGAGAAATCCGTTCTGGCTCACCAGCGAGGGAAGCTTGAAGCGTGGGTCTGATGGTGCCCCCTCTGTAGAAGTGGTGGTTGTGCAGGACGTATTCAGAAGCTTCATCGAGGGCGTCAGCATTCGAGAGCTTGCACGAAAGCATGCGGCCCACTTCGCTAATCCTTCGAGCGTGCGAAAGCTGCTTATCAGTCCGGCGACTGTTGGTCACTGGCAGCTAAACGAAGTAATCAATACCCCCGGCGAGAAGCAGAGGCGACAACCCGGAGAAGTCATCAAGAACGTGTTTGAGCCAGCCATTGAAGAAGTGGTTTGGTATCAAGCTCAGCAGCTGCTGGGCAAGCGATCCGACATTGTGAATGCACGGGCTAACCCCTTGGCTGGAATCGTCATCTGTGCCCTGTGCGGCGGCAACATGGCGAGGCGAAACGCCAATGAGAAGAACGTGAACGCCACCATGACTTGCTACACAAGAGGGCTGAACAAAGCGTCCTGTTCCAATAGCAAAAGCTACCCGATGCGCGTCCTCGGAGCTGTGTTCTTCGAAACCATGCGGGGACATGTCGCAGCGAGTATTCAGAGAACAAAGCTCACAGGGGCAGAACAGGAGCGGGTGTTGCTGAGCGGCAGAATTAGCGATCTGAACACACGTAAACAGCGCCTCCTGAGTCTGGTCGAGGATGGAGACGAAGGAGCCATTGAACGTGCAAGGGCGCTCAATATTGAAGCCAAAGAGTTACAGTCTCAGCTTGATGCGTTGCGTGGTACAGACAGTCAAGCACCTGTGAGCATTGAGGAGGTTTACCGGGCAATCAACGGAGATCCCTTCGCCCTGACTCGAACACTGCAGCTTGGCGGCTACCGGATTGTCTGTGATGACCTGGGCGTGATGACTGTCCAGGGTGAGCTGTGGCGGTATGACGGCTACAACCGCAAAAGAAAGACGTTTGGCATCATCTGCCCGGATGGTACGTACACCACTGCGGAAGCCATGCTGGCCAGCAATGGAAGCTCTGGCGAGACTCCGTCTGAAGTCTTCGCAGCGTATGACAGGGAATTTCCCTCGGTGGAGGATGGCGAGGAAGAACACCCTTATCAGCCATACGTGACGTGGCCAAGGAAGTAACTAGAACAACAGGCGGTGCGAGCATGGCTGGAATATCAAAAGAGAAACTTATAGTTGCTTTGTCAAAGCAACTGAAGATACTGCAAGGTAAGGATGCAGTAAGTAGGAGTCTTTCTGTTGAGGAGCTACGCAGTCTAAAAGCCTTCGCATATATTGCGATGGAGATTAAGAGTTCTGATGGTAGGGTCGGGTATATGTCAGACAAAGCTCGCGCTGCTCTAGAGGAGGCAGTGAGCATTGTTTATGAGATTCTGCAAAAGGAAGAGTACTCTTTACGAGCCACTAAGCAGGAGGTTTTTTCAGAGTGTCGCCGGGTAATTGGTGACCACCTTATTCCTGAGGTTGTAAAGCTGAAAGGCACCCAGCTTGTAAATTCAGCATATGAAGCGTTGAGTCCAAAGGTGGAGAGACATGTCTTCGCTATGCCATTACACGGATTAGAGGTTGATGGGCTGGATAGGTGGGAAGTTGGAAGCTTCTTCCTTTCTAAGCCTGACAAGTCACTTCTTGATGTATGCAGGGGCGATGTGCGTGGTGACGAGCGTATAGAAATGGCATGGGCGCGTATGCAGAATGGTGTATGGCTATGTGGGGCTGCCGTTGGTACAACAAACTTTGCAGAGAAAGACTTCTTTACCGGAGGCAACAAGATTATCTCTGCGCTAGCGATTGCTTTTTCCCTAGGGCATGACAAAGGTGCGGCGTCGATGCGTATTGGCATTACGACTGAGCGACCGCGTAACTGGTTTGGTTATGGTGAGGTGCAGAGGAGTCTTCGAGTATCATGGCACATGGGAGGCAGTTCTGCTGTACGTTGCTCTCAAGATCACATGGTAGAACTGCGTGATCAAACGGACTGGTTCATGCCATTAGTCAAGACATTGCTTGAAGAAGAACCGACTGAGTTAGAGTCAGCCATGCAAAGAGCTGCTCACTGGTTCAGGGATGCGCAATCAGACGCTGATTTGGATATGAGGTTTCTCAAGTTCTGGTCGTGTATCGAGTGTTTCTTTTCGATTGATCGAGGCAAAACGACCAATCAAATTATTGATGGGCTATCGGCTGTTCTGATCCATGGGGGGCTTCGCCTTTCTGCTCCTGATGATTGGAAGGCATTGCGTAAGAGCATCGATAAGCTCTATACGCTGAGGTCAGAGGCTGTCCATGATGCTAGGCATGGGCACATAAGCTTTGAAGATGTAGTGACGGTGAGCACTTGGGCGGCAGCTGTGATCGTTAGCATGGGGGCGCTTCATCAACAGGGATACACCACCCGGAAAGAGCTTCAAGAGCAAATCAACAGGCTTACAGCTATCAGTAGCAGGGTTAACTCCCAAGGTGGTTCCAAGTCATAAAGTGCTCTGGCTTTGCCAGAAGTGTGACGAGTTTCGTCCCTAGTGAGCGGTGTTAAAGCTCAGCAATAGTGCAGGATTTAGACGTGAAGGTGCGCATGGCAGAGAAATTTCTGAAAACTGCGGTATTTATCATAGTGAATCGCCCCGGGTTTTGTGGAGGCCGTTTCGTTTAAGTCAGGCCGCCAT